>Ga0193706_1001500_pt1 | contig 10323 bp, 10 predicted proteins | sample U3c1metaG_FD_160130 | JGI IMG/M metagenome (GOLD analysis project Ga0193706, IMG submission 160130) | Soil microbial communities from a riparian zone of the East river system, Colorado, United States - U3c1 | ecosystem: Environmental > Terrestrial > Soil > Riparian zone | place: USA: East River... | reverse complement strand
CGTCAGGAAAAGGGCAGGGGCGAGGGAACGGCGAAGCGAGAACGACATGGCCGGCGTCTCCATTTCATTGCGATGGACACGCGTGTCGCGTGCAGAGCTCGCGGGACACGAACGTGTCGACGCCTCCGCAAGATCGATCGACCTCCCGGAGGGGCCGCTTGACCGCTGCAACGACAGATGGCGCGTGGGCGCTGGCGCAAGCGGGCCGACAAGCCGCCGCGATGCCGCGGCATCATGGGGTCGTGACGCACGCGCATGACGGCCGCTTCGCCCCAAGCCCGAGCGGCCCGCTGCATCTCGGCAACCTGCGCACCGCGCTGCTCGCCTGGCTGTTCGCGCGCAGCGCCGGCAGCCGCTTCATCGTGCGCGTCGAGGACCTCGACCCGGAGCGCTCGCGACGCGAGCACGAGGCCGGCCAACTAACGGACTTGGCGGCACTTGGGCTCGACTGGGACGGGCCGGTCGTGCGCCAGTCGGAGCGGCGCACCCGCCATCGCGAGGCGCTCGCGCAGCTGCGCACCGCCGGACGCGTCTACCCCTGCTGGTGCACGCGCGCGGAGATCCGCGAGGCGGCCTCGGCCGCGCACGGGCCGCTGCCGGAAGGCGCCTACCCGGGCACCTGTCGACACCTCAGCGCCGCGCGGCGCGCCGCGCACGAGGCGAGCGGCCGGCCGCCGGCGCTGCGGCTCGACGCCGGCGGCGAGCTGGTCGCCTTCGAGGACCGCCTGCACGGCCCGGTCGAGGCGGTCGTCGACGACCTCGTGCTGTGGCGCAACGACGACACCCCGGCGTACAACCTCGCGGTCGTCGTCGACGATGCCGATCAGGGGATCGGCGAGGTCGTGCGCGGCGACGACCTGCTGGACAGCACGCCGCGGCAGGTGCTGCTCGCGCGTCTGCTCGAGCCGGACGGACGGGGACCGGTCTCGTACGCGCACGTGCCGCTCGTGCTCGGCCCCGACGGCACGCGGCTCGCGAAGCGTCACGGCGCCGTGACGCTCGCCGACCGCGCGGCGCGCGGCGCGACGCCAGCCGACGCACTCGCGTGGATGGCCGCGGGCCTGCGCCTCGCGCAGCCCGGCGAGCCGGTCGAGCTCGCGCTGCTGCTCGCGCGCTTCGACCCGGCGCGGCTGCCGCGCGCGCCGACGACGCTCGCCGGCTGAGCGGCCAGCACCCGGGCGGTCCGCGGCCTATGGACTGGCGGTGAAGCTCACGCTGCCGCCCTTGCCGCTGCACGAGACGCTGGTGATCTGACCGGCGAGCGTGCCGCTGCAGGCGAAGCCGGCGGCCGTGATCGGGGCGTCGGGCGCCGCGCCGGCGTCGATCGCGTCGAACCAGGCGCTCGCGACCTCACCGGCGACGCCGCAGTCGGTGCCGCTCGCGCGCACGTCCCGGATGAAGCCCCCGACGGCGCCGGGGCAGCCGGCGGGCGCCCCGCCCGAGTCGGCCGGCGTCGTCGCGGGCGCGCCGCCTGACGGCGCGGGCGTCGTGGCCGGGGTCGTCGGAGCGGTGGTGGTGGCCGGCGGGACCGTCGTCGTCCCGGTCGTGGCGACTGTCGTCGCGGCGGTCGTCGTCGGCGCCGGCGCCGTCGCCTGCGTGGTCGCCGGCGGCTGCGTCAGCGGTGCGGCGCTCTCGCGCTCCTCGTCCCCGCCGCACGCGACGAGCGCGAGCGCGAGCGCGAGCGCGACGCCGAGCGGGACTGCGAGGGCTCGGACGCGTTCCATCGACGGCACTCTAGCGCCGGCGCTACCGGGCAACCGGTGGCGCACGCGATGCGGTTGAGGTACGCTCGCGTCCCCGGAGCGAGCGAATGGGTGAGCTCGCTCCATCGATTCCCCCTCTCCCTGCTGCGGGGGGCCAAGGTGGTGCGAACGACACGATGTCGGTGAAGTACGCAGTGCTGGGACTCCTCGTTCAGCGTCGCGGCTACGGCTACGACCTCGTGCAGCGCTTCGAGGAGCAGGTCGGCCCCGCCTGGCAGCTCAATGCCGGCGCGATCTATGTCGCGCTCGACAAGCTCGAGCAGGAAGGCCTGGTCCGTCCGATCACCGGCGTCGACGGCGAAGCGCCGACGACGCGGCGCCGCACGACGCGCGGCGCACCGCGCGTGATCTACGAGGCGACCGTGAGAGGCCTCGAGCGCTTCGAGGACTGGATGGCGACCGGCTCGTCCAGGTCACCGATGCGCGAGGAGCTGCACCTCAAGCTCGCCCTCTCTCAACCGCGCAACCTGCCGCGCCTGATCGAGCTGACCTACGAGCAGGAGCAGGCGTGCCTCGAGCGGCTCGAGCAGCATCTCGGCAGCGCCTCGTTCGACGACCTGCTCGCATCCGCGCAGCCGTGGTCGGCCGTCGCGAGCATGATGGTGCGCGACGCCGAGATCGCCCACCTGCAGGCGACGGTCGAGTGGTTGCGGCGCATCCGCGAGGCGATGCGCTGGCTGCAGGAGCAACCGGAGGCGCTGCGGCCGCGCGCGTGACATGACGCTGCTCTCGCTCGACGGCGTGACGAAGCGGTTCGCGCGCGGGTACCGCGAGCTCGACGCGCTCGACGGCGTCGTGCTGGACGTCGAACGAGGCGACTTCGTAGCGATCTGGGGCGCCAGCCGCTCCGGGAAGACGACGCTGCTGCGCGTCGCCGCCGGCATCGAGGCGCCGGACGAGGGACGCGTCACGTTCGACGGACGCGACCTCGCGTCGCTCTCGCGCCGCGCGCGGGCTCGCCTGCTGCTGACCGACATCGGCTGCGTGTGGCAGACCGGGCGCATCACGCGCGGGCTGTCTGTGCTCGACCACGTCGCGCTGCCGCGCTTCAAGGAGCGCAGCCATGCGCAGGCGCGCGTCGACGCGCACGCGGTGCTCGAGCGCGTCGGCGTCGCCCAGAGCGCGAACGCGCGCTGGCACGAGCTGACGGACGGCGAGCGCACGCGCGTCGCGCTCGCGCACGCGCTGATCCGCCGCCCGCGCCTGCTGCTCGCGGACGAGCCGACCGCGAACCTCAACATGATCGAGCGGGAGCAGGTGCTCGGCGTCCTGCGCTCCGTCGCCGAGGAGGCGGGCGTGGCGATCATCATGACGGCGCCCGACGCGCCGAACCTGCTGCAATCCCACCGCCTCATGTCGCTGGACCGCGGTCGCCTCATCAAGCCCCGCTCCGAGCAGCGGGGCGCGCTGATCGAGTTTCCCCGCGCAACCCGGCGAGGCGGCCTCGGCGGGTAGGGTCTGAGCCGCGTGCTCGACCTGCAGGACGTTCGCAAGCACTTCGCCGGACCCGACGGCGAGGCGATCCGCGCGGTCGACGGGGTCTCGCTGACGGTCGGCCCCGGGGAGCTCGTCGCGCTCTTCGGTCCGAGCGGCTCCGGCAAGTCGACGCTGCTGTTCCTCGCCGCCGGCATCGCCCAGCCGGACACGGGGAGCGTCCACTTCGACGGCCGTGACCTCGCCTCGCTCTCGCGTCGCGCCGCCGCGCGCCATCGCCGCAGCGAGGTCGGGTTCGTGTTCCAGTCCTCGCGCCTCGTCCCGGGCCTCACGGCGATCGACAACGCCGCGCTCAAGCTGATGGCGGACGGTGCGCGCCGCACGGACGCGCGCAAGCGCGTGCTCCCGCTGCTCGACCGCCTCGGCCTCGGCCCGCGCGCGCAGCAGCCCGCCCTGCAGCTCTCGCGCGGCGAGCGGCACCGCGTCGCGCTGGCACGCGCGCTGTCGAACGAGCCGCGCCTGGTGCTCGCCGACGAGCCGACGGGAAGCCTCGACTCGCGCCGCGGCGACGAGGTCCTCACGCTGCTCGCCGAGGTCTGTCACGAGCGCGCGATCGGCGTCGTGCTCGTCACGCACGATCCGGCGGGCGCCCAGGTCGCCGATCGCGTCCACGGCCTGCGCGACGGCCGGCTCGTGGCGCAGACGGTCGACGCGGCCGGCGCGCCGACGGCTTGATGCGCGCCCGCAACCTCCTCTTCCTCTACGTCCAGCGGGTGCGCACCCACCCGCTGCAGGAGCTGCTGGCGCTGCTCGGCATCGCCGTCGGCGTCGCGCTCGTGTTCGCCGTGCTGGTCGCGAACGGCAGCGTCGCCGCGTCGGTCGACCGACTCGTCGGCGGGATCACCGGCGACGCCGAGCTGCAGGTGACGGCGCGCAGCCCGCGCGGCTTCGACGCTGCGGTCGTGCGAGAAATCAAGCGCGTCCCGGGGGTGCGAGCGACCGCGCCGCTCGTCGAGGTGCGGGCGAGCATCCGCGGGCCGGACGGGCGCCGCACGATCCAGCTGATCGGCGGCGACGACCGGCTCGCTGCGCTGGGCGGCACGCTGATGCGCGAGCTCGTCTCGCCGCACATCCACCTCACGCGCGCGATCGCGCTCCCGAGCCCGCTCGCCGGCGCGATCGGCGTGCGCAGCGGCGGGCGGGCGCAGCTCACGGTCCGCTCGCGGGTGCGCGACGTGCCGATCGCCACGCTGCTTGACCGCGACCGCCTCGACGCGCTCGTCGACAGCCCGGTGGCGCTCGCGCCGCTGGCCTATGCGCGGCAGCTCGGCGGGATGGAGGGGCGGACGTCACGCGTGCTCGTGGACGCCGACCCTGCGCGGGTGCCGGAGGTGCGCGCCGCGCTCGAGCGAATCGCCGGCGACCGCCTCAACGTCGGCGACGGCGACATGGAGGCCCGCCTGCTGCGGCGCGCGGCGGCGCCGAACGACCAGTCGACCGCGCTGTTCGCGGCGATCAGCGCACTCGTCGGGCTGCTGTTCGCGTTCAACGCGATGCTGCTGACGGTGCCGGAGCGGCGCCGCTTCATCGCCGACCTGCGGCTCGAGGGGTTGGGCGACCTGACCGTCGTGCGGCTCGTGCTGTTCGACGCGCTCGTGCTGGGCGTGGCGGCGTCGGCCGTCGGGCTGCTGCTCGGCGACCTGCTGTCGCGCAGCGCGTTCCGCGCCACGCCCGGCTACCTCTCGTACGCGTTCGCGGTCGGCGAGCAGCGCATCGTCTCGCCCGAGGCCGTGCTGCTCGCCGTCGCCGGCGGCCTGCTCGCGACGCTCGTCGCCGCGCTGCGACCGCTGAGCGACCTGCTGGCGCGCCGCCCGCTCGACGCCGCTTACCACGAGGAGGACGAGCCGGCCGCAGGCGCCGCCGGATCGCGCCGCTGGCTGCTCGTCGCGGGCGTGGCACTCGTGGGAGCTGCGACAGGCGTGCTGCTGGTCGCTCCCCATGCCACGATCGCCGGGATCGCGCTGCTCGTCGGAGCGATGTTGCTGCTGATCCCGGGGATCCTGACGACCGGCTTGAACGCGATCGACGTGCTGAGCCATCGACTGCGCAGCCCGGTGCTCGTCGTCTCGGTCGGGGAGCTGCGCGCGACTACGACGCGCTCGATCGCGCTCGCCGCGACCGGCGCGCTCGCGGTCTTCGGGAGCGTCGCGATCGAGGGGTCGCACTTCGACCTGCAGCGCGGCCTCGACGCCGACGCGAAGGCCTTCAACGCGCGCGCGGACCTGTGGGTGACGCCGACCGGGGCCGAGAACGAGCTGGCGACGGTCGCCTTCCGCCCGCCGCCCGGAGCGGTCACGCAGTTGGCGAGCGTGCCGGGCGTCCGCGCGGTGCGCGCCTACCGCGGCGCCTTCCTGGACGTCGCCGACCGCCGCGTGTGGGTCGTCGCCCCACCGCGCGCCGACCCGCGGCCGCTGCTGCCGAGCCAGATCGTCGAGGGCGACCTCGCCACCGCGACCAAGCGGCTGCGCGGCAGCGGCTGGGTCGGCCTTTCGAGCGCCGTGGCAGAAGCCCGCGGCGTGCACGTCGGCGACCGCGTCACGCTCCCCTCCCCCCGGCCGCTGCGGCTGCGGCTGGCGGCAGTGCTGACGAACCTCGGCTGGAGCTCGGGCGCCGTCCTGCTCAACGCGGAGGACTTCGCGCGCGGATGGGCCAGCGCGGACGTGAGCGCGCTGCAACTGCTGCTGGAGCCGGGTGCGTCGCCCGCCGCCGCGGCCGCGGGGACGCGCGCCGTGCTAGGACCGGACGTCGGCTTGACCGTCGAGACCGCAGCCCAGCGCGAGGAGCGCTTCCGCACGTCGACGCGACAAGGGCTCGCGCGGCTGACGCAGATCGCGCGGCTCGTGCTCGTCGCCGCCGCGCTCGCGCTCGCGGCCGCGATGGGCGGCGTCGTGTGGAGTCGGCGTCCGCGCCTTGCGTCACTCAAGCTGAGCGGCTTCAGCGACGGCGACGTGTGGCGCGCGCTCACGCTGGAGAGCGCGATCGTGCTCGGGATCGGCTGCTCGGTCGGCGCGCTGTTCGGGCTCTACGGGCAGTACATGCTGACGCGCTGGCTGAGCGACTCGACCGGCTTCCCGGCCGACTACGCCCCAGCCGGGCTGCTGGCGCTCTCAACGTTCATGGGGGTCACGCTCGTGGCGGTCGCGATCGCCGCCCTTCCGGGGCTCGCGGCCGCGCGCATCTCGCCGGCCTCCAGCCCACTCGAGGATTAATCGGATCACACTTTTGGGTTAATCGTCGCATGACGACGGATACGACCGGTGCGCTTCCTACATTTGAGGTATGCGATCGGTCGCCGACGAGTCGCAAGGCTTTCGCGTGCGCGAGCTCGCGGCGCTGGCGAGCGTCATGACGCGCTTCTGGCTGGTCGTCTTCCCGCTCGCGCGCGGCGAGCTGCGGAGCTGGGAGCGGGCGGCGGCGGCGATCCCCGATCCGGCGCTGCGCGCGCAGGCGCTCGCGACCCTGCGGAGCGAGCGCCTGAGCGCCGCGGGCGCCGCGCTGTTCGCCGCGACGACCCCGCGTCGCCGCGACCCGCAGCTGGTGCGCGCGCTCGTGGCCTATCAGGTCATCTGCGACTACCTCGACACGCTCGCCGAGCAGCCGAGCGACGATCCGATCGCCAACGGCGCACAGCTCCATCGAGCGCTCGTGGACGCTGTCGCGGGTGGCCCGCTCGCCGACCACTACCGCCTCCATCGCGCACGCGACGACGGCGGCTACCTCGCGGCGCTCGTCGAGGCGTGCCGCCGCGGCTGCGAGACGCTTCCGGCTTACGAGCACGTCCGTCCCGCCGCGCAGGGCGAGGCGCGGCGCAACGAGGTGCAGGGCATCAACCACGCGCCGTCCGCAGCGCGCGAGGCCGCGTTGCGCTCGTGGGCCCCGCGCGCCCTCTCCGACGCCGCGGCCGGCGACGCGCACTGGTTCGAGCTGGCGGCCGCGGGCAGCTCGTCGCTTGCGGTGCTCGCGCTGATCGCCGCCGCGGCGGACCCTGCGACCACGCGCGAGCACTCCGAGCGCGTCCGGCGCGCGTACTTCCCATGGATCGAGGCGCTCAGCACGCTGCTCGACAGCCTTGCCGACCGCGACGAGGACGTGCGCACGGGCGAGCTGAACTTCGTCGGCCAGTACGCGTCGCAGGCCGTCGCCGTTGCCCGCCTGCAGCAGATCGCCGCGCGCGCCGTCGCGGGGGCGCGCGGACTGCCGAACGGCGAGCGGCACGCGGTGCTCGTGGCCGGCATGATCGCGATGCACGTGTCGGAGGCGACCGCTTGGCTTCCCGCCGCCCAGCCCGCGACGCGGGCAGTGCTGCGAGCCGCCGACACGGCCGCGATGCCGCTGCTCCTGCTGCTCCTGCGCGCGTGGCGACGGGCACGAAGCGAGCACGCGTGGCGCCCGCGCATGGTGCAGGACGAGCGGGCACTCCCGCTCGCGCGCTATTCAGTTTGAAATGGTCGGCGGTGGGATTGCCGCGAGTGCGCAGTTCCACGACGATCGCTCGACGATGACGAGCGAATCCGCGCCGGCCGTTCATGAGCAGGGCAGCCGCGCATTCGCGCTGTGCGACGCGGCCGCGCTCGCGGCACGAGCGCAGGGACTACTCGCCGGGCTCCGCAGCCACCTCGACGCGTTCGCGCACGACGGCGGTCCCACCCGCCAGCTCGACGCGGCCGAGCTCGAACGGCTGCGTGCCGAGAGCGAGGAGATCGCCGAGCTCGCGGCGCAGGTCGCGCTCGCCATCGACGGCCTGCCGCTCGACGCGTTCACCGTCGACGAGCGGGAGGTCGCGATCGCCGCGCGCGTGGCGCTCGCGGAGGGCATCGTCGACGACCGCCGCGCCTGCACAGCGGCGAGCCTCCTGATGGCCGACGAGGGACTTCCGGCACTCGCCGACGCCCTCGTCTGCTCGGATGCGCACGTCTACTGGGACGCGCGCGTCGTCGACGTGCTCGCTGCCTTCCGCGACGTCGACCAGCACCGCGCGCGGCACGTCGCGGCGCTCGCGGGCGTGCCCGAGACGGCGCGCTTCAGCGAGCTGCGGCCGGCGCGCGTCCTCGAGCTGGCTCAGGTCGCGCGCCGGCACGTCGCGTCCTGAGGGCCGCCGCGTCAGGTCGCGTCGGCTCCGAGCCCGACCGGGCAGCTGACACCGGTCCCGCCCAGCCCGCAGTAGCCCATAGGGTTCTTCGCGAGGTACTGCTGGTGGTAGTCCTCGGCGTAGTAGAACGGACCGGCCTCCGCGAGCTCGGTCGTGATCTCGCCGAAGCCGGACTCGCGCAGCGTCTCCTGGTAGGTCTCGCGCGAGCGCAGCGCGGCGTCGCGCTGGTCGTCGCTCATCCAGTAGACAGCCGAGCGATACTGCGTGCCGACGTCGTTGCCCTGGCGCATGCCCTGTGTCGGGTCGTGGCCCTCCCAGAAGAGCTTGAGGAGCGCGTCGTAGGACGTTCTGCTGGGGTCGAATACAACAAGCACAGCCTCCGTATGGCCCGTCTGCGCCGAGCAGACCTCCTCGTACGTCGGGTTGGGCGTGAAGCCGCCCGCGTAACCGACTGCCGTCGTGTAGACGCCGGGCGCCTGCCAGAAGATCTTCTCGGCGCCCCAGAAGCAGCCGAGGCCGAAGACCGCGGTCTCGAAGCCGTCCGGGAACGGCGGCGTCAGCGGCGTGCCGAGCACGTCGTGGCGCGGCGGCACGGGGATCGGCGTCTCGCGGCCGGGCAGCGCACGCTCGGCGTCGACCATGTCGGACTTGCGGGTGAGGAATCGCATGGAACGAGCGTAGCGCCCGCTGCTTACGCGCCGGTGACGAGGCGTCCTCGCGCCGCCGCGGCAACCCGCGCGAGCAGGTACGCCGCCACGAGCAGCCCCGCGATCGCGGCGCCGGCGGCGATGCGCCCGTAGTAGGAGAGGTAGAGGCCGCCGACGCCGGCGGCGGCCCCGAGCGCGACCGCGAGCGCCATCATCGGCGCCAGCCGGCGCGTCAGCAGGCGCGCCGTCGCGGCCGGGGCGACGAGCACCGCGACGACGAGCAGGTTGCCGAGGCCCTGCACGGCCACGAGCACCGCGATCGCCAGCAGCACGAGCAGGACGACGTCGGCGGCGAGCGGCGAGACGCCGAGCGAGCGCGCGCCGTCGCGGTCGAAGCCGGCGGCGAGCAGGCGCCAGTGGGTGAGCCGCAACGCCGCGAGCACGGTCGCGACGAGTGCCGCGCCGGCGACCAGGTCGCCGCTCGTGGTGCCCAGCACGTCGCCGAACAGGAGGCCCTGGATCCCGACCGGCGCCGCGGGCGCGAGCGCCAGCAGCGCCCCCAGCCCGAACAGCGTCGTGACCGCGGCGGCGACCGCGTTGTCACGGCCGATCGCCGGGATCCGCCCCGCCAGCGCGACGGCCAGCGCCGCGACGAGGATCCCGACGGCGCCGCCGAGCAGCAGCGGGACGCCCGCCAGCGCGGCCAGCACGAGGCCCGGGAACATCCCGTGCGCGAGCGACTCGGCGCCGTAGGACAGCTCGGCGAGCACGATCCAGCAGCCGAGCGCGCCGCCCACCACGGCGAGCAGCAGCACCTCCAGCAGCGCGCGCTGCATGAGTCCCTGGGCGAAGGGATCGGTGAGGGGGTCGAGGACGCTCACGACGGGTGTCCGTGGTGATGGTGGTGAGGCGGCAGGATCGCGTGATGGGGCTTTGCGGGGTCCTCCCCCGGCAGCGTCACGATCGCGCCGCCGTAAGTCGCGCTCAGCACGTCGTGCGTGAGCGTCGGCGCGGGCGAGCCGAAGCCGACCTGACGGCGGTTGAGGCACAGGACGCGGTCCCAGCGGCGCGCCTGCTCGAGGTCGTGCGTCGCGATCAGCACGCCACGGCCCTCCCCCGCCAGCTCGGCCAACAGCGCCTCGAGACGCGCCGCGCTGGGCGCGTCGAGGCCCGTGAAGGGCTCGTCGAACAGCAGGATGCGCGCCTCCTGCACGAGCGCGCGGGCGATCAGCACGCGCTGGCGCTGCCCGCCCGACAGCTCGCCGTAGGTGTCATCGGCGCGCTCGGCGAGGTCGACGCGCGCGAGCGCAACCCGCGCCGCGTCGCGGTC
>Ga0193706_1001499_pt1 | contig 10326 bp, 9 predicted proteins | sample U3c1metaG_FD_160130 | JGI IMG/M metagenome (GOLD analysis project Ga0193706, IMG submission 160130) | Soil microbial communities from a riparian zone of the East river system, Colorado, United States - U3c1 | ecosystem: Environmental > Terrestrial > Soil > Riparian zone | place: USA: East River... | reverse complement strand
CTGAGTGCTGGGGCCTATTCCGGTAGGGATGGAACGTCTTGTACTTTTTCCGCGGCGGCGGTAATGGACGGCCGCAAGCCGCATTCGGAAAAAGTTAAGTGGAATCCCTACCGGAATAGGCCCTTGCCCACGCTCTCCTACTGCGTCGTGAACACGAACGGCCGTGAGTTCCTGCTCGCCTGCCTGGCGGCGATCGAGCGCACCCACCCGGCCGCGGTCGAGGCCGAGGTGCTGGTGCTGGACAACGCCTCCGAGGACGGCTCGGTCGAGGCGGTGCGGGCCCTGGGCGGCGAGATCCGCCTGATCGCGCTGGAGCGCCGGGCTGGCAAGGCGGAGAACGACTCGACCCTGATGCGCGAGGCGAGCGGTCGCTACTGCCTGCTGCTGAACGAGGACTCCGAGCTGCGGGACGGGGCAAGCGAGGCGCTGCTCGCGGCGCTCGACGCCGACCCGAAAGCGGCCGCCGCGGGGCCGCGGCTGCTCGACTCCGGGGGGGCGCCCGTCCCCTGCGCCTGGCGCTTCCCGGGGGTCGCCACCGCCCTGGCGGGAGCGCTGTTCCTGCACCGCTGGCTGACCGTGCAGAGCAAGGGCGAGGCGACGCGGCGGGTCGAGTGGGCGCAGTCGAGCGCGCTGATGGTGCGCCGCGAGGCCGCCGCCGCGGTCGGCTTCATGGATCCCGCCTTCTTCGTCTACTACGACGAGTGCGACTTCGCCAAGCGGCTCGCGGACTCCGGCTGGCACTCGCTCTTCGTTCCCAGCGCCGCCGCCGTCCACCACGACCAGCTCTCCACCGACCTCGCCAAGGGCCTGCCCCGGATCGTCGAATTCCACCGCAATCGAAATCGCTACATGCGGGTGCACCACAGTGCCCCCGCGGCCCTCGCTGTTCGCCTCCTCACCGCCTGGTCCTACGCGGCGCGAGCGCTCGCCGCGACCCTTCTCCCCAACCAGCCCGCAGCCATCTACCGAGCACATGCCCGACAGGCCCTCTTTCCCGGGCGCGGCGAATCGATTCGCGACCGATCGCGGTAGTCATTTGTGACGCATAGGGGTACAAAGGACTGCCGCACTCAGATGCGGGAGTCCTCGTCCATTTGCTCTACCTCGTAAGTCTCGGGGAGGCGGCCGTCAACAGCGCTGGGTTGGCTGCGCAGGCGCTGGAACGAAGCGGCCAGCTCGCTCGGGTGGCGTAGGCGCGCCAGCCAGACTCGCTCGCCGGGGGTGAAGAAGCCGCTGGCGAAGAGGGCGACGGGGTAGGCGAGGAGCAGAGCGGCGCGACCGAGCAGGCCGGCGAAGCCGGAGGTCGGCATCGCCAGCTCGCCGGCGCCGACCAGGGCCGCGGCGACGAGCACGACCCGGGCCAGCCTTCCCCACTGGTAGGGGACCGGGAAGAGGCGCTGGGTGAAGCCGTACATCAGCGCCAGCACGACGAGGTAGGAGGCGACCAGCGCGATGCCGGCGCCGACGATCCCCAGCGACGGCACCAGGATCAGGTTGAGGGCGACGTTGGCGGCGAGGGCGGCGACCGTCGCCGGCAGGTTGAACTCGGTCCGCCCGGTGCGGCCGAGGATGACGACCAGCACCATGTAGACGGCGTAGAGGGTGACTGCGGTGGAGATCAGCCCGACGGCTTCGTAGGAGTCGAAGAACTCGGGGGCGGCCAGGGCCCGCACGACCCAGCGCGAGAACAGCCACATGCCGGTGACGACGAAGGCGCAGCCGGCGACGAAGAGGGTGACCACGGTGGCGTAGGCGCGACGGGCCTCGTCGTCGTCGCGGATCGAGTAGGCGAGCGGTGGCCAGGCGAGCTGGAAGCCATGGACGAGGACGTTGACGCCCTGGGCGAACTTGATCGCCAGCGAGTAGAGGCCGGCCTCGGCGAGGCCGACGGTGCGGACGATGATGATCCGGTCGACGAAGTTGAGCAGGTAGAGCGATGCCTCGGCCGGCATCGTCGGCAGCCCGAAGCGCAGCAGGCGCCGCAGCAGGGCGGAGTCGAAGCGCAGCGAGAGCCGGCGCCACTGCAGCACGATCAGGCCGAGGACGAAGGCGGCGCCGGTCGCGTAGCTGCCCAGCAGCAGCCCGCGGGCGCCCTCGCCGGCGCCGACGACGAGGATGACGGTGAGCCCGATCGCCGCCAGGACGTTGAGGATCGTGGTCACGAAGAAGGCGCGGGCGCGCTCTTCGAGGCGGAACAGGGTGAGCAGGTACTCGTGCATCGTCAGCACCCAGAGGCCACCGATCGCGATCCGCGCCAGTTCCGGGGCGACGGCGAGTTCCGCGGGGGTCTTGGGATCGAGCAGCGCTTTGGAGATCGGCTCGGCGAAGGGGAGGGCGATCAGCGCGCCCAGCGTCGCCAGCCAGAAGAGGCCGGCGAAGGTGCTGGCGACGACGCTGTCGGGATCCTCGTCGTCCTTGTAGTAGAAGCGCAGCACGGCCTCGATCAGGCCGAAGCGAACGAGGATGCTGGCGACGACGATCGCCGCGAACATCACCTCGGCGGCGCCGTAGTCGGCCAGCGTCAGGTAGCGCGTGTAGAGCGGCAGCAGCGCCACCGCGATGACCTTCGAGAGGATGCTCGCCGCCGTGTAGGCGGCACCGGTCGTCGCCAGTCGGCGCAGGTATCCCGACACGCCAGGAGCCTACGTCGGCTCGCGGACCATGGGCCCACTCGCCAGAGATGCCCCGATCGCAAACAGCACCCACGTAATCGGGTCCTCGAAAAACCCGGCGTAGGCCATCGTGTGGACCAGCAGCGCCACAAACGCAGCCAGAACTGCGGCGCGGGCTGCGAGCGGTACGGAGGGGGAGTCCTGCGGGCGGGGCAAACTGGCTCCGTTCTCGGACTCCCCCTCCGCACCGCCCACCGGCGGACCCCTGATTCCGGTGGTCATGGCCCACAGCGCGACCACGATTAGAGCTGCGTAGAGGATGAGGCCGAGCAGGCCCTGCTCGGCGGCGATGGTCACCGGCTCGGTGTGAGAGACGGAGACGGGGGCGTCCTTGTTTGCTTGATGCTCGCGATAGGCGTCCTGAAACGAGCCTGAGCCATAGCCCTGCAGCGGGCGTTCGGCGAAAAGGTCGAGGCCGCCTTGGACGAGGTTGGCGCGGCCGCTGGTGTCGATGTTGAGGCGGATCTTGCCCGAGCCGCCGGCCAGGAGAACGACGAGCACCGCCCCGGCCGCTCCCACGACCACCGCCGCCAAAGTCCAGCGCCAGCTCCAGCGCAAGGCGGCGAGGACCGCCAGCCCGGCGAGCAGGGCCAGGAAGCTGGACTGGGAGAAGGTCTGGGCCAGCCCCAGCCAGAGGACTGCGACCAGGACCGTCAGCAGCGCGAACGTCCGCCGTTCCCTCACCCACAGCAGCGCCGCCATCGCCAGCACGATCGCCAGCGCCAGATAGCGCCCGTATACGTTCGGGTCCCAGAAGACCGAGTTGACCCGGAAGTAGGTGTGGAATTCGTTCGAGCGAATCACCTGGTCGTTCCAGAACAGGCTCCGGGTCAGGTACTCCACGGACCCGATCAGCACGAAGGCGATGGCCTCGACGGCGACCACGCCCAGCGTCCAGGCGAGCAACTGGCGGTTCCACTCGACGTCCCGAAGCAGCCCGTAGGCGACGGTGAACGGGACCAAGAAGAAGCAGACGTTCTGAAGCCCCTCGGAGAAGTCGCCCGAGTAGAGGGCCTGGATCGCGTAGAGGGCGACGAAGGCGGCGAGCAGCCGCGGCAGCCAGAGGACGGCGCGGGCGGCGGGCGACGCCGGGGCGACGCCCTCCCCCACCCCGTCAGCCGCCCGAGATGGCGCCCAGTCCCGCAGCGCGACGGCGAGGGCGGCGGCGGCGATCACCAGGTACAGGGGGACCAGGAGGTTGGCGGTGTCCCCACCCGCGTTGAGCGGCACGCGGAAGGGGATGGCGGCGACGATCGCGAGGGGCAGCAGGACCGGCCAGCGCCTGAAGGCGAGGGCCAGGGCGCCGACCGCGATGAGGCCGATCGCCACCAGCGCCCCCACCCGGGCCTCGTCGTTGCGCAGGTCGGCGATCTGGGTGGTGTGCCACTGGTCGCCGAGGATCAGGATCGGGAAGAGGGCGATCGCGAGGAGCATCGCCGCCGAGCGGATGCGCCCGGGGGGCAACAGGATCGTCGCGGCGCTGGCCCCGGCCGCGAGCAGCAGGCCGGCGGCCGCCAGGAGGTCGCTCAAGGCGAAAGCCTCGCGCCCGACTCACAGCCCTCGAGCGGCTGGCGTGGCGCCCGATGCAACCGGATCGTGCCGGGCGGGACCAGGACCCGGTCCTGCTCGTGCAGCCGCACCCGCAGCTTGTAACGCCCCGCCGGGGTGATGCCGCCGCCGCGCTGGCGGCCGTCCCAGTAGAAGGTGAAGAAGTGGTAGCGCTTGAGAAAGCGGTCGCGGGCGAGGGTGACGACGACCCTGCCGCCGGGCTTGACGACCTGGACGGTGGCGTCGTCGGTCTGGGTGACGCGGAAGCGGATCCGCACCTGGTCGAAGCGGCAGTCGCCGTTGGGAGTGAAGCTGCGGCTGCGCTCGTTGCCGATCGTCACCCGATCGAGCACCAGCGGGTCGCGCTTGAGCCGCTGCGCCCAGGCGAAGGCGGCAACCGTGGCGAGGACGAGAAGCGCGAAGACCAGTGCGGCCGAACTAACCCGCCGCCGCGGCATTGTCCTCGCCGACGATCACCGCGACGTTCGCCCCAGCCGAAGCGGATTCGATTTCGCCGCTCATCAGCTCCAGCTGGGAGATGCCAAGCTGCCTGGCGACCACCCTGGCTTCCGGCTTGTGGCCGCGGGTGAACATGACGACGCTGTCGGTGAAGCTGGAGCTGCTGTTGGTGACGGCGCCGAGCTTGAATCCCTTGCCCTCGACCTTGTCGCCGTAGCTGGCGGCCAGGCCGGGCACGGCGGTGCCGTTGAGGACCGTCACCTCGACTTCGCTCGGCTGCGTCTTCGCTGCGGCCTGTTTGCCGCCCTTGCCGCGTCCGCCATCGCTTTCGTCGGATCCACTGAGCAGCGCGTAGCCGACGCCGCCGGCGACCAGCACGACGACGACGAAGATCGCCGCCAGGTAGCGCGGCTCGGCGAGCCGGGCGCCGAAGCGGGAGGTGCCCTCGCGGAGGCGCTCGCGGCGGGTCAGCTCCGGCAGGCCGGCGTCGCGGCGTCGGCGGCGCTCCTCACGGTGGCTGACCGCTTCGTGCTCGGCGGTGCGGGCCTGCTCGAGCTGGCGCAGCTCCTCGGCCCGCTGCGCGGCGATCGTCGAGGTCGTCTCCTTGCGCTCGGTGTCGCGCTCGGGCGCCGAGCCGGCCCACTCGCGCAGGCGCCGGATGTCCCGCCCTTGCGTAAACGAGAGCAGGGCGAGGATCGCGAGGCCCAAGAACGCGGCCAGGCCGGCGAAGGCGCCGATCTGTTCGATGAGCTTTAGCAAGCTGCGAGAGGTTATTCGCCGGGGACGACCGCCGCCGCGTCGCCGCCGGGCGATGCGATCAACTCGACCACCCGCTCGGCCAGATTTGCCTCGTCGCCGGCCATCACCAGGTGTTCGAGCGCGTTCAGGGTCGAGTCCACCCACTCGGGGTCCAGCGGCAGGTCCCGCACCGCCCGGTTGATCCGCTTCGCCGCCGTCGGCTGCAGCTTCTCGCCGCCGCCGAAGAGCTCCTCGTGCAGCTTCTCGCCGGGCCGCGGCTGCGTGAACTCGACCGCGATGTCCTGCTCGGGCTCGTAGCCCGCCAGCCGGATCATGTTGTGGGCCAGGTCGACGATCTTCACCGGGTCGCCCATGTCGAGGACGAAGACCTCGCCCTTGCCGGCGCCGATGTCGCCGGCCCGGATCACCAGCTGCACCGCCTCCGGGATCGTCATGAAGAAGCGCGTCATCTCCGGATGGGTGACGGTGACCGGGCCGCCGCGCTCGATCTGGTTGCGGAAGATCGGCACCACGCTGCCCGAAGAGGCGAGGACGTTGCCGAAGCGGACCGAGGCGAAGCGGGTGCCCGGATGCTTGTTGCCGGCCGACTCGACGATGAACTCCGCCATCGCCTTGGAGGCCCCCATCACCGTCTGCGGGTTGACCGCCTTGTCGGTCGAGATCAGGACGAAGCGCTCGACTTCGGAGGCGGCTGCGGTCTCGGCCGTGACCCGGGTGGCGATCGCGTTGTTGCGGACGGCCTCCAGCGGGTTGGCCTCCATCAGCGGCACGTGCTTGTAGGCGGCCGCGTGGAAGACGATGTCCGGTTTGAACCGCTGCATCGTCTCCAGCATCCGGTGCGGCTCCTTGCAGTCGGCGAGGACCGACTCGACGTTGGTGAAGTGGCGCAGCTCGACCATCTCGCGGTCGATCTCGAAGAGGTTGTCCTCGGCGTGGTCGAGCATCACCAGCAGCCGCGGGTTGACCCGGGCGATCTGGCGGCAGAGCTCGGAGCCGATCGAGCCGCCGGCGCCGGTGACGAGGACGATGCGGTCGCGCAGGTAGGCGCCGACCCGGTCCAGCTCGACGACGATCGGCTCGCGGCCGAGCACGTCCTCGACCTGGACCTCGCGCAGCTGCTTGTTGAGCTGGACGCCGCCGCGCAGCAGCTCGAACACGGTCGGCAGGGTGCGGACGCGGATCTCGCGGCCACGGCAGGCGGCGACGACCTGGCCGCGCAGCAGCCCCGGCGCCGAGGGGATCGCGATCACGACCTCGTCGGGCTCGGTCTCGTCGAGGATCCTCTCGATCTCGCTGGTCGAGCCGAGCACCTTCAGCCCCAGCATCCGCATCCCGCGCTTGCGCGGGTCGTCGTCGACGAAGCCGATCGCGGTGGCGCCGAGGTTGGGGTTGAGCTGCAGCTCGCGGACGACCATCTGGCCGCCGGAGCCGGCGCCGATCACCAGCACCTCGTGCTTGGGCACGCGGGCGCCGCGGGACGGCCGCTCGACGATCAGCCGCACCGCCAGGCGGGCGCCGGCGATCAGCAGCATCGTCAAGACGAAGTCGGTGACCTCGACCGAGCGCGGCAAGGTGTGGGCGAACGGCTTGGCGACGGCGAAGACGATGACCAGGATCGCGCTGGCGACGGCGACGGCGCGGACGATCAGCAGGAAGTCGCGGCCGCTGACGTAGCGCCACCACTTTTGGTACAGCCCGAAGGCGGCGAAGACGGCGAGCTTGCCGACGACGACGAAGCCGACCGACTGCGCGAAGAGCACCTCGTAGCGGTGCGGCAGCCCGTGCGGGTCGTCGAGGAAGCGCAACTGGAACGCGAGGAAGTAGGCCAGGGCGACAAGGGCCGCGTCGGCCGCCACCTGCAGTACCCGGTTGCGATAGACGGGATGATTCAACCGGCTCATCAGAGGGGGTCAGTTTAGGGCTAGGCGGTGCAAACCGGGCCTTCTTCCCTACGATGTGCCGCTCGATGCACGTCTTCTTCCTCGCCAGCGTCACCGACTTCTTCCTCGACCCGATCGTCAATTGGGGGACGGACTTCATCAGCGCCACCGGCCTGCCGGCCGTCTTCGTGCTGATGGCGCTGGAGTCCGCCTGCCTGCCGGTGCCGAGCGAGGCGATCATGCTCTTCGCCGGCTCCAGCGTCGCCGCCGGCGAGCTGACCCTGTTCGGGGTGGTCGCCGCCGGCGTGCTCGGCAACCTGGTCGGCTCCTGGGCCGCCTACGCGGTCGGCTACTACGGGCGCCTCGACCTGCTCGAGAAGAACAAGCTGATCCACGTCAATCCCAAGCACCTCAAATGGGCCGACGACCTATTCGAGCGCTACGGCGACGCGATCGTCTTCTTCTCGCGGATGCTGCCGATCATCCGCACCTTCATCTCGCTGCCGGCCGGGGTGGCGAAGATGCCGTTCTGGCGCTTCACCGTCCTCACCCTGCTCGGCTGCATCCCCTGGGTGCTGATGCTGGCGCTGGTCGGCAAGAGCGTCGGCGACAACTGGGAAGAGTGGCGCGGGCACCTGCACTACCTCGACTACCTGGTCGTGGTCGCGGCGATCGGCCTCGCCGTCTACCTGATCGTCAGGCGCCGGCGCGGCGGCGGGCCCGATGCCGATGCGGGCGAGGCGGGCACGGCGCCGGAGCCGGCCAGCACCAGCGGCGCTTGAACGAGCCGGGCGAGGGGCGGATCCCGACTCGGCGCGCGGTCGCGCTGGGCATCGTCCAGGGCCCGGCGGAGCTGCTGCCGGTCTCCAGCTCGGCCCACATCGTCCTCGTCCCCTGGCTGGCCGGCTGGGACTGGGAGGCGATCGACCCGGAGCTGCGCAAGAGCTTCGAGGTCGCCCTCCACGCCGGCGCGGCGGCGGCGCTGATGGTCGGCCAGAGGCGGATGATCCTCGAGGAGCTGCGGGCCCTCGACGGCCGCCGGGCCCTGCTGCTCGGCCTCTCCTTCCTGCCGGCGGCGGTCGTCGGCTACACCCTGGAGCGGCCGATCGAGCGCCGCCTCGGCGGCCCGCGGGCGACGGCCTACGGGCTGCTCGCCGGCGCCGCGGCGATGCTGCTCGCCGACACCCGGCCTCAGCGCCGCGGCCACGGCGACGCCACCGCCGCCGACGGCCTCGCGCTCGGCCTCGCCCAGGCAGCGGCGCTGGCGCCAGGGGTCTCCCGCAACGGCGTCACCCTCGCCGCGGCGCGGTGGCGCCACTTCTCCCGCGACCAGGCGAACCTGCTCTCGCGCACGATCGCGCTGCCGATCATCGTCGGGGCCACCGGCCTCAAGGGCGCTCGGCTGGCCCGCCGCGGCACCACCCCCGAGCTGCGCCGCTCGCTCGCGCTCGGCGTCGCCGCCTCCTTCGCTTCGACCCTCGCCTCCCAGCGCCTGATCGGCCTGGTCGAGCGCGACCGGGCACTGTGGCCGTATGCGGCCTACCGAGCTGGCCTGGCCGCCGCGGTTCTTGCGAAGCTGCAGGGGCGATGAGCGACGCCTACGCCAAAGCCGGGGTCGACCAGGGGGCAGCGGACGCCGCCGTCAGCGGGCTGGTTCGGGCGCTCGGGGCGATCAAGCTCGACCGGCCCTCGCTGCAGGTGCCGCTGCCCGGCCACTACGCAAGCGTGATCAAGCTCGACGAGCGAACCGGGATCGCGCTCTCCACCGACGGGGTCGGCACCAAGCTGCTGGTCGCCGAGGAGCTGGGCCGCTTCGACACGGTCGGGATCGACTGCGTGGCGATGAACGTCAACGACGTGATCTGCGTCGGCGCCGAGCCGCTGGCGATGCTCGACTACATCGCCGTGCAGAAGGCCGAGCCGGCGGTCTGTGAGGAAATCGGGGCCGGCCTGGCCCGCGGGGCGGAGCTGGCCGGGGTCGAGATCCCCGGCGGCGAGCTGGCCCAGCTCGGCGACCTGGTCTCGAGCGTCGACGTCTCCGGCGCCTGCTTCGGCACCGTCGCCCTGGATGCGATCGTCGACGGCGGCGCGGTCCGGCCCGGCGACTCGGTGATCGGCCTGCCCTCCTCCGGCATCCACTCCAACGGCTACACCCTCGCCCGCGCCGCCCTGCACGGGATCGGCTTCGACGACGAGCGGCTCGGCCGGCCGCTCGGCGACGCGCTGCTGGAGCCGACCGAGATCTACGTCAAGCCGATCGTCGAGCTGCTGCGCTCCGGCCTCGACGTCCGTGGCCTCGCCCACATCACCTCCGGCGGCCTCGGCAACCTGCTCCGGCTCGCCGCCGAGGTCGGCTTCGAGATCGACGACCCGCTCCCCCCGCAGCCGATCTTCGCCCTGATCCAGGAGCGCGGCGGCGTCTCCGAGGAGGAGATGTACGACGTCTTCAACATGGGCTGCGGCTTCTGCGTCGTCGTCCCGGCGAGCGACGAGGCGGCGGCGCTGGCGCTGCTGCGCGCCCACTACCCGGCGGCGCAGCGGATCGGTCGCGCGATCGAGGGCGAGAAGACAGTCCGGCGCCAGCCAGCCTGATGAGTTACCGGGAACATAGGCCCGGCAACTCATCAAGGAGGGAGCAGGCGGGGCCGGGGTGGTAGCGAACCTGTACGGATACGTGCTCGACAATGTCCTCAGCTAGATGAATTCCCGCCCGACCAGCTCGCAGATGATCGGCACCGTGCTCTCGGGCCGCTACAAGCTGGAGGCCAAGCTCGGCAGCGGCGGCATGTCGACCGTCTACCTGGCCCGCGACTCCACCCTCGACCGCGCCGTCGCGGTCAAGGTGATGCATCGCGAGATGTCCGAGCAACCCGACCAGCTCGAGCGCTTCCGCCAGGAGGCGCGGGCGGTGGCCAAGCTCTCCCACCCCAACGTGGTCGCGGTGATCGACGCCGGCGAGGACGGCGGCCACCCCTACATCGTCTTCGAGTACGTCGAAGGGGAGACGC
>Ga0193706_1001498_pt1 | contig 10338 bp, 7 predicted proteins | sample U3c1metaG_FD_160130 | JGI IMG/M metagenome (GOLD analysis project Ga0193706, IMG submission 160130) | Soil microbial communities from a riparian zone of the East river system, Colorado, United States - U3c1 | ecosystem: Environmental > Terrestrial > Soil > Riparian zone | place: USA: East River... | reverse complement strand
AGGCCGCATATCATTGCTTCCACGAGGGCATTCGGAAATCCTTCCCATAAAGATGGCATAACAAATAAGTCCGCTTTGGAAATAAACGGGAATGGGTTCGATTGGTGTCCCAAAAACAATACATCGGCTTCCGGATCTTCAGTTGCCCATACCATTTTATTATGTTCAATATATTTTTTACAAAAATCCATAATCTCCATCCCTGAACCAGCTGAATCATCCACCCCGCCAATAAGCATTAATCCTATATGTGGATACATCTTTTTTATTTCTGCAAAGATCTTTACGAGGTGCCAATGACCCTTTGAAATATCAAACCGGCTGCAATGTACCAGCCAGAATTTATTATCATAGCTATACCTTGTTGCTTCTGCTGCCTTTATTTTTATCTCTTCAAAATTATATCCATTGTAAATGAAACTATGATTGTTTATCCCGAAGAGATCGAGTAATTCCTTGTTAATTGCATTACTGACAGGCACAATTTTATCTGCCTTCCTGATTGCCCATTTATATATGCGATGATGTATCCTGCTATTGAGTGATGTATCCAATCTCATTCCTGTCAGCGATTGGCGAATAGAAGCAATTTTAATTTCACCATTACCTGCCATTGCGTTTAAAATAATAGCTGTATTTCCAAATGCAATAGAAACATCTGTTTTCAATTCCTTCTTTATACGCTTTAATGAGGTAAGCCTTTTAAAGCCGACAAATATTTTTCCCGGAATCGATTTTTTCCTTTTTATTCCGAGTCGGATAACGGGGCAATTGTAAGAAAATTCTTCAGGTTGTTGTGGCTCAAGGCTGACTACCGTTAATTGGTGAAATTGTGAGAGATAGTTACATAATATCATCCCGGCCCTTTCCTGGCCGCCTTTTGAAAGAGAAGGAATTAAAAAGAGGATGTTCATATTTTCTTTTGAAAAACGTATTCATTGCAACCAAGCCCTCCCCCACAAGTCTTTAATTTTATTAATTCATAGCCCATCCTGCTGAAAAAATCAAATACCTGTTCCGGTTTAGATACCTCAAATGGATAACCCCCAATCCAGTCAATCAAATCATGGTAATGGCTCATCCCACGTTCCTGTGCAGGAGTGGTCCAATACCGGACATACCTGCCGGGCCGCAATAATAACAGATTACCTGCGAAGCTCCTGAGCTCACGAGCTCCCATTACGATGGCTCCATACGCCCCGCGAAAAATAGACGGAAGGCGGTTATATGTTTTTTTATGGAAGGTCCATATTTTACTCATCCTTCCCTGGTCATTATATAATGAAATAAATAAAATCCCCCCGGGAGATAAAAGCATATCCACATTTTTTAAGGCAGTCCACATATCTCCTGTATGGTGCAGCACCCCCCATGAATATACAATATCATATTTTCCCAATGTAATTAAAAAGTCCCTGTTAAGTACCGAGCCTTGGGTTACCTGCCATGCTTCATCTTTTTCAAAATACCTCCGCTTAAGTTCACGGGTACAGGCGTAAGATGCGGGATCATAATCAAATGATTGTACGGTAGCGCCTAATCGCCGTGCAGCCAGGCTGAATAAGCCACTGCCCGAACCTACATCAATGAACCGCTTGCCTTTTAAAACGCCCACATAGGAAAGAAGGGATTCTTCCGCTTTTTTGATCCTGTCCTCATTGAGCAGTGAAAGAAAATTTTTCCAGTTTTTCCCAAACTCAAACCTTTCACCTGCCTGGACTTCATCTCCGTGATTACTATTCATTTGTAAACTTTATAGGAGTGCACCAACTGTATGATGAACCCAATTTTACTTGACGTTTATTAGATTAAATACTCTGGTATGTAAGGATGGAATTAAATTACTAAACCGGTTTAAGATTAATAAAACAACAATATAAAATACCGGTACGATAAAAAATATATATTTAAAAAAGTATAATGAAATAATAAAAAGCGGCAAATTTAATAAAATAATGCGTAAAAAGAGTTTAAGGAATTTTACATACTCAATATACTCCATTAGCCACCTCATCAGGAAAATACAGGCAATTGTAAAATATAAATAATTCATAATAAGCAAACAAGAAAAAAAGCCACTCAAGCCGAAATACCTGGTACTAAAAAACATAATCAATAAGATTGCAATATTGGCAATAACCTGGAAATAAAAGGATTCATTTACTTTTTTAATCGAAATAAGTAAGCGGCTTAAAAAAGTATTTATTGCCAGACAGGGTACCAGGAATATCAGGAACCTCACAAAATAAACAACATTATCTGCATCCTTTTGATCAAAAGTACCCCTGAAAAATAAAAGTTTAACAATGGTATCTGCATACAACCACGTCAAAAAACAAATTGGTACCAGTATAAATAAAATTATCCTCATATTTTCCTGGAATAACCTGTTGAGGGAATGATACCTTTTTTTTGCTGCCTCTTCATTGAACTTTATGCCTGCTACTGCGGCTACCTGTGCTACTATAAAACTGTAGGGAATATTTACTATCTGTAAACTGTACGAATACGCGGAATAAATCCCTGTACCAAGACTGCTTAATAAAACGATGATCCCATAATTATATATAAAGGTGGCTGCACTGCCTAGCTGAACGGTAAAGAGGTTTTTGGTAATTCTACTGCCGATGCGTATCCTGGATGTGGTGAATTTCCAATTCAACCTGGATCTCATAAATACAAGGAGCAAAACAATATTAAGAATATATCCGGCAAGCATTCCTGCTAATACAGCAACAATGCCTGCCTCGTTATGAAAAAACAGTAGCGCTGCTAAAGAAAATACCTGGGCAATGCCATTTGCAATAAGGGGTGCTGTAAAATATTTTAGCGTTGTTAACACACTTGTATAATAATTGGAGAGCATCATTAATAAAGGAAGCGCGCTGCTTAATACTAAAATATTGGAATGATCATTTAATGAAGATGCTTTAAAAGTAGAAACGGCGGAATAGATCGGGATTGAAAAGAAAAATAATATGAAAAAAAGCAAAACCCCTATCATCAAATATATGAAACCGAAAAAATTATAGAATTTCATGGCAGCCAAATGGCCTTTCTCCTCCATTACTACCATACCCTCCGGAATTATAACCGAAAGGTCCATGCCATTTACCAGTCCCGCAATAAGTACAACTACTGAAAATACATAGAAATAAATATCTGTTTCAAGGCTTGTTCCAAAAAAATAAGCAATAAAAATGGTGTTTAAAAACACTATCCCTTTAACTATAACATTGAACATTGATGAGGAAATAACCCCCCTTCTATACGATTCAGTTCTTAACATATTAAGTAAAAAATATTAAAGGCACGGTTAAGATCCGGTTGCATCTATCTTTTAAAGTTTAACACCATTAAAGTGTAGCTTCCTCAATGCATTATCCCTACAAAAATATGGTTTATTAACGGGTATCCAATTTACAAAACCAACATCCAAAACCTATTAGCGGAATGAATTCAACCATATAGTTTATACATCATGTGAACCGGCAATTTCAACAAGGAATACCAATTACCAGGTGCCAATAAGGTTATTGCATTGTGATAGGAATTTTACTATCAATCACTGTTATCTTTGCGAAATGCATTATGCCTCGCTGGAAAATATAAGTAAATCGTTTGGAATAAGAGTTTTGTTCGAAAATATTTCATTTCATGTGGAAGAAGGTGATAAGATTGCCTTTGTAGCACGCAATGGAAGCGGAAAATCCACCCTTCTTAAAATCATTGCAGGACTGGATACTCCCGATGATGGTACCGTGTGGGTTAATAAAGAAGTAAAGGTCATCATGCTGCAACAGGACACTTTCTTTAAAGAAGGCCAAAGTATATGGGATAACATTTTACGCCTTGATAACTCCATTATAAAAGTAGTGAAAGCTTATGAACAATACCTCGGTAAGCCACATGATGATGATAGCCTCCTCGTGGACCTGATGGCAAAAATGGATGAGCACAATGCCTGGAATTTTGAATCTGAATTAAAACAGATACTTGGTAAGCTGCAATTGTATAACCTGGATGAGCCCGTAAAAAATTTAAGCGGTGGCCAGCGAAAAAGAGTTGCGCTTGCACAGTCATTGATAGAAGCACAGCTGCATGAAGGACGCTGTCTCCTTATACTGGATGAGCCCACCAATCACCTCGATGTGGATATGATAGAATGGCTGGAGGATTTTCTTTCAGCTCATAAGATAACCCTGTTGCTGGTGACTCACGACCGGTATTTCCTGGATGCGGTTTGCAACGAGATCATTGAAATGGATGATGAAAAGCTGTATGTATACCAGGGCGATTACGATTATTTCCTGGAACAGAAAAGCCTGCGCCAGGAAGTGCAACTGAGCGAATTGCAAAAAGATAAAAATATCTTCCGCAAAGAGCTGGAATGGATGCGCAAGCAACCAAAAGCAAGAACCACCAAAAGCAAAAGCAGGCAGGACGCATTTACAGATATAGAACAACGGGTATCACAAAGGAAAGAGGACCTCCAGGTCAGCCTCCAGGTAAAGATGACGAGGCTCGGTGGAAAGATCCTTGAAATGAAAAAGGTTAATAAAAGTTATGGTGATAAAGTGATTTTAAAGGGGTTTGATTATACATTTAAAAAAGGAGAGCGGATCGGTATAGTGGGAAAGAATGGATGTGGTAAAACAACTTTTTTAAAGATCGCCCTGCAGCAGGAACCTCCTGACAGCGGAAAGATAAACCATGGCGATACCGTGATCTTTGGGAACTTTAACCAGGAAGGCCTGCTATACAAAGAAGATAAGAGAGCAATAGATTATGTAAAAGATTTTGCCGAATTTTTTCCATTGGCGGATGGAAGCAGGATTTCTGCAAGCCAGTTCATGGAAAAATTCGGGTTTGCTGCAAGCCAGCAATTTACTCCCTTAAGTAAATTAAGCGGTGGTGAAAAGAGAAGGCTTCATTTGTTAAGCGTGCTTTTTTTAAACCCGAATTTTCTTATCCTCGATGAGCCTACCAATGACCTTGACCTTCAAACGCTTCGTACCTTGGAAGAATTCCTGCTGGATTTCCCGGGTTGTATTTTGATCGTAAGCCATGACCGTTATTTTATGGACAGGATGGTGGATCACCTCTTTGCATTTGAAGGGGACGGGATAATAAAAGATTTCCCGGGCAATTATACCTTGTATCGCCAGTCATTGGATAAAAAAAATGCAGCCGGAAACCCGGCAATTGAAATTAAGAACCCAGAAATAAAACCCGGATCAACACCCCGGAAGAATAGCAAATCAAAGCTTTCCTATAAAGAAAAAAATGAGCTGGAAAAAATAGACCGTGAGTTACCGGCACTCCAGGAAGAAAAAAAAGTGCTGGAAGAAAAAATGTCGGCAAACCTTAGCTATGATGAATTACAAAATGCTGCTGAAAGGGTCAGCGCAATCATAAAAAAAATAGACGAGATTGAGATGAGGTGGCTGGAGCTGAGTGAAAGAATGTAACCAGGTTTAAAAGGTTTAAAAAGTTTAAAAAGTTGAGATCCTGTTTGTCATCACTCAAAGATTTTGTTATGAGGTTAATATCATAAACCTTTTAAACCTCTGAAACTTTTTGAACCGAACGCAAATAAAGTTTTCAATAGACTGAGCTAATGAGTAATCAACGCTTTTATTCACTGGATGTATTTCGCGGGGCAACGGTTGCGTTGATGATACTCGTAAATAACCCGGGGAGCTGGAGCCATATTTACCCACCCCTTGAGCATGCTACATGGCATGGCCTCACTCCTACTGACCTGGTATTTCCATTTTTTCTTTTTGCAGTTGGTAATGCGTTTGCATTTGTGATGCCAAAGCTGGAATCTGCAGGGCCTGCCGCCTTCTGGAAAAAAATTATCAAACGCACGTTGCTCATCTTTTTTATTGGTGTATTCCTTAACTGGTTCCCATTTATTAAATACGATGCAGATGGCCACATCATAGCTAAGCCCTTTGAAACATTGCGGATCCTTGGAGTATTGCAACGCATTGCCTTAGCTTATTTTTTTGCCTCTATAATTATTTATTATGGAAAAGTCCGTGGATCTTTTGTGGTAAGCGCTTTCATTTTGCTGGCGTATTGGTTTGTATGTATAGCAATGAATCCTTCTGACCCATTTAGTATCTATGGATGGTTTGGAACAGGAACCGATAAGTATATACTGGGTGAAAAGCATATGTACCATGGGGAAGGGATGGCATTTGACCCTGAGGGGTTGATGAGCCTTCCGGCTGCAATTGTACAGGTTGTTTTTGGTTATCTCGCGGGGAACTATATCATTTCAAAAGGCAAAACGCATGAAATGCTTAATACAATATTTGTTACAGGATGTGTATTGGTATTTACAGGATTTTGCTGGGACATGGCATTTCCTATCAATAAAAAAATATGGACCAGCAGCTATACCGTTTACACTACCGGGCTTGCCTTGCTGGTATTGGGCATAATGATCCATATAATTGAATTCAGGAAAGGAAAAGGAACCTGGAGCAGGTTCTTTGATGTTTTCGGGAAAAATGCTTTGTTCATATTCGTGTTAAGCGGGGTATTGCCGCGGTTGCTTGCATTGATCCGTATCCCTGCCGGTATTGCAGATGATGGAAAAATGAAATACCTGACCCCTTTTGCATGCTTTTATGAGCATATCTGCAAGCCTCTGTTTACAGACCCCAGGAATGCTTCCCTATTATATGCAATATGTTTTATAACTATGATGTGGCTTTTTGCGTGGTGGATGGACAGGAAAAAAATTTATATAAAAGTATAATGATGAATTATACCATAGAAAGCGTTGACATTCATGACCCCGCTATTGAGCTGGAGTTAAGGAAGCTGATCCGGCTTGCTTTCAAATCTGAAGATCTTCTTCCGCCCGGGCATCTTATTAAAAATACGGATAGCAACGCTTCAAAGCCCGGTTTTTTCCTTGTAGCCAAAGAAAATAATATGATCATTGGATGCAATGGTTTTATAGCGAATGATTTTTATTATATGGGCAAACAATATATTGCCTATCAAAGCTGTTGGACTGCCACACACCCTGATCACCAGGGAAAAAAAGTATTTATAAATCTAATTAATGAAGCAAAAAGAATACTAAAAGAAAACGGGGCAGCATTTATATATGGTACCGGTAACGACCTGTCTCATCCTATCTTAATTAAGAAACTTGACTTTTCCGAAACACCTTCAATGGTTAAACGGATATTTAATGTCCCGTTTTTTAAATCACTGTACTTAACTAACGGCAATATTGAAAATAATACTTCATGCAAAATAGATGAGCTACAGGTAAAAAAACATAAGGCACTGCAATCGCCGGATGAAGTAAAGATTGTAAGGTATCAAAACAGTTGGGCCTGGGGTAAGCTTATTATTAAAATGAAATTCGGCCTTAAGCTGCCTGTCTTTTACCTGGGAGGCATACAGCTCGAAAAAGAAACAGACCTTGCCAGTATTTTTTCAGAAATATTTAAAACGTATAAAGTAATATTCATACAGGTTCTTAGCTGTAAGACCAATACATTCAACGTTCTGATAAAAAAGTGGAAACCTTCAAGGCTGAATGGCTTTATTTTTTATAACCTTAATATGCCGCCTTTTAAAAATTTTGATATAATGATTGGGGCAATTGATGTTTTTTAATTTCTTTAATAAATTATATTCGATAATAAATCAGTGAACAATGGCGAAAGGTTTGGTGCTTAACTTTCATCAGGAAGATGGATTATTATTCGAACAGATCGTTCATATAATAAGGAAACAATATAAAATAATTTCGCTTGCCGGGTTGGTGGAGGTATTTAATACGACAAAAAAAATTGATAACCTGTGTCACTTTACTTTCGATGATGGTCACAAATCTTTTTATGATAATATTTTCCCGGTTTTAAAGAAACATAATGTTCCTGTTTCGTTATTTGTTTCACCCGCTGTCATACAATCGGGAAACAATTACTGGTTCCAGGAAATAGAAGGATACCGGCAGGAAATAATGGAATTGGTAATCTGCAAAAAATTAAATATCCCCGCACAGAAAATAAAGGGTTTATCATACGTAGAAATATTATTATGCCTGCCAGTGCAGGATATTTCTGATATAATACGGATGTACCAGGAAGAAACACAATGCAGAAAAAAGAATCCCCTGAATATGAATGCAGAAGAATTATTGGAGACCCACCATTCCGGGCTTGTGGCTATTGGTGCCCATACCCTTAACCATCCGATACTGGCAAATGAAAATGATGAAAGCAGTTACAGGGAGATCAACGGGTCCATCAGCCAGTTAGAAGATATGATTAATCACCCGGTACATTCATTTGCTTATCCTAATGGGCGGCCAGGCCTGGATTTTGGCGAGCGTGAAATGAATTATCTTAAGGATACGGGTGTCCTGGTAGGGTTTTCTACTGCCATTGGTCACTTATCCCCATTCAATAATATGCTGAGTATTCCAAGAATGGGTTTTGCACGTATGGGACTTAGCCCCGGAAATCCATTGGTATCTTTGAGACTTTTGATGGGGAAACGCTGGTTCGATATAAGATCTTTCATCACACCCAGTGAAAAAAACAAAAGAAACAGGATTAAAAAACTATTGGCATAATCCTGAAAAAGTTTTTTGATCACCTACCATTTCGTATGAAGTTAGCAGGAATCGAATTCAGGCCAATATTTTAATATATGTATGCATAAATCCGATAAAGCCTTATTTTTGCAATCCTTAAAAAATCACTGGTCCCGTAGTTCAATGGTTAGAATACTTGCCTGCCGGTAGGGAGGGAAGTTTCCTAAACTTTAGATACAGGTTCCCTGCCTGCCGGCAGGCAGGGATTCCTTGGAAAGAAAATGATAACAGTGTATGCAATAATAAGTGAGATTAATAATGATATTTACGTGGGGATAGCAAAAGATGAAGAAAAAAGATTGAAAGAGCATAATTCAGGAAGAAATAGATATACTAAAGGATTAAAACCCTGGAAAATAATTTATAAGGAATTGCAGTTAGATTGGGAATCTGCAAGAAAAAGAGAAAAATATTTAAAATCAGGAATTGGAAAAGAATTCCTGAAATCACTGGTCCCGTAGTTCAATGGATAGAATAGAAGTTTCCTAAACTTTAGATACAGGTTCGATTCCTGTCGGGACTACCAGTTGTATATCAATTAATCTATGTTTATATAACATATCCCTTAATCTGGCACCTGTTTCTACCATCCCTATCCCCCATTCCACATCCGGTATTCTCTGATCTGTATCCGTATCCTTAATCTTTTCAATTATCTTTGCTTCCCTTAATTTTTGCTGATATGAAGTGGATGAACGTCATTATAAAATACAGGCTGTGGATAGGAATAACATTCCTTGCCGTAGCAATTTTTGTTAACTACCAGACAAGCTTCTGGCCTTCTTTCATACTATATTTAATCGCTGCAATTTTAATTGTTGGCCATTTTTTATTTGGTCCTATGCGGCTTATCCAGACCCATATGGAAGCAGGTGATATGGAAGGGGCAAAAAAAGTAGTGAATTCCATTAAATTCCCCGGCTTACTGATCAAGCCCATGCGATCCGTTTATTTTACCATCAAAGGCAACCTTGCCATGGTAGACCAGGATTTTGATACAGCAGAAAAGCATATGAAAAAAAGCCTTTCGCTCGGGGGCGGAGCCCTTACCAAACAAGCCGAAGGCCCCAACAAATTACAGCTTGGTATGCTTTGCATGCAAAAAGGAGACATCAGGCAAGCCGAAGCTTATATCAGGCAGGCAATCCGGGCAGGTTTACCGGATAAAGAAAACCAGGCTGCTGCTTACCTGCAACTGTGTTCTATCATGATGAATAAACGCGAGTTCAGGGCTGCCAAAGAATATTTCCGTAAGGCCAAAGGCTTCAAGCCCACTACTCCCCAGATCGTAGACCAGATAAAGCAGATAGAGAAGTATATTACAAGGATGCCGGGGTAAAAGCCCCTTAAATCTCCGGAAGGGGGACTTTGAAAAGTTCATTTCATGGAGATACTCTAATGCCAAACTAAAATTACTTTTACTCCTGACTAATCAACTTGTCAACTAGTTAACTAATTCATGCAATCATACAGGCAGCTACTCCAGGATAAATTCAGTGACGAATACGAAAAATTAAATCCACAGCAAAGGCAGGCAGTGGATACTATTGAAGGACCCGTAATCGTAATTGCTGGTCCCGGTACCGGTAAAACGCAGATCCTTGCTGCACGGATAGGAAAGATATTGCTTGAAACAGATGCCGGACCCGAAAATATTTTATGCCTTACTTATACCGATGCAGGGTCCATAGCAATGCGCC
>Ga0193706_1001497_pt1 | contig 10341 bp, 12 predicted proteins | sample U3c1metaG_FD_160130 | JGI IMG/M metagenome (GOLD analysis project Ga0193706, IMG submission 160130) | Soil microbial communities from a riparian zone of the East river system, Colorado, United States - U3c1 | ecosystem: Environmental > Terrestrial > Soil > Riparian zone | place: USA: East River... | reverse complement strand
TCCCCAAGCATTTGTCCGAGCGCTTTCCGGAGGAGATGACGATCGTCATCCAGCACCGCTTCTGGGACCTCAAGGTCGAGGATGACGGCTTTTCGGTCGGGCTGTCGTTTGGCGGCGTGCCATCGACCTTGACCGTGCCGTTCGCCGCGGTGACCGATTTCGTCGATCCGGCGGTGGATTTCTCGCTCAAGTTCCAGGCCGACGGCGCCGAAGATCCCGAAGATCATGACGCGGCGATCAACGATGCGCCGACGATTGTGGCGGCCGAGGATGGGTCCAACGTGGTCTCGGTCGACTTCACCAAGAAGAAGTGACGCGCCCGGCCGTTCCGCGGGATCGGCGCGCACAGAATTTGAAACGAACGGCAACGGAAAAGCATGACCAAGACCCGCATGGAAAGTGACAGCTTCGGACCGATCGCGGTTCCCGCCGATTGCTATTGGGGCGCGCAGACCGAGCGTTCGATCGCCAATTTCCCGTTCGGCGAGCGCGAGCGGATGCCGGTCGAGATCGTCCATGCATTGGGCTTCGTCAAACAGGCCGCGGCGCGGGTCAATGCGCGGGGCGGCAAGCTCGACGCGGCGATCGCCGAAGCCATCCAGCAGGCCGCCGGCGAGGTCGCGCGCGGCGATCTCGACGGGCAATTCCCATTGGTCATCTGGCAGACCGGATCGGGCACCCAGTCGAACATGAACGCCAATGAAGTCATCGCTGGGCGCGCCAATGAGAAATTGGCCGGCACGCGCGGCGGCAAGGAGCCAGTCCACCCCAACGACCATGTCAACATGAGCCAGTCTTCGAACGACAGCTTCCCGACGGCGATGCATGTCGCCGCCGCGCGCAGCGTCCAGCGGCAACTGGTGCCGGCGTTGAGGGCGATGCACGACCAGTTGATCGACCTCGCCAACCGCTGGGATGGCATCGTCAAGATCGGCCGGACCCATTTGCAGGACGCGACCCCGCTGACGCTCGGGCAGGAATTTTCCGGCTATGCCGCCCAGATCGAAGACAATGTTGCGCGGATTGAGGCGGTCATGCCGCGGCTCTATCGGCTGGCGCAGGGGGGGACGGCGGTCGGGACCGGTCTCAATGCGCCCAAGGGGTTCGCCGAAGCGGTCGCGGCAGAAATCGCCAACCTGACCCAATTGCCGTTCACCAGCGCGCCCAACAAGTTCGCCGAACTGGCCGCGCACGATACTCTGGTCGAGCTTTCCGGCGTGCTCAATGTGATCGCGGTGTCGCTATCCAAGATCGGCAACGATATCCGCTTGCTGGGCTCCGGGCCGCGCTGCGGGCTTGGCGAATTGAGGCTTCCCGAGAATGAGCCGGGCAGCTCGATCATGCCGGGCAAGGTCAACCCGACCCAATGCGAGATGCTGACGATGGTCGCGGCGCAGGTCATGGGCAATCATGTCGCGGTGACCGTCGGCGGATTGCAGGGCCATCTGGAACTGAACGTGTTCAAGCCGTTGATCGCGGCCAATGTCATTCGCTCGATCAATCTGTTGGCGACGGGAATGGAGAGTTTCACGACGCGGACGCTCGAGGGCTTGCAGGCGGATGAGGCGCGGATCGCGGACTTGATGAACAAGTCGCTGATGCTGGTCACCGCGCTGGCGCCCGAAATCGGTTACGACAATGCCGCAGCGATCGCCAAGCATGCCCACAAGGAGGGCATGACGCTGAAGGAAGCGGGGCTCGATCTCGGCTTGGTCGACGAGGCAACGTTCGACCGGGTGGTCAAGCCGGAGGCTATGCTCGGGCGGTAATATCAACACGGCACTTACCCAGGGGGAGAAGAGCAATGCGGCGATACGATAGACTGATCCTGATCGGCGGGGTTGCCGCATTAGCGCTGGCCGGCTGCGCTTCCGAGCAACCGTCGCGCCGCGCTCCCCTCCAGCGCCGGCCGCCGGTGGTCATCCGCGGGATACCGGTGCCCGCATCGACCTATGTCTCGCTGGCTTCGTCAATCGACCTGTTTGTCATCAAGGCGTCGCAGCTGGCGGAAACGCGCGCTCGAGACGGGCGCTTGCGCGATTTCGCCCGGACCGAAATTCGGGCGCATCAGGGGCTGGGATCGCAACTGTCGTTCGCCGGGCGACGGCTCAATTTGCTGCCGTCGGCTGAACTTCGGCCGGAGCATCAAAGAATGCTGGACATGCTCCAATCGGCCGGTGACTTCGACGCCACCTACCGCAGCCAGCAGCTCCAGGTGCACGAGACCGCGCTGAAGCTGCACGGCGATTTCGCCGCGCGCGGCGCAAGTCCGACCTTGCGCCCAGTCGCCGCGAACGCCGTTCCCATTATCCGCGCGCATCTTGGGCGGTTGCGAGGGTTCTAGCGGGCGGCCAAGCGACCCGTTGCTACAGCCCCAGCGTCAGCCGGGCGCCGATATTGTCGATTCCGGGGTTTTGGTCGCCGAACAAGGTTGCGTGGCTCATGTGGACCCAGCTCGCTTCGACGGTCATCCGGTCGGTCAACCGAGCGCCGATGCCAAGCTCCGGCTCGAACAAAATGCGGCTGCCGAAGGCGATGCGGTCGGTGCGGTTGAAATTGCCGGCGGAGCCGTTGTGGATGGCGATGCCGAGTCCGGGACGGACGAACACCCGGTCGCCGAACTTCCACGCCAGGCCCGCCGCGGCATAGCTGGTATCGCCCTTGCTGTTGACCGCACCGAACACATAAGGCGCGAGCCCGGTGCCGGGGATGACCGGTGCGGCGCGGAAGCCGAGCTGGAGATCTACCCCGCCTTCGGGTGAGCCGCCGAGCGTCAGCGGCGTATCGACGCCATGCTTATAGAGGCCGCCGAAAAGTTCGCCGGCGCTTGCCGCGGGCGGGAGAATGAACGCGGCAATTAGGGTGCAGACGGTGTAAGTCAGGATTTTGGACATGACCGAAGACTTATCGTTCAGGCACTTAGCGCGCAAGCAGGAGCTCACCCCATGATCCGCATTTCACTTGCACTGGCCGCATTGCTGGCGGGCTGCGCCACCACGACAGATCAAAAGGTCGAGCCGCTGACCGGCAGTTGGGGCGGCACGCATGCCGGGCTGGCGCTCGACGCGGCCGGTGGAAAGCTCGACTATGATTGCGCCACCGGAACGATAATCGGTCCGGTCATCCTCGATTCGCTCGGTGAGTTCCACGAGCGCGGAACGCATACGCCGGGAGCCGGCGGGCCGGTTCGGCAGGACCAGTCGGAGCCTGCTTTGCCGGCGCTGTACCATGGCGGCGTCAAAGGCGAGCGAATGACGCTGCGGGTGATCGTGCCGTCGAACGGGACCGTGATCGGACCGCTGGAGCTGATCCTTGGCGCGGCGCCAGTCCTTACGCGCTGCCTCTAGCCGCCGGCCTGCCAGGCACGGACGGCGTCGCTCGGCGCAAGCAGCATCCAGATGTTGAGGGTGAGATTGTCGCGGATGACGAAGAGCGGGATAAGCTCAAGCACTACCAGCAGCAGCAATGAGGCCCAGACAGGCAGGCGGCGCGCGGCGGCGAAGCCCAGCGCCATCATCGCGATGTCGCTCAAGGAGTTGATGACGCTGTCGCCGGTATAGCCGATGGCGACGGTCGCCTCGCGGTAGCGGTCGATGATCATCGGCGAGTTTTCGAGAATTTCCCACGCGGCCTCGACCAGCAAGGCGATGAAAAAGCGTCGCTCGACAGTCCAGTTGCGCGCGGCCAGCCAAAGCGCGGCGTAGAAGATCAGCCCGTGGAGGAAGTGGCTCGGGCTATACCAGTCGGCGATCATCTGGCTGGTCTTGGGACTGACCGAGCTGTTGACCCACAGCTCAACGGTTCCGCAAGTGCAGATCAGAGGCCGGCCCATCGAATAGAGTAGCGCTCCTGCGGCCACGAATATGATGAGGATATAAGCGATCGAGCGCCGCGACACGGTCATTCGCGGGCGACTTCGACGGTGATGTGGACGATCCTTGGATCGCAGTCGATGCGCGCCTTGTAGAGCGCGGGGTCGGCCGGCGTTTCGGCGGCTATGGCGACGATCGCGGCGAAGCGCCCGGGGCCGACCTGCCACAGATGGAGATCGGTAATTCGCGCATCGCCTTCGCCCTCGACCGCGGCGCGGATGGTCTGAGCCAATGCATCGTCGGGCACCCGGTCGAGCAGCACCGCCGAAGTGTCGCGGATCAGGGTCCAGGCCCACCGCAGGATCACCGCCGCGCCGATCACGCCCACGGCGGGGTCGAGCCAACGCGCGCCGATCAGCATCCCCGCGGCCAGCGCGACGATCGCCAGCACCGAAGTCAGCGCGTCGGCGAGAACATGCATATAGGCCGACCGCAAATTATTGTCGGCGTGATGGTGGTGATCATGTCCATCGCCATGCGCGTGACCATGATTGTCATGGAGCAAGGCGGCGCTGACCAGATTGACGACCAGGCCGAGCACGGCGACGACGATCGCTTCACGATAGTCGACGCTGCGCGGTTCGATCAGGCGTCCGGCGCTTTCGACCGCGATGCCCACCGCGACGATCGCCAAGGCGAGTGCGGAGGCGAAGCCGGCCAGTTCGCCGACCTTGCCGGTGCCGAAGCTGTAGCGCTGGTCGTGGGCCCAGCGCCGCGCCAGCCAATAGGCCAGCGCCGAAACACCGAGCGCAAGCGTGTGGGTCGCCATGTGCCAGCCGTCGGCGAGCAGCGCCATGGATCCGGACATCATGCCGAATGAGATTTCGGCGACCATCATCACTGCCGTCAGCGCGACGACCCACCGCGTGCGCCGCTCGTTCCGTTCGTGCCGGTGGCCGAGATAATGGTGGCTGTGCTGCTCGTTCATCGTTGGTTGGGCTAGGCGACGGGTGGGGCCGCTGGCAAGCCGGGGTTGCCAAAGGCAGGGCTTAGCGCGATCAGCGCGGCATGCTGCGTACCTACGGCCCGGACTGCGATGGAAGCGTGATCGATCCCGATGGGGCGATTCCCCCGGGCGCGACGTGGATCGACCTCGAGCAGCCGACGCGCGACGAAGAGAAATTGGTCGAGCGGGCCGTTGGCTTCGACGTGCCGACGCGCGAGGAAATGAAGGAAATCGAGCCGTCGAGCCGTTTGTTCGAGCGCGGCGAGGCAATCTACATGACGCTGAGTACTTTGTTCGGCATCGAGGAGGGTCACCCGTCGGCCGAGCCCATCGCGTTCGTTCTAGCGGGCAACCGGCTGATCACCGTTCGCTATACCAGCCCCAAGCCGTTCCGCGTGTTCGCCGACCATGTTCGCCGCGAGCCCGAGTTGGCGCGTGACGCGCTGACCGTGCTGGTGCGCCTGCTCGATACGATCATCGACCGGCTGGCCGACGAACTGGAAGCAGCCGGCACCGAGATCGAGCATATCTCCGACCAGATCTTCCGCCGCGGCGAGGGCAAGAGCCGACGCATACCGGCGATCCGGCTGGAAGCGCTGCTGACCCGTATCGGGCGGGCGCAATCGCTGCTCGCCCGGATTCGCGAAACCGCGGTCAGCTCAAGCCGAGTAATCGGCTTCCTCTCCGCTTCGTCGCGGCTGCGCGGCGAGATTCCAGAGCGCGAGCATGTTTTGAGCCTCGCCGCCGACGTTGGCTCGCTAATCGATCACAGCGCTTTTTTGGCGACCAACCTGACCTTCCTGCTCGATGCCTCGCTGGGGCTGATCAGCGTCGAGCAGAATGCGGCGATCAAGGTATTCTCGGTCGCGGCGCTGATCTTCCTGCCGCCGACGCTCGTGGCGGGCATTTACGGAATGAATTTCGATCATATGCCCGAGCTTCACTGGCTCACCGGCTATCCGTGGGCGCTCGGCATCATGCTGCTGAGCGCGGTGCTGCCTTACTGGATCTTCAAGCGCAACGGCTGGCTCTAGACGGGCTCGCTGAACATGATGGGTGCGTCGCCGGCTTCGGCGAGGGCTTCCGTCTTTTCTGCCTTGCGGCGGGCCAGCGCGGCATAGGCCAAAGCCAAGTGCCCGGCGACCTCGATCGATTCATGGTCGCCCTTGTGCGAGGCGGCGGCGCGGGCTTCGGCGGCGCGGCGGCGGAAATAATCGCGGTCGTGGTCCATGGCCTATCCCCTGACGGGGATAAACGCCCCTCGCCGATTACAATTGCTATCCGATGCATAACGCGCTGACGAGTCTTTGGGGCCACCGACTGGCGCGACGGAACTTCCGTCTGGCGCAACTCGAAGCTTGTTCGGGGCGTTCCCGGACTATGAGCGAGCCCAGAGAACCCGCAAAACTCTATGAATTAGGGGGAAAAATATCCGCCTGGGCCTCCGATTTTTCGGCGCATCCATACGTCCAGTTCGGCTTTGTCATCGGCTGTATCGCCTGGTTCGTCAGCGGCTTGCCGGTCGATATCCTGACCGCGGCGCTGTCGATTATCGCGATTTCCCTGACCCAAATGGTGCTTCACCGCCAAAATTTGCGCGAGGTCGAAGCCCACCGCCGCGATGTCGCGATGCATGCCAAGCTCGATGAACTGGTCATCGCCTCGCGGCGGGCCCGCGACGAAATCGCCGGGATCGAGGAGATGGATGAAGAAGATATCATCGAGTTGAAGGAGAATGCCCAAGAGGCACGCGACAGAGCGGACCAGTCCGAAGCAGCCGCCGATGCCGAAGAGGTGGTCGCAGGTGCCAAGGAGACCGCTCCACTCGGCACTGCGAAAGCCTGACCGCGCTTTGTATTCGCGCCGGTCGCTTGCTAAGGGCGCGACCCTATCCACTTCATCCAAGGACGACCCATGATCCCGACCGGCCAGGACAGCCTGAACACACGCTCAGCCCTGACCGTCGGATCGCAACAATTCGCTTATTATTCCCTCGCCAAGGCCGGCGAGCAGCTCGGCGATGTGTCGCGATTGCCGTTCTCGATGAAGGTGCTGCTCGAAAACCTCCTGCGGTTCGAGGACGGCGTAACCGTTACCCGCGACGATTTGCAGGCGATGGTCGACTGGCAGAAAGAGCGCAAGATCAGCCGGGAGATCCAGTATCGCCCGGCTCGGGTGCTGATGCAGGATTTTACCGGGGTTCCGGCGGTGGTCGACCTTGCCGCCATGCGCGACGCGATGAAGCAACTCGGCGGCGACCCGCAGAAAATCAACCCGCAGGTTCCGGTCCATCTGGTCATCGACCATAGCGTGATGGTCGACGAGTTCGGCACCCCCAAATCGTTCGGCGACAATGTCGCCCTGGAATATCAGCGCAACGCCGAGCGCTACGAATTTTTGAAATGGGGCGCTTCGGCGTTCGACAATTTCCAAGTGGTGCCGCCGGGCACCGGCATCTGCCATCAAGTCAATCTGGAGAATATCGCGCAGTGCGTCTGGTCGAGCGACGATCAGTCGGGCGAGACCGTGGCGTATCCCGACACTTTGGTCGGGACCGACAGCCATACGACGATGGTCAATGGGCTGGGCGTGCTCGGCTGGGGCGTCGGCGGGATCGAGGCCGAAGCGGCGATGCTCGCCCAGCCGGTCAGCATGCTGATCCCCGAAGTGGTCGGCTTCCGCCTGGCGGGCGAATTGAAGGAAGGTATAACCGCCACCGATTTGGTGCTGACCGTCACCCAGATGCTGCGCGCCAAGGGCGTGGTCGGGAAGTTCGTCGAATTCTTCGGCCCCGGTCTTGGCGCGCTCAGCCTCGCCGACCGCGCGACCATCGCCAACATGGCGCCAGAATATGGCGCGACCTGCGGCTTCTTCCCGGTCGACGAGCGGACCATCGAATATCTCGAGCTGACCGGGCGCGAGCCCGAGCGGATCGCCCTGGTCCGCGCCTATTGCCAGGCGCAGGGGCTGTGGCGGGACGCCTCAAGCCCCGAACCTGTGTTTACCGATACCCTCGACCTCGATCTGAGCAGCGTCGAGCCGTCGCTGGCCGGTCCGCGCCGGCCACAGGACCGGGTGCTGCTGACCGATGTCGACGACCAGTTCAACGCCGAGCTCGACAAGACCTATCATAAGGCGAGCGATCCGCGAGTGCCGGTCGAGGGCGAGGATTTCGACCTTGGCAACGGCGATGTCGTCATTGCCGCGATCACCAGCTGCACCAATACTTCGAACCCGTCGGTGCTGGTTGCAGCGGGCCTCGTGGCGCGAAAGGCGCGCGCCCTCGGGCTCGACCGCAAGCCGTGGGTCAAGACCAGCCTGGCGCCAGGATCGAAGGTCGTCACCGATTATCTCGAAGCCTCCGGATTGGCCGCCGATCTCGATGCGATCGGGTTCAATCTGGTCGGCTATGGCTGCACCACCTGCATCGGCAATTCCGGCCCGCTCACACCAGCCATATCGGCCGCGATCGCCGACAAGGATCTGATCGCGGCGTCGGTGCTGTCGGGCAACCGCAACTTCGAAGGCCGGGTGTCGCCCGACTGCCGCGCCAATTACCTCGCCTCGCCGCCCTTGGTAGTGGCCTATGCCTTGAAGGGCACGGTGCGATCCGACCTGGTCGCCGATCCGATCGGCATTGGCCGCAACGGCCAGCCGGTTTATTTGAAGGACATCTGGCCGACCAACGCCGAGGTGCGCGCGCTGATTGACGCGCACGTCCATTCGCACATGTTCCGCACGCGCTATGCCGACGTTTATGCCGGTGACGAGCGGTGGCAGGCAATCGAGATCACCGGCGGCGACACCTACAGCTGGCCGCCGGAGTCGACCTATATCCAGAACCCGCCCTACTTCACCGGGATGACGATGACCCCAGTGCCGTTGCAGGACGTGGTGGGGGCGAGCGTGCTGGCGGTGTTCGGCAATTCTATCACCACCGACCACATCTCGCCGGCCGGCGCGATCAAGCTCGACAGCCCCGCGGGCAGCTATCTGGTCGGCAAGGGCGTGCCCCGTGCCGAATTCAACAGCTATGGCGCGCGGCGAGGCAATCACCAGGTGATGATGCGCGGCACCTTCGCCAACATCCGCATCAAGAACCGCATGCTCGACAATGTCGAAGGCGGCTACACCCGCTACACGCCGACCGGCGAGACCCTGCCGATCTACGACGCGGCGATGCGCTATGCCGAGGACAAGACGCCTTTGGTCGTCATCGCCGGCCAGGAATATGGCACCGGCAGCTCGCGCGACTGGGCGGCCAAGGGCACCTTGCTGCTCGGCGTGCGGGCGGTGATCGCCGAAAGCTATGAGCGGATCCACCGCTCGAATTTGGTCGGGATGGGCGTGCTTCCGCTGCAGTTCGGCGACGGGCAGAGCGCCGAGAGCCTCGGCCTCGACGGCAGCGAAAGCTTCTCGATCAGCGGGGTCGCGGAGATCGAGCCGCGCCAGGACGTCGAAGTCCAGGTAACGGCGCGCGACGGGTCGACCCGCAGCTTCACCGCACGCTGCCGCATCGACACGTACAACGAGCTCGAATATTTCCGTGCCGGCGGGATACTTCAATACGTCCTGCGGAAGCTCGCGGCCTGATGGCGGCGGCGGTGGAGCTGGTTGCGGCCTGCCATTGCGGCCGGGCGACCATCCGCCTGCCGCGCAAGCCCGAGCAGGTCACCCAGTGTAATTGCAGCCTCTGCACCAAGACCGGCTTTAGGGGCGTATATTTCGGTTCGGACGAGCTGATCATCGAAGGCGAGTTCCAGTCCTACGTGCGCGAGGACATCAGGCAGCCGTTCCTGGCTACGCATCGCTGCGCGCATTGCGGGACGATGACCCACTGGACTCCGCTGACCGAGCCGCCCCACGAGCGGATGGGTGTCAACGCGCGGCTGATCGACGGGGCGGTCTTGCAAGACGTGCCAGTGCAGCAGGTCGACGGAGCGAGCTGGGACGAATGACGCTGGACATCATCATCGAAGTCATCGGCTGGATCGGCGCGCTGCTGATCCTCGCCGCCTACGGTCTGCTGACCGCGGGGAAATTGACGGTGAAAAACCCGGCCTACCAATGGATGAATGTCGTTGGGGCGGCGGGGTTCATCGTCAATTCGGGCTGGAACGGGGCGTGGCCGTCGGCTGCGTTGAACGTCATCTGGATGGGCATCGGGGGTTTCGCATTATGGCGGATGTTCGGGAACAAGGATTCGTCGACCTCAGCCATGTGATCGAGGCGGGGATGACGACCTATCGGGGCCTGCCGGGGCCGCAGATTTGCGATTTCTGGACGCGCGAGGCGTCGGCGGCCAACTACGACGACGGCTCGGCCTTCCAGATCGGGCGGATCGACATGATCGCCAACACCGGCACCTATGTCGACAGCCCGTTCCACCGTTATGCCGATGGTTGCGACCTGGCCGGGCTGAAGCTTGATCAACTGGCCGGGCTCGACGGAGTGGTGGTTCGGCGGCCGTTCGAGGACGGGCTGGCGACCGGCGCGAGCGATTTCGAGGGCTTGGAGGTCCGC
>Ga0193706_1001496_pt1 | contig 10349 bp, 7 predicted proteins | sample U3c1metaG_FD_160130 | JGI IMG/M metagenome (GOLD analysis project Ga0193706, IMG submission 160130) | Soil microbial communities from a riparian zone of the East river system, Colorado, United States - U3c1 | ecosystem: Environmental > Terrestrial > Soil > Riparian zone | place: USA: East River... | reverse complement strand
CCCACCAACCCCGCGCCTCCCAAAATGAGCGCCGTGACGCGCTGGGCGCCTAGCCCCGAAGATGCCGGTGCCGGCGGCTCGGGGGCACGCGGTTGGGAAGCTGTCGGGTTCTCGGCCGGCGCCGACTTGACGCGTGCCGCGACAGCGCTGGCTGCCTTGGGATCGGGCTCGAGCGCGGGCACGTTCACGGTGACGGGTTTGCCCGCCTCTGCGATGAGCCGGCTTCGCCACGGTTTGTAGCCCGGAGCCGTGGCCTCGAAGAGATGCTCGCCCGGATCGATGACAACCGACATCCCCCACAAGCTCGCGGGCACCGTCGCGCCATCACGGCGAACTTCGAGCCGAGGGTTCGTCTCGGCGCTTGCGACCACGATGGTCAGCTTGGGCAGTTTGGGTTCGAGCGCATCCGCGGCGCGCCGCGCATTCTTTTCTCGTGCGCTTTGATTGGCCGCGCGCGCCGCCGCGGCTGCCTCGCGGTAGGTGGACCACGCGCTCGCCGTGCGCCCCATTTTTTCGTAGCAGAGGCCCAAGTTGAGCAGCGTTCCCACGCCCGGGTCGAGGCGCTGACTCTCCGCGAGACCCTTGCAGGCTTCGGCGTACTTGCCCTTGGCGAGCAACTTGCGCGCGTCGACGAAGAGCATTTCCGCCGCCGCTTTGTCCGACGCCGACGGCTCTGCGTGCGCGCTGCGCGGGATGATTGCCGAAGACGCAGCGAAGAGCAAAAGGCCGCAGGCAGCGGCTTTGACGCGATGATGCATGACTTCTGGTCCTAACTTTACTTCGATGGAGGCGCGAATACGCCGCCGAGAACGGCCCCAACGCTCGCAAGTTTATAGTGCGTACCCACCCCTCTGGCGAGCGGCTCCGCTTAACAAACGGCGCGAATCGCTCGGGAGAGGATTGTTGCATAGAGAGAGAGGCGGATGGGCGGCCGGTGTTGAGCGAGCAGGCTTGACGACCCGGGCGAGATGGATAACGAGGATCGGTCGAGCTTACGGCCGACCATGGCGACCCTTACGGACAATCCCATCGCCGAGCGCGTCGACCGGCTGCACAACCAGTGGACCATGTTCGCGAAAAATCGCGACGCGCGCATCCTGCGCTGGATCCTCGACAGCGACGAGATTGCATTGCTCGACGGATTTGTCGCCAAGGAGGCGCACCCCGAGGCGGCCGAGACGCCCGACCTTTTCTTGGAGATGGACGCGCCGTTCACGTCGCCGGCGCAGCACGGCCTGGCGCTGCGCGAGGCGCTCCGCATGTCGTACGAACGCGACAAGGCGGCCCTCGAGCAAGCCGGCGTCCCCGCGCATTGGCAATGCCCTGCCTACCGGCCAGGGACGGACGACATCGCCGCCTGGCTCGAAACCCTGGAGTCGCTCCGCGCCGCGCATGGTGAAGGCATCGAGATCGTCGCCGTTTCTTTGCGTCCCTCGAGCGTCTCCGATCCCGACGCGTACGCGATCTGGCTCCAGCGCCTCGGTCGAACGGCGCCGTCCTATTTTCGGTTCATCGTCGTCGAGCTGAGAGCGTCGAACACGTTCGCGGCGCTTGCCAACAGCGAGCCGAAGCGCGTCGTCACGCAAACCGCCAATCTCGATATGCCGGCCGCCCTCGAACAACTTTCGGCCGACGCGGGCAACCTCGACACGCCAGGCGGCCAGTTTCGTCATCTCTATGTGCAAATGGGGGGAGCCGCGAAACGCGGCGACGTCGCCACGGCCGACGCGCTGGGTTCGTTGGCCCTGGTCATCGCCGATGGGCAAGGGTGGCCTCATCTCGCGGGCGTGATCCATTTTTTCATGGGCAGTCTCTTGCTCCAGCTGGGTCGTAACGTCGACGCCTATCACCGCTTCGTCGGCGTCGATTCCGCGGGTCAAAAAATGGAAGAGGGCGGCGAGCCCGCGGGAAAAAAGATACGCGTGCAAGGTCGGCTCGCCGCGGGCACGGCACTGTTGCAAGAGAAGGCGTATCCACAAGCGGCGCAGGTTTATCAAGACACGGCGCCCATCGCTGCGGCCGCCGACGACAAGCGCGCCGAGCTCGATTGCTGGCGTCTGGCTTCGTATTGCTACGAGCTTGCGGGCGATCGCGGGCGGGCGTGGTCCGCGGGCGCGCAGGGCTTGCAATTGGCTGGCACACTCGACGAAGAAATCCGGCGCACGTCGACCCTGCCGTATCTCGGTGAAGGGATGCTGCGCCTCACGAGCGATCCGCGCCTGGGGGATGCGCCCTCGATCGAGAAAAGAATGACGTCTTTGCTGGGCCGCGACTGGCGGCCGGTCAAGGCTGTCGGCTGATGCTTGCCGCCAAGCACCTCGACCCCATCATGGGGATCGACGTGCACATCGTGCAGGCGCCGGGTCCCGTGCCGCCGGTGCCTATTCCGCATCCTTACATCGGGATGGTGCTCGATGTGATGGACTACCTGCCCAAGATCGGCGCCACCGTCTACGTCAACGGTCTGCCACGCGGCAAAGGGGGCACGGCGGGTCAGGCGCTGCCGCCGCACATTCCCATGGGCGGCGTGTTCGTCAAACCGCCCACCAACGAGAGCGAGCTTTTTCTCGGCAGCGCCACCGTCGCTGCCGACGACGATCCGCTCGTCTACGGCATGCTCCCCGTGCTCAGTTGCCAAGACATCGGCATACCGGCCATGCCGCACATGAAGCAGCATTCGAGCCCCAAGTCGCTCATGTTGCCGGTGAGCATCGTCCTTCCCATCCCCGCTGGGCCGCTCGTCATGGTCGGCGGCCCGCCGTCGTTTCTCGCCACGCTGAAGTCGCTCGTGCAGCAGCTGGCGATCTCGGGCGCGCTGAAGGGACTGAAGAAGCTCGCGTCGAAGAGCAAACGCCTGATGCGCATGGTGAAGCGCGCTTCGGATCTCGCTCATCAGCTTGCCGAGAAGCTGCTCGACAAGCTCGGGCTCGCCAAGCTCGGGCGTCTCGGCGACCGGCTGCGCAACACCATTCACGAGAAAATCTGCACGCTCACCGGGCATCCCGTGGACGTCGCTACCGGCAAGGTGCTCACGCGGCAGATGGACTTCGAGCTCCCCGGACCCATTCCCCTGCGCTGGGAGCGCGTCTGGTTCAGCACGTCGGCGTGGCGCGGTCCGCTCGGACACGGCTGGCACCACGCCTTTGACAGCGCGCTTTTGCCCGTGCAAGACCAAGTCGTCTGCATTCGCACGGCCGACGGACGCGAGCTCGACTTTCTCGCCATTGCCTACGGCGAAGAGGCATTCGACCGCAAAGAAAAGGTGACCCTCTTTCGCGACGGGCGCGGTTATGGCCTGCGCATGGCCGATGGCCTCGTACATCGGTTCGGCGAGGTCGGTCCACCGGGCGAGCCGCAGCGCCTCGTGTCCATCGAAGATGCCTCGGGCCATCGCATTCGCTTTACCTACGACCCGGCCGGGCGGCTCGAGCGCATCTCCGACAGCGGCGGGCGCGAATTGCGTGTGCAATCGGACGCCGAGGGTCGCATCGTCGCCATTCACGCCCCGCATCCGACCCACCAAGCGGACACGTTTCCCATCGTTCGTTACGCCTACGACGGCGCCGGCAACCTCATCGAAGCGCGCGACGCGCTCGAGGGAGCGATCCGTCTCGAATACCGCGGGCACTTGCTCGCGCGCGAAACGAACAAGAACGGGCTGTCCTTCTATTTCGCATACGATCGCGACGACGTGCGCGCGAAATGTCTGCACACGTGGGGCGACGGCGGGATCTACGATCACAAGCTTTCGTATCGGTTCGGCGAGACCACGGTCGAAGATTCCCTCGGGTACAAGACCACGCATTTTCACAAGCGCGGCACCGTCTACAAAACGATCGACGCGCTCGGCGTAAGCACATTGACCGAGCGCAACGAGTTCGGCGAGCTCGTGAGCGAGGTGGATGGCCTGGGGCAGCCGACGACCTACGCCCACGATGAGCGCGGCAACGTCGTCAAAGCAGTGCAGCCCGACGGTGCAACGACGAGCCTTGTCTATGACGCGCAGAATCGACCGGTCGAAGCGGTGGATGCGGTCGGCGGGAAGTGGACGTGGAAATACGACGACGCGGGAAGAGTCGTGGAGCGGGTCGATCCGCTCGGGCGCAAGCTTCGCTACGCGTGGAGCGAGGGGCGACTGGCGGCTTTCGTCGATCCCGCCGGAACCACGACGTCTTTTCAATACGACCGCGCCAGCAATCTCACCAGTATGCGCAGCGCGGGCGGCGCGGAGAACCGGTGGAGGTTCGATGGCCTCGGAAGGAGCGTCCGCGTCGTCAACCCGCTCGGCGGCGTGCAAACGCGCACCTACGATCTCGTCGGACGTGTTACCCGAGTCGAAGAGCCGGACGGCAACGATCGCACGCTGATCTACGACGGCGAAAGCAACATCGTCCACGCCAAGGACGCGCAGCACGACGTAGAGTTCACGTACGTAGGCATGAACCGCTTGGCCTCGCGCACGGAGGCCGGCACCACCGTGCGCTTCGAATACGACTCCGAGGAGCAGCTCGTCGCCATCACCAACGAGCACGGGCGCGTCTACCAGTTCAAGCTCGATGCGATCGGGCAGGTCAGCGAGGAGAGCGGTTTCGACGGTATTTTGCGAAAATACACGCGCGACGGCGCCGCGCGCGTCATCCGCGTCGATCGTGCGGACGGGCGATTCAGCGAATACCAGTACGACGGCGCTGGCCGCGTCATCGGCGTGAAGCACTCCGACGGCAGCGTCGAAACGTACGGCTATCGGCTCGACGGATCGTTGACGGTTGCCGCCAACCCGAGCGCCGCGGTCGTCTTGGAACGCGACGTCCTCGGCCGCATCCTCAAAGAGACACAAGGATCGCACTGGGTCGAGAGCCAATACGACATCCTCGGCCTGCGCTCGCGCGTCACCTCTTCGCTCGGCGCCGACCAAATCATCGAGCGCAACGCAATGGGCAACGCCGTGCACATCCGCGAAGCGAAATCCCAGTTCGAAGCTCGCTTCGTTCGCGATCAGCTCGGGCTCGAGCTCGAGCGATCGCTCCCCGGCGGCCTCAAGAGTCGCTGGGAACGCGACCGCATGGGCCGCCCGCTGCAGCACACGGTCGGCACCGCACGCAGCGTGCTTCGTTCTGTCGGCTATGACTGGGAGCCAAACGACAGGCTTCGCAAGATCGTCGACACCTTGAAAGGACCTACCGAGTACGGCCACGACGCGCTCGGCAATCTCGCCTCTGCGCGCTATGCGGACGGCACCGTCGACCTTCGCATGCCCGACGCCGTCGGCAATCTCTTCCGGCGTTCCGATCGCAGGGATCGCGAATACGGCCCCGCAGGGCAGCTCCTCTCGCAAACCGACGAACGCGGCACGACGCGCTACGCCTACGATCCCGAAGGCAATCTCATCGAAAAGCGCGAGCCGAGCGGTCGCACCTGGCGCTATGCGTGGAACGGCGCCGGCATGCTGTCGAAGGTCACGCGCCCCGACGGCAACGACGTGACGTTTGCCTATGACGCGCTCGGCCGGCGCGTCACCAAGGCGTACCGTGGGCAAACGACGCATTGGGTGTGGGACGGCAACAACCCGCTGCACGAGTGGGTGGAGGGCAGGCTCGAACCGCTGCCAGAAACGCCGACCCCGTCCACGCAGAGCGACGACGCCATCGCGAAAAAGCGCGACGCCGAGCTCGAAGCCCTGCTCGCACAGGGCCCTCCAGAACGCGGCACGAAGCAAGCGCCGATCACGTGGCTGTTCGAGCCGGAGAGCTTTGCGCCGATGGCGAAGCTCGTGGGCGACGAAGCGCTTTCGATAATTACTGACCATCTGGGCACTCCCTTGCTCATGGCGGGGAGCGACGGAAAGGCCAAGTGGAGCGCCGGAGTATCGGTTTATGGTGAGCTTCGCGAGGTCAATGGGGAGCGTCACGCGTGTCCATTCCGCTGGCCCGGGCAATACGAGGATGCGGAGACTGGGCTCTATTACAATCGGTTCCGGTATTACGATCCGGGGAGCGGGCACTATTGCAGTCAGGATCCGATTGGCCTTGCGGGAGGGATGCGTCTCTTCGCCTATGCGAAGGATCCGACCGTCGCCGTCGATCCCTGGGGTCTCAGCGAATGCATTCCGAAGGATCCTCGAATTCAGAAGGCAATCGAGTCGGGGCGCCCGATCGTCATCGTCGGTCGGGGCATGTCGCGAGTTCACCCGGTAGGTGACGCAATTCGCGCGGCAGGGGGCAATGTCAAAACGTACACGCCAAAGAACTTCAGATCGACACCAGGTAACGTCAATCGATTGGACGTAGAAGCAAACCGCGAATGGCTTCGGTACTGGGCCAAGGACAAGGACGCATTGATAGTCGACATCGGGCATATCCCAGGCGCCGCCGGCAATCGGTCACCCTTCTACGACGTAGAGAGACGCAGCCTTTACGACAACTGGTCCGGTACGGACATCGTGCAACATGACCCAGGGTTCTGATTGGTCCAACGACCCGCGCATCGTCGAGCTATCCGAGCGGCTCGAGCGGGCAGTGTCCTCGAGCTTTGCTTTTCTCGAACAGATCGGGTTCAGGCGCTGCCCGCCTTCGAACGTCGACATGGGGGACCTTCGCGACGCCAGAATGATTCATCGATTCGTGCGCGCGGAAAAGGCGGTCCATGTGACCTTCAGCTATCTGACCTTCCAGATCGAGGTCGTACTCCTGAGTTACGCATCGCCAGCAACGTGTGACCCCACGCAGAAATTCGTGGCCGCCTTGGATTTCGAAACGTGGCTTCGCGAGAACAGAGTGAAGAGCCCAAGGAAGCTGCCATGGATGCGTAAAGAGACCCTTTGGGAGGAGATGGGCCGCTCTTACAATCGATACGCTGCGAACATCAGGAAGGACATGGAAGGGGCCGTCGAGTTGCTCGCCGAGCGGCTGCGCAGCAGTACCTTGCTCGACAGCCCCTAGATTCTTGCAAAGGCTCCGCAAGGACGCGCGCGGGCGACTGCTCAGCACGAGCTTCCTACGTCGGTCGCACCGATATCGGCGGGATCCCGAATAGACCCGACCTGCTTTCGCCCTTCTACGAAGTGGAGAAGCGCAGCCTATACAAGAATTGGTCCGGCACGGAGGTTGTCAAGGATGACCCAGGGTTCTGACCTGTCTCGCGATCCTGTTATCGTCGAGTGATCGAACCGCTTCGAAAAGGCGGTGGTGCCGAGCTTTGCGTTCCTCGAAGAGCGTGGCTTTCGTCGCTGTCCGGCTTCGGCGAGGTACATGAACGACCTTCGCGATGCCTTGGTTACACACCGCTATGTCCAGAGGGGGCACGCCATCGACGTTACGTTCGCTTTTCTCGCCTCGCAGATTCAGGTCGTTCTTTTGACTCTCGCAATAGGAAATGCAGAGACGGGGATTACGCCAGGGCGCCACCCTTGTCTGGGTGATGTCCTCGATCCAATGTCTCGAAATCCTCGCATGGCGTCTGGTTTGGAAGAACAGCCAACAAACTCTTTGAAAGCCAGGTCGGTACACGTCCGGCGTGCAGCAAATGGTGACCGCTCCAGTGCCTTGGAAAGACGTCGTGGTCTCACGACCTCTTTGAAAGGAGCAGCTGCAATGTCGACACGCCGGGTCCTCTACAAGAACGAGGACCACAGACCTGGCGCGCTCTCTATGTGATGAGGACAAGCGCTGAGGTTCACTTGGCCGCGGTACCTCGCTCGCCAGATTGACGGGGTAATCACCTCGTTGGCACTTTGGTTTATGGAAGTAAATGTTGCGCTCGGAGTGTTGACCGGGTTCGATGGCGGAGATCCACGCGACACCGCGGCGGCTCGTTCCGAAAAGGGTAGCGTCGGTGAATGAAGAGGAGCTTTTGGGGTCCAGCGAGGCAGTTTCACGCTGTTGCGGCCTGCTCGTCGAATTTGTTGGGGCGCGGACGCGAACAAGCACGGCGATCGGGTCCCGGACAAGTCGCGCGCGTTCCTAGCGCGCTTCGAGTCGCTGTCGAAGACGGAGCAGGAACAGATTCGTTCGGTTTTGACGCCGCCTGAAGCGCGCAAGGTCGCTAGCTTCAGCGTCGTGGCAGCGGAGCAAGCGCTCGTCGACCGCGATGAGCAGTGGCTCTCGTGGTCGCTCCGAGTTCATGATCTGGAGCAGTTTCGCGACGAGAGACGCAGCCCTTTACGACAACTGGTGGCACGGACATCGTGCAACATGACCCAGGGTTCTGATTGGTCCAACGACCCGCGCATCGTGGAGATATCCGAGCGGCTCGAGCGGGCAGTGTCCTCGAGCTTTGCTTTTCTCGAACAGGTCGGGTTCAGGCGCGGCCCGCCTTCGAACGTCGACATGGGGGACCTTCGCGACGCCAGAGTGAATCATCAATTCGTTCGCGCGGAAAAGGCGGTCCATGTGAACTTCAGCTATCTGACCTTTCCAGATCGAGGTCGTGCTCCTGAGTCTCGCATCGCCGGCAACGTGTGACCCCACGGAGATCGCTCGTTAGGCGGCGCCACGACTCGATGAAACTCTCGCCCAGTCGGAATAGGAAAAGTATTCTAGTATCTACATGCCGCAGAGATGAGTGCGGGCTGCGCTGTCATGATGACAAGAACGCGAAGTAGGTGAGGCCGTAATGTGAAGTGGATCCATACTCAGAAATAGCGCTGCAGGCCGCCGAGCTTCTCCGGCGACGAGACGATCTGCCGACGCGCGCGCTACGACCTTGGCTCTTGGTCGAGTTTGCCATGCGCGCCGCGATACTCGCCGAGCAAGCGCCGTCTCCGAAACTCGCAAAAATCATCGAGCTCGTCGATCAGCGGCAGCACATGGTGATGACCGCCGAGGAAGTGCGCATGCAGTGATCCATCTGCAGGAGAGAGACATCGTTCGACACGAGCACGAAGCTCTGCACTTCTCCGAGGTCGTATGGAACGCGCTGCCGCGAGGCAAGTCAGGCAAGTTGTCGATCAAAAAGCGTGATCGCAAGAACTGGGAGACGTTGATTTTGGGCGACTGAGCGTCGTTTCCAGGCGGACCGCGTTTTTGTTCGCAGCATCAGCCGACAATGCCTCGCGACGCGCCCGGACAGCGACGCGCATGGCCGATCGCGGGGAACCTCCCGCTGAGCACTTGGCCGCCTTGACGACGGTGCCCCGACTTCCGCCCGTGCGTTTCTGATCGCTCGAGAATATGGCGATTGATTGTTGACTCGCTCCTCCGCTCTTCTCTATTGTAGCCGAATCAAGATGGTCGCTCTCCAAGGTCAAAACGGCCTGGCGCGTCGCTCCGCAACCAAGCGCGGCGCGCAGTGCGATTTGCCGTTCCGAACCTGGGGCGGATTGCGGGCCGGCGCCGGGCGCAAACCGGTCGGGCCGCGAGCGGGCGTGCCGCACGTGGCGCGTCCCGATCACCGGGCCCGCCACCCGGTCCACGTGACCTTGCACGCTGTACAACGCTTTCCGAGCTTGCGCCGGCAAATCGTTTTCATCGAGCTTCGCCGTGCACTCGCGCGTTCTTCGAGCAAGCGATTCAGGGTCGTTCATTTCTCCGTTCAGCCCGATCACGTGCATCTCCTCGTCGAGGCGGCCGACAAACTAACGCTGTCGCGTGGCGCGAGTGGGCTCGCGATTCGCTTGGCGCGCGCGGCGAACGCCGTTTTACGGCGTCGCGGGCGCGTGTGGGGCGATCGCTACCACGCGCGCGCTCTGTCGTCGCCGCGCGAAGTGCGTCACGCGCTCGTGTATGTGCTCACGAACTGGCGAAAGCACATTCCCGCCGCTCGCGGTCTCGATCCGTGCGCTTCCGCTCGTTGGTTCGACGGATGGCGAAGCGATGAGGGTTCTCTGCGCGCCCGCCCGGCGCGCACAACCGGCGCACCTCCGGTCGCGCCTGCACGCACATGGCTGGGCGCTGTGGGCTGGCGCCGGCACGGGCTCATCGACATCCGCGAGAGGCCGAAGGTCAGCACGAGGATCTCCCGGCTCGTGACCGCGAACTTCGACGAACGTTCAGCCCCGGCGCTGGGGCATCGACGTGTAACGGCGGTGCGACGGCGTTGAGCCGGGGCCAGTCGGTGCTCGACACCGGTGGATCCAGAACGTCGCCGACACCGCCGTGACGTGGGACTTACGGCACGCCCATCAGCTCACGCTCGAGCTTCACGACTTTGTTGTAGAGGCCCATGATGAGAAGCGTCGGTGCCCATTGCCCGACGAAATTGGCGATGTTCGCACGCCCCCCGCCGCCCATCATCATTCGCCTGCCGGGCCGCGCTTTCTCGGTGAGCATGAGCGCCGCCGAGGCGACCATCGATCCGATCGCCAGCGCCAGATAGATGCCGGACGGAGCGCGCGAAGTTTGCTTCTCGATAGC
>Ga0193706_1001495_pt1 | contig 10353 bp, 10 predicted proteins | sample U3c1metaG_FD_160130 | JGI IMG/M metagenome (GOLD analysis project Ga0193706, IMG submission 160130) | Soil microbial communities from a riparian zone of the East river system, Colorado, United States - U3c1 | ecosystem: Environmental > Terrestrial > Soil > Riparian zone | place: USA: East River... | reverse complement strand
GCGCGAACGGTGCGGGCGCTCAGCGACGAGCAGATCGCGATGCTGGCGATGTCGGCGGCGCATTATGCCGACAAAGCGGCGGACTATGCCGCGCGGCTTTGGGCGATCTGAAACAAAATCCTTAGTCCGCTCATCCTGAGTAGCCATTGAGCTTGTCGAAATGGCGTATCGAAGGACGTCCTTCGATATGGGCCTTCGGCTTCGCTCAGTCCCCACTCAGGATGAGCGGAGATTTGCTCCGGATTTCGTACGCTTGCCGTGCGCCCCCGCGCTTCGCATCTGGTATCGCATGATCGACATCCGCCCTTATTCCTCGCTCGGCCACGCCGACCACGGCTGGCTCGACGCCCGCCACCATTTCAGCTTCGCCAATTATTATGCGCCCGAACGCATGGGCTGGGGGCGGATCCGGGTGTGGAACGACGACCGCGTCGCCGCCAAATCGGGCTTTCCGCCGCATCCCCATCGCGACATGGAGATCATCACCTACGTCCGCTCGGGCGCCATTACCCACAAGGATTCGCTCGGCAACCAGGGCCGCACCGGCGCCGGCGACGTTCAGGTGATGAGCGCCGGGACCGGGGTCACCCACTCTGAATTTAATCTCGAGGATGAAGACACGACTTTGTTCCAGATCTGGATCGAGACCGACAAGCCCAATTCCCCGCCGGGCTGGGGCGCCAAGCCGTTCCCCAAGGAGGTCCGCGATGGGCAATTCCTATTGCTGGCGAGCGGCGATGCGAGCGACGGGGCACTGACCATCCAGGCCGACGCCAAAATACTCGGCGCGACGCTGCGCGGCGGCGAGAGCCTTAGCTACACCGCCGATCCGCCGCGGCACCTCTACCTCGTCCCGAGCGGCGCGATTCGGGTCAATGGCGTATCCGCGGCAAGCGGCGACGGGATCGCGGTGACCGGCGAAGAATCGCTCGAAATCCATGCCGACGGCGACACCGAACTGGTGCTGGTCGACGCCCGCTAGGCGCGAACCGCTTGAAGCGGGCGGGCTTGGGGGGCATGGAGCGCGCCATTCATCGCCGGTTCGGCGCGATGCGGCCAGTGCCGCGATTTGGCTTTAGGAATTTTTGAGGCGATGCGAAGCGGTTTGCGACGGAGGATAAAGGCGTGCGGAGCGGCACTTGCGCTCGCCAGCCTCGCCGCGACGCCTTTACTCGCCCAGGCAACCACCACCAACAGTGTCACGCCGGCGCCAACCCCGCCACCCGATACCGTCGGACCCGAACAATTGCGCAATTTCTCGCTGCCCGGCACGGTCACCCGGCGCACCGATACGCCGCCTGCCGCGACGACCAATGGTGCCGGCAGCGCTCGTCCGGCCGAGAGCCAGCCGAATGGTTCGGCGCCGCTGGCCGTCCGCACCCGGCCGGTGATTGCCCAGGCTCCGTCGCGGTCGGTGACGGTCGCGCTTCCGGCGCCCGATCCCTTGTCGCAGGAACCGACGCTTGCCCCCCCGGCGGACGAGACAGCGGCTTTGGGCGCTGCGCCGGCCTCGGTCGATTCCGGCTCTCCGCCGGCGATTGGCGCGCCGGCCGGCGGCCAGCGCGGATCGTGGCTGCCGTGGGCGTTCGCGCTGTTCCTGGTCGGCGCGGCCGCCGCTTATTGGCTGTGGCGCCGGCAAAGCGCTTCACGGCTGGCTTATGCCGGAACCCCCGCGGGAGAATATGTCGGCGCGGTCCCGGCGCCCGCGCCGGTCGCGCGCCGGGCACAGCCTGCGCCGACGCCCGTGCCGGCCCCGCCGCGCACGGATTCGATCATATCGACCAGTTTGCGGCCGTGGCTCGAGATCGAGCTGGGGGCGACGCGTGCGGTGGTCACCAACGACGCGGCGACGGTGCATTTCGACATCACGCTGTACAATAGCGGCAGCGCCACCGCTCGCGACGTGCTGATCGAAGGGCGGATGTTCAATGCCGGACCCGATCAGGACCGCGAAATCGGCAGCTTCATGGACCAGCCGTCGACCGGGGGAGAAACGATTCCCGAGATTCAGCCGCTGACGCGCTTCGAGTTCAAGAGCGCGGTTGTGCTGCCTATGGCCGATGTGCGCGAATATGCAGTCGAAGGCCGCCGCCTCTTCGTCCCCATCCTCGGCTTCAACACGCTTTATCGGTTCGGCGAAAAATTGGGCCAGACCTCGGCCAGTTTCATCGTCGGCCGTGGCGGCAGTGACGGCGGCAAGATGGCGCCGATCCGCCTCGATCTCGGCCCGCGCGTGTTTCGCGGCCTCAGCCAGCGCCAGCACAGTATCGGGGTGCGCGCCTAAAGCGCTGATCCGGCGCTATTGTAGCTGTGCCAAGCCAAAATCGCCGCGGCGCCGCGGTGGGGACGCCAGGCTTCGGCCAGCTCGCGCAACTGCTTTTCAGACGGGCGATCCTTGAGACCCATCAGCTTTCCGATTTCAACCTGCACGGCCAAGTCGCCCGCCGGCCACACGTCGGGGCGGCCCTCAGAAAACAGCAAATAGATTTCCGACGACCAGCGGCCGATGCCCTTGATCTTGGTCAGCAGCGCGATTGCTTCTTCGTCGTCCTCGGGCAGATTGGCGAGGTCGAGATCGCCCGACAGGACCAGCCCGGCGAGGCTGCGTGCATAGCCCGCTTTCTGCCGTGACAGTCCGGCGGCGCGAAGCTCCTCGTCGGTCGACTTGAGCAGCACATCAAGGTCGGGTGGGGACCCAACCAGAGCTTCCAATTTATTCCACATCGAGCGCGCGGCGGCGACGCTGACCTGCTGGCCGACGATGGTGCGAAGCAAGGTGGTGACGCCGGGCGGGCTGACCCGCGGTTCGGGACGGCCATGGGTCTTCAAAACCTTAGCAAAACGCTTTTCGGTCTTGGCCAGCGCATCGAGGCTGGCGTGGAGCTTCGCAGCGGTGTGGACCATCATGCAACCGCCGCGGCGTAGAGCGCGACCGCCGCCGCGTTGGACACGTTGAGGCTTTCGACCGCGTCGCCGATCGGCAGGTGGGCGAGGGCGTCGCAATGCTGCTGGGTGTTGTGGCGCATCCCAGGCCCTTCGGCGCCGAGCACCAGAGCGATCCGCTGCGGGCCTAAGGCGTCCTTCAATTCCGTGTCGGCGGCGCCGTCGAGTCCGATCCGCCAGAAGCCCGCCTCGGCGATCTCCTCCAATGCGCGGGCGAGATTGACGACGCGGACCCATGGCACGCGCTCCAACGCTCCCGATGCGGCCTTGGCCAGCGCCCCGCCTTCGCTTGGCGAATGGCGATCCTGGGTGACGATGCCGATCGCCCCGAACGCCGCCGCCGAGCGGAGGATCGCGCCGACATTATGCGGGTCGGTGACCTGGTCGAGCACCACCAAGGTGGCGCGCTCGGGCGCGTCGGTCAGGATGTCGCCGAGCCACAGGTCCTCGAGCGGCGCGACCTCGATCACCACGCCCTGGTGCGGCGCGTCGTTAGGGACGAGACGGCCGAGGTCGGCAACCTCGGCGTAGGTTAGGGGCGTGGCCGGATCGAAGTGAAATTCGCCCGACGCCTCATGGGTGACCCACACGCGCGTGATCTGCCGGTCGGGATTGGCGAGCGCCGCTGCGACGGCATGGCGGCCCCAGAATCGCGGCCGCCCGCTGCCGCTCCCCTCGCGCCCGCCTCGCTTGTGCTTTGCCATGGCGCCCCAATGCGGCGGCGATGCATGGCTGGCAAGGGTGGCTAAGCCGTGCCTTCCGAATCCAGCGCATAGCCAGCGCTCCGGACCGTCCGCACAATGTCGCTTCCGCCATGTTCGCCGAGCGCGATGCGCAGGCGGCGGATGTGCACATCCACCGTCCGCAGCTCGATGTCCTCGCTGTGCGGCCAGACAGTCTCGAGCAATTGCTGGCGCGAGAAGACGCGCCCGGGGTTTTCGAGGAAATGGCGCAACAAGCGATATTCGGTCGGGCCGAGCGCGACGCCCTTGCCGTCGCGGCGGACGCGGTGGCTGGCGAGGTCCATTTCGATCCCGCCATAGTCGAGCGTCTCGGCGGCCAGTGCCGGTCGGACTCGGCGCAGCACGGCGGCGGCGCGCGCGACCAATTCCTTCGGGCTGAACGGCTTGGTGACATAATCGTCGGCGCCGGTCTCGAGCCCGCGGACACGGTCGTCCTCTTCGCCGCGCGCGGTCAGCATGACGATCGGCAGATTAGCCGTGGCCGGTCCACGGCGCAGGCGGCGGCAGACCTCGATCCCGCTGATCCCCTCGATCATCCAATCGAGGATGATCAAATCGGGCTTGATCTCGTCGGTCAGGATCAGCGCCTCCTCGCCGTCGCCGGTGCGTGTCACTTGATAGCCGGCGCGGTCGAAATGGAAGCCAATCAGATCGGCCAGCGCGCGATCGTCCTCGACCAGAAGCAGGCGCTTGGACATGATGCCGCTACTCAGGCTTGAGCGGGTCGTGCCCGCGCGGGCGGTCGGCAAGATGCTGACCAGTAGAGGCGTAATAGACCATTTCGGCGATGTTGGTGGCGTGGTCGCCGACCCGCTCGATATTCTTGGCAATGAACAGCAAGTGGGTCGACTGGCTGATATTGTTCGAATTTTCCATCATGAAGGTCAGCAAGGCGCGGAAGATGCTATTGTAGAAATCGTCGACCGCTCGGTCGCGCTCGACCACCCGCAACGCCGCCTCGGCGTCGCGCTCAACGAAGGCGTTGAGCACGTCGTGGACCATTTCGGACGCGATGCGCGCCATTTCGGGCATCAGCGAGATCGGTTCGATGGAGTGGGCGTTGTCGAGCAGCGGCACGCGCTTGGCGATGTTCTTGGCATAATCGCCGATCCGCTCGACCACGCTCGAAATCTTCAGCGCCGCGACGACGTCACGCAAATCGCCGGCCATTGGCGCGCGAAGCGCGATCAGTTGGACCACCCGGCGTTCGGTTTCGATCTCGAGCGCGTCGAGCTTCTTGTCGGTCGCGACAATTTTTTCGGCGCCTTCAAGGTCGCGCTGGACGAGGCAACGCATCGATTCGCGGATAGCGTGCTCGGCGAGGCCGCCCATCTGGTTGATGAGCGCGCGAAGCCGGTCGAGATCCTCGTCGAAAGCCTTGATGGTATGTCCGCTGCTGGTCGCCATGTCTGTCTCCGATCAGCCGTAACGGCCGGTGATGTAATCCTGCGTGCGCCGCTCGACGGGATTGGTGAAGATCGTGCTGGTCTTGCCGTATTCGATCAGCTCGCCGAGGTGGAAGAAAGCGGTCCGTTGTGACACGCGCGCGGCCTGCTGCATATTATGGGTGACGATGGCGATGGCGTAGCGGCCGCGCAGCTCGTGGATCAATTCCTCGATCTTGGCGGTGGCGATCGGGTCCAATGCCGAACACGGCTCGTCCATCAGGATCACTTCGGGGTCGACGGCGATCGCCCGGGCGATGCACAGCCGCTGTTGCTGCCCGCCGGACAAAGCAGTCCCGCTTTCCTGCAGGCGGTCCTTGACCTCCTCCCACAATCCGGCCCGCTTGAGCGACTTTTCGACAATCGCATCCATTTCGGACTTGCCGGCGGCAAGACCGTGGATGCGCGGACCGTAGGCGACATTTTCGTAAATCGACTTGGGGAAGGGGTTGGGCTTCTGGAACACCATGCCGACCCGCGCGCGCAGTTGGACGACGTCCATCGCCGCCGAGTTGATGTCTTCGCCATCCAATTCGATATGGCCGGTGACCCGCGCCGAGGGAATGGTGTCGTTCATCCGGTTGAGGCAGCGCAGGAAGGTCGACTTGCCGCAGCCCGACGGGCCGATGAAGGCGGTCACGCGATCATCGTGAATGTCGATCGATACGTCCTTCAACGCCTGCTTGTCGCCATAGAATACGCTGATGTCGCGGGCGCACATCTTGGGGCTGTGCTGCTCGGCAGGCTCGACCGTGTCAGCCGGGCGCGGCACCGGAGGAACGGGCGTCGGGACGGTGGTTGTTTCGGTTTCGGCCATGACGAAGGTCACCAGCGCTGCTCAAATCGGTTGCGGAGATAGATGGCGAGCCCGTTCATCAGCAGCATGAAGATGAGCAGGACGATGATCGCCGCGGAGGTTTTTTCGACGAAGCCGCGGTCGACTTCGTCGGACCACAGGAAGATCTGGACCGGGAGCACGGTCGCCGGCTCGGTGATGCCCGATGGCGGGGCGGCGATGAACGCGCGCATGCCGATCATCAGCAGCGGTGCGGTCTCGCCGAGAGCGCGGGCCATGCCGATGATCGTGCCGGTGAGGATCCCGGGAAGCGCCAGCGGCAGGACGTGGTGGAATACCACCTGCATCTTCGATGCACCGACGCCCAGCGCGGCATCGCGGATCGAAGGCGGCACCGACTTGATCGCATTGCGGCCGGCGATGACGATCACCGGCATCGTCATCAGCGCCAGTGTCAGCCCGCCGACCAGCGGCGCGGAGCGCGGCAAATGCATGAAATTGAGGAACACCGCGAGGCCGAGCAGGCCGAAGATGATCGACGGAACAGCGGCAAGATTGTTGATCGAAACCTCGATCAGGTCGGTCCAGCGATTGCGGCTGGCGAATTCCTCGAGATAGAGCGCCGACAAGACACCGACCGGGAAGGCTAGCAGCATCGTCACGACGATAGTCAGGAATGTGCCCTTCAGTGCACCCCACACCCCGACCGCCGAAGAGTCGGTCGCGTCGGATGCGGTGAGAAAGTCGGAATTGAAGCGCAGCCGCACCTTGTCCTGCGCGTCGAGCTTGGCGATCAGCCGCTCGTTAAGCGCATCGCCTTCGCTTTTGTAGGCACCGTCAAGCTTGCTTCCGGCCGGGAGCCATAAGGTGGCGCTGCGCTGGAGAAGCGACGAGTCGTTGATCAGGCCTCGTCCCAGGGCGCGACTGCCGCCGGCGCCGAACATTTCCTCGGCTTCGGGGCCATATTCGGCGGTCGCCGCCTTGCTCAGCGCGCCATCGAGGTCGGCCGAGCCGATGACCTCCTGGGCCTGACCGCCGGTCAGCGCCGCCGGGTCGATCATCAGGTCCGATCGGGCAAAGTCGATCGTCACTTCGGCTTCGGTGCGGGTGAAGCCGCCAAGCCCCTTCCACGCCATGTTGCCGAGCAGCAGGCCGAGGAACAAAGCCGACAGCGACACGGCGAAGAATCCGGCCGCGCGGAAGCGTCGCTCCGAGGCATAGCGCCGCTTCAGGCGAGCCGATTGGTCCGGCCTATTCATATGCTTCCCGGTAGCGCCGGACGACGGTCAGGGCGATGAGGTTGAGGATCAGGGTGATGAGGAACAGCAAGAGGCCTAGCGCGAAGGCGGCGAGGGTCTTGGCGCTGTCGAATTCCTGGTCGCCGGTCAGCAATTGGACGATCTGCGCGGTGACGGTGGTGACCGACGCGAATGGGTTGGCGGTCAGATTGGCGGCGAGGCCGGCGGCCATCACCACGATCATGGTCTCGCCGATCGCCCGGCTGACTGCGAGCAAAATCCCACCGACGACACCGGGGAGGGCCGCGGGAAGGACGACCTTGCGGATCGTCTCGGACTTGGTTGCGCCGAGCGCGAGGCTGCCGTCGCGCATCGCCTGCGGCACCGCGGCGATCGAATCGTCGGCCATCGAGCTGACGAACGGAATGATCATGATGCCCATGACCAGGCCCGCGGCCAGCGCGCTTTCACTACTCGCCGAGGTGACGCCGATGGCTATGCCGAAATCGCGCACCGCCGGAGCGACGGTCAGCGCGGCGAAATAACCGTAAACCACGGTCGGCACGCCGGCGAGAATCTCAAGGATCGGCTTCATCCACGCACGCACTTTGGCGTGAGCATATTGGGTGAGGAAGATCGCGCTCATCAGTCCCAAGGGAATGGCGACAATCATCGCGATGATCGCACCGATGAACACCGTACCCCAGAACAAGGGCAGTGAGCCGAACGCGCCCGACGATCCGGCCTGATCCGCGCGCATCGCGGTCTGCGGACTCCATTGGGTGCCGAACAGGAATTCGGCCGGGCTGACCAGGTTGAAGAAGCGCAGGCTTTCGAACAGCAGGGACAGCACGATGCCAAGCGTGGTGAGGACGGCGATCAGCGAGGCTCCAACCAACAGAACCATCATCCACCGTTCGACCCGCGTGCGGGCGCGGAAGTCGATTTTGATCCGTCGGAAAGCGAGCGCCGCGCCGCCGATGGCGAGGAAGATGGCGAGCGAGCCGCCGAGCGTCGCAAAGCGGCCTCCGGCTTGCCGGAAACGGGGCACGAGCGGTTCGGATTCGGGATTGAAACCGGCGTCGCGTTCGCCCGCTGCGATTTCCCTGGCCTCGGCGAGGATCGAATCGCGTTGCATCTCGAACGCGGGAAGCGATTGGGCTTCAGGGCTGGCGAGCACCGCCCGCTGAACCATCTGGCCCTGAAACGGAACCCAGGCGGCGAGGAAGACCAGCGCCGGCACCGCGGCCCAAATCGCGACATGGAAGCCATGATAGTATGGCAGCGAGTGGAGCCGCCCGCCGCTTGCGCGCAAGCCGGTCGCGCGCGACCGCGCGAACCAGCCGGCGATGGCGGCTATGGCCAGGATGGTGGCAAGTGCGATCTTCAGCGTCATCGCGCTCGCCCGTCCTCGCTTACTTCAGGTTCGCGGGATCGAGCGGGGCGAGCTTGGCTGCCTGATCCGCCGCCGCCGCTGCGTCGGCCACACCAAAGGGCACCAGCCCGCGCTTCTCGAGGCTGCCGCCCGTCCCCCACGCCTTGGCGTAAGCGGCGATGAAATCCTTGATTGCCGGCTTGGCGGCGAGGTGCTCGCCCTTGACGTAAACGTATAGCTTGCGCGCCCCGGGGTAGCTCAGATCGCCGATGGTCGCTTCGGTCGGCGTGACACCGCCGATTTCGATCGCTCGGACCTTGTCGGCATTTTCTTCGAGGAAGCTGTAGCCGAGCACGCCGACGATACCGGGGTCGGCCGAGACCTTCTGGACCAGCAGATTATCGTTCTCGCCGGCTTCGACGTAGGCACCGTCCTCGCGGACCTTGGTGCAAATGTCCTTGTGCTTGGCCTCGTCGCTCTTCTTCAATGCCTTCACCGCCGGATCGCTTTCGCAGCCCTTGGTCAGGATCAGCTCGGCGAGGCTGTCGCGGGTTCCCGAGGTCGGCGGCGGACCGAGCACACGGATAGCGGTTGCCGGAAGCGCCGGATTGACGTCCTTCCACGTCTTGGCGGTGTTTGGCTTGCCGAACGGAGTGGCGGCGATGGCGGCGTAGATGTCCTTGACCGTCAGCTTTAATGGCGCTGCGCCATTGGCCTCGATCAAGGTCAGGCCGTCGATGCCGATCGGCACCTCGATGACATCCTTCGCGCCGGCACTGGCGCAGTCGGCATATTCGCTAGCCTTCATCGGCCGCGAGGCATTGACCATGTCGGGGAATTTCGCGCCGACCCCGGAGCAGAATAATTTGATGCCCGCGCCGGTGCCGGTGGATTCGACGATCACACGGGCTCCCGGCCGAGCGCGCTGGAATTCCTCGGCGACCGAAGTGGCGAATGGATAGACGGTCGATGAACCGACGATCTTCAATTGCGCCCCGCTCGGCGCGTTCGAACCGTTGCCGCCACAGGCCGCGACTAGCGCCGCCAGCGGTGCCACGAAATACATCTTGTTCATTGCAAACTCCATTGGTGGGCCGTGCCGCCCCGCTGCGCGTCCCACTAGTGCCGAGTCCGCCACTCCCTGTGACATTATCGTTGCGCTTTTATGACAGCGGCGGCGGATCGCTCGCGAAGGCCAGTCGCACGACCACTTCGGTGCCGCGGCCGGGCGTGCTGTTTATTTCGAGCGAGCCGCGATGGCGCTCGACGATGTGCTTGACGATCGCCAGCCCGAGCCCGGTCCCGCCGGCATCGCGGCTGCGTGCGGCATCGATCCGATAGAAACGCTCGGTCAGGCGAGGAAGGTGGATGGCCGCGATACCCTCGCCGGTATCGCGGACGATCAGCGCGGCCCGCGCGCGATCCCGCTCGACGACGATTGAAATGTCGCAAGCGTTCTTGCCGCAGCCGTAGCGGATTGCGTTGGCAACCAGATTGTCGGCCAATTGCAGCAGTTGCGCGAAATCCCCCGCGACCGGCGGCAGGTCCGCTTCGATTTCGACCTGGATTCGGCAGCCGCGGGCTTCCGCCAAAGGCCCGCCATTTTCGGCGGCGATGCGGGCGATTTCGTCAAGCTGCACCTGGCCCTGCGGCATGACGAAACGATCGGCCTCGATCCGCGACAGGCTCATCAAATCCTCGACGATACGCAGCATCCTTCGCGCTTCGGCATGGATCGTCTGCCCAAAGCGGGTGCGAATGTCGGCGTCGATTTCGCCCGGCTCGCTCAGGGTCTCGGCATAGCCGCTGATCG
>Ga0193706_1001494_pt1 | contig 10354 bp, 8 predicted proteins | sample U3c1metaG_FD_160130 | JGI IMG/M metagenome (GOLD analysis project Ga0193706, IMG submission 160130) | Soil microbial communities from a riparian zone of the East river system, Colorado, United States - U3c1 | ecosystem: Environmental > Terrestrial > Soil > Riparian zone | place: USA: East River... | reverse complement strand
ACCGTCACATCCAGCGCCCGGACCGAGAAGCGGGCGGCATACCGAGCCAGGATGGCGACCATCGGTCTTGCGATGACGACGCCGAGGACTGCGCCCGCGCCGCAGAGCACGAGGCTTTCGACCAGCAAGGTTCGACGCAGCGCCGCGGCGCTCGCGCCGAGCGCGGCGCGGATGGCCAGCTCTCCCTCGCGCCGCACCGAGCGCGCGAGGATCAGGTTGGCGACGTTCGAGCACGCGATGATGAAGACGAGGCCTGACGCAGCGAGGAGCACCAGCAGCACGGTTCGCGCCGGTGAGGTGATCTGATCGCGCAAGCGCACGGCGTCGATTCGAAAGTCAGCGTTGCGGGGATACGCCTCGGGATGTTCCGTCATAATCGCACCGTGAATGGCCCGTAGCTCGGCGCGCGCGGCGTTGACGTCGGCGCCAGGCGCCAGCCGGGCGAAGACCTCCGTCATCCGATGAATCCGGCCGGTCACCATCGTCGCGGACAGATGATGTGGGCTGGTCACGATGTTCGCGATGATCTCCGTTTCCGAGGGATAGGGGACCGACGGCTCGAGAACTCCGACGATGGTCGCTGCACGCTGGCCCAGCCTCACCGCCTTTCCGATGACTGCCGGATCGCTCCCCAACGCGGTGGTCCAGAAACGGTAGGTCAGCACGGCCGCGCCGGCCGCTTGCGGCCCGTCGTCGGCCGGACCGAGGAGCCGCCCGAGCACCGGACGAAGCCCCATGACGTCGAAGTACGATCCGTCAACGACACCGGCGCGGACGACGCGAGGCTCGCCGAGGCCGACCACCGTGAATGGGATCGTGGAGAACTCGCCAAATGTCGTCAGCGTCGTGGCGCGGGCGCGGAGGTCCTGGATTTCAGGGACAGAAAAATTGGCATTCTCCGCACCGATGCCGGGCGCACTCTGACGGATGTAGACAAGGCGGCCTTCGTCCCTGTTGACCAGTGGCCTCATGAGGACGCCGCGGACGACGCTGAAGATCGCTGCGTTGGCGCCGATGCCAAGCGCGAGGGTCACGACCACCGTAAGGGCGAGTCCCTTGACCCTTCCCAGCGAGCGCAGCGCGAACCGGAAGTCCGTGATAAGGCTCATAGCCGAGCATTCTACTGGAATGGCTCGAGCAATCCATTTGATTGCGGCGCCACGGTCCTATAGGGTGGTGCGGGAGTTGCCTTGGACGTTCACCTTATCGACGGCACATACGAGTTGTTCCGGCACTATTACGCGCTGCCGTCGGCGCGGGACAAAGACGGGCGCGAAATCGCGGCGGTCCGTGGCGTCGTCGCATCGGTGCTCGGTATGATCACCGGCGGCGCCACGCACGTCGCCGTGGCGACGGATCACGTCATCGAGTCTTTTCGAAACGGCCTCTGGCCCGGCTACAAGACCGGCGCAGGCGTCGACCCCGATCTTCTGGCGCAGTTCCCATTGCTCGAAGAGGCGCTCTCGGCAGCCGGCGTGGTGGTCTGGCCGATGGTGGAGTTCGAGGCCGACGATGCGCTCGCGGCAGGGGCGGTGGCGGCGGCGCGTGATGAAGGTGTCGGGCGTGTGATCATCTGCACGCCGGATAAGGATCTCGCCCAGTGTGTCAGCGGCACGCGTATCGTGCAGTTGAATCGGCGGACACGCCTCATCCGCGACGAGAACGGCGTGATCCAGAAGTTCGGCGTCGCGCCGGCATCGATCCCTGACTACCTGGCCCTGGTGGGCGACGCCGCCGACGGCTATCCGGGTCTGCCAGGGTGGGGCGCAAAATCGTCGGCTGCCGTTCTCGCCAAATTTGCTCATATCGAGTCCATTCCCGCGGATTGCCGCGAGTGGCGGGTGAACGCCGCCAACGCGAGCGCGCTGGCCCGCACACTTGCAGCGGAACGGGACAACGCGCTGCTCTTTCGAACGCTTGCCACGCTGCGGACCGACATCGCGCTCTTCGACGACGTGGAGGAACTCCGATGGACCGGCCCCACACCTGACTTCCCCGCTTTCGCGGCGCGATTCGACGAGGCCGTCACCGAGGACGGCCGATCAGCCACGCGTCGGGTGCCCAGCACTCAGGCCGCCCGTTAGGCGGGACGGTCTGCCGAGCAAGGGACCGATGGCGCACTTTCTTCTCACCCCAGTCGGTTCGAGCGGAGACGTGCACCCGTTCGTGGGCATCGGCCGCGGGTTGCGGGCACGGGGGCACGACGTCAGCCTCCTGACGTCGGAGCCATTCCGGGCTGTCAGCGAACGCGCGGGCCTCCGGTTCATCGGCACGCACTCGGAAGAGGAATTCACTCGCCTGACGAAGCACCCCGATCTCTGGCACAGCCGGAGAGGCTTGACGCTGGTGCTACGGTCGCTTGCGTCCGTGATGCGCGCCGACTACACGCGCGTCGCCGATGCGTACGAGCCTGGCCGCACGGTTCTCGTCGGTCACGCGCTGAGCTTCGCGACGCGAATGTTCGAAGAGGTCCACGGTGCGCCTGCGGCGACGGTCCATCTGGCGCCCTCCATCTTCCGATCGGACCATCAGCAGCCGGCGTCCACGCCCGGCGTGGATGTTTCCGGCCTGCCGTTGTGGATGAAACGGTCGATGTGGTGGCTGGTCGATCGCTGGTTTCTGGATCCCAACATCGTGCCGGAGATCAATCGCTGGCGCGCCGAGCTGGGCGTCGCCCCGGTGTCTCGAATCTTCAAGGACTGGCTACACGCACCGCGGAGGGTCATCGGACTTTTTCCCGAATGGTTCGCTCCAGTCCAGCCGGATTGGCCGTCACAACTTCGCCTGACGGGATTCCCGTTGTACGACGAGTCCGATGCGCATCCGTTGAGCGCGGATCTCCAGGCGTTCCTCGATCGAGGGTCGCCGCCGATCGTGTTCACACCCGGATCGGCGAATCGTGCAGCCGCGCAGTTCTTTGCGGCCGCTGTCGATGCGACACGCCGGCTTGGGCGTCGCGCCCTGTTCCTGACCCCGTATCCAGAGCAGTTGCCTGCGACACTTGGGGCTGATGTGCGGCACGAGCCGTACGTGCCGTTCTCGCAGGTTCTGCCCCGTTGTGCCGCGTTTGTGCACCACGGCGGCATTGGCACGTGTGCGCAGGGACTTGCCGCCGGTCTGCCGCAATTGACGATGCCGCTCGGGTTCGATCAGCCCGACAACACGACGCGACTGTGGCGGCTTGGCGTGGCGCGGTGGGTGCGCCCGCCGCGCTTCAATGGCGAACGCGTGGCGGCCGAGCTCGCCGGGCTGCTGGGCGACGCGCGGGTGGTCGAGCGGTGCGCACACTGGGCGCGAGAGCTGCGGCGGAGCGATCCCCTCGCCGAGACATGTTCGGTGCTGGAGGCGCTCATTCCGTCGGGGTATCAAAACTTGTAGCGCAGCCCTTCAGCGCTGCCTGATCAGTTGGACTCATCTCAGCACACGGTTTGCAAGTGAGCGCGCAGGAGGTGTGGGGATGGCGAAGTACGGCAAATCAGCGTCGAAGAACGTGGAGTCGGCAATGCGCCGGAAGAAGAAGGGTACGCTCAAGAGCGGATCGGGCCGAAAGGTCAAGAGCCGCAAGCAGGCCATCGCTATCGGGCTGAGCGAGGCGCGCGCGAAGGGTGGAAAGGTGCCTGCCCGGAAGGGATCCCGCAAATCCTCGCGGAAGACCTCTCGCAAACGCGCGACGAAGAAGAGATAGCCCGATTAGTTCCATTGACGAACCACGCTCTCGACCCTGCCGTTCAAGAAGCACAGCATCCTCAGGCGGTGATGTCGATTTCTGGGACTCCAGCTGTACCGCCAGCATGATTCAGGTGGCGCGCCGAGCGCCCGTTCCGCGTCGGCGGGCGACATGCCACTCTCGACTCCGCGCATTCGGCACGCATCGCGATCGAGCGCCGTGCGAACGGCGCCAGCCTCGAAAGTGACTGTCAGGCATTGATCCGTAAGTGACGTGGCTGACCTCGTCATTGCGGGCTGGAATGGTTGACCTTCAGGTGAGAAGAACCAGCTCTCTGCAACCGGCGCACCCAGGAGCCGGCGCACCTCACGGTCCGGTGTGCCCCGCGTGATGGTCCGAAAAGCGTTGTCTGAAAAGCCGCTGGCATAGGCCGTATCCTCTCTTAGTACGAATCCCACGATCGCTTCGCGAAACCGATCGCCGGAGGAGATCAGCCAGACGGCCATCAGCCACAGGACAAGAAGGCCACCGGCCGCGCTCGGCGTCGCCTGCCGCCGTCGAGATCGCAGCGCAAACCAGCACGCCGGGCTGAAGAGCACCAGCTCGATCAGGGTAACGGTGCCGCCGTCCGGTGTGAAGAACGCCAGGCCGATGGGCGCGACAGGGATTGGACGCCAGGGTGCGAAGTAGCGGGTCAGATCGAATGGCCACAACAGCGCACAGCCGAGACCACCGTCAGTCATGCTGTCGAGTGCGGCGTGGCTTGCGAGCACGAGGATGGCCGTCAGCGCCGTTCGCGCAGCCGGCAGTCTGAACCTTGGTGCAACCAATCCGATGGCCAGTCCAACCGCCGCCGAGAATGTCAGGGAGTGGGTCGCGCCACGATGCCCCCATGGGTCGCCATACTGAACGCCCAGGGCAAATCCGACGACGTCGGCGTCAGGCAGCAGAGACAAAGCTGACCACAACGCCATAGAGGTCCACGGCGGTGGTCCGGCGCCGCGGTAGGCGCGTGCCGCTGCCAATCCGACCGCGATGTGACCTACGCTCGCCATTGATCGTTCCCGGGATTAGAACATGTTCGCACTCATGTAGGATCGTGCTGAGATGGTGAAGGTCAGTCCCCTTGCCGGAAAGCCGGCCCCAGCATCGATGCTGGTCAACGTTCCAAGACTGGTGACGGCGTACTACGGGGAGCGTCCCGACTACTCCGTCGCGGCGGAGCGCGTCGCATTCGGAACCTCTGGGCACCGGGGCTCGGCCTTCGATCGCACCTTCAACGAGGCGCATATTCTGGCCATTACGCAGGCCATTTGCTCGTATCGCCAGGCGCACCGGATCGACGGCCCACTCTTCATGGGCATGGACACCCACGCGCTATCCGAGCCCGCCTTCGTGAGTGCTCTCGAAGTGCTCGCTGCCAACGGCGTCCCTGTGATGATCGACCGGGAGCGCGGCTACACGCCGACACCGGTCATTTCGCACGCCATCCTTCGATATAACCGCGGCCGCACGGACGGACTGGCCGACGGTATCGTGGTCACGCCTTCGCACAATCCGCCTGAAGATGGCGGCTTCAAATACAACCCGCCCGAGGGCGGCCCGGCTGACACCGCGGCTACGGGCTGGATCCAACAGACGGCGAACGCGCTCCTGGGTGAAGACCTCCGTGCGGTGCGCCGCATGCCCTACGAGCGCGCTCGTCGGGCGGCGAGCACGCATCTGCACGACTACATCACTCCATATGTTGACGACCTTGGGGCCGTCGTCGACATGCCGGAAATTCGCAGCGCCGGCGTCCGCATCGGCGTGGATCCGCTCGGCGGTGCGGGCGTGCGGTTCTGGGGGCCGATCATCGACCGGTACGGGCTCGCAGCCACCGTGGTGAACGAGGCGGTCGATCCGACGTTCCGTTTCATGACCGTGGATTGGGACGGCAAGATTCGGACGGACTGCTCGTCGCCGTACGCGATGGCGCCGCTCGTCGCGATGCGCGACCGCTTCGACGTCGCCTTCGCCAACGACGCCGATCACGACCGCCATGGGATCGTGACGCCGACGGCGGGATTGATGAACCCCAATCACTACCTGGCCGTGGCGATTTCCTACCTGTTCACCCATCGAGATGCATGGCCGAACGGCGCGGCTGTCGGCAAGACCGTCGTCAGCAGCAGCATGATCGACCGCGTGACGGCGGGATTGGGACGCCGCCTCCTCGAAGTACCGGTCGGGTTCAAGTGGTTCGTGGACGGGCTGGTGAATGGATCGATCGGCTTCGGCGGCGAGGAAAGCGCCGGCGCGTCATTCCTGCGCATCGACGGCACGACGTGGACGACAGACAAGGACGGGATGATTCTCGGCCTGCTCGCGGCGGAGATCACGGCAAAACTCGGCATCGATCCAGGTGCGCGCTATCTCGAGCTCACCCGCGAGTTCGGGGCTCCTTTGTACGAGCGGATCGACGCGCCTGCGACGCTCGAGCAGAAACGGCTGCTCCTCCAGCTCTCCCCCGCCCAGGTAGACGCGAAGGAGCTGGCCGGAGAAACCATCCGCGCGATCCTCACGGCGGCGCCCGGCAACGGAGAGTCGATTGGCGGCCTGAAGGTGATGACCGACGACGGATGGTTTGCGGTACGCCCGTCCGGCACCGAGGAGGTGTACAAGCTGTACGCGGAGAGTTTCCGCGATCGCGCGCATCTTGAACGGATCCAGACCGAAGCCCAGTCGCTCGTGACCAGCCTCTTTAGCGGCTGACTTCAGCGGGGGCGATCCCTGCACGGCCCAGGACTGGGCAGGGTCAACGGCTCCGCTATTTTTCGAAGACCAGGTTGTCCACGATCACCATGCCCTGCTTGTTGAGCTCGCACTGATCGCAGAAGGCGCTCAGATTGATCGACGTCAGAGCCTTGAAGATTTCCTTCGGATCGACCCGCACATCTTTTGCCCAGCCCGGCTGGGTGAAGGCCTTGAGCGGAACCTGATAGGTGTTGAATCCTGGTCGCACCTTGAACGTCATCAGCGGATGGATCGTTCCCGCGTCCTTGCCTTCAACTTTACTGACGGCCTCCAATTTCAGGATCTCGATGCCCGTGGCGTAGACCTGGAGCGACAGATCCTTGAACCCGCTCACGTCGTCCGGCACAAACTTTCCGCCGGCATCGGGCTGTCCGTGGATTTCAACCACGACGGCGGCCCACTGATTCGGGGCACGCAGCGCGAAGTCGAACTTCATCGCGTGATTCGGATCGTCTTTCTTCACGTGCACCAGCTCTGGAGCCGGAGGGTCGGCGCCGTCCATGCCCTTGAAGGTGCTCTTGTGAACCGCGCTCTCCTCGTAGGCGAACATCTGGATCAGCCCGCCGCGCGCGCTGACCGGGCGGTTGTTCTCCAGTTTCTCAAAATCGGCGTACAGGAGTGTTTTCGAGTCGGCCGGCGGCTTCGACGGTGTGGCAGGTTGCGCATCTTGTGCCTGCGGGGCCACTCGGGCTTCGACGGCGGACAGGCAGAGAACGCCGAGCAACGCGGAGATGACGAGACTCTTCACGGCACAAGCCTCCTTGTAGACGGCCACCTCGGCAGAACCGGGTCCCCATATATTATCGCGGCCCCGTCCTTGCGAGCCTGACAGGAGCGAGGCTGGCCGCGAACAGGTTGCATACGGTCTGCCGCGAGCCGTAGTGAAAACGTCCAAGATGAACCCCCGGCAGCCTGAAAGGCTCTAATAAGATGATCCCCGGGCTACCTTAAACGTCTAAGATGACCCGGGGGTGCCATGAACAGCTCGACCCGCAAAGTGAACCTCGCCGGTCGCGAGATCGGTTGCAGTTGCCACGCGTGTGCGTTTTTCCACACCGAGGATCAGTTTTATAAAGTGCTTCTTCCGTTCATACGGGAAGGATTCGCCGTCGGCGATCGGGCGGTGCATATCGTCGATCCCTCGAAACGAGACCGTCACGTGCAGACGCTGTCTGACGCCGGCATCGATGCGCGGCGGAGCATGGACAGTCGTCAGCTCGAGGTGCGTCGCTGGGAGGAGGCGTACCTCCGCGAGGGCCACTTCGATCAGGACGCCATGCTGGCGCTGATTCAGGAAGTCCTCGAAGACGGACGTCGTCAAGAGTTTCCGATGACGAGGCTGGTGGCCAACATGGAATGGGCGCTCGAGGATCGTCCGGGCGTCAACGACATCATCGAGTACGAATCCCGCTTGAATTACATCCTCCCGAAGTACGACGACACGGTGGTCTGCACCTACGATCTCGGAAAGTTCGGCGCGTCCGCGGTGATGGATATCCTGCGGACGCACCCGATGGTGATCGTCGGTGAGGTGATGCAGGAGAATCCGTTCTACACCCCGCCTGATCAACTCCTGCCCGAATTGGAGTCGCGAAAACAGCATCACGCGAGGTAGGCTCCCGTGACGACGCATGGACGATCGACTGCCGCGGATGGCAGCCGTGATGTGGATACGTTACGGCGCTGCATCAGCGACGTCGTCGCGCTGTCCACTTTGTCTGCCGTGTGGGTGGGCGTCAGCCGGGCGACGATCGCGGAAAGCCTCGCGCATGTTCTCCACGGGATGCTGGGCGCGGACGTGGTCTACGTCGGCCTGCGCCGGACGGCGGGAGCCGCCGCCTGCGCCAGTGCCGTGTGCGACGCCATACGCGCGGGCCTGTCCGCGTGGCTGAACGAGCCGGAGCCAGCGCCGATCGTTCCGCTGCTGCCTGACGGCACGCCGCCTGGCTTCATCATGCCGATCGGCATCTATGCCGAGTACGGCCTGATCGTCGCCGCCTCCAGGAGCGGAGACTTTCCTTCTGACACGGATCGACTGTTACTCAATGTCGCCGCCAACCAGGCGACGATCGCGTTGGTCACAGACAGTGCCCGCGAGGACCAGCGGGTCTCAGACACCCTTCTCAAACTCGGGACGACCGTCGCCGCAGAGCTCAATCCGGAGAGTGTCATCCAGACTGTCACTGATGAGGCGACGGCGTTTACGGGGGCCGACTTCGGTGCGTTCTTTTACAACGTCGTGAACGCAGCCGGCGAATCGTACATGCTGTACACGTTGTCGGGCGCCCCTCGGGAGGCGTTCTCGCGGTTTCCCATGCCGCGCAACACCGCCATATTCGACCCGACGTTTGCGGGACGCGGGGTCGTCCGGTTGGGCGACGTCACCACGGATCCGCGCTTCGGTCAGAACTCGCCCTACTACGGCATGCCGGCCGGGCATTTGCCGGTGCGAAGCTACCTGGCGGTGCCGGTCGTTTCACGCACGGGCAAAGTGCACGGAGGGCTGTTCTTTGGTCACAAGGATGCCGGCGTCTTCACCGCGCGGCACGAACGGCTGACCGTCGGCATGGCCGCATGGGCCGCGCTCGCCATGGACAACGGATACCTCTACGCGGAGGCCCAGCGCGCGAACACGGCGAAGGATCAGTTCCTCGCGACCCTGTCGCACGAGCTTCGCACACCGTTGAACGCGATGGTGGGATGGCTGAGCATGCTTCGCCGTCCGGAGGTCATGACGTCGGCGGGCGTCCCCAAGGCATGGGCTGCGATCGATCGCAACGCGGAAGCGCTGATCGAGCTGGTCGAAGACCTGCTCGACATCTCGCGCATTGCCACCTCAAAGATCCGCCTGGCGCAGGAAGACCTGGACCTCAATGAGGTCGCGCGCGACAGCGCGCGCACCATCGAGCCGAAATTCCTGGAAAAGAACGTCGCCTTATCGGTCCTCCTGGACGCGGAGCCATGCCACGTCCGGGGGGACGTCGCCCGACTCCGGCAGGTCACCAGTAATCTGCTCGCGAACGCGGTGAAATTCACGGCCTCCGGAGGCCGCGTTGAGCTCGGCGTCGCGTGTTCTGATGCGTTTGTCGTGCTGACCGTGAGCGACACCGGTATCGGGATCCATCCGGACTTCCTGCCGCATGTCTTCGAACGATTCCGCCAGGGAGATTCAGCGTCAGCGACTGGACTCGGGCTGGGTCTGGCGATTGTGAAGAATCTCGTCGAACTGCACGGCGGCACGGTCCTCGCGGAGAGCGAGGGCATCGGTCGGGGCGCCAGGTTCACCTTGACGCTTCCTCGGCAGTCGCCAGTTACGTCATGAGCGAGGAAGTGGCAGCATCCGCTGAGGCGCGTGCCGGCTTGATGTCTGAGGGCGCGTCTCTATTTGCTCTTCAGCTCCAGATTGCCGGCGCCCAGTCGGGCGCGGAGTGTGTACTTTCCCTGGCCCGACCAGGTGAAATGCGCAAAGAGCCCTGATTTGGATCCGCCGAACACGCTGGCGTTGATGTCGCCGGCCTTGACCGATGCGTCCACGCTCGAGTATTCCCTGGGATCGTTGACCGCGATCTCAACATTCCCGGCGGTGCTCTCGACGTCCTTGTTCCCGGTGATGGATGCCATCGTCAGGTTACCGGCGGTGAGATGGACGACGAGGTCTGCCGTCCGTGGCACTTCGATCGTCGCCTGAAAATTGTTGCGGGGTGTGTCTTTTACTTTGACGTCTGCGCGCGTTCCATTCGTCGTGAGCTCGACCCGAGCACTGCCTGTATTTCCGCTCAGGGTGACGCGAATGCGATTGTCGGGGGCGGCCCGGACTTCATAATTGCCGCCCTCGAGCTGCATCTCGATCCTGCCCCCGGCGGCGAAAGGCTTCTCGGTCGCCGAGGCTTT
>Ga0193706_1001493_pt1 | contig 10355 bp, 3 predicted proteins | sample U3c1metaG_FD_160130 | JGI IMG/M metagenome (GOLD analysis project Ga0193706, IMG submission 160130) | Soil microbial communities from a riparian zone of the East river system, Colorado, United States - U3c1 | ecosystem: Environmental > Terrestrial > Soil > Riparian zone | place: USA: East River... | reverse complement strand
CGCCGGGATCTGAAACTGAGCGTACGCCCGGAACACGAGGGTTCCGATTGTGCTCTCGTCTGCGGCGATACCTGTACTGATGTCGCGGGCCTGGGCAGCGCATTTCGAGACGAATTCATCACAAACGTCCAGCGTTGTTTCCGGCATTTGCTGTTTCGTCTCCTCAAGAGCGTGCAAAAGCATTGATGGGTCCTCGGCGAAAGCTTGGCTCTTCATGAAGACGGCAATCAGTGAATTAAAGCTGGTCAGCGGAACTTCACTGTTTTTCCACAAATGCCAAAAGCATCGCCCAGCTTGATTTCGCACTTGGTGGTCAGCGTCATCGAACAACCTGATGAGTGCTGCTTCACACCATTGTCTGCATTGTGGATAAATCAGATTGTTTTCTGCGACTTCAGCGGCACCCAAGCGCATGAAACTATCTCCTGTCAGCGCGATTTCGGCCAAATCATCGGCGGATGCGTGATAGAGTCGCGCGAGGCAAGCCAACCGTGCGCCCACCTGCTTTGCATTTGAGTCTTGGGACCGGAGCATTCGTTCGATATAACCGCGAAGCTTGTCGAAGTATTCTCGCAATCCGTGGGAGATGAATCGCTCCGCGTAAGGTGAAGCAAGGAGACGGTCGTCAGTGTCAGTAAGCTGCGCGAACAAGTTGATTCCGGTTTGGGCGTCACAACCCGCAACTGCAATGAGTGTCGAAGCAACGCAGGCCCGCACGGAAAGGGTTTTGTCATGCACCATCCGCGTGATTGTGGGAAGAAACACATCGAGATACCGGCGATCGTACCAAATCAGATCGCGAATTGCTTCGGCTGCTCGCCCACGGACTGTGTTGATACCGTGATTCAGCATGTCTCCGCCCTGATACGAGTTACCTCGCTCCCATTTGTCTTCATTTGGATCAGGGTGATCGACTGCGAGGGATTTGACGAACGCACATAAATCATCTGGTAACGGATACACCTTTAGCGATCCCAAGACATCCAGTGCTGCTGTAGCGCAGGCTGTGTCGTTGAGCGCAACCGATCGCCTCGCGACCTCTATTTTCAAATCCGAGGAAATTTCTGCATTTTTCAGCGCATGCAAAATGCTCATGAAGAAACTCGGATTTGTTTCTGAAGGAAGGCGCAACGCCAGACGGGCGAAACGTTCTGGCTCCTTTTCAGCGAACTGCCGCAACATGCCGGCCAATTCGTAAGCACCACCCTTTTCAGGATGTTCCCAGTCAGGAATGGCGCGAGGCCTGTTGTGTTTCGCGATTGCTTCCAACCAATTGTCATCGCTCATGTATTCAGCGTCTTCTTTGGCAATGGGCGACTCGACAGAATACACGCGGATACCACGCGGCGCGCCGTCCGGCGCTCCAAACTTGCGGCCGAGTTCCTCGAAACGAGCTGTGGCCGACCTGCTTCGGCGTTGCGGAGAAAGCGCTGACAGCAAATTAAATGCGGCGTGGCCGCGAGCTTTCAAACCCTCCTTTGAACGTTCGTACGGAGGCATGAAGTTAAGGAGAATTGACTCCAGTTTCTCGAATGTAGATTGCGAGCAATGCGGTGAGCACTTCTCAATCAGACACCTGCTGATCCAAAAAGGACCGTCGGAGAAACCAGAGGATAACCTCTCTGGTTCTGATACCAGCAAAGCCATTGCTTCCTCCGCAAATGCTTCCGGTGCGGTTAAATGCGCGCGTTGGAGAAGATGATTCGCCGTGTAGAATCGGCTCTTGCGCAACATCTCGATGAAGGGACGCAATTCGGTAACATCGATCTTCGCGATTTCCTCAAACGCAGTGTCACAAGCTCCCAGATATGCAGCGTCGAGTGTCAGGTGCTCGCTTCGATAATGGATTGACCAGACTTGATCCCGCGAAAGTTCGCTTTCGCTCTGATAGCTCGTTGCCTCCACCGCACGAATGATGGCAGGCAACACATGCGTGAGAAACGCCTTCGGAGCGCGCCGGGCGCTATCAAATAAATCATCGACGCCAAATTGGTCTCGAATTTCGACAGGTATTTGCTCACCAGCCTTTCGCGAAAGACCGCGCGCAACTTGTCTGTCGAGCCAATGTGCAGCCGTTTCGGCACACCATTCGGGACGAGTCTCAGAAAGGCCATGAAGCATGCTCCAAAATGTTCCATTGCTCACAAATCTGTCCCGCGCATCGTCAAGCGTGCCGTCATCAATCAACCGAAGGAAGAGTTCAAAGTATTTGCGACCCTTGTCATGGCTCCGCCATTCCATGAGGTAACGCAATCGCGGTGTCCATGAACCTCCTTTGCCGACAAATGGCTCTGCAAGTTCTGCAACTCTGTCCGCGTTTTCTTCGGTTTGGCGTCGAAGATAATGGGCCATGAGATCTTGCAGCCAATCCTCATCCGAATTCAACCAGCGGTGAATCCACCCGAGCCGGTCCGCGGCTTTGAATAGTGATGCTGAATGGAAAAACACTTCAAAGGCACGCGATGCAATTTTCTGCGGATTCGTTTCTTTACGGCGGCGATAATCGAGGTCGCAATCGATGAAAGGTATCAGCGCCGCAAGTTCCTCGTCGCGGGGATCGGGCAACGCACCGAGGAGGTCCAACACGAGGAGCTTCAAGTGGGGCCGGATTTTCGAACTTGCCAGCGCCAGGTGAATGTTTTCCAAATAACGCTTAAAGTCATCGTCACGCAGATAAACGAGCACTTGCCTTAATTGAGCACGCCGAAAGAGGCGCTGCTCGTCTTTTTCCAAGACCGCGACGAATTCCTCACTAGTGCTCGCGACACCGCGCGCAAAGCAGTAATCGAATAGGCTTTCGTGTCCGAAACCGTAGCGATTTCCGTCTATTGTGAGAACCCCATGGGAAACCAATGCACTGACGAAACGAGCAGGGAATTCATCGAGTCGCGATTTTGGAACTGACAATTCCTGCCTCTCGCTCATTTCCCGCGTGAGCTTGTCAACCACCGGTTTCCAATGCGCCATGTCGTTCGCGTGCGTAATCGCCAGGTCACGCTGATTAGCTTCCCAGTAAGCGTCGAAAAGGTCCGTTTGCGAGATGAACGCCGGTTTAGGTCGTTGAGCCAAACCAGCGTCGATAAACAACGACAAGTTTTGCGGCAGACGAAGCAGCTCAAGCTGACGCGCTGACAAAAGACTGATATCGCCGTCCGCATCTGCTACAACAGCCTTGACCTCTTCCGCAGTCAATAACGTGAGCTCGATTGGCTTCTGTTCTTTGCGAAGCAAGTTGCGCAAGCGGTGGTCGTGTTCGAAGTCAAACTTTCGACACGCGAGCACCAAGTGAATCAGTGATGTTGCGCGCAGCCCTCGCACTTCTTCGATGAGAGCGGCGACCACATCAAAAAAATCAGGATGGCGACCGGAGGTAGAGCTGACGAAATCAAGTTGATCGATGAGAAGAACACATCGTTGGCCTGGCGAACAGCGGGCCAATACTACCGCTGGTGATTCCGGTAACCAGAATTGCGCGCCCAAGGCAATGGTGGTTTGAACCGGTTTCACTCGGTCGAGCCGAAACGCCAAGATCGGAATGCCCGCTTGTCGGAGAATCGACGTAAGTTGAAATAAGCAACCACTCTTGCCGCCGCCCGCAGAACCAATCAGCGCAATGTCGAGCGGTGCCTCACTCGTTTTCAGCTTCTCCGCAATTTCCGTCGCCGATTGACGAGGAATTGGTTTGCCACGAATGAGCTTCGCTGCGTGTCCGGCCAAATAACTGTCTGTGACCTTGAGAAGTTTGTCGCAGACAGAGGGGTCTAGCACAACCGCGCGTCGTTTGATGCCACGCTTCTCCAAGTGAGATTCGATTGCTTCCGCAGTGAGTGTTTTGTGAACACTGCTGAGATACAACTGCTGCAAGGAGTCCAATGCCGCGTGCGGCGAACCTTCAAAGGAGACATCAAGGACGTTCAGCAAAAGGCGTTGGAGCGTCGTTTCTGTAGCAACTTCGACTCGCGTGCGACGAAGGTGGGCGAAAGCTTCGCTCGGGGAAATCCCTCGCCAGTGTTTGCAGAGAACGTCGAATTGATCTCTGCGTTCCTTGCTCAAGAACTTGCTCTCAAACTCCGCGAAATCCTGCGCGGCGAGAGCATTTTCCGCAAGGATGCGTAATTCTTGAGCATCACTCATTGACGCGAACGCACACGATTCCCCGGCACGCAGTCGGTCGAGGAAAAACCCGAGCACCCCTTGTTCGTGAAGTGCATTCAACGTCCAACTTTTTTGGCCGAGAATCTGCCGCTTTGCCTGCCAATACTCCCGGACCTGTTCCGTCTCCAAATAAAATTCTGCGCCGTCGATTCCGGGAGGTTCGATTCGGATTTGTTTTGCGCGACAGGACAGCACCTCCAGCATTCCGTAAACACCCCACAGGGATTCATGGAAGAGTCCCGCCTTGTCTGCTGGCCCACCGGGAAGGCTGCTCATATTTTCAATGGATGCTTCGTGACGCGCAGTCTATGACAAAGCAGCGTGATCGTCTGTACGATTCACCGCACGTTCGTGAAAAATGATTCACGTGAACAAAGTATTCGAAATGCTGGAAAGCCGCCGCCGAGAGCGCGCGTTTAAGCAATTCAAACGCGACTGGTGGTGGTTTGACAAAGCCAATGAGTCACACGTGCATCAGCTTTCCGCCGTTTGGGAAATTCTGCGCCGCACACGTGCGTTCAATCAGTTGAACGAAAAGATGGCGCGCTGGCGCGATGCCATGAAAAAGGCCGAGCGACAGTCGTTTGAAGGAGTCGTCCAAAAGGGCAAGCTGATGTCATCATTGCGTGAGATGATCCCGCAATCGCCACCAGCGGCTGCCGAGTTATGCGACATGGTAGGCGTGTGGCAGAACATGCTCGCGAATGGTTGGACGCCAGACAAAACCTATTTGCAAGCCAGCGAGAATTCAAATGTTCAGTGTGCGTTGCCGGGCGGAAAACTCGCACGGATTCCGCCGACGTATGGCGGAAAGAACTTTGGCGTTCCGATCGTTTTGCCGCGCCAAGTCGCTTCCAGAGGACACACTTCGCTCCTCATCGAACTATGCGAAGCGCGTATGGAGGAAAATAGAAAGCGGCTGATTCATCTGGCTGGTTCGGTCGGCCCAACCCAAACGCTTCGATTCCTTGCTGAACACGGAAAGACAGTTTCGCTGGAGGATGGGAAGTATCTCGCGATTCAATTCCCATTGAATCAGTCTGCGGAAGCGTTGAAGGCTTTACTGGTGTCGTGGCTTGATTCGATTCAGCACAGCGCTGAGTGGAACCCGCCATCCGATCAACCCGATGTTTACTCCCGCGGCCCATCATTGCTGACTGCCACGGCAAACGCACTCGAAGCCATCGCATTTTTTCCTGCCACCCAGCCTCGCAACGTGATTGAGCGCGGCTTCAAAACGCTCATCCGACCGGAGCGAATTGCGAAGCAGTTGCCGAGCGTTCGCGACGAATGGGTTCAATGGGATTTCGCGGAACGAGTCAAATGCGATAATCAGAGAACACCCAAGAATGAAATATTGAAACGAGCGCGAGCCGCGTGGGACGAAGCCGAACGGTATAGCCGTCCCGTGCGCCAAAGCACGACCCGTCCGATTCGACCAACGGATGATTTAATAAATCTGGCGTGCGCCGATTGCGCCCCGTTTTACCGCCGGAAGCGCGATGACCTTCCCGATGCGTTGCCGGTGAAAAACGATGCCGATTTCAACAAACGAATGGCGACAGGCCTGCGACTCATCAGCAGCCAAGACGACATATTTTTGCCGCTGTTGGACGCTATGTGAGGACACCGCTGCTCAAATCAGAAACATCCCTCCACAAATTCCAGTCGAGGCACACGCGCGATAACTTGCCGCCGTTCAAAGGCATTGCGCCTTTGGACCAGCTTATGAACGAAGGAAAGAGTTTACGTGTGGAACATCCAACGATGGAACGGAGAATTCGTTGGATTCTTGCTATCGCTTTCGGTGCCACCGCCGTCTTTGCCGGGTATAAAGAGCACTACTGGTGCATTCCGCTGGCACTCGTGGCGCTGATGCCCGTTAGCCAACGAGGTGTCTTGGGTCAAATCGGCAGATTGATCACGGCAATCGCCAAGATGAGAAAGTGACTTGGAAGGCCGCCATGTCAGGCATTTAACCGAACCGCGAGACGTACATTACGGTGGCCTTCGAAGCTTTTAATCATCATCCAAGCGATCGCGTTCATGTCGCCTTGCGGTGCCCTCGTACGACGCTGCCAATTCCTGAAGAAGTGCAGCGGTGCGGGGCCAACGTCCAGCAAGAGCCTCTGCGTGCTTTCGATGCTTCTGCACCAGATCGTCCCAAGTCCTTTCCTCGGCAGGCTCGCGCAAAGAATCTGGCTGATATTCGTTGAACCGTTCGCAACGAATGCCCGATTCCAGTTCTTCGCTCTTCCAATCCTCGATCATTTTTCTCACGGCCTCACCGGGCCAAGCGCCATCCGGTTCAGCCGGTGCGTGAGCGAAGAGTTCACCCAGTCTGTAATCGGCAACATCTTCATATTTCTGCGTCTTCGCCTGCTGGCGAACGTCTTCCGCCCAAGTGCGGAGCACAGTTTCATCAACGACGTTGTCGGACCGAGTCCCAGGCAGGACGCGCCACTCATCAAAAACCCGACGGGCTAATTCGGCGCGACTCTTCTCCTGATTTGTTGCTGGCTTTGCAGGTCCGTCACGCTCGTCGGTTTTGCGATAGGTCATGCCCAACAGTTCGACGAACAGCGACGGCTGATTGGCCAAGGCAGAGAAAAGTGTTTCGGGCGGCACATGCGCCGCGAGTATCAACGGCAAAAAGCTCCATTCGATGGCGATCAGACGGGAAGCGTCGATTCCTGGGCTGTTTTGAAGATACTTGACCAGCCTCCCCAAGCGAAACCCACCCCGAGAAACCTCTGATTGAACGGCGTTCGTGTCGTTGCTCGCCAACAACATTTCCAACGTGTCGAACACAAGAGGCACGCCAGGCTTTTGATTATCAACGATCAGTGACAGCAATTCGAGTGCGGGCAGCGGACGTTTACGAGCCAACCATTCACTGACTGCACGCTCCGACTCCGGCAGCGTGAGGGTCTGCGTGAAGCCGAAGCATTGATTCCAATAACCATCGACAACGGCCTGTCCACGCGTTGCAGCAAAATCCCACACTCTTGATTCAAATGGCAGAGCCAAGCTGAGATTCACCAACTGAGCAATTGTCCAATCTTGCGTTCCCAGGGTCTCAATCCATTTCCATCCCTCGGCGTCAAACCGAACGCGCGCAAAGGCGCGAGCAGCTTCAACAGCCTTCGGATTCGAATCATCTAGCCAAGCAGGTAATACTTCCTTGTCTGAAATCATTTTTGCCGCAGCGAACGTGCTGCCAACAGTCCACGCCGCTGCTGCGCCTTCGACCAAGCGCCGCAACGATGACATTCCCCCAGATGAATGAATCTCCTGTAGAGCGGTGGTCCGTCCTTTTGTCACGGCAGATTCTCGTTGTTGCAACGGCGTGCCGTATGACATTCCTGGCAGTTGCGGCCATTGTTGAAACAACCAACGGTGACGCAGGCACAGGTCTGCGGGCTGGATTCGATCCAGAATTCGTTCAAGCTCATCAATGAGTTTCTTGGGCATCGCCCACCACGCATTCTCAGCGCGTCTGGTATCGCCGACGAATTCAGCCAAGGACTTGGCGAGACTTTCGCGCGTCGTGTCGTCGAGCTTCGTTGTGTCTGCGTTCCGAAGTGCATCGAAAAGGCGGTCTCGTGCGGCCGCTTTGAAATGGGAAACGTGACTGAGCAATGCGGTCAGACGCATGGGATTGTGTGTGGCGATTGCCACGATGCGGTCGGCGATGGCATCGAACTCCTCGATAATCTCTTTCTTTTTGCGGTTTCCCCGGTGCCAACCTTCCGACCAATTGCGCCAACGCGGTTGTGGGTTGTACATGGAAATACCTCCGCCCTTCGGTAGCAGCTCAAGCAAGAGCTTCCACCCGATGTCGGGTTTTGCTTTCGCGAGTTCGTCCATCACTTCGAACCGGCGCTGCGTTGATGCCGTGGTTTGAGGAAAGCGTGGATGAAGGAATCCGGTCAGCACCCCGAATGGCCGTGGGTTCCAATTGCCTCCAGGATCGAATTCGGACAACGCGGCGAGGCACAGGGCAACTCGAAGAAGATAATTTGGCGCCCAACCCAAGATTTCCAGCGCCCATACCAATCCCGTCACTGGACTGCCGCTGAAGAAGTGTTCCTGTCCGAAAAGGCCAGCAGGCGACGGTGGCTGCTTTGCAACTTCACGTTCCAGAACGTCGAGAAATGCATCCGGCCTGGCCTCCGCGAAAAGCTGAAGATTGTCGCCGAGCGATGCCCAGCGTTGCCAATTCATTGTGGACGGAAACACCGATTCGAAAAGCTTCCACAGAGGGATGCTCACGCTCACGTTCGGCAGCTCACTGGAGGAATCACACGCCACGGAAAGCAACGTGAACGCTTCCGCCATTCCTTTCCGCAACTCGCCGGAATGTTTAAGCTTTTTGCCGAGGACCGACGCCATGATTCGTTCCTCGGGTTTCAATTCAAAGCGCGGGTCATCGACCGCAACCACGTGTGGGAAATTTTTCGCGTATGCATCTGTCGCTCGCTGCTCAAGGTAACCCGCCAACCAACGCCAAGAATCCACGCGTGACACGAGCGTCCACGTGTTTTCTTTTCGCCGAAACAACGGGTCAGCAGTACGAGACCATTGTTGCGCCAACGCCCGAACCTCGGATTCCGGCACGCCGGTGACGGACGCAACGACAGCGCAATCGTCGGAATTCCTATCATCCCAACCACCAATCAACAGGAACGGAGCCAGTTTCGGTGCCACCGCCGGCGTTGCCCATTGAGGAATTTGCGGCGAGCCGGTCACGACAAGTCGCTTGAGGACGATTGAGCTTCCGCCACATTCGCGGGCGATCTTTTTGCTGCGCGGAAAGTCGAACGAAGCTGTTATTAACGCCTTTTCAATCTCGAACGACGGAAGCCGGCGCAACTTGACAGCGCCTTGCGTCGGTCGCAGGCCAGTGGGCACAGGCACCAGCACATGATGTCCATGCCGATTCGCCTGCTGAACAAACTGTGCATCTGTCTCGAAAGTCGGAACCAAAATCAGCGGAGTTGTGGATGCTGCGAGGTCGCGGAACGCTTCTCGCGTTTCCACAATCACTCCGCGTGCTTCTTCCACACGAGCATCCGCGGGTCTGGACATTGCCAGCGCGCAGAAAAAATCGACCACCTCATCCGCAGAGTCCGCTTCGACGTAAAGGACACGGGCTGGTTGTGCCAACCAGTCATTCAGCGATTTGATTTCGAAGTCACGCCCCACGAGAAATACGTCGGGAATCAACGCCGGCTTTGAAATATCTCGAACATTCTGCCAATGCGCAGTCATGTCGCAGACACCCGGAGGCCGTTTACCAATTAAGCGGGCTGCCCAAAACGCAACAGAGGGAACTAAATCCAACCACTCGGACAAATCGGAGCAATCGAGCGCACGTACAGATTTCCACTTTTTCGCGCGAACTTTGCGCCGGCACCATTGATCGCGTTTCAACCATGTCCGCGGCGTTACGAACAAGAACGTAGTCGTCGAACGCCTGACGCCTGGCTTTTTGTTTCGCTTGGCAAAATCCTTTTCCGCTTTAGCACCGGGGTTTCGATCTGCTCCGATCTCCCAAACGCTCAATCCGCTCGGCAACCATGCGTTTCCTTGTTCGACCTCGACGACCCCATCATAGCCGGGACGAGAAACCTGTTCATCCGATGGCAATCGCAACTTGGTAACTTTCGACGCCGACGCGAGGATCAGCCGCCGAAGCAATTGCGGTAGCGTGAAACGCGCCGTGTGGCTGCTAGCCCAATTGATCAGGTCTTGAGCCGAAATTGCCATCGGTGACGCCGTGCGCATGTATAACCAGAAGCATTATCGATTCGGTTCTGTGTGTTCAGCAAAAACTCGAAGCGTACGAACCGTAGCCTTCTTTTTGAGACTCATGGTCTGCATGGGTTTTGACCAAGTTGGTTCGATCCAATGAAGTCACTGACCGAAGGCCGACCACGAAACCTTCACGTTGAACCGGTCCGTCCGACCAGAACACAATGGCATCGCGCAACAATGAATCCAATCGCTCCGAGACTTGTGAGAGGCGCAGTGGGAGCTTGACGCTTACAGGCGCAAATGGGCTGGCCACGTTTCTGCGGCAGCGAGGGGGGAAGGTTTACTCGGTGCATCGAGCGCGGCGCAGCAGTCGCCGTGCTCTCTCATCCATCACTGATTGCATTGATAAGCTCGGCCGCGGGGCTAACATCCAGGCTGCC
>Ga0193706_1001492_pt1 | contig 10361 bp, 6 predicted proteins | sample U3c1metaG_FD_160130 | JGI IMG/M metagenome (GOLD analysis project Ga0193706, IMG submission 160130) | Soil microbial communities from a riparian zone of the East river system, Colorado, United States - U3c1 | ecosystem: Environmental > Terrestrial > Soil > Riparian zone | place: USA: East River... | reverse complement strand
ATTCACGCTGAAGACCTGGGAAGGAAGATCCTTTTGATTTAAAAAAGAAGAAAGACCGCTTTTGGATTTACTGGTGCAGGAAGAAAACAGAACTATCGGTATTATTATTGGCAGCAGGTGTTTTAGTTTCATAATACATATTTACTATTAATTACCGGTAATCCAATAAGTAACCGGTATTTATGAGTTTTTTTGTTCGTTTAAGATCTGGTAAATCTTACATCGTCTCCACCACATTTTTATGCATCGGTCTCCATATCAAATAATAGTAAGCAAGGATGCTGATGCCAATACTAAAAGGGATAATGGCTAAATATTTATAAGTAATATCTCCATAGAGGGCCATCGATTCAAAATGCAGGAACTCACTTATCATCCAATAGGAATTGGCAATGATCCAGAATATGATCGCCAGGTTATGGCACACCTCGCTCATGTATTCCCGGTTGCGCCAGGTAATTACAATACCGATGATCAATGTAGGGAAGATCATAGCGATGCCCAGGGGGCGCCAGAGCATGCACCAGCTGATGTCTTTGAATAGCCAGAAAACAATGTGCAGGTTCTCCATTTTTCGGTAGCGGAGGGGGACGTTATAGGTTTGGTCGTTTGCCATGTCAGTAATTTTGCTGATCACACAAATTACACGAATTATTGAAATGAAAAAACACGAACCAATCTAAAAGATCAATTCGTGTAATTCGTTTTAATTCGTGTAATCAAATCATTCAACATTCACCCTGATCCCTTCGCTATGACTTGTAAACTCGGGGGCATACATACACTGTATTGTTGTGATGCCGTTACTGAAATTACCCGCATGCGTTACGAACATTGGATATTCAAAAACATAACTGCCCCTCGCCAGCCATCCAAAAAAGAAATTCGTGCTTGCATCTTTGGTGCTTTCATAATATCCCAGTCCACCCTGGTATTTATATTGACTGATCACATTGGTTGGTTCCATGCAGGCGGCCCGCATATCTTTCATGTGTACGTATTCCATGTCCCTGTCAACCTTTAATTCGATGCGCACTTTTATTTTATCACCAACTTTTAATTCCGCACCATCACCCAAAGCAACCAATACAGGTCCTTTATCAGAATTCTTTTCAATGAACAATTGTTTTTTCAGTTTCAATGGTGTTTCGGCTGAAGTTATTTTATCCAGGTCTTCAAAGTATTGCCAGTAGACAGAACCCCAACCCCCTCCGCCTCCGCCAGCTGGCGGAGGAACTTTGGAGCCTGCTGATGTTACAGAGACTGTAATATTTCCCATCTGTGGTTTTACCTTTTCGCCTTCAATTCTTTTTTTGAAATAACCCGTACCTGACTCGGTTGTGTTATCGGTGCTTTTTATTGTTGTGTTGCCCAAACTGATGGTCACTTCTTTTTCTTCTGCCAGCCAATTGGTTCCGCCAAGCAATAATGCATAGCATGCTTCGGCAGTTGCTTTTGTCGTTCTCCAATTTTGCGTTTGCTTTTGTTTTAGCAACCATGTTTTGAGATCATCAACTGTTGAGACATTCTTATCAATGTCTATAAATGCTTCAATCATCATGGCCTGTGATTCAATAGGAGCCTGGTGCCAGTAATAGCCGCCTGTTGTCCATTCTTTCCAATACATGCCCAGTTCTTCTTTGTTGATAGCGTTCTCTTTTAACGATTTGATGATCGCTTTAGGTGTAACGCCATCATTGCTGCGGTGCAATGCCAGTGCTATCATAGCCTGCATGTATTTACTGTTGCTTAGCCAGAATTTTTTAGCCTGGCCATTGTAGTAATTGTATGCCGTTTGTGAAGCAGCAGCAATTTTATATTCCGTGAAGAAGCTGCGCATGTACAAATACTGGATGGCAGTATAACTGAGGTTGTTGTTCTTTAGAATCGCTTTATTTTTTATAAGCTGATCGTATTCTTCTTTTATTTTTTTATCCAGGTAAGGAATGGCCTTATCCACGATAACTTTTACCGTTTGATAATGATCTCCTGTCAAGGCATTGAGTTTACGTAAATGACCGATCCCGGTTGTTATGTATTGCGTCATGTATCGATCATCGGGTCCGCCTTTGAACCAGGTAAAGCCTCCGTTGCTGCTTTGCATTTCTTTCAGCTTGTTAAATGCCGCGGTTTGTTCGTTGCTCATACGCACCATATCAAAGAGCAATGCGATATTTTTCTTTTGCTGGTTCTCATTCTGTGCTTCCAGCACCCATGGTGTTTCCTGCAATAGGGCTGATTTTAATTCCTCATTCTTTTGGAGGTTGGAAAGTAAAGCCCCCTCCAAACCTCCCCCCGTGGGGGAGGCCTTTAAAGAGTCTGCTAACCACTTAGAAAATACTGCTTTAATTTTGGGATTACTGTTGCTGATATAAGAGGCCAATGTATTGGCGTAATATTTATTAAAAGTCTGCTCGGCACATTCGTAAGGATACTCCATTAAATAAGGGAGCGCCTGCACAGCATACCATGCAGGATTGCTTGTGTATTCAACAGTTAAGGCGTGGTTGGTGAGTGTGGGCCCCTCCACGAACTGCGTTCCTTCCCTTTGGGAACCCCCGGAGGGTGAGGCTTTAAGCAGCTTTTCAAATTTAAATTCTTTACTGTTTACGCCACGTAAGTTTATAGGCATCGTTTCTGTTACCAGCATCCTGTTGGTAAGTACGGGGATCGCCATTTCTTCACCATCGGAATGGTTGCCGGCTTTGGCAACGATCCGGTAGGTCACGGCAGAATTAAAATTGAACGGGATCTCTATCGGGAACTTCACTGCTTCACTTTGCCCGGCTGCCACAGTGAAATACTGGTTAGGAAAAACATTCTTGAACCAGCCATCAATGGGTTTATTTGTTGCTGCATCCAGTAATTCGAGTTGTGCTGTTCCCGTTACTTCTGTCTCGCCCATGTTCACGATCTTGGCGCTGAACTCCATGCGGTCACCTTCCCGCATAAAACGCGGGGCGTTGGGTTGAACCATCAATGGCTTTTGTGTGACCAGGCTTTTTGTTATATACCCGCTTGCCCCATCTTTTGTATGTGCAAGGGTCATCAGTTTCCATTGCGTCAATGCTTCCGGCATGGTGAAAGAAAATTCTACATTGCCTTGTGCATCTGTCAGTAGGTCGGGAAAGAAGAAAGCGGTTTCATTAAAGTTCTTGCGAATCTGTACGGCTTCATTAGGCGGTTGGTTGATGCCCGGCACTTCTCCACCAACAGTTGTATTGAATTTAACAGTATCCGCTACAACCATAGAACCGTCTCTTTCTTTAGCGCCGGATTTTTGAGAACGTGCTACACTAACTTCCTGTAATTGTTGATTTGCCACTGCCGATGGTGCTACAGATCGCATATCCCGGGTCATTTCGCCTCTTAACCTGATAGTAGTGTAAGAACCTAAAAGCCCGTCATAGGATTTTGACGGAGCACTTAAAAAATTAAATTCCCTTTCATCATACTCTTCTGAATTAACAGCGTTAAATCCTTTTTCGATCCACCTCACCACGTCAGATAATACAGGCCAGATATCCAACCTGTTCCAGCTATGCGGCTTGAACTGGTCGAGGCTTGCATCATACATGCCGGCAAGCATCTCTGCAGCAACCTTTTCTCCTTTATTGCCGCTGATCTTTACTTTCCATTTCTCCCGGCTGCCGGGTAATAATTTATCCCGGAATGTTTCGTAACTGATATTAAGTTCTTTGTTGCTCCATGGGATATTGAATTGCTCAGTCCCTTTATAAACCCGGTTATGTTTTACAAATACATAACTCATCGCCATGCCACCGCGGTCAGCCTCTGTAACTTCTACAGATGTGCCGATGGGCAGCACTGAGGCAATGTTCTTGTGCCCGGACCTGCCATTATTTCCCATCCTGCTCATGGCCTGTATGATCCATACATTGGAAAATCCTGATTTCATGCTATAGCTGATCTTATCACCGGGTTCCGCATCTCTTTTTATTACATCAACAGTTATGGGTTCGGCTACTTTATCGTTAGCGTCATCACCGGTTATTCGTATATATTTTTCTGCTTTTACATCCTCACCATATTTATCTTTAGTTGTAGCCACGATCTTGTACCATCCCGGCTGCCAGCCGCTCACCGGTAGTGGCCAATTGCCGTTCTCCCGGGTAGAATCAGTTTTGTCAAGGAATTTTTCTGCAAGGGGCCAATTTTGGATCTTGTCCTCATCTTTATATGCATCATGCGGGAAGTAAGTATAATACTCATCCTTACTCATCACGAACTGGTCGGGTATTTGCCAGTAGCGGTCACGGAATATCCTGTCCGGTGACTTAACCCTCGTGAACGTTACATTGATAGTAGCTTTCTCAAAAATGTCGTTGAGATTGCTGCTGCGGATCCTGAATGCCTTCAAACTATCACCCGGTATTTTTTCAGGCATATCAATATCCAGTTTCAATGACTGGTAAGCCACGGCTACTGTAGTGTTGGCACTTCTTGTTTCACCATTGATATCCGTAATGTCGGCACTTACTTCATAATAGAAGGTTGGCTGACTTTTCTTATCAACGTCCTCATCAGGCAATGCTTTAAAATGTATTTTGAATTCGCCTTTTGCATCCGTTGTGGTTATACCATTGGCAACCTCTGTTTGTTCGGCCGGGCCAACGGGGAAACGTTTGTAAAAGCCCCATTCCCACCAGATAGGATACCTCACTTTGCGTACCACACGATAACTTACTTTGGCGCCGTCAATATTATTTCCCGCATAAGCCTTGGCCGTTCCGGTAATATGTATGCTGTCATGTACACGGTAGGTGCCTTTTGGCTTTTGTATCTCTGCAAAAAAATTAGGGCGCTTATATTCTTCCACACTGAAAGAGTAGGAAGCATTGGTTACAGAGTCAATAAGACTGAACGACCCGTTCATTGAGCCTTCGGGCAAACGGAATGAACCCTTGTAGCTGCCGAACTCATTTGTAGTGACAGTTAATTCACCGGCTTTCTGGTTATTGGCATCTTTTAAAAAGATCTTTGTTTTGAAGCCGGCTACTATTGCTGTCTTTGCAACATCATTTTCCTTCTTAATTACGATGCCTTTAAAATAAATCGTTTGGCCGGGGCGATAGATGGACCTGTCGGTAAACAGGAATGCCTGGGGTTTGATCACCGGCTCAATGCTGTTATAAGTGTTGTATCCATTATGCTCGTCGTCCATGAACAATTCATCAGTTCCATGGTTGATCTGCATTGAAAATCCACGGTAGTCCTTGCTTTCTTTTAGTTTAAAAAAACCCGTTTGATCTGTTGTATATTTTTCCGCTTTAAGTGCCTCATATTTGCTGCTCGAATAGTTATATACTCTTTCCCACAATTGCACCTGGGCATTGGCAAGGGGCTGGCCGTTATCGCGGTTGAGTACATAATACTCGCTGTTATAATTATTGACGTAACTGATATTGCTTACATAGGTCAGTTGCTTTGCAATGATATTTTTTGAGAGCGAAAAACCTTCATCAAGACTTGCCAGGATGATATAGATACCATTTGGCTGGCCGTCAATTTTTATTTCTGTTGCATGCTGCTGGTAGTCCTGGGGATCGGGTAAGGAAACGGACCAGCTTTTTACAGGTTTCATTGCTGTATAAGACTTCCATATTTTTCCGGAATTGTTATTATCCTTTAATTCGTTCCTCGAGGTTTTAATGATGCGCAGGTAGATGGTCTTTACATTTTTATACTTTACCAGTGTACGGAAGGGCTGTAGCGGAACATTTACTTTTTCTGTTTCCAGGTTCAGCGAGGGTTGCAGGATCAGAACGATCATATTTTTTGCATTTACCCCGCCTTCTGACTTTGGAAATTTAGCAAAAGCTGTTTCAAATAATTCCTTCGCTCTTTTTATTTCATACTGGTTATCTGCTTTTGTAAAAGCATCATAATCCTGCCCACGGTTATAGTAGATCATACCCCGCAGGTACATGGCCTTTGCAACAGCCAGGTTATTGGGATATTTTTCTTCTATAGTTTTTAGCGCAGCCTCATAAAGTTTTTCTTTATTCTCCATCACACCGTAATTGTTCACAAATTTTAACCGTAAAAGGTCCGCATCGATCAATGCAGCAGGATCAGCATCTGCGATATGGAACTTTAGCAGATCACGGAAAATGAGCAGCGCTTTCTGTTGTAAAGAAGCTGTATCCCTTGTGAGTAAACTGAGTTTTATAAAATCTGTAGCAGGTGCAAAAAAATTGTTGTCGCTTAATTTAAATTCATAAGCGGGTTTGGTCACACCGCTTTCGTCATTCATAAAATATTCAAGTGCCCGATGTGCTAAAAAATCATACAATGTCGGCCGCAGGTGGCGTGTATTTTCTCCCTTGATGATAATGGCATCCAGGCCATCCAGCTTCGTGGTCTTTAAAAGGTTCTCATTCTGTAAAGAGGCGGTATACAGTTTGGTGATTGTCGCATTCAGTTTATCAATGCTCCAGGTTGTAATGTCCTTGCTTTTTTCTTCTGCTAATTGGGTACGGCCGTAAAATTTCCAGCGGTTATTTCGGAGGTAGTGCCAGAACATTTCGGCGTGCATGCTTTGTAAGATATTCTTTGCAGGCCCTTTTGCTTTTGAGATAAGTGTGTCAACAAAAAAGATATTGTTCTCACGGCTGTCCTCTTCCACCATGTTGCGGTACTTTACCTGGTACATAGCGCTCTTTATCTGCTGGGCGTCATTATTAGCGGCAATAGCAAGGGTGTAAATTACCATCACTTCCTGTAAAGCTGATCTGGTCAGGCCTTTCTTCTCCAGTTCTTCAACTTTCTTCCAGTGCTGCACGTAATCATCTTTTTTTTGTGCAAAAAGCGATAAAGAAAAACCTGTTAATAAAAAAAATGCCCAAAATAATTTCCTGAAAAACATGTTAACAAATTTTAATTACAAGATACAATTAATAGTATGCTGCAAGTGAGATGTAAATAAAAAGCATTTTGCACATTTAGTCTTCACAATTTTCTTTAACGTTTTATTGGGCATATACCGGTATGGTGGCACGCCAATTGAATAAGGGAGTATAGAAATAAAACATGGCCCGCTTTTTAATCCGAACCTCTGAGGCTATTATATTAAAGTTAGTTTTATGGCTATACTTTTAGGGCCGGGACGAAAGTCCCGGTTCTTTTTTTATGTAGGGAAGACGGGAATATGATAAAAATGGTTTCTTCGGCTCACCTGGTTTAACAAAAAAAATCCCGGCTAGACCGGGATCGTAAAAATATTTTGTTTTTTTATTTCTTTAACGCTTCTGCCATTGTCTTTCCAATATCTGCAGGACTTGCCACAACATGAATTCCGCATTCGGCCATGATCTTCATCTTTGCAGCAGCCGTGTCATCAGCGCCGCCAACAATGGCACCCGCATGACCCATGCGACGTCCCGGAGGAGCTGTTTGACCGGCAATAAAACCCACAACAGGTTTTTTATTTTTGGTTGATTTAATATAGTTGGCTGCTTCGGCCTCCATACCACCACCGATCTCGCCGATCATAACGATGGCATCAGTCCCGGGATCATTCATAAATAATTCCACGGCTTCTTTGGTTGTTGTGCCAATTATCGGGTCACCGCCAATACCAATGGCAGTTGAAATGCCAAGCCCCGCTTTTGCAACCTGGTCTGCAGCTTCATAAGTGAGCGTACCTGATTTGGAGACAATACCGATCCTTCCTTTCTTAAAAATAAAGCCGGGCATGATACCAACCTTGCATTCATCTGCAGTTATAACACCGGGGCAGTTTGGCCCTATTAACCTGGTATTTTTACTTTGTAAATAATTTTTCACTTTCACCATGTCCTGCACGGGAATACCTTCAGTGATACATACCACCAAACCTATGCCTGCATCGGCGGCTTCCATTATGGCATCTGCTGCAAAAGCAGGAGGCACGAAAATAATACTCACGTCTGCACCAGTTGATCTGACCGCATCGGCAACTGTGTTGAATACGGGTTTTTCCAGGTGGGTGCTGCCACCTTTACCCGGTGTAACGCCACCAACAACCTTGGTTCCGTATTCGATCATCTGCGTAGCATGAAATGTGCCTTCAGTGCCGGTAAAGCCCTGTACAATTATTTTGGAATCCTGGTTAACGAGAACTGACATGAGCCAATTAAGAATTAAGAATGATAAATTAAAAATGTGCAGCAAAGATAGGGGAGAAGGGCTATTGATTGAAAGGAATATTTTGGAATGATTTAACAGTATGGATGTCGCTTTGGGGTCAACCTTAACATTGCTTTATTGATTGCCAGCTTACTTTTAGAAAACAAAACATAACTATATGAAACAAACACTTTTACTTCTTACACTAATTGCGGGTTTCAGCTTAACATCAACCGCACAGATCAGGAAAGGGGCTACACTACTGGGCGGGCAGATCTCTTTTAATCATACTGACGCGGATAATAATACGGCACAGCAATACAATTCTGCGGTCTTCCATATTGCTGCGGGGAAGGCTTATAAAGAGAATTCCGTACTGGGCCTTTATATGCAGTATGCCCATAGTAAAGTATCGGGCAGTTTTGCCTCAGACTTTTACAGGGCCGGATTTTTTTACAGGAAATTTCATAAGCTCGCGAAGGACTTTTACTTTTTTGGTGAAATGGGTACCGGCTACATGGGTTCTAAAGAAAAAAGATTTGGCGTTAACGAGGTCAGTATCTACCAATCCGGAGTGGAACTTGATGTTACGGCTGGATTATCCTACCGGGTCTATAAAAAATTACATGTAGAAGTGAGTATCCCCCAACTTGCCGGAATACATTATTCTGTGGCAAAAACCAGTTCGGTAACAGGCAATTCCAAACAGGATTCATTTGGTTTTCACACGAATTTGAATGGAACAGTCCTAAATGCGGTAGCTGTAGGTTTTCGTTTTGTTTTGTAAAAACGATGTTGCAGGGGCGTACATTATTTAAGCAATTTATCCATATCCCTGTCATTATCTATTTTGCCCTTTGCTTCCAGCATGCGCATGTCTTTGGCATCCTGTAAGAATTCGGAGGCGAAAATGAAACCATTGAGCAGGTCATTCTTGGAGAAAATGATATCATCTTTATTCCCGTTCCATTCTTTTTTGCCTTCATACAGGTAGAGGATATTCTCACCTATTTCCATCACACTGTTCATGTCGTGGGTATTGATCACGGTGGTCATATTGAATTCCCTGGTGATATCCAGGATGAGTTTATCAATTACCATGGAAGTTTGCGGATCAAGTCCGGAATTTGGCTCATCACAAAATAAATACTTTGGGTTAAGTACAATAGCGCGGGCAATACCCACCCTTTTCTTCATCCCCCCGCTCAATTCCGCAGGGTGTTTTTTATTCACGCCTTCTAAATTGACCCTGGCCAAAACTTCATTAACCCGTTTTAATTTTTCAGGGAAGTGTTGCGTAGTGAACATATCAAGTGGGAACATGATGTTTTGTTCAACTGTCATACTATCGAACAATGCCGAGCCTTGGAAAAGCATGCCGATCTGCTGGCGCAATTGCTTCCTGTCTTCCTCGGTCATTTCTGTAAAGCTATGCCCGTCATAAATGATCTCTCCTTTATCCGGTTCAAATAATCCTACCAGGCATTTTTGTAAAACTGTTTTACCACTACCGCTGCTGCCAATGATAAGGTTGCACTTGCCGGTTTCCATAACATGGCTTACGTCATCAAGTACAACTTTATCGCCGAACTTTTTTTGTATGTTTTTGAATTCAATCATGGGAAGCTGCAAGGGTAGAAGCTGCAAGGGGAGAAGCTACAAGGGGATTAGCTCCAAGGGTGAAATATGCTGCTTTTACTCCTTTTTAATTTATTTAGGTGTTTAATTTTTATAATGCATTTTAATAATTATTCTTTCCCTTGTAGCTTCTCTCCTTGAAGCCTAAGTTAGATTATCGCCTTAAAGCAGAATTACGTTAGCTTACTTATTAACGCAATAAGCATTCTCTGAACCTCCATACAAATAGCTAAATACTTCTCACACTCTTCTTTGTATGCAGGATACAATTCAATAATTGCCAGTATAGCCGTTTCAACTTCGTAAGAACTCCCTAATGCGTTTTCAAGATAGATCTTCTTATGAGCATTGGTAGCTTTCGCACTGCCTTCGGCTGTATTTGCTACTATAGAAAAAGCAGCACGTCTTAACTGCGATCCTAATTCATACTTTTCCTTAGAAGGCAGCTTCCTGCAAAATTTATGGCTATCGATAAATAGCTGAAAGCCTTTTTGCCAAACTATAAGCCTTTTAAAATCTTTCATACTTTGAATCTTTATACTTAAAAATTCAAAGCTCTTTCAAATCCTGAACTATCCCTTGTGTCTTTTCCC
>Ga0193706_1001491_pt1 | contig 10364 bp, 6 predicted proteins | sample U3c1metaG_FD_160130 | JGI IMG/M metagenome (GOLD analysis project Ga0193706, IMG submission 160130) | Soil microbial communities from a riparian zone of the East river system, Colorado, United States - U3c1 | ecosystem: Environmental > Terrestrial > Soil > Riparian zone | place: USA: East River... | reverse complement strand
CGATTGTGGCGGTCGGAGTGGGGATCGTTTTGGCGCTTCCCGATCGCGAGCCGGTCAAGACATTGATGGCTCGCACGACTGCCGGAACGCTGGCGCGGCGTGCGCTGCCATTCATTCTTTTGCTTCCACTGGTTCTCGGTTTGCTGCGGGTGCATGGACAGCAAGCTGGCCTGTACGATTTGGCCTTCGGAACGGCGCTGAGAACCCTCGTCGAAATTGTGCTGCTCTCCGGCCTCCTCTGGTGGGCGCTCGCCACTGTCACGGCGAAGGAGGAAGCGTTGCGGGTGAGTGAAGGTCGCTTTCGCGCCGCGGTAGGCGCGGTCAGCAGTCTTGTTTGGACGAACAACGACCAGGGAAAGATGGAAGGGGACCAACTCGGATGGTCGAACTTCACCGGTCAAAGCCGTGAGGAATATCAAGGTTACGGCTGGGCTCAGGCGGTCCATCCAGACGATGCGGAGCGGACCATTCGCAGTTGGAACCAGGCAGTGACGGAGAAGCGAATGTTCGAGTTCGAGCATCGCGTCCGCCGACGCGACGGAGAGTGGCGCTCCTGTTCCATTCGCGCCGTGCCGGTGTTCGATGATGCCGGACGTATCCGTGAGTGGGTGGGTGTTCATACCGACATCACCGCCCGCAAGCAGGCCGAGGAGAAACTCCGCGAGAGCGAGCAACGCTATCGCACGGTATTCGAGTCGATGGCCGAAGGTTTCTGCATCATTGAAATGCGATTTGATCGCGACAACAAACCTGTGGATTACCGGTTTCTGGAGGTAAATCCCGCCTTCGCGAAGCAAACGGGCATTGAGGATGCGCCAGGTAAATGGATGCGCGAGCTGGCCCCTGCGCACGAGCAGCATTGGTTTGACACCTATGGCCATATCGCCCTGACGGGCCAACCCGCTCGATTCGAGAATCGAGCGGAAGCTCTGGGCCGATGGTTCGAAGTTTTTGCCGCCCGGCTTGACCCAGCAGAGCGCCGACTGGTCGCCATCGTTTTCAACGACATCACCGAACGGAAGCAGGCGGAAGAAAAATTGCGTCAGAGCGAGGCGCAGAAAACCGCCGTCCTGAATTCATCGCTCGATGCCATTGTCACCATCGACGCGAACGGGCTGGTTGCGGAATTTAATCCGGCCGCGGAAGCCATGTTCGGTCATCGGGCCGGTGAGGCGATCGGCCGCTCGCTCGCCGATCTGGTCATCCCGGAGCGTCTGCGCGCGGCCCACAATCGAGGCATGACCCATTACCTCGCCACCGGTGAAGGGCCAATTCTCAGCAAACGCATCGAGATGTCCGCCTTGCGCGCGGACGGCACGGAATTTCCCGTGGAGCTTTCGATCAACCGCGTTCCCGGCATCGAGCCCCCGCGCTTCAGTGGGTTCATTCGTGACATCACCGAACGCAAGCATGCGGAGGAAGTGCGCTCCAGGCTTGCCGCGATCGTGGAGTCATCGGACGACGCGATCCTCAGCAAGGACCTCAATGGAATCATCACCAGTTGGAACGCCGGCGCGGAACGGCTCTTTGGCTACACGCCCGCGGAAGTCATTGGCCGGCCGATCACCCTGTTGATCCCGCCAGACCGTTTCAATGAAGAGCCCGGTATCCTGGAGCGTGTCGGCATGGGCGAACAGGTGGAAGACTTTGAAACAATTCGGCAGCGCAAGGACGGCACCTTATTCGACGTTTCACTGACGATTTCTCCGATGTTCGACACCCAAGGCAATATTGTCGGCGCGTCCAAGATCGCTCGTGACATCACGCAACGTAAGCAGGCGGAAAAGGCATTGCGCGAGGCCAACGAGTTGATCGCGAGTCGCGCTGAGCATCTGGAACAACTGGTCGAGCGCCGCACGGCGGACTTGCGCGAGACCGTGCAGCAATTGGAAACCTTCTCCTACTCCATCGTCCATGACATGCGCGCACCATTGCGCTCCATGTACTCCTTCGCCTCATTGCTCCACGACGATTACGGGGAGAAAGTAGACCAAACCGGGCACGACTATTTGCGGCGTATCATGAACTCGGCCCGCCGCATGGATGCTCTCATTACTGACGTGTTAACCTATTCACGTGTCGCCGCCGGTGAGACACCGCTCGTGCGCGTGGATTTGGACGGGCTCGTGACGGAGATCGTGGAGAATTATCCGGAGTTCCAGCAGAAAGCGCACGCCATTCACATCGAACACCCATTGCCGGCCGTCTGCGGCAACGCGGCGCTCCTCACCCAGATATTCTCGAACCTGCTCAACAATGCGCTGAAGTTCGTGGCACCTGACACCGAACCGCGCATGACCGTGCGCGCGAAAAAGACCGATGAGAAAGTGCGTGTATGGGTGGAAGACAATGGCATCGGTATCCCGCCCGAGCAGCGCGAAAAAATATTCGGCCTCTTCCAGCGGTTGCACGGCCCTGAGTACGCAGGTACCGGCGTCGGGTTGGCGATCGTGAAACGAGCCACCGAGCGCATGGGCGGGAAAGTCGGCTTCGAGAGTGAAGTAGGGAAAGGGAGCCGGTTTTGGGTGGAGTTGGCCGGTGATTGAGTCGCGGAGCGGCCGTTGGCGGTAGCCTGGCTTTCAAGTCGCCGTTCGCATTTCCAACCCTTCGTTCGCCGCGAATTGATGCCTGAAAATCCCTCGCCGCATGCGTCGCTCGCGAAGCGATCCGTAACCTGCGATGACCGTGGGATGAATTCCACGGCTACCGTCATTTCATCGATCCGCGATGCGATGAGCTACGTGGTTGCCCGGGGTTGATCCTTCCGCCCTGGCAAATGAGCTTGCTCGTCTTGCCGCTCGCCCGTAAGTCACGGCGCGGGATGCGGAAGTATCTGCACGTCTTCAACATTGGGATTCAGAACCAGCTCGTGTATCGCGTGAACTTTTTGTTCCGCGCCTGCTTCGGGCTGTTGCCGCTCATGGCTATGATCTCGGTGTGGCGCACGATCTACGCCGGGCAGGAAAAGGACATCGGTGGTTACACCTTGGCGCAGATGATTTCGTATTACCTCGTCGTCACGCTGGTGGACATGCTCACCGCGGTGAATGAGGACGATTGGCAAATCGCGGCGGACATCCGCGAGGGAGGGATCAGCCAGTTCCTCGTGAAGCCGATCGACTACATGAAATATCGACTCTGTTTGTTTCTGGCCGGACGCGCGATCTACACCGCGGTGGCGCTGGTGCCAGTGGCGTTGTTCATCTTCTTTCAACGTAAATACTTCGTCGTGCCGAGCGATCTCGCGACGTGGGGATGGTTCGCACTGTCGATTGTCATGACGGCCCTGCTGCAATTTTTTCTGTCGTACGCGATGGCGTTGCTGGCGTTCTGGGTACTTGAGGTTTCAACCTTCATCTTCATCCTGTTCGCGTTCGAGTACATCGCGGGCGGGCATCTGTTCCCGCTGGATATTCTGCCGCCGACACTCGCGCACGTGCTGAATTTCACGCCCTTCCCGTATCAGCTTTATTTCCCGGTGAGCATCTACGTGGGGCGCACGACGGGCGCGGCGCTTTATCAGGGGATGATGATTCAATTCATCTGGGTGCTGCTCGCGTACGGTTTCGCGCGTTTCATGTGGTCGCGAGGGATTCGCAAATACTCAGCGGTCGGGGGATAAGATGAGCCACGAAGACACCAAGGCACGAAGAGCAGACGAGACAAAACCCACCTTCGCGTCTTCGTGCCTTCGTGGTTCAGTAAGGCGCTATCTGTCGATCTACGGCGCTATGTGGAAGAACTCCGTCGTGCGCGAGATGGGTTTCAAGGCGAACTTCCTGCTTTGGATTCTGGTCGAGGGCCTCTGGTTCGCTCTGCAACTTTGTTTCTTCACCGTGATCTATTCGCACACCGAGCACATAGCGGATTGGACGAAGTGGCAGGTGGTGTTGCTGATCGGGACGAGTCATCTCGTGCAGCAACTTTTTCAGGCATTTTTTCTCGTGAACATCACGCAGCTCTCGGAGTTGATCCGCACCGGCAAGCTCGACTTCATGTTGCTGCTGCCGGTCAACACGCGGTTCATCGTGTCGCTGCGGCAGGTGGACCTGGGCGGATTCGTCAACGCCGGCATGGCTGCCTGCGTGATCGGTTACGCGCTGCACCGGCTCAGCATTGCGCCGACCGCCGTGCAACTGCTCTGCTTCGCGCTGCTCGTTGTCGCAGGCGCCTTGATGCATTATTCGCTCATGCTGCTGCTCGCCAGCGTCAGCTTCTGGACCGTCCGCGCGCAGGGAATCGTGTGGGGCTACTACAGTCTGTTCAACATCGCGCGTCTCCCGGATGCGGCGTTCCGAGGTTTCTTCAAAGTGTTCTTCACCTTCGCCGTGCCGATCCTGCTTGTGGCGAATGTTCCCGCGCGCTTGCTCGCGCAAACGCTCGCCACACCGGGACGCATGTTGCTCGTGCTCGTGATGTGCGTGACGTGTTTCATCGTCTCAGAACTGGGCTGGCGTTTCGCGTTGAAGCATTACACGAGCGCCAGCTCTTAAATAAAAACCATGAAGGGATTCTCGATTGCTCTCGTTGCCTTGGCGTTGTGCGTCACGGGTTGTTCGACGTTCAACTACGAATGGCGTCGTGAAGCACGCCAGCCGACGCCGGCCAATGACATCACGGGTCGCTGGGAAGGAACCTGGCTCAGCGACGCGAACGCGCACAACGGCGCGCTGCGTTGCCTGATCACGCGCCAGACCAACGGCGTTCTCCAGGCCCGCTACCGCGCGACGTATCAACGCTGGTTGAAGTTCGGCTATACGGCGGCGCTCGTGGCGCGACCCGGAACAAATCAATTCGATTTCGATGGCTCGGCTGACCTCGGAAAACTGGCGGGCGGTGTTTACAGGTACTCAGGCCACGCCACACCCACCAATTTTTTCTCCACGTACCAATCGAAGTATGACCACGGCGTGTTCAGGATGGTGCGGCCGTAGGAGTAGTTTTGTGCAAGGCAAAGCAGGTGCCGCAGGGTTGGGAAGAGGAGTAAGAATAGGTTGAAGGTCAGGATTACGAGTGGGCTGCGTTCCCCCGTCCAATCGTGATCCTCATCATATTCGTAATCCTACTCTTCCTTTCTAGACGCGGTTTGGCGCGTCATGGAGTTGGATCAACAGTCCAGCGGTTGCTCGCACCGCATTTCGTGATAAACTCGGCGCTTTGGCAGACCGATATAGATCACGCGGATGAGAGTTGCCCTGTTTCCTTACCGAACGCTCGCAGTATTGCTATTGCTGGTGTCCTTTTGCCTTTGCCGCGCGGTCACATTCATCCCAGCCGGTGCCACGTGGCGTTTTCTCGATGACGGCTCCAATCAGAGCAACGCGTGGCGGTTCATCGAGTACGAAGATGACGGCTGGAGCATCGGCCCAGCGCAATTCGGCTATGGCGATGGCGATGAAGCCACGGAAGTGAGCTTCGGCACGAATAGCGCGACGAAGTTCATTACCACGTATTTTCGCCGTCTGTTCACGGTCACCGACTCGAATGCGGTGACGAATCTGGTTTTGCGATTGCTGCGAGACGATGGCGCCATCGTTTACCTGAACGGAGTGGAAGTCTTCCGCAGCAACCTGCCGACGAATGCCGTCACTTATACGACGCGCGCGGAGGACAGCATCGGCGGCAGCGATGAAGATGAGTTCATCAGCACGAACCTGAACCACACGCTGCTGGTGAACGGGCCGAATCTCATCGCGGTGGAAGTGCATCAGGACAGCCAGTCCAGCTCTGACCTGAGCTTTGATTTGGAATTGACCGATGGGCGCAGCGACTCGCCGGTCGTCACGATTACGTCACCGGCAAACAATGCGGCGATCGCTTCGCCGGGTGACATCACGCTTTCTATTGCAGCGAGTGATCCGAATGGCAGCGTGACGAACGTGCAGGTGTTTTCGGGAAACAATTTGATCGGCGAGAGCAGCACGCCGCAGTTCATGATAGTGTGGAGCAATGTCTTGTCCGGCACGCACATGCTCACGGCGCTGGCTCGCGACGACGACGGACTGGTCACGCTTTCGCCAGCGGTGAAAATCACGGTCGGTTATGGCTGGGTCAATCTGACGCTCGTACCACTGGGCGCGGAGTGGCGTTATCTCGATAACGGTTCCGATCAGAACACGGCGTGGCGCGCGCTTGATTTCGATGACACGGGCTGGATCTCGGGCCCGGCGAAGCTTGGCTACGGCGATAGCGAAGTGGTCACGATCGTGAGCTTCGGTTCTTTTTCCACGAACAAGTACGCCACGACTTATTTTCGCAGACCCTTCACGGTTTCGAATCCCGCGGCAGTTTCAGATCTCGTGCTCCGGCTCCAACGCGACGATGGCGCGATCGTTTACCTGAACAGCAACGAAGTTTTCCGGAGCAACATGCCGACGGGCGCGGTGACCTACACGACGTTCGCTTCCTCATCGTTGAGCGCGCCGGATGAAGATGCGTTCGTCCGCTCGGTGTTGAACAAGAACGCGTTGACTGAAGGCACGAACATTTTGGCGGTTGAGCTGCACCAGGCGAATCGGACCAGCGGCGATCTCGGGTTGGATCTCGAATTGCTGGGCAGCGACTTCCCGCGTGTGCTGCGAGGTCCATGGCTGCAAAGCCCGACCATCACGAACATTTTGGTGAAGTGGCGCACCGACGCATCGGTGTCTGGCGTAGTGCGCTTCGGACTTTCGCCATCGAATTTGCCGTTCACCGCCAGCGCTGCTGCGGCCACCGACCATCGCATCGAACTCACAAATCTGGCGAGCGCCACGAAGTATTACTACAGCATCGGCACAGCAGCGGGCGCGGTGCTCGGTGGAGCGGATTATTACTTCGTCACGCCGCCGCTGCCCGGCACGAGGAAGCGGACTCGGTTCTGGGCGCTTGGTGATTGCGGCACGGCCAACGCCGATCAATTCAATGTTCGCGACGCGGCTTACCGCGCGCTTGGAACCAACGAACTGGATCTGGTGCTCTTGCTGGGAGATAACGCGTACAACAGCGGCACCGATTCGGAATATCAGCGCGCGATCTTCGATGTGTATCCCACCGTGCTGCGCAACACCGCTCTGTGGTCAACCATCGGCAATCACGAGACCGCGCAGTCGGCGAATCCGCCGTCCACGATCGCGTATTACTCGATCTTCTCATTGCCACGCGATGGCGAGTCCGGTGGCGTCGCGTCAGGGACGGAGGATTATTATGCGTTCGATTACGCGAACATTCATTTCGTGTGCCTGGATTCCATGACGTCGAGTCGCGCGACCAACGGCACAATGGCCAATTGGCTGCGCGCCGATCTCGCGTCGACGACTCAGGAATGGATCATCGCGTTCTGGCATCACCCGCCTTACACGAAGGGCAGCCACAACTCGGACAGCGAAACGGAGTTGATCCAGATGCGGCAGAATATCCTGCCGATCCTTGAAGCGTTTGGTGTCGATCTCGTGTTAACGGGCCACAGCCACGCCTACGAGCGTTCGCACTTGCTCGATGGGCACTATGGTTTGTCGTCCACGCTGCAACCGGCGATGAAGCTGAACAGCGGCGGAGGCCGCCCCGATGGCGCCGGCGCGTATGTGAAGGCGCCCGGTCTTTCAGAAAACGGCGGCGCGGTTTACGTCGTGACAGGCAGCGCGGGCAAGATCAGCGGCGGCAATTTGAATCATTCGGCTATGTTCCTTTCGCTCAACAAACTCGGCTCGATGTTGATCGACGTGGACGGCGACCGTCTGAACGCATCATTCATCCGTGAGAACGGAACGACGAACGATTACTTCAGCATCATCAAGGGGACGGCGATCACCGTGGCCGACGTGGTAGTCAGTGAAGAAGACACGAACAATGTGAGTGCGATCTTCGCCGTCCGGCTTACACAGACGAATGCATTGCCTGTCACGCTCTCGTTTGCGGCCGCGTCTGGCAGCGCCATGGAAGGGTCCGATTTCATGAGCACGGCAGGCATGCTGACATTCGCGCCCGGTGTCCTCACGCAGTACGTCCATGTGCCGGTGATCGGCGATGCGATAGAAGAATTGGCCGAAGTGTTCGCGCTGCGGTTGTTCGGGTCACCATTGATCGCGCGATCAACCGCCGACGGTGCGATCAGCGACAATGACTTTGGCGCGGCGCCGCAGTTCGCCTCGGTGAGCAGAAATGGGAATGTACTGACGTTGACGTGGGCTACGGCGCCGAATCGCAGCTATCGGATCGAGTTCAAGCAGAGCCTGAGCGACGCCGAATGGCAGGTGTTTCCAGACGTCATTGCCGGCGACGGGAGCTTGAAATCCTTCGTGACCGGCACGTCCGCAGAACCGCAGCGTTTCTTCCGTATTCGCCTGCAATAGCGTTATCTTCCGGTCGGCGTCGGCGCACAATGTGGTTTGCACTTCAGCCGCCTGATTTGTCGGATGAAGGTGAGAATATTTCTCGCATACGATTCATTCCATCGGGTAAGGATAGCCGCGTTTTGAACAGTCCATTCTAAAGAAACCTCACGCTCCAATAATGGCCGGACGAGCATCCATCCTGGTTGTCGAAGACGATCCCGCGGACGCGTATTTTCTCGAGCAAGCATTCGAGCGCGTGCTGGCGAACTGTGCGCTTCATCGCGTGGCGGATGGGCTGGAGGCCAAGGCATATCTCCAGGGTGAGGGCAAATACGCCGATCGGAAAATTTACTCGCTCCCGAGCGTGATCCTGCTCGATTTGCGCATGCCGCGCATGAATGGTTTCGAGTTTCTCGCGTGGCTCCGCACCGACCCTGAGTTGCGGATCATCCCGACTGTTATCTATTCGGCGTCCGACTGCCCGGGCGACATTCGCCGGGCCTACGAGATGGGTGCGAATTCCTTTTTGCAAAAACGAATTTCAATGAACGCGGTGCAGGAAACGATGCGCTCATTTGCGCGTTATTGGCTTGAAGATTGTGGCCGACCTTCAATGGAAAACTGAATTCGGGAAAACTCTTAACGGTCATGAATATCAGGGAAAAACAAGGCATGGAACTCAAAGGAACGCATCGTCATTGCACCACCCTCATTGTGGACGACGATGAGAATGACATCTTCTTCATCAAGCGTGCGTTCACGGAGATCAATGTTCATTGCACCTTCCACACGCTGAAGAACGGCCAGGAAGTGGTGGACTATCTCATCGGCGCTGGCCCCTACGCCAATCGCGATTTGTTTCCGATGCCCATGATGATCTTGATGGATCTGAAGATGCCGGTGATGGATGGCTTCGAGGTGCTCTCGTGGCTGCGTGCCCGCCCCGGCATCAAAGTGATCCCGACCATTGTTTTTTCTTCGTCCGACCTGCCCAGCGATATCACACGCGCTTACGAGCTCGGCGCAAATTCGTTCATGACCAAGTCAGTCACCTACGATGGTTTGCTGCTCAAGTTGCAAACGCTCAGCCGTTATTGGCTGGAGCACTGCAAGCATCCAGTGGTCAGCGAAGCGGACAGTTCGTCGGCCGCTGTCGCGTGAGTTCGCGCTGTTGCGGCTTTCGCATCAGGCAAAGTCCCGCCATGTCCGCGGACATTCTTTGAAGAGCCTCGGGAATCACCGCGTCAAGACAACGGACTGAGGTATGAACAAAACCTGGCAAATTCCGCGCCGCACGTTTCTGAAGGGACTCGGCACCACCGTCGCCCTTCCTGTTTTGGAGGCGATGCTTCCCATCCGTGGCATCGCTGCGATCGGCGAGACTGCTAAGAAAGCTTACCCGACTCGCGTCGCGTGGATCTACGTTCCCAACGGCGTCAACATGTCGCAATGGACTCCGACGCAAGTTGGCAACGAGTTCGAGCTGCCGTTCATTCTCGAACCGCTGAAGAACGTGAAGAGCGAGTTTTCGGTCCTCACTGGACTGACGTGTGATAAAGCACGCCCGCACGGCGACGGCGGCGGTGATCATGCTCGCGCTCAATCGGCGTTTCTCACCGGCGCGCAGCCTCGCAAAACCGACGGCGCGAACATTAAAGTGGGAGTATCCGCCGACCAGGTCGCTGCGATGCAAATCGGGCGCACGACGAAGCTTTCGTCGATTGAAATCGGCATTGAGCGCGGCATGAACGCGGGCAATTGCGATTCGGGCTACAGTTGCGCTTATTCGGCCAACATGTCGTGGCGCAGTGAATCGACGCCCATGGCGAAGGAGATCGATCCGCGTGCGGTGTTCGAACGTTTGTTCGGCGGCAACAATCGCAACGAGAACGCCGAGAGCCGCGCCAAGCGTGAGCGTTACCAGAAGAGCATTTTGGATTTCGTTCAGGACGATGCACGCGCGCTCAAGGCCAAGCTCGGCGTCACCGACCAGCGTAAGTTGGAAGAATACCTCTCCGCCGTGCGTGAACTCGAGATGCGCCTCGAACGCGT
>Ga0193706_1001490_pt1 | contig 10375 bp, 8 predicted proteins | sample U3c1metaG_FD_160130 | JGI IMG/M metagenome (GOLD analysis project Ga0193706, IMG submission 160130) | Soil microbial communities from a riparian zone of the East river system, Colorado, United States - U3c1 | ecosystem: Environmental > Terrestrial > Soil > Riparian zone | place: USA: East River... | reverse complement strand
CAGTTCGCGGAGATGACGTCGATCTGACGCCTGCCGAAGGGCAGTACCCAGGAGTGCGTATGTCGCGATCGTGTTCCGCGACTCGTTCGTTGTCGCCGGGCTGCGACTGCTCACGCACGCGCACTCAGGTCCGTGGCTCGACTCCGCTCAGTTCTGGCGGCAATCCTCCGGCGAACGACTGCTCGGTCGGCTACGCGATCGACATGAACGCGTTCGCGCAAGGCGCACTCGGCGGGAAGCCGCAGGGATTCTTGCTCGTTCTCGGCACGTTGGTGGACGCACAGTCCTGGGGTCGCGACAACGGTTTCGCGCCGCCAAACAATGCGACCCTATCGGACGGATTGGAATCCACGACCTGTCCGTAGCCACCGAGCTTCGCACCGCATATCTGCATTTCCGCGAAGCAAGACCGCGTTGAGGGGGCGGGATAGGATCCCGCCCGGCTTGCCGACGAGCGGTTCCCGGCTCCGGAATCCGAATGAAACTCCTCGCGCTTGCCCTTCTCTCCTCGCTCGCATTCCAGCAGCCGGCGCCAGCTCCTTCGACTCATCCCCCGGAGTCGAAACCGATGGCGGAGCCATTCGGCGCGAGGGCTGATATCGCGGCAGCACTGGCGCGCGCGTCAGCTGAGAACCGCCGAGTGCTGTTGATCTGGAGCGCGACCTGGTCAAGCGGTTGCACCACGTTCGACAAGCGCTGCGGACTCAACTTCCACGCCAACTATGAGCGGATGTACGAGTACGAAGTCGTGCGCGTCGACGTCGGCACTCGCAAGCTGGACCAGAACGCTGATCTCGCGAACTACTACGGCGCCGAATTCGAAGCCGGAAGTCTGCCGCACCTGACCGTCCTGGACGAGAACGGTAAGCTCCTGGCGAATCGTCCTTCCCGGGCGTTCCGAGACGCGAAGAGTCATGCCTACGACATTCCGAGTCTGGTCGAATTCCTTCGTTCGCAACACGCGCCGTTACGAAAAGCCGAGGAAGTGTTCGCCGCGACGATGGCGCAGGCCAAAGCGACAGACAGGCGCGTGTTGCTGACGTTCGGCGCTCCCTGGGAATTCGAGGGAGATCGATTCGACGATTGGTTGGCGGCGCCACACGTCCGTTCGGTGCTCGAGAAGGAGTTCGTGATCCGCAAGGTCGATGTGGACCGCACCCTCGGCGGCCGGGAGCTTTGGGCGAGACTCTGCCCCAAGGACGATTTCGCACCTCGTTTCGGCGCGGTAGACACGACCGGGGTGTTGCAGATGAACTTCGTGAGGAGCCGAGCGCGCAACACCGGAGCCCAACAGAAAAGCGAGGACGCGGCGTTCATGGAGCTTCTCGCTCGTGTCTCCAAGAGTCTGACTCCGGCGGACATCGAGTGGCTCAGGCAATCGCTCGTCCCCGTTTGGGAACGCTGGCAACGCCGCGGCGGGCATTGAGCCGGGCTCACTGCGGCGAAGGCGAGAGTGCTGACGCCGGCTTCTGGGATTCCCGCAATGGCTCTGCGCAGTAGCGTCGGCGCTCTGGTTTCGAGCAAGATGTGCGCGGAGTACCTGCTCATGATCCACGAAACCAATCAGCGTCCACTTTTCCTGGTCATGTTCGGAGCGATCTTCGCGGGGATCTTCTTTGGCGGCGCAGGCCTTCTGATCCTGCACAGCGTGCTGTCGCCCGCAGCTCCCGCATCCGCCGTCGAGGCAGCCTCGGTGACGGTGGTAACCGATCCGAAGCTCGTGGAAGCGTTGGACCGAATGACGCGGGCGCTCCACGAGACCAAGATGAACTCTCCCGTCCCTGCAGGAACTGGAGAGTCGACGCAGCGAGTGGTTGCCAGCGATTCTGGCGAGAGCGCCCTCGTCGAACTGGCGGCCGCCGTGCGTGAATTGCGCGGTGCACTGCAACGTGGCAGCGTCGGCGCATCCGCCGCAGTTCCTCTAGCTACCGCATTGCGAGACCCGGGCAATCGGACGTGGCTGCCTGAGCTTGGACCCGACATCAAAGACCGCGTTCGGGAGTACAACCGCCAGCATCTCTTGTGGACGGAGCAGCAGGTGGTGGAGCGCTACGGCTTGCCGGACTCGATCAGCTCCAATGGGAGCGGATTCGAGACGTGGAATTATCAGGACGACCCAGGCGGAATTCGCTCGTTCGGCTTCCAGATCACGCAGGGTCGAGTCATCGGTGTCACAGCGCGGTGAGAACCAAGCCTCGGCTGCACGGCGGACCGCCGACGGCGGTCGCTGCGGTGGAAGGCCCTGGAGGCTTGAGCTTAGCCCCGCGCGAGCGAATGGACGACTTTCCGCCCTAGCGCTGCGGCGCGAACGGCGCGCGCGTCTGTCGGGGAGCGAGCAGGCAGCTCGTGACGCAGCTTTGTGCCGGAGTGATTTCTAGCGTTCAATGCCTCGCCTCCACACGCGTGATCTTCCCAGTGCTTCGATCGACGATGAAGATGTCCCGCGCGTTGTTCGTGTCGCCGGGAACCAGGTTGTCGGCTTCGCTCTCGAAGACGACACGGGAAAGGTCTTCCGAAGCGACAGCAGACTCCGCTGGGCGGTTGGCGAATTCGTCCTGGGCGTTTCGGCTGATAGGGGACGACTCTCCGCTGTCGAGATCGTGCAGGAAGACCTGCGGGAATCTGGCAACTGGCGCCGAAAGGAATCCTTCGCCGTTGCTCGAAACGAGCAGGCATTTTCCGTTGGGTGCAATCCACGTGATCCGAATCGAGCCTCGGAACGTGCGTGGGTCGGCTGCAAGCGCATACAACGGGGCCGGGTCTACTCCTCCGAGATCCGCGATCAGCCCGAGCACGCCGCGCGGTATGGCGAATCCCTCGCACTCGCAGTTGAAAGCGATGCGTGAGCCGTCCTTGGACAACAATGGGTCGCGGATTGCGCCGCGGTAGAGATTGACGCCTTCGAAGAGCCCCAGTTCCAAGGCGAGCCCGCTGGCGACCCGAGTCTCTTGCCGAATGAGATTGCGCACGTAGAGGTTGTTGCCTCTGGGAAGCGGTATGGCCGTGTGACCGGGTGCCTTCGACCACGGCGCGAGCGAGATGTCGTTGCTCATGAACGCGACATGCTCTCCATCGCCTGAGATCACGCCACTCCAGCCCGAGCTGACGATGCTCGTTGCTCCAGACTTCCGATCGTAGACCTTCACGTCCGAGCGGATCCGAATCCCGTCTTCTGCATAAATGTCGGCGCGGAAAACTACTCGCGATCCGTCATCCGAGACGGACGGAGATTCTTCGAGCCAGATGCCGTCGAGGTCGGGCCCGAGTCCTGGAACGCTCGTGCGGCGTCCGCTGCTGCGCTCCACGAACTGCAAGCTCCAGCCTTCACTCCTGAGCTCGGGGTCCTGCGCTTGCGACCACCACAGGATCCAGCGGCCGTCTCCGGAAATCGAAGGGCAGCTGACATTGTCGTGCGGTTCGCTGCTCAACCTTTGCACTTGCCGCGTCGCGATCGTCAGCAAGAAAACATCCCACGAATCGCCGAAGTCCTCTTCGTCGAAGTTCGATGCCTGGCTGGTGAATGCCACGAACTCGCCGTCGCGCGAGATGCTCGAGCCTTTCGATTCGGCATTCGGCTCGGTCTGCGCCTTCTTCGCAGGCACCGGTGCAACCGCGGCATTGGGCACGATCCGCGTCGTGCGCATCATTGCGAGCTCGAAGAGAAAAATGTCCGAGCAACGATTGGAATCCTTCGCTACGAGATTCGTGGCATCGCTGGCGAACGCGATGATGGAGAGATTGTCCGCGGCGGTTGCATCGCTCACATGGCGGTTCGCCGGTTGTCCGTCGGGGGAGCGACTCGCGAGCAGCCAGGTCGAGGAATTCAAATCTCGGAGCAGCAGCTGGCTGATTGCACAGCCCTCCGGGATGGCGGCGATGCCCGGAATACAGGTGCTCACCAAGGCGCGGCGACCGTCGGAAGACAGCCAATCGATCGACGCGGCGCCTTCCGCGATATTGCCGCTGGCAGCGACCGGAACGAGGCGACCGGGAAGCTGCTCCTTCAGATCGCTCACGAATCCAACCTGTGTGCTCCCCAAGAAAACCGCGGGGTTGGAGTTGTCGTAGGAAACGAATCGCCCATCGTCGCTGACACGCGGATTGCCGAAGTCGCCGTACCCGATCGACGCGAGTGCCAAGTGGCTGACGTATTCCGTGGCTCCTGTCTCGAGATCCCTGCGGAAGACGTGCCTGTCGTCGTCGTAGTTCAAGCTGACCGCGTCACCGCTCGGCAGTGGCACATCCATGTCCTCGGCAGCCGCCGCGTATACGAGAAACTGGCCGCTTGGAGATAGGAATGATTCAAAGAGACCCTCCGGCCACTTTCCATTCTCATTCCGCGCCCTGAGCACCACACGCCGCGGTCCGACTGTGTTGTAGACCAGGATCGCCGGGGCCCCTTTGTACGTGACCTGGAAGACCAGACGACGGCCGTCGCGAGCGATGGATGGTGCCGAGGGGTGTTCCGCAGTCTCGAGAGTCGGCGCTCCGTCACCGAGCCAGCGAATCCAGTGTTCCTGGCGATCGAACAGCGCGACCTTCCATGGAACTTCGGTGCTATGCCATGAACCGGGTGACGTCGCGCGCGCGGACTGGGCTTGGAGGTAGACCACCCAGCGGCCATCCCCGGAGATGCGCGGAGTGCGAGCGGGGAGGTTCCCGTCGTCGCTGATGCGCGTCACGTGTCCACTCGCGCGCTCGAAAAGGAAGACGTCCCAGGAGTCCTTCTGATCATCCGCGACGAAGTTCGAGGCGCGACTCGCGAAGACGACGAACTTGCCGTCGTCGGAGATCGAAGGCGAGCCGGAATCGCCGTTGGGCTCCCGAGGGAGCTCAACTACGTGCTGGGCCCGCGCGCCCGGGGCCAGCGCGAGGAGAAGGGCCAGGCGAGTCAGCATGGACACTGGTTATCGCGGGGCGGCCCAGTGCAACGCGGGGCCGAGACTTTCGCGCTGGTGTGACCAGCGGGTGAGGCTCGACCCCGTCACGGCAAAGCTCGCCAAAATACAGCCGGCCATGGCCGTAAGAGGGCGCCCCCGCCACCCTCCCATGTTCCTCCGTTTTCTCCTCTGGTGCCTGCTGTTGGTTCTCTGCTGGCCGCTTGCGCTGCTGGCGCTGATCCTCTTCCCGATCGTCTGGCTCGTGCTGCTCCCTTTGCGTCTGCTGGGCATTGCGGTCGGCGGCGTGTTCGACCTCCTGCGCGCGATCGTGCGCTTGCCCGCGCGCCTGCTCGGTGGTCCCTCGAGCGTGAAGCACGGATCCTCCTGAGGTACTGATCGCCTCGAGTGGGCGAAAGCGACCCGGAGCGCAGGACGATTCTCCACGCTTCGAGCTTCGATCGACTGCGCACGGCGGATCGGAGTTGGCCTTCAAAAAGGCAGCAGGCCGTCTCTACAAGGTCACTTCGCAGTTACGGTGGTGTCTGACGTCGGCTCGGCAGGCGGGTCGACGATGGCCGCACGGGTTATGGCAGAGACAACCTCAGCCGCTAGGAGCATGAGCATGCTGCGGGTCCTTCGTACCGCGACTTTGACTGCAATCGTGATCGCTGGATCCGTCGGCGAAGCGGTCGCGCAATCGGAAATCCTCGGTTGGGGCCGCCAGGTATTCGACAGCCGCTGGAACCACGAGGCCTTCGTCGAGGTCGCGGCGGGTCAGCTCCACACCATCGCGCGCCGAAGCAATGGCTCGATCGAAGTCTGGGGAAACAATTCGCAGCGCGAGTGCATTCCGCCCGCGCTTCCCGTCGGCGTGAGCTATGTCGAGATCTCGGCCGGCATGGGTTACTGCGCCGCGCGCCTGAGCGACGGATCGGCCACGGCCTGGGGGCGCAACGCCGAGGGCCAATGCAACGTGCCCGCGCTGCCCGCCGGCCTGAGCTTCGTCGAGATCGCGGCCGGTGACTCGCACAACGTCGCGCGCCGCAGCAATGGCTCGGTCGTGGCCTGGGGACTCAACTCCAGTGGCCAATGCAGCGTCCCCGCGCTGCCCGCCGGCTTGAGCTATGTCGAGGTCGCGGCCGGCGGCAGCCACAGCATGGCGCGGCGCAGCGACGGCTCGCTCGTGGCCTGGGGTCTCAACTCGAATGGCCAGTGCAACGTTCCCGCGCTTCCCGGCGGCCTCGTGTACGTCGCACTCGCGGCCGGTGGCGAGCACAGCGTCGCTCGGTTCAGCGACGGATCGGTCGTGGCCTGGGGCAGGAACGACTTCGGTCAATGCAATGTTCCCGCGCTGCCCGCGGGAATCTCCTACAGCGAAGTCACCGCGGGGGCCAACCACACGGTGGCGCTTCGCAGTGACGGCATGCTCGTGGCCTGGGGCAGGAATGACTTCGGCCAGTGCAACGTGCCCGTGCTCCCCTTCGGGTTCAGCGTCGTCGAGATCGCGGCAGCGGACGATTTCACCGCAATGCGGCTGAATGGCAGCTGCGGTACACCTCCCGCGGCGTATTGCACAGCGAAGGTGAACTCGCTCGGCTGCCTGCCGGCGATCCATTTCTCCGGCATGCCCAGCGCGAGCTTCGGTAGCGGGTTTGTGATCCAAGGCTCGAACGTGCGCAATCAGAAGGGGGGGCTGCTGCTCTACACTCTCGGCGGTCAAGCCGCGATTCCGTTCCAAGGCGGAACATTGTGCGTCGCGGCTCCGATCAGGCGCGCGCCCGGCGTGAATTCTGGTGGCTCGCCCTTGCCCGTGAGTGATTGCACCGGCATCTACTCGCTCGACTTCAATGCGTTCGCGGTCGGATCTCTCGGTGGCAACCCGCACCTCGCGCGGCAGGCTCCCGGCACGGCGGTCGACGCGCAGTGGTGGGGCCGTGATCCAGGCTTCCCTGTGCCGAGCCACTCGACGCTGACCGACGGGCTGCACTTCACGATGTGTTTTTGATCTGGATCGTTCCCGCGAGCTTGCAGGCTGCACCGCAATCTTTCGAGGCCAAGACGCCTCTCTTCACAGACTCTCGCCCGGCTTCGTTCGCCGGAGACGGGGTAGTGGCTCACGCGCGCAACGCGCTCGCGAGCCCCTAGGCTGAGCTGCCAGCGCCACTTCTTTCGGATCGCATTGTGCAAGGAGTAACGTGCGTCCTCTCCCTGGGGCGCATCCGTCCCAGTGCCTTCGATACCGGGCGATTGGATGCATCCACGGCGGCCTTGGGCATGCCCGGCCGCCAAACTCCAAAGAACCATGAAATCAAACATCGCAATCCTGAGCATCCTGGTCTGGGTCACCGCTAGCTGCTCGAAGGGCACCCACGAAGGCGGGACCGTCCGAGCCGAAGGGCCGCCTCCGGTGGCATTGCCAAGCAACGAGGCGAACCGACTGCCCGCTGAAGTCGAGACGCTCTTGAGAGAAGCGTCGACCATGGAATTGATCTCGATCGATCCGAATGAGCTGCCGCCCGATGCAGCGGCGCCAGCGCAGGAAACGTTTCACGGCTACAAGGTCCTTGGCCGCGCCCCGCTTGCCGACGCGGGGCAGCGCAAGACGCTGGCGGAGCTCGTGCTGCAGGGCATCCGGGAGAGCGATGGCAGGCAAGAGAAGTGCTTCGAGCCGCGTCATGGAATCCGCGTCGAGCAGGATGCAAGGGTGCTGGAGCTCGTGATCTGCTACGAATGCCTCTCGATCAAAGCCTTTGGGAATGTCTTCGGCGCGGGCCATGGGGCAGAGACCGTGTTGACTTCCCGGGCCGTCGAGCCCGCGGTCACGAGCGCGTTCAACAAAGTCGGGCTCACGATCGCCGCGAAGTAAGCTTCGCGTGCGACAACGTCTCGGCTCGAGAGTTCCAGCGGCGTCTGCAACGATTGGAGCTTGCTCGCGCACTCTGGAATCGTACCCAGCGTCGATGCGGGGCAGGAGGGCAGCGTAAGATGCAGACCCTCCTGAGAGGGGCCAGTCATGAAGCTGACGCTGAAGCTTGGTCTCCTGGCCGCAATCATCGCACTCGCGTGGTGGTTCGCGTCGAGACGAGCTGCCCTCGATCCAGTCGAGCCGAACACCATCGCGCCGACATCGACGAGTTCGCCATCACTGGATGTCGAGCGAATCGCGGCGCCAGCGCCCAGCGCAGCTCGATCCGAGGCTGATCCGGGCGTCCTGGCGACCACGCCCATCGCTGCGACACGGCCCGCAATCCAAACGCCCGCGTTGATTCGTGTCGTGGTGGTCGCGGAGGAGACCGGTAACCCGCTCTCCGGTGTGGTCGTCGCCGCCCATCCAAGCGAGTTGTGGGGGTATTCTTGGACGAAGGCGAACGGATCGCATGCAAGTGTCGGCGAGAGCGCGCTGACAGCATCGGATGGAACGGCCGAGCTCGGAGAACGAATCACCGTGGAGGCGAACAGCGACGTCTCCACGGGAACGGTCGAGGTCGCTCCACTGAAAGCGGGTGACATTCGCGAAGCAAGAATCCGACTCAAGACTCTCGACGACCTCACGGTGTTCGTCCGGCTCGTCGATGCCGAGTCGAAGGCGAGAATCCGCGATGGCGTGGTCTGGTTCGATGCCGGAATGCTCTTCGCTGATCCGAAAAGCGATCCGCCGCGAGGCGACGAGCACGACAAGAGCGAGGAGATTCATTCGAGCTCGGACGGCCTGCTCGAGATCCATGGCCGCTCGTGGGGGCAATTGTTCGTCAGCGCGAAAGCGAACGGGTATGCGCGCGCTGTTTTCATCCTGGAGCGCGGCCACGAGAAGCCGGAGCGTGCCCTCGAGGTCCAGCTTCTTCGATCGGCCGCACTTCAGATCACGGTCCTCAACCGGGGCGTGGCGCTGAAGGGTGCGAAAGTGATCGCAACGACCGACGCCGACCATTTGAAGCAGCGCGCCGACTTGTCGAATCTTTACTGCACGTCCAACGATCCCACTTGGATTGCACGGACGAGTGCCAATGGCCGCGTCGAGTTTTCCGATCTGCCGCCACACGTTCCCCTGACGCTGACCGTCTGGGTCTCGAATTCCGAGCCCCACAATCAGGGGGAGCCTGTCACGCTGAAGCCGGGCGAAGTTCGGAGCATGGACGTGCGCTTGGGTGCCGGCGCGACGATCCTCGGGAGCATCGCGGACTCCGCGGGCAGCCCGATCGCTGGCTACATCCTGTGGCGCGTCGATGAGGCAGAACCCAAGGCTCGAATTCTTGGCTGGTACGAGACTCCCGCCGCGAGCACCAAGTCAGACGCGGATGGCCGCTTCCGATTCGAGGATGTTCCGATCGGTTCCTGGCTCGTTGGTCCCCAACCTCCAGAGCACGGTCAACCGGCAGCACAGGACCCGACCGCCTTTCCGGCCCTGGCGCAGCTCGTTCGAGTGGAGCCGGGAATCTCCGTGGTCGACATCGCGATCCGACTTGAAAGAGGGCTCTATCTGAGCGGGAAAGTGCTCGGTGCGTCGGGAGAGCCCGCTCGAGATGCGCACATCGAAGCCTTTCGCCTCTCGGCAAGCGAGCAATGCGTCGTTGACGCAACATCGATGGCGAGTGGATCGTTCACCCTCGGCCCGCTTCCCGCTGGCACGTACACGGTCTTCGCTCAATGTGGAGCAGAGGGTCAGGTTCATTCAGAGATGCTGAGCGTAATGGCAGGAAATTCCGACATCGTGCTGAGGCTGCGCAAGGCCGCCATGATTCGGGGGACGATCGTCGACGCGTCGCATGCTCCGCAAGAGGGAGTGGTCACGATTGCCAATGTGGTCGACAGCATCGATAGCCTCGACGTCAACGACACACAGACTCAGGAAGGGAAGTTCCAGTTCCCCGCGCTCGGGCCCGGCTCCTTCGTGTTGAGCTGCAGGACGAGCCAAGGCCTGTGTGGACGTAGCGGCATGATCCAGCTTGCCGAGGGCCAGGCTGTGGATGCCCTGGAGATCGTCATGACTCGGGGCGCTACCCTTGCCCTGCGATACGAAGGGACCCAGGCGCGTGCCCATTGCCGCGCCTTGCTGGATGGCTCGATGTTCAGTTGGACATTCGTCGACCGCAACAAGAGCGCATCCCTCGTCGTTCCCGCAGGGCAGCTCGAGCTGCTTTGGAGCGATGTCATGGGCAGTGCTGAAGAGAGCCTGAAGATCGAGACGAGCGCAGGCCTGGAGCGTTCGGTGGTGCTCACTCGCAAGTAGGCAGGCGCTCCCCCGCAAGGCCCGAGTTCCATGCGCACACACATCTCCAAGCTCTTCAGTCTCCTGGGCTTGATCTCGTGCGGCTTGCAGGAGCTCGGTCGGGCCCCTCCCCCCGGTGCCAAGCCTCGAGCTGATTCGCCGCGGCGCAGCGAACGGAGAAGCTAGGCCTCGCGCAGCGTGAAGATCGCATCCATGCGACGACGGAGCGCAAGGAAGCGGGCTTCCCGCAGCTTGCCCGGACGGTCCCGTGGCGTATCTGCTGGGTCGG
>Ga0193706_1001489_pt1 | contig 10381 bp, 8 predicted proteins | sample U3c1metaG_FD_160130 | JGI IMG/M metagenome (GOLD analysis project Ga0193706, IMG submission 160130) | Soil microbial communities from a riparian zone of the East river system, Colorado, United States - U3c1 | ecosystem: Environmental > Terrestrial > Soil > Riparian zone | place: USA: East River... | reverse complement strand
GGCCGGTAAGCCAGCTCGAAGGTGTGTCCTTCGCGCTCCAGCAATGCCGGCAACTGCGCGACGCTCACTTCGAAGGGCAACACGTCCTCGATAAGAGCTTCCCAGGCGAGATCGAACCAGTCAGCCGCGCGCTGGTCGATGGCGCGCAGGTAGTCGATGAAACTCATCGTTTCAGCCGGCACGCCGAACCATTCGTCGAGGATTCGCGAACGCTCCGAGGACATCTCGGCTCGCGTATTCAGGGTGATGAAGCCTTGTCCCACGTTGTCGAGTACGAGCCGCATGTCGCGACTCTTCGCCTGAATGTTCTCTTCGCGATTGCGGATAGCGCTGGCCATGCTGCGAAACGCGGCGGCAAGTACGCCGATCTCGTCGTTCGAGCGCACGTCGAGGTCGGTTTCTCCGCCGCGCTCCACGCGCTTGACGGCGCGCATCAGCTTGTTGAGCGGCCGGGTGATCGTGAGCTGCGCGACCGCGAGCAGGAGCAAGGTCAGACCACAAGCGATGCTCGCCGAGATCCACAGCGTACGCTTCTGGACGTCTTTGACTGCGGCGTTGTCGCTCGAGAGCGAATAGGCGAGCAGGGCGACGGCGATGGGCTGGGCGTTCGTATCGCGAATCGGAGAGATTACGACCAGGCGATCAGCCGTTCGGCGCATTTGCAGGCTCGCGGGCGCAGCCGTGACCGTTTCCGGTGTGCCGCGCGGCAAGTGCCCGAGGCGTTCGCCGACGCCTCCCTCAGCGGTGAGGGCCCAGACCGCGGCGAACTCGAGCCCGCGATCGCGTCCCAGCGTATTCAGGCTTTCTTGGATGGCCGCCGCATCTCCGAACACCACCGCAGCGCCCGAGGAATCGGCGAACAAGCGCGTTACGGCGAGGGCCGCCGTTTCCTTGGACTTGAACAGGTTGTCACGCTCGTACGCACTCAGCGTGGTGTAGATGCCGATGGTGATGATCGACATCATCAGCACGGTGGCGCCCGCCAGCTTCGTGCCGACAGAAATCAGACGGCGAGGGCGGGAACTGGAATCAGAGCTCGTCATTCGATCTCGGCGCCAGATGTGGGACCTGGGGTAGCAACGGCCGCGCGCGCTGGATCTGAAGTGAGCAGGGTGCGCCTCGAACGGACGAATGCCTACATGTGGGACAGAGAACGCGAAGACTCGAAGCTTTCAAGAACGTCGCAAAAAGACAGTCGAAGTGAAGCGGAGCCGCTGGCGTGTCCGATTCGGTCAATGCGTTGGCAGGTACGGTGACCTTTCCATTTGGCATGATTTGCCAGGATTTAGAACCGCGTCAGCTGCCGCAGGGGAGACGGCGATGAGACTGTTCAACATGTGCCAGCAGATTTAGCAGTGGTATCGGACCGGTGTTGGGAACTGGCAACAGACGTGGAGACCACGCAAGGGAGTTACGCGATGAACCCGATGAACAAGTATCTCGCAGCAGCATTGGTAGCAGGCCCCTGCATCTTTTCGTTTGCATGCGGTCCTCGGCCGCCGATCAGCGGCACGGCGGGTACCGCAGGTCGGGCAGGTAGCGCCGGTCAAGGAGGCGGCGGTCAAGGAGGCGGCGGCAGTGGGGGCGTGTCGTACTGCGACGTGCAGCCGATCATTCAGCGCAAGTGCGGTAGCTGTCACAGTTACCCTCCCGCCGGCGGAGCGCCGTTCCCGCTCATCTCGTACCTCGACACACAGATTCCGCGTGAGGGCAGCCCGCTGCCCGTGTGGCAGCGCATGAAGTCACGCGTCGAGGCCAACACGATGCCGCCTTCGTACGCGGCGCCGCTCACGGCCGAGGAGAAGAGCGCCCTCGTGGCGTGGTTCAACGGCGGAGCCCGTGAGGGAACGTGCGGGGGTCAGGGCGGCCAAGGTGGAATGGCGGGCAACCAGGGCACCGGCCCCTTGCCCTGCAACGTCACGCGCCAGTTCAAGGCGCACGCCCCCGGAAATCTCAACGCCAAGTATCAAGTTCCGGGCAACACGACCAACGTCTACAAGTGCTTCACGTTCCGAAACCCTATGTTCGGCACGAACGAGGTGATCACCGCGTCGCGACCGGCAGCCGATAACCTCGGCGTGGTGCATCACTTCATCCTGTTCGGAGTCGCCAGCGGCGTCGATGGCCAAGTCATCGAGAGCAACTGCGTGAGCCCGCAGCTCGCTGGAGTGCAGCTCGAAGGCTGGGCCCCCGGCGGGACGAACACGATCTTCCCGTCCGACATCGGCACGAAGATCGATCAGGCGTTCGTCACGCTGCGCCGACGCCAGCGGTATCGAATACTGCACCGAGCCACACAACGCGGTTGCGCGTCCGAACATCGCGGCGGTCGTCACCCTGGGAACGGACAACATCAGTATCCCGGGCGGCGCCCGCAACGTGCTGGGTGGTACGGGGACGTGCAGCGGCCTGCCCACCAACGGTCAGCCCGTGTACGTGATCGGCACGTCGCCGCACATGCACCGTCTGGGCAGTGGCTTCACCACCACCGTCGACAAGAACGGGCACTTGCTCTCGAACATCCCGATGGAAAAATGGGTATTCGATCAGCAGATTCACTACGGGATCGATCGCTACCAGCTCCTGCCGGGAGATCGTCTGACCACGCGCTGCTACTACACGAACCCCGCGGGGTCCGCCGTGCGCTTCGGTCCGCGTACCCAGGACGAGATGTGTTACGACTTCATGATGGTGTACCCGTCCAGCGGCACCAAGAAGGAGTGCGGTCAGGGCATCACCTTCGGCGGATCGTGATCCCGGTCTGACTCCAGCGCTGCTTCGACGCAGCTGCCATCGACCCGAGGCGTTCGTCTCGGGTCGATGTGTTTTGTGGGGCAATCTGCCACGCGAACGGCATTCGCGCGCACCTGGCGCGCCGGAGACGGCGACCCATGTTGCTGACGAGCGTGAGCATCATGCAAAGCAAAGTCGTCGTCATCACGGGCGCGTCGAGCGGTCTCGGGCGTGAAGCAGCACTCGAGTTCGCGCGGCGCGGCGCTGCATTGGTTTTGGGAGCTCGGCGCCTGGACGCCTTGGCGGACACGGCACGGCTGTGCCGGGAAGCGGGCGCGAACGTGGCCTATCAGGAGATGGACGTGACGTCCGAAGCGCAGGTCAAAGCGCTCGCCGAGCGCGCCATGACGGAGTACGGCCGCATCGACGTCTGGGTCAACAACGCCGGCGTGACGCTGTTTTCACTGCTCGAGAACAGCGCGTTCGCCGAGCACCGCAGGGTCATCGAAACCAACCTCTACGGCGCCATGTACGGCGCGCGCGCCGTCGTGCCCATCTTCAAGCGTCAGAAGCAGGGCACGTTGATCAACGTGGGTTCGGTGCTGAGCAAGATAGGCCAGCCGTTCGTGCCTTCGTACGTGATCAGCAAGTTCGCTCTGCGCGGGCTATCGGAAGCGCTGCGCTCCGAGCTCGCGGACTATCCCGGCGTACACATTTGCTCGCTGTATCCGTACGCCATCGATACGCCGCACTTCCAGAGCGGCGCCAATCGCATAGGGCGCCAAGCCCGCGCGATGCCTCCCGTACAGTCTCCGGAACGTGTGGCGCGCGCTCTCGTGGATCTCGCGCGACGCCCGCGGCGGGAGCTGCACGTTCCACGGATCGCGGCGCTTGGCCTCGCGTTGCACGCGCTCCTGCCCACTACCGTGGAGCGGCTCTTGAGCCGGGCGCTCGAGAAGTGGCACTTCGACGAGAATACCGAGCAGAAGAGCCCGGGTAACTTGTACACACCGGCGGACGCAGGACCCGCGGTACACGGCGAGCGGCAGCCGCAGATTACGGCGCCCACGCTGGCGAGCTGGGCCGCGCAGGAGTTCGTGAAGATCCAAGCAGAAGCCGCGCTACGCTGGGCTGGACGCTGGGGTACCCGCGCGCGCAACTGGCCAGCCAGCGACAAGCGAGATCCGCTGACCCGTGCCATTCGCGCGGTTCCCTGAGCGGCAACGGTGGAGCAGCCAGCGTCTTCGTCCAAGTACGACGCCGTGGTGGTCGGCGCCGGTCCGAACGGGCTCGCGGCCGCGATCGTGCTCGCGCGCGCGAAGCGCTCGACGCTTCTAATCGAGGCGAACGGCACGGCTGGCGGAGGCGCGCGCACTCACGAGCTCACGCTGCCCGGTTTTTTGCACGATGCGTGTTCTTCGGTGCATCCGCTCGGGCGGGCTTCACCGCTTTTTCGCACGCTCGGACTAGAACGCTATGGTCTGCAGTGGATCGACTCCCCAACTCCCGCGGCTCACGCGCTCTCGGAGCAGACCACGGTGCTGCTGGAGCGCTCGGTCGAAGCCACGGGGGAGCAGTTCGGACCAGACGATGCGGCGGCCTACCGCGAGCTCGTGCTGCCGTTCGTGGAACGCTTCGAGATGCTCTTGCCGATGCTGCTCGCGCCGTTGCGCGTGCCCGCCAGGCCATTGCTCATGGCGCGCTTCGGCTTTCCCGCGCTGCGCTCGATGGAGGGGCTGGCGCGCGACCTATTCCGTGGCCCGCGCCCGGGCGCGCTGCTCGCCGGAATTGCCGCGCACGCCATGCTGCCGCTGGATCGCGTGGTCACGGCATCTTTCGGACTGGTGCTGGCGATCGCAGGGCACGCGGTGGGCTGGCCGATCGCCCGAGGGGGCTCTCAGGCGATCACGGACGCCCTGGTCGCGTGTTTTCGCGCACACGGCGGTGAGCTGCAGCTCGGCTGCCCGGTCGAGCGCCTCGAGCAACTGCCGGCGGCCCGCGCCTATGTCTTCGACGTGACGCCGAAGCAGCTGTTGAGCATCGCGGGAGACAGACTGCCGGCCTCGTACGTGCGCCGCTTGCAGCGGTTTCGCTATGGGCCCGGGGTATTCAAGATGGATTGGGCGCTCAGTGCTGCGATTCCCTGGCGGGATCCGCGCTGCGCGCGTGCCTGCACTGTGCACCTGGCCGGCGATCTGGCGGAGGTTTCGGCTGCGGAGAGCGCCGTCCACGAGGGTAAAATTGCCGAGCGTCCATTCGTGCTGCTCGTGCAGCCGAGCCTGTTCGATGCGACGCGTGCGCCGGCCGGCGGGCACACGGCCTGGGCATACTGCCACACTCCGCATGGCTCGGAGCTGGACGCATCCGCGGCTATCGAGGCCCAGATCGAGCGTTTCGCACCGGGCTTTCGCGAGCTCATCCTGGCGCGCTCGCAGCGCAACGCCGTGCAAATGCAAGCCTACAACTCGAACTACGTCGGCGGCGACATCAACGGCGGGCTAGCCGACATTCGGCAGCTCTTCTTTCGGCCCATGCTGAAGGCCGATCCATACGCCACTCCAGTCCCGAATCTGTTTCTTTGCTCATCGTCCACCCCGCCCGGAGGCGGCGTGCACGGCATGTGCGGTTACTGGGCGGCGCACAGCGTGCTGAGGCGGGTGTTCGACGTCCACCTCGAACGCTTCGTTTGAGCGCGGCTCATCTCGGGATCGCCGCCAGCACTTCGCCGAGTGGCGCGTGATCTCCGGCGACCTGACTGACGTACACGTAAGCGAGGTCCCCGCCGCGGCCGACCACGATCGTCCCGCCTTGTTGCCAGGGATCGCCCTTGGTCATCGATTGTCGATGGCCGTCTTGAAAGGCTCGGTAGGCATTTTTCAGGCTCTCGAACGCGAACGTGCGCGCCACCCCGTGTTTCATGCCCAGTGCGCGATAAAGCGCGCGCGAAGGGTCGGTAAACACGCTGTCCTGCAGGCCGGATCTGAGCGCGAACGTGCGGGCATCCCCCGCGCGCCCATTGCCGATTATCCAGAGCTTCGCGCCGCGCCCTTCGATTTCCATCTGAGCTTGGCGGAGCACGGAGACCTGCTCATGACAGAGCAAGCAGCCGAAGTGACGAACGAAGCCGATCACCGCCGGTGCACCTTGCCAGAGGCGGGCGATGGGTACCGCGGTACCGCCGCTATCCAGCACCATTGAATCGGCAATGGGGTTTTCACTCATGAACTTCCCCCCCTCAGCGCAGCACGGAGCTGCGGGCTGAGGTATCCTACTCGTCCATGATGCATCGCCTGGCTCCGCGTGCCTATCGCTATCACTCCGTTGCGATCCTGGCGGCCGTGCTCGCGGCTGCGGCGCCGCCGTCTTGCGAAGAACCGTGCGATCTTTGCAAGGTCACGAACCAGCCGAAGTGGCCCAAGGATCGCAAGTGCCTGACCGGTGTCGACGACAGTAGCTGCACCAACCCCTGCGAGGAGTGTATGCGCGAAGTCTACTACCGCTTCGGCCTGCAATGCTCGCAATCCTGGACGTTTGCCTGTGCCCAACACGCCAACAACTGCGCGTCGGCGTGCGGCGGGAGTTAGCGTTCCTGACGTGTGCTGTCTCCGCTTGCGAGCGCACGACTTCCCTGGCGATCCGCGGAGGACACTAGTTGCACTGCAGTGTGCTGGGCGCCTCAGTGAGGTTTGCTTCGTAGAGCCGGCTCAACAAGAACTTCTCGAGCTCGCAGGTCTGCGTGTCAGTGAGCACGCCCTCGACGACCACCGCCGCAGCCAGCGAGCCTTCGAGGTACCCGCATGTGTCGCCGCCTGCGAACAACAGGGGCGTATCTGAAGGTGCGCCCGTTGCCGCCGCAGGCACCGGCGCCGTGGCTACGACGTTGCCGTTCACGCGCACCTGCCATTCACCGGGATCTGCGCCGGTGATGCGCCGCGCTCCGAACAAGTGAAACTCGTCACAGCGCAGACTCAAAGCGCTGGTTCTGGCGCTTCCCGGCGGGATCTCGGTAAAAAAGCCCTGCACGTCGAAGCGACCGCGCAGGTCGCTTTCGATGGCGCGTAGATAAAAGCCGCGCGGCATCGAGCTGCCGCCATCGGACGCTACGGCGATGCCCTGCTTCTGGGCGAAACACTGGCTTTTGTTATCCGGTGTGCACGGCAGCGTAGCGGCGATCAGAACCGTGAAATCTCGGCTGCCCAGCGCGCGAAGCACGCTCAGCTCCGGTTGCTGCACGAGCAGGGCTTCGTCGCCGAATCGCATGCGCACGATCGGCGTGGTGCCGGCGACTGGGCCGCCGACTACCGGCGCGTGATTGAAAGGCCCTACTACCGGATCCGCGTGGTGCCCGAGGCCGGAGCGGTCGAGCCACTGTTCCAGATCGGCGCTGCGCGACGGATCGGGAGGCCGCACGGAGGTCCAGTCGAGCCATAACGCGGGGGATACATTCGATCCAAAATCGAAACAGCTACCGCCCAGGCAGCAACGGCCCTCGCGGCACGGCTCGACGCTAGCCGCAGCGCAGGTCTGTCCGGTTTTCGCGCAATAGCCTTGCACACAGCGTTGCCCGCTCGGGCACCGCCCGCTCGGACAGCGCAGGCAAGCGCGAATCTCCGGATCGAAGCAGCCGACCAGCCCTCGCGACGCCGCAAGAGCCAGCACGGCGAAAGACAGTGCGCTGCGGAGCCTCATGCGCGCGACCATGCCATCCCGACAACCCGGAATACATCGGCATTTAGCCCAGCGCGGCGGGCGTCTACGTCTATCCGTTCGGGGGCGTGTGCGTGTGCTCGCTCGTGGGCGCGCCGTTCGCGTACTTGGCGCTGGTCGGGTTCGGTGAATCCCCAACTGCCGCGACTCGAGCGTCGAGCGCCGTTTCCGATGTAACGGCGAGATCCGGCGGCACGCCAGCGTTCTTTGCGCGGACGCGCGTCAACAGCTTGCGCGCCAGCCGGCCGGCAGCGCCGCGCTGCACGTGCTGGAGCACGACCTGCCAGTGATTCCACACCCGCTTTGCGGCGAGCCGGGGACGCTGCCAGAGGCTCGCCGAATCGCTGCCCGACAGCTGCCGGCGTTCGTGGCGTAGCTCGCGGATGAAATGCGCCACCTCGCTCTCGATGCTGCGCTGTCGCATCAGAGCCCGCCGCAGGAAAAGTTTGGCCTCGCCCGGATCGCTGAAACCCACGCGCGCGTACTCAGCCAGAATTTCTCGGACCTTCGTCTCCGGCAGACGGCGCACGAAGGCGGCTTCGCAAGCGAGCAGCTTGAGATCGAGCTTCACGCGGCCCTCGACGTAGTCGGCGTATAGAAAGGTGCGCGCATTGGGCAACGTGGCTCGATACTTTGCGAAACGCGAAAACTCAGACTTGCCTTCGTCCGCGAAGGCGCGATCCCAATCGATGTTGAGCGGGTAACCCTCGCTGCCGATCAGCGCAAATTGACTGGTGTTGGTGTCCATGTTGTCCAAAAACCAATCCCAGACGTGATCCCGCAGGATCACGCTACGCTGCAGCTCGGTCCACTGCGACGTGTCGGTGATCAGCTCGTGCTGATGATTGAAGGCGAGGAACGGCTTCAATAAGCCGCTGGTCGGCCCGCAGCCTTCGAGCTCGATGTCCACTACGCGTGCCGGCACTGCTGGCCGGCCACCGAGCTTGCGCAAACGGTACGCCGCCTGTTCAGCGGCCATGAGCGCCGGTTCCGCGATCTTCAGGATGTACTTGTTGCCATCGCCGTCCATCATCACGAAGAGCGGCTTCGAGCCTGCCCGGAGCTCGCCGTCCGTCGGGCGCAGCAAGTTCGCCTCGACCGTCCCAAATTGCCCCGGATGAAGCTCCCGGAGCATGCGTCGGTCCCAGAACTCGAGCGCCGCTCTTGCGGAGGTTTGTCGAGAAAAATTGAGGCGAGGGGTCATCAACCCTTAGCTTTGAGCAAGCGCCGGACCAAAGTTGACAGAGTCGCCAGCGACTGAGGTGAAACCGGTGAGACGCATCGCACACATATCCGACCTGCACTTCGGCAAAGTGGACTCGCTCGTCGTCAACGCGCTGCTCCGGGAGCTGCGTGACGATCCGCCCGACGTCGTGGCCGTGAGCGGCGATTTGACCCAACGAGCCAAGCCGAAGCAGTTCGCCGCAGCGCGCGAGTTTCTGAGCGCGTTGCCGTGCGCGTCGCTGGTCGTCCCGGGCAATCACGATATCGCCCCGTTTTACGCGCCGCTCGAGCGGCTCACCCGCCCGTTCGCTCGCTATCAGCGCGGCATCAACGCCGAGCTCGATACCTGCTACGTGGACGACGAGCTCTTGGTCGTAGGCTTGAACAGCGCGGACCCTCTGCAGCGCAAAGAGGGCAAAATACGCCGCAAGCAAGTGGAGCGCGTGTGTGCGCTGGCGCGCTCGCATCCACGCAAGTTCGCCGTGCTCGTCAGCCATCACCCGATCGTCGGCAATGTGGCAGGCGCACAGGGCCGCGCGCCGTGGGGTAGCCGCCCGCTCTTGTCCGCCCTCGAGGACGCGGGCATTCAGCTCGTGCTCGCCGGCCATTTGCACGAGACCTTCTCCGGAACGTACGCGGTGAGCATTGGCGCCGAGCATTCGGTGCTGGTGGTTCAAGCCTCCACGGCCACGTCGACCCGGCTGCGCGGGCACCCGAACGCGTACAACCGCATCTGCGTGGCCGGTGACGAAGCGCGGGTGGAAGTCCGGATCTGGAGCGCCAGCGAGTTCGTAACCAGCCGTATCACGCGCTTTCGTTGGACCGGTCGATCGGTACAGGTCGTACCGGCCCGCGCCGCGGGCCCGCTCAGCGAGGACGTCAGCCCCGTGGCTGACTGACGGCGTCAGTCGATCTTCGGAGCTTGCAGCGGTTTCTGTAGGGTTGGCGTCGGCTTGTTGGCGCCACCGCGGACGGCTTCCCCGACTGCCTCGGCGGCTTCGGCCACCGTGCTCAAGCTCACGCGACCGGCGATAACGAGCATCGCGGCCCACTCGCGCGCCGGAATCCGCTCGCGTTCGATGGGCTGACTGAAGGCGTTGACGCTCGCCACCTCGCCCGTCAAGTAGTCGCCACGCAAACCGACCACGAGATCGCCATAATCCGTGTACGTACTGAGGCCGACTCCGGCGTGCCAGGCATCGAAGCGGCTGTGAAAGAGGCGTTGTTCATTCAGGCCGCCGGCGGGAACGCGTAGCGCGCTCACGTCACTCGCGACGCCCATTAGCAGGCTCAAGTCTTTGGACAGAAAGTATTCGGCTCCGAACCCGGCGTTCGCCACGCCACGCACGGATTCGTTACGCGTGAGGCGCCCCTGCGTGCGGCCCGTGATGGTCCCATCCACGCCCGTCATGGTGTGGCGATCGAGCTCGGCATGCGCAAACTCTTCGACCGGGGCATGCAAGAACACGTTGGCTTCGAGGCGCACGCGTTCGTACTCGGCGCCGATCCCGAGATTCAGACGCAGCGGGCGCCTGGCCACGAAGTCGCCCTCGCCACTCCAGTGGGACAGGCTGGAGGTGTCACTGGAGAAGCGGGCGTCCTCGTTGGCACTGTAGGAACCGGTGAAGTGCAGGCTTGGCGCTTGCAGGCTGGCTGCGAGCGTGAGCGTCTTCGAGGCTCGATAGGTCATGCCGATCTGTGCCAGCGCGTCCCACGA
>Ga0193706_1001488_pt1 | contig 10385 bp, 17 predicted proteins | sample U3c1metaG_FD_160130 | JGI IMG/M metagenome (GOLD analysis project Ga0193706, IMG submission 160130) | Soil microbial communities from a riparian zone of the East river system, Colorado, United States - U3c1 | ecosystem: Environmental > Terrestrial > Soil > Riparian zone | place: USA: East River... | reverse complement strand
CCAAGCTCACCCGCAACTGGGCGATCTTTTTCGCTTTCATGGCGGTTCTCAACGAAGCCGTGTGGCGCAATACGACCTGGGATTTCTGGATCGGGTTCAAGCTGTGGGGCGCGCTCCCCCTCACCTTCCTGTTCGCCGCGGCCAACATCCCGATGCTGCTGAAACACGGCCTGATGAAGGAAGACGCAGCGCCGGCCGAACCCGGGCCGGTCGAATGAGCGAAGCGATCCTTTCCATCCGCGGCCTCCGCAAAACCTACGGCACCGGCGTCGACGCGCTGAAATCGGTCGATCTCGACATCCGCCGCGGGGAGATTTTCGCGCTGCTCGGCCCCAACGGCGCGGGCAAGACGACATTGATCAACATCGTCTGCGGGATCGTGACGCCGACCAGCGGCGATGTGCTTGTCGATGGCAAGAACTGGCAATCGGATTTCCGCCATGCCCGCGAGCGCATCGGCCTGGTTCCGCAGGAGCTGACCACCGAGGCGTTCGAGAGTGTATGGAACACCGTCAGCTTCTCGCGCGGGCTGTACGGAAGGCCGCGCAACGACGCTTACATCGAGGAATTGCTCAAGCGCCTGTCGCTGTGGGACAAGCGCAAGACGATCATGATGCATTTGTCGGGCGGGATGAAGCGCCGGGTGATGATCGCCAAGGCGCTCAGCCACGAACCCGAAATCCTGTTCCTCGACGAGCCCTCGGCCGGCGTCGATGTCGAGCTTCGCCGCGACATGTGGGAATTGGTTCGCAAGCTGCGCTCGGACGGGACGACGATCATCCTCACCACCCATTATATCGAGGAAGCCGAGGAGATGGCCGACCGCGTCGGGGTGATCAGTCACGGCGAGCTAATCGCGGTCGATGAGAAGCGCGATCTCATCGCCAAGATGGGCAAGAAAACGCTCGACGTGGTGCTCGCCGAGCCGCTCGACGCGGTGCCGGCCGAACTCGCCGACTGGAAGATCGAGCTGACCGACGACGGGCATATGCTGCGCTATCAGTTCGACAGCCACGCCGACCGCACGGGGATCGCCTCGCTGATGCGCCGGCTGACCGAACTTGGCATCGCCTACAAGGACCTTTCGACTCACCAGTCGAGCCTCGAGGACATTTTCGTCGAGCTCGTCCACGCGCCGAGGGCCAGCAAGTGAACCGCCACGGAATCTCCGCCATCTATCGCTTCGAAATGGCGCGCTGGAAGCGCACCTTGTGGCAGAGCCTGATCACGCCGGTGATCACCACCGCGCTCTATTTCGTCGTGTTCGGCTCGGCGCTCGGCTCGCGCATGACCAGCATGGACGGGGTCAGCTACGGCGCCTTCATCGTCCCCGGGCTCACGCTTCTCGCGGTATTCATGCAATCGATCTTCAACGCCAGCTTCGGCATTTATTTTCCGAAGTTTACCGGCACGATCTACGAGCTTCTCTCAGCACCCATCTCGAGCTTCGAGGCGGTGCTCGCCTATGTCGGTGCGGCGGTCACCAAGTCGGTGATCCTGGCGCTGGTGACCTTGGCCACCGCCCTTTTGTTCGTCGATCTCCGGGTCGACCATCCGCTTGCGATGATCCTGTTCCTGCTCGGGATCAGCACCGGCTTTTGCCTGTTCGGGTTTGCGATCGGGGTTTGGGCGCAGAACTTCGAGCAACTCCAGATCATTCCGATGCTGGTGATCACCCCGCTGACCTTTCTCGGCGGCGCCTTTTATTCGGTGAAAAGCCTTCCCGACCCGTTCCGGACGATCACCCTGTTCAACCCGATCGTGCACGTGATCAGCGGCTTCCGCTGGAGCTTCTATTCGATCGCCGACGTGCCGGTGTGGTCGAGCGTACTTGTCACCATCGCGATCATCGCCGTGTGCATGGCGGTCATCGCGTGGATGTTCCGGACCGGCTACCGGCTCAAGCAGTAACCGCTGCTTCTGCCCCCTGCTGATTGGCGCGTTCCAGCCCGCTTCCGTCGAGATTCTGGCCGACGAATTCCCAGTTGACGATGTTCGACAGCACTGCGTCGGCGAACTTCGGCCGCTCGTTGCGATAGTCGATGTAATAAGCATGCTCCCACACATCGAGCGTGAACAAAGGCACCATTCCGTCGTGGGCGATCGGCGTGTCGGCATCGTGAAGCGAGGTGATGCGCAAGGTCCTGCGGTCGAGCACCAGCCACGCCCAGCCGCTGGCGAAATGGTTGAGCGCCTCGTCCTTGAGCTTGGCAAGCATCGCATCCGGCCCGCCGAACGCATCGTCGATCAAATGCGCGAGCTTGCCTTCCGGCTTTTGCCCGTTCGCCGGCGCCAGGCATTGCCAGAAGAAGCTGTGGTTCCACAGCTGTGCAGCGTTGTTGAACAGCTTCGCCTCGCCGCCGCGCTTGGCGTCGCGCACGGCCTGCACGAGTGAAGCATCGGCGAGGTCCGGCATTTGCCCGATCAGCTCGTTGGTTTTGTTGACGTAGGCGCGGTGATGCTTGCCGTAGTGATAATCGAGGGTTTCGGCCGACATGTGCGGCTCAAGGGCATCCTTGGCGAAGGGCAGATCGGGCAGCTGGAAAGGCATTTTGAGGGCAACTCCTTGAACTGGCGGGATATCCATGGCTCAACGCCCGACACCCCGTTGATGCTCCCGCCCCCGGTCCTTTCGAGATGCTTGCGAAACGGCGAAATTCAACCCTAGAAACGACGACGTAACGATCTTTTGCGCCGGGGCGCAGGCTCGTTGTGCGCACAGAGGGGGAAGCAGATGGCCAAGTTCTTCGCAAATCTCGGGCTGGTGATCGTCGCCGGCGTCGTGCTCACGGTGATTCTCGCGCTGTTCCCCGACTCCGGTTATCGACCACCCGCGGGCGATCTGGTCAACGGCATACTGCAATGGCTTCACGTGTTCTTCGGGATCACGTGGATAGGCCTGCTCTATTATTTCAATTTCGTGCAGACGCCGGTGATGCCAACCGTGCCGGTAGAACTGAAGCCGGGCGTTTCGAAATATATTGCGCCCAAGGCCCTGTTCTATTTCCGCTGGGGCGCCGCGTTCACCGTCCTCACCGGCCTGCTTCTCGCCTGGTCCTATGGCGAGCTGGTCGAAGCACTGACGCTGCAGCCGTCGGCGCGGCTGATCGGGATCGGCATGTGGCTGGCGCTGATCATGGCGCTGAACGTGTGGGTGATTATCTGGCCGAACCAGAAGAAGATTCTCGGCTTCGTTCCTGCCGACGATGCCGCCAAGGCGAAAGCGGCGAGCGCGGCCGGAATTGCCTCACGGCTCAACGTCCTGCTGTCGATCCCGATGCTGCTGGCGATGACCAACGCCCACTAAGCGCCTAAGCGCCGCCATGCGCCGTCCAGGGACGACTAAGCAGCGCTATCCTGCAGCTTGTGGCGCTTCAGCGCGTGGCGCAGCTGGTCGTAGCTGAGGCCGAGCGCAGCCGCGGTTGCGCGCTGGTTGAAGCGATTGCGGCGTAGCGCTTCCTCGAGCAGCTGCTGCTCGTAGGCGGAGACCGCCGCGCGAAAGTCCGTGGTCGAAGCGGGCGGCGCCGGCAAAGCGGTTTCCGCTGGCGCCGGTGCCTGGTCCATTGCTGCGGCGTCGGCCGCGGCGGCGTGAGTGTTGGCCGTGCCACCGGCCGCCGGTGCCCAGGGCGAGTGAAACGGATCGAATTGGATTTGATCGATCGGCCGCTCGGGATCTTCGTGTCGATAAACCGCGCGCTCGACCACGTTGCGCAATTCGCGGACGTTTCCGGGCCAGTGATAGGCCTCGAGCGCGGCCATCGCGCGCGGGCTGAAATCGGGCCAGTTGGGCCATTCGAGCTCGAGACCCATGCGCCGGCCGAAATGCTCTGCGAGCAAGGGTATGTCGTCCTGCCGTGCGCGCATCGGCGGAAGCGTGATCACCTCGAACGACAAGCGGTCGAGCAAGTCGGCGCGAAACCGCCCGTTCTCGACTAAAGCGGGCAGATTCTCATTGGTCGCTGCAACGATCCGGACGTCGACCGAGATCGGCTTGGACGCGCCGATCCGGGTGATCTCGCCATATTCGGTCGCGCGCAGCAAGCGGTCTTGCGCAGGCATCGACAAGGTGCCCAGCTCGTCGAGGAACAAGGTGCCGCCGTCAGCCTCCTCGAACCGTCCGTGCCGGGTCTTGGCGGCGCCGGTAAAGCTCCCTGCCTCGTGACCGAAAAGCTCGGCCTCGATCAGATTTTCAGGGAGCGCGGCGCAATTCATGATGATCAGCGGCCCCGCCCAGCGCGACGACAGGTGATGGAGGCGTTCGGCGATCAATTCCTTGCCGGTGCCACGCTCGCCGATGACCATCACCGGACGATTGAGCGGCGCCGCTCGGCTCGCGCGCTCGACCGCGTCGAGGAAGGCCAGGCTTTGGCCGATGAACTGGTCTGCCCGTTCCATGATTTCTCTTCAAAATCCGACCGACTGTTGGTGGCAAATCCCACCATTTGGCAAGGATTTTCATTCGCTCAGACGGTCCGAAATGACGAAATTTGCGAAAGCCCGGACATTATTCCAATCTGGCACGGCTCTTGTATGGTAAGTGACAGGTATCGGGCCCAGAATATCGATTTCGGAGTGCTTGAATGAGTATCTTTTCCCGAACACGGGATATTTTCGCTGCCAACATCACCGAGATGCTCGACCGTTCGGAGGATCCGGCGAAGATGATCCGCATGGTCATCCTCGAGATGGAGGAGACGCTGGTCGAGGTCCGCGCCTCGGCCGCGCGCTGCATCGCGGATGGCAAGGAGATGCGCCGCGCATTCTCGCGGCTCGACGAGCTGCAGCGGAACTGGACCGAGAAAGCCGAGCTGGCGCTGAGCAAGGAGCGCGAGGACCTGGCCAAGGCCGCGCTGATCGAGCGCCAGAAAGCCGCCGACATGGCCGACGGCCTGCGCGATGAGATCAAGGGCATCGACGACACGCTCAAGAGCTACGAGACCGACATCGCCAAGCTCCAGGGCAAGCTGCGCGAGGCGCGCGCGCGCCAGAACGCCATTGCGACGCGGTTCGAAAGCGCGGTGACCCGAGCTCGGGCGCGCGAGCTGCTGAACGGCAATCGGACCGAAGACGCTTTCTCGAAGTTCGAAGTGCTCGAGCGCCGCGCCGACTTCGCCGAAGGGCGTGCCGACGCACTCGGGATGACCGGTCCAAAGAGCCTGGAAGAGGAACTTGCAGAATTGAAGGCCGCGGAATCGGTCGACGCCGAGCTTGCCGCAATGAAGGCCGCACTCAAAGGCAGAGGGAAATAATAGATAATGGACGACATTACCCCGTTTGTGGCGATCGTCACTTTGTTCATCGCCCTGCCGTGGCTGATCTTTCACTACATAACGAAGTGGAAAACCGCCGCGACGCTGACCGGCTCGGACGAAAAGCTGCTCGACGAGATTCACGATGCCGCGCGCCGCCTCGACGACCGGTTGTGCACGATCGAGCGCATCATGACCGCCGAAAACCCCGACTGGCGGCAACAATGCCTGCCCGGCCGGGAAGCCGAGCAGCGCCTGCTCGCGGACGGTGAATGAGCATGGCCTACGATCGCTATCCCGCGCCCGACGATCGATCCAACCAGCCGCAATATTACAGCGAGCAGCCGGCCAGCCGAACCCGCTTCTATCGCGACAAGCGCAACGGCAAGTTGTTCGGCATTTGCGCCGGCATCGCCGATTATACCGGGTTCGACGCCAGCCTCGTGCGGGTGTGCTTCCTCGCCGCCGTTTTCATGAGCGGAGGGTCGGTTCTCCCCTTCTATTTCATTGCCGCGATGGTCACGCCGACCAAGCCTCGGGCGCTCGAGCGCGGTGATCGCGAGGAACGGCAGTTCTGGCAGGGCGTCCGGGCGTCGCCGGCGCGCGCCGCGCGCGATATCCGGGGCCGGTTCAAGGATATCGACCGGCGCCTCGCCGACATCGAGAGCTATGTCACAACCGAGAACCGCACGCTCGCGCGCGAGATCGATCAGCTTCGCTAACGTCGGCACAGGGGGAATCGGATCATGGATCCTGAAGTCATCACAGTGTTCAAGTTTTTAACTACGATCCTTCCGATCGTCGCGATCATCGTGGCCGTGGCCGTCGGCGGCTCGCTCCTCAACAACTGGCTGAAGATCAAGAACGGCTATCCGCTCCAGAATTCGTGGGGAATGCCGATCCATCCCAAGTCCGACCGCGAGACGGTCGAGCGGATCCGCTTGCTGACCAATGAGAACGCGCAGCTTCGGGCTGAGCTCGGCTCGCTCAAGGACCGGCTCGAGACTCTCGAGCGGATCGCAACCGACCAGCCGTCAAAGCTTGCCCGCGAAATCGACGCGCTGGCGATCGACAAGGGAGGCAATGCCTGATGGGGCCGGCGGAAGTCTTCATCGCGCTCATCGTCATTGGGCTGCCAATCATCTTGCTGATGCTTATCGCCAATCGCTGGTTCCAGCTGCGCGAAAAGAAGCTCGAGGTCGAAGCCGGCATGGCCGCCGAAAAGGCCGCGCAATATGCGTCGCGCACCAATGAGCTCGAGCAGCGTGTCCAGGTGCTCGAGCAAATCGCGACCGATCGCGGCATCGACACCGCGGCGCAAATCGAGGCTCTGCGCAAGCGGCCCGCGCGGATTGCCCGCAAAAGTGCCGTGCCGGGCGACTGATCACCGTTTCTGCGCGAGCCTTTCGACCAACCACAAAGAATAAGGACAGTTCTTCATGCAGCCCGGCGACATCATGGCCCTGTTGATCACCATACTCTTGCCGACCGCCTTCCTGTTGTACCTGGCGAAACGATTCTTCAGCCTCAAGGAGAAGCAGCTGGAGTTGAATTCGCGCGCCGCCGCGGAGCGCGCGGCCGAATATGCCGTGAGCAACAAGGATCTCGAGCAGCGCGTGCGCGTGCTCGAGCAAATCGTCACCGACGGGGGCGCGCAGACCGCCGCTCAAATTGAAGCGCTGCGCAAGTCGCCCGCGCTGATTGGGCGCACGCCGGCGCCGATCGACCAAGACGCAGCTTGATCGCGCGAGGTCTGATCACGACATGACTATCGAACAAGCGTAAGAGGACACCGCTGACATGAACGACATCGGCAGTTGGATTTGGGTCCTGATCCCGCTTGTGGCGATTTCGCTCGCCCCGTTCAAGATGTGGCTCAAGATCAAGGAAAAGCAGATCGACAGCCAAAGCAATCTGGCGGCGGAAAAGAGCGCTCAATACGCGCAGCACGTCGAACGGATCGAGGCGCGGCTTCGAGTAGTCGAACAGATCGTCACCGACGGCGGTGCCCAGACCGCGGCGCAGATCGAGGCGCTGCGCGACCGCCCACTCGTCCCTTCGGAGAAAAGCCGCAGTGAATCCCTTTGAGTTCGTCCTTGCGATCATCGTCATCACCGGCATCTTCTCGCTGATTCGCCACCGCATGGGCGTGCGCCATCGCTGGGAACATCAGGCGGGCGAGGATTCGCCTGAAACCCTACGCCTTCGCGAGGAGGTCCAGCAGCTCAAGGAGCGGCTCAAGGTGATCGAGCGGATCACGGTCGAGAAAGAGAACAGCCTGGCGAAGGAAATCGAGTCGCTCCGCGACCGCTAGCAATGCTAGGGTTAGCCCATGCCCGGCCTGCCCGCTCTCAGCGACATCCTCGAGGAATATCGGCTGGTCGATGCCGAAGACCGCTACCGGCTGCTGATCGACCTCGGCCGGCAGCTCGAGACCATGCCCGAAGCGCTCAAGACCGACGCGACCAGGGTCCGCGGCTGCTCGGCGTCGGTGTGGGTCTATCCCACGGTACAGGACGCCCGCCTCCACTTCCTCGCTGACAGCAATGCCGCGATCACCAAGGGGATCGTCGCGCTGGTGCTGTGCGCGGTCCAGGACAGACCCGCGCAGGAAATCGCGCGGATGGACGTTGCCGAGTGTCTCGCTCCGTTCGAGCTGTCCAAGCAGCTCAGCGCCAATCGCACGCAAGGCGTGCCCAACATGATCAGCCTGGTGAAGGAAACCGCGGAGCGTTACGCCGCGGCCGCCTAGCGAGCGATATTCAGCGAAACGGCCTCGCGAACCAGCGCCTGCAGCGCGCTCTCGTCGATGTCATCGTCCTCGAAGATGTCGATTGCCCGGCGCGTGCCGCCGTCGAGGCTCGCGTTGAACAGCCCTGACGGATCGTCGATCGCCGCGCCGCGGGCGAAGGTCAGCTTGACCTTGTCCTTGTAGGTTTCGCCGCTGCAGATCATGCCCACGCGCGACCACACCGCACCGCCGGCAGGGTTCGATGGCTTTCGCCATTTCACTTCCTCGACGATGGCAGGATCGGCGCCCTGGATGATGCCGCGGACCCGGCCCAGCAACGCGCCGCGCCAGTCTTCATCCGAACCGCCCTCAGGCATTGCCGACGTTCCGCTCTTCGGCTTTCTTCAGCACGTCGTAAGAAGCTTGTATCTGCTTGAAGCGCTTGGCGGCCTCCTCGTCGCCGGGGTTGGCGTCGGGATGGGTTTCTTTGACCAGCCGCCGATGCGCGGCCTTGATCGCCTTGAAATCCGCGTCGCTGTCCAGCTCGAGCGCGTCGAGCGCGCGCATTTCGTCGCGGCTTCGGCTGCCGTCGCCAGGGCCCGCCCATTTCCATTGGGCCGACTGGCGGAAGGCGGACGCGCCCTGCTCCTCCTCCGCGGCGCGGCGCGCGGCCTCTTCGGGGCTTAGTCCCGCGAAGTAATTCCAGCCCTTGTTATATTCGGCGGCGTGCGCTTCGCAGAAATACCAGCGCTCGGGGCTGTTGGGCGCCTTGGGTGCGGGACGGTCGCCCATGCCGCTGCATCCCTCGCGGTCGCACAGGCGCACCTTCGCCGCCTGGCGGCCCTTTTCGCCATAAGAACGCCAGCGGGGGAATCCCCAGTCGTCCGATCTCTTCTGCTTCACCATCAAGTCCCAACTAGTCAGATATCGCGCGACTTTCGAGCCGCGAGCGGAAATTATGCCAGAGGGCCTGTAAGCCGGGTTCTGTCCAGCGCGTTAAGCGCCTGTGCGACCATTCCTCTAGGCCCCGATTTGCATCGAGGCTCAAGCAACCAACCCGGGCGGCGAGCCGGAACCAGACTCATGCACCGCCCCTATTCGGTCTTGCGCCCGGTGGGGTTTGCCGTGCCGGTCCCGTTGCCGGGGCCGCGGTGCGCTCTTGCCGCACCCTTTCGACCTTACCCGTCCGAAGGCGGGCGGTAGGCTTTCTGTGGCACTGTCCCTGACCCGCTTTCACCCGAAAGCTCGAGCGGACCGCCGGGCGTTACCCGGCACCGTGGTTCCATGGAGCCCGGACTTTCCTCGTGGGAGCGAACTCCCCCGCGGCCGCCCGGCCCTCTGGCAGGCGCCATATGGGCTACTGCGGCCTTGGCAGCAACAGCGCGAGAAGCTTGGCCCGGCATTCGCCGTCGACGATGCCGTCGATCAGATCCGACCGGAAGCGGCGCTGGAAGGCGATCACCGCCTTCAGCGGATCGGCCACGTCATAGCCGAACCGCTCGAGCGCGAGCAGGAAGCCGGCATCCGTCCAATAAGGGTCGATGAGGTCGCGCACCGGGCTCGGCAGGGCTAGGCGGCGCTTGGCCAAAGCGAACCACGGGAAGAGCTCGCCGGGATCGTCCTTGCGCGCCGGAGCCACATCCGAATGGCCAACGACATTGCCGCGGCCGATGCCGTGGCGTTCCTTGATGTCGGCGATCAGCGGGATCAGCGCTGCGATCTGCTCGTCGGGAAAGGGACGATAGCCAAATTCGTGCCCCGGATTGACGATTTCGATCCCGACGCTGGCCGAATTGACGTCCGTAACCCCGCGCCAGCGCGATTTGCCGGCGTGCCAGGCGCGCTTCGACTCGTCGACAAGGCGATAGGTCGAACCGTCCTCATCGACCAGATAATGGGCCGACACCTTGGCCTCGGGCGACGTCAACCGGTCGAGCGCCCCCTGCATGTCGGGCATGCCGGTGTAATGAAGCACGATCATCGAGACCGGGAGCGCCCGATCGTCGAAATTGGGTGATGGCCGTTCGCTGCATTCGATCACGCGCCGATTGGCGCATGAGACTGGCCTTGCGGTCAAGCCCCGCTCGAGGCCCGCCGGTCGGTCTGTCGCTTTTCGATCCGGCTTCCGTCGCCGACCAAGCGGTAAAGCCCGCGCGCATTGACGTCGGAGCCAAGTTTCTTGGTCTGCCCGATGACGGTCTCCCCCGCCCCAAGCATCAGGAACCCGTCGTCGGCCATCGCCCCGGCCAATCGCTCGAAGCTCAGCATTTTCTTCTCGGCGCTGAGGTAGAGCAGCACGTTGCGGCACAACACGATGTCGAATCCGCCGGGATGCGGCGCCTGCTCGAGGATGTTGTGGACCTGGAAGCGAACCTGCCGGCGAAGCGGCTCCACGGCGCGCCATC
>Ga0193706_1001487_pt1 | contig 10393 bp, 9 predicted proteins | sample U3c1metaG_FD_160130 | JGI IMG/M metagenome (GOLD analysis project Ga0193706, IMG submission 160130) | Soil microbial communities from a riparian zone of the East river system, Colorado, United States - U3c1 | ecosystem: Environmental > Terrestrial > Soil > Riparian zone | place: USA: East River... | reverse complement strand
CCGCGACGAGGCCGCCATCCGGGCCACGGTGGCCGCCCACGACGCCGAGCGGCTGGCCAGCCTCCTGTGGGACCCCACGCCCCACCTCGAGGCCCTCGGCCCCGACGGCCTCCAGGACGGCTGGCTCAGCGACGTGGGGGGCGAGCGCCAGCAGCTCTGGGTCCGGGCCCTGACCGACCTGATCCGCACCGGCGGCCTCGCCCTGCGGCCCTGGTCGGGGGTCATCCGCACCGCCTCCCGGCTCATCGAGTGGGCCCGCTGGCTGGAGGAGTCCGGGTCGGCGCCGCCCGTCTCCAGCACCAAGAGCGGGATCCACGCCCTGCGGGCCGGTGCCTTCCGCGAGGCCAGCGAGCTCGACCGCCGGACGCTGCTCTCGCTCCCCGAAGCGCCGCCGACCGACATCGCCGCCGGCGCCACCGAGGTCGTCGATCGCCGGCGCCAGGTGCTCGTCGCCCGCGAGACCCACCTCCAGGTCCAGGACGCCTGGGCGATCCTGGCGCGCGACGCCATCGACCTCCTCGGCCACCACACGGCGTCGGGGGCGGCCGCCGAGATCGACGCCGCCTCGTTCGAGGACGCGCTGCCGGCGGCGCTGGCGGCCCGCCTGAGCGCGGTCGCCAGTGCCGACGCCGAGCTGGTGCTCCGCCGGCTCGACGACGACCTGCTGGCGGTGCACGGCCACGCCCCCACCGGCAGCCTCGACCAGGTCCGCTACCACACGCTCGCGGGCACGGCCCCGACGCCGCTCAGCAGCTGCTTCCCCTGGCCCGGCGAGCACCGGCCCATGGACCCGCCGCTCGACCTGGCGCCGCTCCGGGTCGACGGGGCGACCGACCCCCTCGGCCGCCTCGACCCGACCAGCAAGCTGGCCGGCAACCAGCTGATGAACTTCGCCGCCTTCCTCGACGTCAGCTGGCGGGCCAACGACTGGATGTGGGGACGGGCCGATGCCGCCGACACGCTGATCCGGCTGCTCGTCGACCCCGCCCACTCGGTGGCCGACGCCGAGCAGGCGGCCAGCGCGATCCGCGACGCCTGTCTGGCGCCGACCTGGCCGGCGGACATCGACGCGGCCTGGATCGAGGAGCTGAAGGCCCTCGCCCGGCAGCCGTGGGGGCGCGACGCCGGCGACGAGTCCGACACCGTCCTCCAGATCGGGGCCGAGCTCCAGGGCGACGACCAGCGGACGCTCACCCATGCCGTCGTCGCCTGGCGGCGCCATCTGGAGGTGCTGGCCGTCGAGCTGTCGCGCCCGGCGGCCGAGAACCCCACCCAGGTCCCCCTCGGCCGGGGGCGGCCCAACACCTTCGGGGAGGCGCTGGCCCGGTGGAGCCAGCCCACCCGGACGCTCGCCTCCCGCTGGGGCCGGGCCCCCGAGGCGGCCCTCGGCGTGAGCGCCGTCTTCCTCACCGTCCGCACGCTGCTCGGCCGGACGCCACCGTGGGCCCGGCTGATCGAGGCCCTCGTGTCGCCCTTCGCCGGGCCCGTCACCGGCGTCGTCCTGGCCCGCCGCCGAGGGGTGGCGGCCACCGTCGTGGCCCTGGCGGGGGTCACCCTCCCCCGCACCTACGGGCACACGGTCGGCTCGGTCGTGGCGACGCTCGCCATCGTCGCGGCCGCCGTCGGCGGGGCGTGGGTGACGCGGGGCCCGGGACCCACCCTGTCGCGGCTCCGCGACGAGAGCTGGTCGGCGGTGGCCCTGCTGCTGGCGGCCGGCGCGGTCGTCAGCACCACGCTCGTCCTGCTCGACGACGGCCACCTCGACGCCGCCCAACGGGGGTGGCTGCCCGTGCCCCCCGACGTCTTCCCGGAGCGAGCGGTGGCCCCGGCCGTCGCCGCCGTCCTGGCCACCTGGTGGGTCTGGTTCTGGATGCGCCCGACGGTGCGGGTGGCGCTCGCCGCCGCCATCGGGGCCATGGTGGGGATCTGGGCCGCCCTCGGCGACCACGAGTCGGGCGCCCTCTGGGCCCAGGTCGTGGCGCCGTTCGAGGCCATCGCCTGGTGCCTCGTCGCCGTGGTGGTGGTGACGTCGCTCGTCGGCTTCAACGTGCCCCGGCTCGCCCCACGTGCCCGCCCGATGGCGGCCGGCGCGGCCCCGGCCGCACCGGGCGAGGGCGCCACGTCGGCGCCATCGCCCCCGTGCGCCGACCACACCGAGGTCCCCCCGGCCCCCACGGCCTGACCCGGCCGGCGGGCCGTGCGAGGCTGGCCCGGTCATGAGCACCGACCTCCCCACCTCCACCCCCCTCGGCACGGCCGGCGCCGCCAAAGCCCTCGGGGCCGACCTCGACGAGGGCGTCGAGACCGCCATCGCCGCCCTGGTGCAGGAGATCGACCCGCCGGCCGACGCCGACCTCATCCGCGACATCATCCGGTCCGCCGCCCGCCTGGGCCGCGACGACACCGCCCGGCTCGACCTCAAGATCGTGCGGGCCGCCATCGCCGAGATGCGCGACGCCTTCGCCCTCTTCGCCCGCTACCGCGACGTCCCCAAGGTCACCATCTTCGGCTCGGCCCGCACCAAGGAGGGCAGCCCGCTCTACGAGCAGACCCGCCAGGTCGCCAAGCAGCTGGCCGACGCCGGCTGGATGGTCATCACCGGTGCCGGGCCCGGGATCATGCTGGCCGGGATGGAGGGGGCCGGCCGGGAGCGCTCGATCGGCGTCAACATCCGGCTGCCGTTCGAGCAGAGCGCCAACGAGGTCATCACCGGCGACCCCAAGCTGGTGACGATGAAGTACTTCTTCACCCGCAAGCTCATGCTGATGAAGGAGTCCGCCGGCTTCGTGGCCCTGCCCGGCGGGTTCGGCACCCTCGACGAGACCCTCGAGCTGCTGACCCTCCAGCAGACGGGCAAGGCCGTTCCCGCCCCCATCGTCCTCCTCGACCAGCCGGGCGGGACCTACTGGCACGCCTGGACCCGCTTCGTCGTCGACGAGCTGGCCGAGGGCGGCTACATCAACCCCCAGGACATCGCCCTGGCCGACCGTACCGACGACGTCACCGCCGCCACCGAGCTCGTCACCGGCTTCTACCGGCGCTACCACTCGATCCGCTGGGTCGGCGACCGGCTGGTGATCCGCACCCGGACGCCGGTGACCGACGACGATCTGGCGGACCTCAACCAGCGCTTCGCCCACCTCTGCACCACCGGCCGCATCGAGCGGGCCGACCCCTTCCCGCCCGAGCGCTCCGACGACGACGTCGTCGACCTCCCCCGCCTCGCCCTCCACTTCGACGTCTTCAAGATGGCCGGCCTCCACCACCTCGTCAGAGCCGTCAACGCCACGTCCTGACCCCCCGTGCCGAACTCGGGGGGAGATGTGCCCCCAGAGGGGCAGATTTCCCCCCGAGCTCCGGACCGAGAGCGGATCAGGGGCGGGCGGCGCAGGACTCGACGAAGTCGTCGGCGCGAGGGCCGTGGCGGCAGCGCCGCTCGTAGACGCCGAAGCCGAACACGGCGGCGAGGCTGACCACGCAGAGCAGTCCGATGACGATCAGGGACGCCCACACCGCCCAGCGCTTCCGGCGGCGGACGCGCTCGGCGTCGCGGTCGGGCGCCCAGCCCGGTCCGTCGCCCAGTCCCACGCGGCCACGGTACTCAGGGGAAGGTGTCGTCGGGTTCGGTGAGCAGGCCGATGGCCTTCTCGACGGCCCGTCTCGCTCGGGTGAGGCGCTTCTCGTCGACGGGGAGCTCGTGGCCGCCGGCATCGATCGACTCGCGCAGGCGGATGATGGCCAGGTCGGCCAGCTCCTCGGCGATCAGCTCCAGCCGGCCCCGGATGTCGTCGAACTCGCCGGCCACGGGGGGGAGCATGCCATGCTCGGGGCGTGCAGTCCGTCGCCCTCACCGCCCTCAAGGGGGGCGTCGGGAAGACCAGCACCACGGTCAACCTGGCCGCCCTCGCCGCCGCCGCCGGCTACCGCACGCTCGTCTGGGACATCGACCCCCAGGCGGGGGCCACCGCCTGCCTGGGCGTCAAGCCCAAGCTGCGGGGCGGGGCCCAGCGCCTCCTCGGCGGTGAGCGGGACCTGAGCCACGCCATCCGGCCCAGCTCGATCTCCGGCCTGGACGTGCTGCCCGGCGACGTGAGCCTCCGGGAGGCCGACGTCATCGTCAGCGGCAACCGCAAGCCCCGGCGCACGCTCAAGCGGATCCTGAGCTCGGTGGCCAAGGACTACGACGTGGTCGTGGTCGACTGCCCGCCCGGCGTCGGCCCCGCCACCGAGGTGCTGGTGCGGTCGGTCGACCTCCTGCTGATCCCCGTCGTCCCCGCCCCGCTCGACCTGCGGGCCCTCGACCGCTTCGCCGACGTCATCGCCGACCTCGGCGCCCCGGCCGAGCTGCTGGCCCCGTTCCTCTCGCTGGTCGACCGGCGCAAGCCCCTCCACCGCAAGCTGATGGACGAGGTGCGCACCGAGCGCCGCTTCCTGGCCTCGGCCATCCCCGTGTCCTCGGCCGTCGAGCGGATGCCCCTGGAGCAGGTGCCCACCGTCGTCGCCGCTCCCCGGAGCCTGGCCTCGCTCGCCCTGCGGGACCTCTGGGGCGAGGTCACCGACCGCCTCGACCTGCACTGACCGACCGGGTCGCGCCCGGCCCGGCCCGGGGTCGAGGCTCGGCCCCGGCCGCCGGTAGGGTCGACCGGTGGCCCGCCGACGACCGCCCGAGGACCAGCACGAGTACGTGTCGTTCGACGACCCCGACGAGGACCGCACCTGGGTCTTCGACGTGTCGTTCCTCACCAGCAGCTGGAACTGCATCTTCGGCCAGGGCTGCCCCGGCATCCTCGACGCGCCGGCGCCGGAGATGGTCCAGGGGTGCTGCTCCTACGGCGCCCACTTCACCAGCGCCGAGGACCGGGCCCACGTCGAGGTGATGGCCGAGCGCATGACGGCCGACCAGTGGCAGTTCAAGAAGGTGGCCAAGAAGCGGGGCGGACCGATCAAGGTCAACAAGGAGGGCGAGATCGTCTCCCGCCTGGTCGAGGACGCCTGCATCTTCCTCAACCGTCCCGGCTTCCCGGCGGGCCCCGGCTGTGCCCTGCACTCGGCCGCCCTCAACGCCGGCGAGCGCTTCATGGACTGGAAGCCCGAGGTGTGCTGGCAGGTGCCGCTGCGCCGGGTCGACGACACCGATCCCTACGGCCACGTCACGTCGACCCTGCGGGAGTGGAAGCGCCGCGACTGGGGCGAGGGCGGCGCCGAGTTCCACTGGTGGTGCACGGCCGACGACGGGGCCTTCGGCGGCAAGAAGCCGGTCTACGTCGAGATGCGCGACGAGATCATCGAGATGACCAGCCGCCGCGCCTTCCAGATGTTCGTGGAGTACGTCGAGGCCCGCCAGGCCCCGGCGGCGGCGACGTTCCTCCCCCACCCGGTGGTGCGCGCCCGCCGCTAGCCGCCGTAGGCGTTGAGGAAGGAGGCGATCTTGGGGGCCGCCACCGACGCGCCGGCCGAACCGCCCTCGACGAAGGCGCAGAAGGCGACGTCGCCCCGGAAGCCGATGAACCAGGCGTTGGTCTGGAGGGTCTCGCCGGTGCCGAACTCCGAGGTGCCGGTCTTGCCGAAGACCTCGCCGGCCACGCCGTCGAAGGCGCCGGCGGCGGTGCCGTCGATGGTGACCTGCCGCATCATGGTGCGGAGGTAGCCGGCGGCGGTGGGGTCGAGCGGGATCGGGGCCGGCTGGCCCTCGGGGGCCGGCTCGGCGACGATGCGCGGCGGGTTCCACTGCCCGGCGGCGACGGTGGCGGCCACCATCGCCATGGCGAGGGGGCTGGCCTGCACGGTGCCCTGGCCGATGGCCGAGAGGCCCCGGCTGGCGGGGCCGTCGTTCACCGGCACCGACCCGTTGAACGAGCCGAGCCCGACGTCGTACTCGGCGCCCAGCCCGAAGTCGAGGGCGGTGTTGTGGAGCTCGTCGTCCCCGTAGCCCAGCGCCAGCCCGATGAAGGCGGTGTTGCACGACAGGGAGAAGTTCCGCAGCAGGGTCGTGTCGCCCAGCACCTCCTCGCCGGCGTTGCCGATCACCTGGCCGCCGGCGTTGATCTCGGCCGGGCAGCTCACGATCGAGTCGGGCGTGTTCCCCCGGCGGATGGCCGCCGTCGCGGTGATCACCTTCATGGTCGAACCAGGGGCGACCTGGCCGTTGAAGGCGATGTTCTGGGCACTGCCGGTGGGGCCGGTGGCGGCGGCGAGGATCTCGCCGGTGCTGGCCCGCACGGCCACCAGGGCGGTGAGCCGGTCGTCGCCCGCGAGCGCGTCCTCGGCGGCCTGCTGAGCGGCTCGGTCGAGGGTGAGGCGGACCGGTGTGCCCGGCCCCGGCGCGATGGTCTCGAGGGTCTCGACGGTGGGCGGCACCGGCTCGGCGTTGGGATCGGTGGTGGTGGTGACGCCGTCGGCGGTCTCCAGGGCGGCCCGGGTGACCCGGATCTCCAGGCCGGGTGTGCCGCTCAGCTGCTCGTCGTAGCGGGCCTGGATCCCGGACTGGCCGATCAGGTCGCCCGGCTCGACCTGGCCCTCGGACTCGGCCACGTCCTCGGCGTCGGCGGGGCCGACCGCCCCGAGGATGGGCCGGGCGAAGTCCCGGTTGGGGGCGAGGAGGGCGGTGTCCTCCTGGAAGCGGGTGCCCGGCAGCGGCTGGAGCTGGTCCCGGATCGGGTCGTAGTCGCTGCGCCGCAGGGTGATGACCTCGAGGAACTGGTCGTCGGGGGCGGCGTCGATGCGGGCGGCCAGGGCGGCACCGTCGAGGTTCAGCAGACGGGCCAGCTCGCCGGCGAGGGCCTGGGTGTCGGGGACGTCGCCGGGGACCACGCCCACGATCACCACCGGGGTGGGGGCCACGAGGGCCTCGCCGGCGCCGTCGAGGATGGCCGCCCGCTCGGAGTCGGTGGCCACGGCGGACAGGCTGTCGCCGGGCTTGAGCCGGTTGTCGAGCGTGGCGATGTCCCACACGACGTTCCAGCTGGCGGCGCCGTCGGCCCCGGCGTACACGGCGTTGACGGTGCCAGTGGTGTTCCAGGTCGCCCCCTCGACCTCCCACACCACCTCGAGCGGGGCGCTGGCGGCGGCCGCCTCCTCGTCGACGGTGACCGCCCCGGGGGTGGCCGTGAGGCTCAGGTTGCCCAGGCCCTCGGTGACGGCGGTGTAGGAGGCCGCGACCTCCTCGGCCGGCTGGACCGTGTCCCCCTCGCCCGGGGTGCCCGCGTTGACGGCGTCGACGAAGCGGGTGACGGCGGCGGTCGCCGCGTCCCGGCCGCCGGAGCCGCCCGGCGCCTCGTCCTCGCCGGTGAGGACGATGATGGCCACCACCGCCAGGACGGCCACCACGGCGATCCCGGCCAGTCCCACGACGAGGGCCCTCGCCGCTCCCCTGTCTGCTCGATGGCTCGGGGCCACAGCACCTCCACGTCGTTCGTCGCTCGTCGCCCCATCGGCGGAGCCCAAGACCACCACACCTGACCCCGCTCCGCAGTGATCTCCGCCCCTGGCGGCCGGGGAGGGATGCCCGATCGTCAGGTCTGGTTGGCTGGGGCGGTGAAGCAGTCGATCGACAGCGCCTGGGACGACCACCCCGCCGAGCCCGACGACCAGGAGGACACGCCCCCGGTCTGGTGGATCGTCAACCTCGTCGACGACGTGGAGGGGATCGAGGACCTGCGGGTCCAGATCGTGCTGGAGGTGCCGGGGACGACGGAGCGGATCGCCGCCCACCTCGCCCCCGCGACTGCCCGTCGACTCCGGGCGGCGCTGGCCACCGCCCTCACCACGATCGGCGAGCCCGTCGACTGATCAGCCCGTCGATTGATCAGGCGCTGGCCGTGACGCCCTTCTTGCCGGCCCGCCGGCGGTCGGGCTCGGCCAGGAGGCGCTTGCGGATCCGGATGGCGTCGGGGGTGACCTCGACCAGCTCGTCGTCGGCGATCCACTCGATGGCCGTCTCCAGGGTGTGGACCTTGGGCGGGGCCAGCTTGGCGGCGTCGTCGTGGCTGTGGGTGCGGATGTTGGTCTGCTGCTTCTCGCGCACGGCGTTGACGACCATGTCGCCGCTGCGCGCCGCCTCGCCGATGACCATGCCCTCGTAGACGATCTCGCCGGGACCGACGAACAGCTCGCCCCGGAGCTGGAGGTTGTCGAGGGCGTGGGCCGTGGTCGGGCCCTTGCGGTCGGCCAGCATGGCGCCGCCGGTGCGGTGGGGCAGCTCGCCGACCCACTCCATCCAGCCCACGTGGTGGGTGTGGAGCAGGGCGGTGCCGCGGGTGGCGGTGAGGAGCTGGCCCCGGAAGCCGACCAGGCCTCGGGCGGGGGCCTCGAAGGTCATGATCGTGCGGTTGGTGTCGCCGGGAGCCAGATCCTTGACGATGCCCTTGCGGGGCGCCAGGGCCTGGGTGACGGTGCCGACGTGGTCGCTGGGGACGTCGACGACGCCGCGCTCGAGGGGCTCGTGGCGGCGGCCGTTGATCTCCTTCACGATGACCTCGGGCCGGCTGACCTGGACCTCGTAGCCCTCGCGGCGCATCGACTCGATGAGCACGGCCAGCTGGAGCTCGCCCCGCCCCGCCACCTCGATGACGTCGGGCGTGGTGGTCTCGTTGACCTTGATGGAGACGTTGCCCAGGACCTCGCGGTCGAGACGCTCCTGGAGCTGGCGGGAGGTCACGAACTTGCCCGACTGGCCGGCCAGCGGCGAGGTGTTGATGCCGAAGGTCATCCGCAGCACGGGCTCGTCGACGCTGAGCCGGGGCAGGGCCTCCTGGGTGGTCGTGTCGGAGAACGTGTCGCCGATCTCGACCTCGGGGAAGCCGCCGATGACGAACAGGTCGCCGACCGAGCGGGTCTCGACCTCGATGCGGCTGATGCCCTCGAACCCGAGCAGGGCCGACGGCTTGCGGACGACGGGGCTGGCGCCCTCGGCCACCTCCTCGTCGAGCAGCGCCATCTGCGTGTCCTTGCGCATGGTGCCGCGCACGACGCGGCCCACGGCGAGACGGCCGAGGTAGTCGGAGGCATCGAGGTTGGTGACGATGGCCTGGAGGGCGCCGTCGGGGTCGCCCTCGGGGGCGGGGATCTTGTCGACGATGGCCTGGAGGAGCGGCGTGAGGTCGTCGTCGGGGCCGGGCATCCCGATGCCCTCGACGGCCTTGGCGTCGCGGGCGACGGCCGAGATGATCGGGAAGTCGATGTCGTCGGCGTCGTGGGCCAGGTCGAGGAAGAGCTCCTCGACCTCGGACAGGACCTCCTGGGGCCGGGCGTCCTGGCGGTCGACCTTGTTGATGACCAGCACCGTCGGGAGCCGCAGGGCGAGGGCCTTCGAGAGCACGTAGCGGGTCTGGGGCAGCGGCCCCTCGGCCGCGTCGACCAGGAGGAGGACACCGTCCACCAGCGCCAGCGCCCGCTCGACCTCGCCGCCGAAGTCGGCGTGGCCGGGGGTGTCGACCAGGTTGATCTTGGTGTCGCCCCACACCACCGAGGCGGGCTTGGCCAGGATGGTGATGCCGCGCTCGCGCTCCTGGTCGTTGGAGTCCATGACCCGGTCGACCAGGTCCTGGTGGGCGCGGAAGACGCCGGTGGTCCGGAGCAGGGCGTCGACGAGCGTCGTCTTGCCGTGGTCGACGTGGGCCACGAGGGCGACGTTGCGGGTGGATGGGGCGGCGGTCATCGGTGATCTCTCGACAGGCGGAGCGCGGCGCATCGGGCAGCGGGCGGGAACGACCCAGGCTACGGCGGTGCGGCGCGGACGCCGCGACCCGGTGTGGTCAGGTCAGGGACGGTGGGCCCTCAGGCCCAGGGCTCTTCGACCTCGGGCTCGGCGTCGACCACCAAGCACCAGCTGGCGTGGTCGTGGCCGGGGTCGGCCCCGCACTCGGGGCAGGAGCGCTCGCTCGCCCGCTCCACCTTCTCCTCGTACGTGGGCTCAGTGGTGCGCTTCAGCGCCCGTGCCTCTTCGAAACGGCGATGCCGACCCTTCTTCACGGGCCACGCTCCAGCTTTGGTGTCGATCAGTCCAGGTCCGCCACCCTACAGGGCGACCGGCCTCGAACCGCATCCGCGCCCCGTGCCCTCTCGCCCACTCTCAGTGCCCCCCACCGGCTCTCACCTGGTCTCATCGCGCCCGACCGGTGTCGCTGCCCAGCGGCCGTCGCACCGTCAGGACCAGGACCCCCACGAACAGCGCCGTCCCGATCGGGCCGCTGACCATGGTCCGCTCCGAGCCCTGCGCGAACCCGATCACGGTGAGGACGGCGCAGCCGACCGCCATGAGGCCCAGGAAGCCCACGCCCCACCACTTGGCCTCGGCCGTGCCCTCCGGGGCGGCGATGCCGCGTCGCGTCCGGCGCATGGCGGTCAGGGCCGCCATCACGACCAGCCCGGCGACCCCGATGCCGGTGCAGAGGGC
>Ga0193706_1001486_pt1 | contig 10393 bp, 7 predicted proteins | sample U3c1metaG_FD_160130 | JGI IMG/M metagenome (GOLD analysis project Ga0193706, IMG submission 160130) | Soil microbial communities from a riparian zone of the East river system, Colorado, United States - U3c1 | ecosystem: Environmental > Terrestrial > Soil > Riparian zone | place: USA: East River... | reverse complement strand
GTGCTGGGTATCTGCGGCGGTTGCCAGATGCTGGGTGAGAGCTTGGCCGACCCCGAAGGCGTCGAGTCGAGCGAGCCGCTGGTGTCGGGGCTCGGGCTGTTACCGCTGCGCACGCGCTTCGAGCGCACGAAGATCACCGCACAGGTCCGCGCTCGGGTGCGCGCGCGCTCGTTCTTGAGCGACCCCGATTCGGCGGAAGAAGTGAGCGGTTACGAGATCCACATGGGCCGGGTCGAGCTCACGGCGCCGCAGCCGCCCGCGTTCGAGCTGGTGCTGCGCAACGGCGAGCCCACGCGCGTGGCCGACGGCGCCGTGTCCGCGAACGGCCAGGTGGTCGGCACCATGCTGCACGGTCTGTTCGAGAACCACGCGCTGCGCGCCGGACTCTTGCACCAGCTGCGCGCGCGGCGCGGGTTGCAGGCGCCGGCTGCGCCGCTTCAGCCCGAGCTGGATCGCTTCTCGGAGTACGACCGGCTGGAAGAGGTCGTGCGCGCGAACGTCGATCGCGCATTGCTCGCGCGGCTGGCCGGGGGCGCGGTCAAGCTGCGCTCATGAAGCTGCGCTCATGAAGCTGCTGCGCGCGTTGCTCGCGGCGATCGGATTTCTCACCCGCCTGCCGGTCGGCCGCAAGTGGGAGATCGGCGCCGAGGACCTCGGCCGCGCGCTCTACTTCTTCCCGTGGGCCGGGGCGCTGCTCGGCGCGCTGCTGCTCGTGCTCGAGCGCGTGCTGCACGGTCACCTGTCGCTCGAGCTGATCGCGCTCGCCCTGACGGCAGCGCTCGCCGCGCTGACCGGCGGCCTGCACCTCGATGGCGTGGCCGACATCTGCGATGGGCTCGCCGGTGGTCGCGGCAACCGCGCGCGTACGCTCGAGATCATGCGCGACAGCCGGATCGGCGCGCTCGGCGCGCTGGCGCTCGCGCTGCTGCTGATCGGCAAGGTGCTGGCCGTGCGCGACGTGCTGCTGCTGGGCTCGCCGCCGTGGGCCGTGGCGCTCGCCCCGATCGTCGCGCGCGCCTGCGTCGTGCCGCTGATCGTGCTGATTCCCTACGCGCGCAGCAGCGGTTTGGGCTCGCCCTTCAGTGCGCATGGGCGACCCGTCCACGCGCTGGTCGCCCTGACCACGGGCGCCGCGCTGGCGGGCATGGCTGGTGGACGCGCGCCGATCGCCGCGCTGTTCGCGCTGCTCGTCGCCGCCTCGTTGGGCCTGTGGTTGCGCCCCCGGCTCGGTGGCCTCACCGGCGACGCCTACGGCGCGGCGATCGAGCTCGCCGAGCTGGCCTCCCTAGTGGCCTGCGCCTTTCGGGTGTGATTCGCCCCTGACCTCCGAGGACCCTGGGCGGCGCACCGGGATCCTCTGCGGTCGCGCCGGTTCGGTTGCGCATGACCGGGAGCGAGCGCTAGTTTTGGCTCATCGCCGCGGTCAACGGCGCAACGGGTGGTCCGGGTTTGATCTGGAGCTTTGGCGGGTACGAGCTCGACGAGGAGCGCTTCGAGCTGCGGCGCGGCAGCGAGGTGGTCGAGCTGCGCCGTAAGGTGTTCGACGTGCTGCGCTATCTGGTCGCGCAGAACGGCCGGCTCGTCTCCAAGGACGAGCTGCTGCAGAGCGTGTGGCCGCGCGAGACCATCCACGAAGGTGTGGTCGCGCAGAACATCGCGATCCTGCGCCGCGCGCTGGGCGACAGCCGCGACGAGGCCAAGCTGATCCAGACCGTGCACGGGCGCGGCTATCGCTTCATCGCCGACGTCAGCAGTCTGCGCGAAGCGCGGCGCAGCAGCGTCCCGCCGCCGCCGAGCGCCCCCGCGGCGAGCACTTCGTTCGTGGGTCGCGAGCACGTGATGAACCAGCTGCGCAAGCTGCTGCGGACCGCGCTGGCCGGCAGGGGCGCGTTCGCCGTGATCAGCGGTGAAGCTGGCATCGGCAAGACGCGCACGGCGAGCGAGCTCGCAGCCGAGGCCTCGGCGCTCGGCGCGCGCGTGCTCGAAGGCCGCTGTCACGAGGCGGACGGCGCGCCTGCGTTCTGGCCTTGGGTTCAGCTGCTCCGGGCGGTGGCGCAGGAGCAGGATGGTCCGCGCGGTGAACGGCATGCTCGCGCCGGCGAGCTCGACAGCCTGCTCGACGTGCTGCGCGCTGGTGACGTCGCCGCGCTGCGCCGTGCCGACGGCGAGACTGCGCAGGCCACGCCGCTGGCCGCGTCGCCCGAGTCGCGCTTTCGCCTGTTCGACGCCATCACCCAGCAGCTGGCACGGCTCGCGCGCGCGCAGCCGCTGGTGTTGATCTTCGACGACCTGCACTGGGCCGACGAGGCGACCTTGCACTTGCTGCGCTTCGTCGCGCGCGAGCTGCGCGCGCTGCCGCTGCTCGTGCTCGGCACCTCGCGCGAAATCGGCGAGACGCAGCCCGTGGGCGGCGACCACGCGCGCAGCGGGTCGTCGACGTCGGCCTTGCTCTGCTCGTTGCTCGGCGCGGCCGACGTGCACCGCATCTACCTCGACGGCTTGACGCACGCCGCGACCTGCGCGCTCGCTCGCGCCAGCTTGCAGCGCGAGCTCGGCGAGCTGACCCTGCGCGATCTGCACGCGCTGACCGAGGGCAACCCGTTCTTCGTGCACGAGGTGCTGCGCCTGCTCGCCGACGACCCCAGCTCGCAGAGCGACGAGCGCTGGCGCGCGGAGCTACCGCGGCGCGTGCGCGAGGTGATCGGCTTGCGGCTGTCGCGCCTGCCGCAGCCGGCGCAGCGCCTGCTCGCGCTGGCCTCGGTGATCGGTCGCGAGTTCAGCGTGGCCGTGCTCGAGCAGGTCGCGGGGTTGCCGCGCGCCGAGCTGCTCGGCCAGCTCGAGGCCGCGACCGACGCGCGTTTGATCCGCGAGACCGCCGTCCCGGCTGCTACGGGCATGCGGCCGGGCGAGCCGGCGCCGTCGGGCCGCTACGCCTTTGCGCACGCGCTGATCCGCGAGAGCTTGTATGCGGGCCTGTCCGAGCCCGAGCGCGTGCGTGTGCACGAGCAGGTCGGCCATGCGCTCGAGGCGCTGTTCGGAGTCGACGCGGATGCGCACCTCGACGAGCTCGCTTATCACTTTCATCGCGCCGCGAGCGCGGGCGACGTGCAGCGCGCGGTCACCTATTGCAGTCGCGCGGCGGCGCAGGCCTTCGGGCTGCTCGCGTTCGAGCAGGCGGTGCTCAACTACCGGCGCGCGCTCGACGCTCTCTGCTGCCGCCTGCCAATCGACGAGCTGCAGCGCTTCGAGCTCAAGCTGGCGCTCGGCAGCGCGCAGTTTCGCGCCGGCGAGGACGGCAATCCGACTTTGCTAGGCGCGGCCGAGATCGCCCGCCGGCTCGAACGCCCCGAGCTACTGGCGAAGGTGGTGCTGGCGATGACCGGCTGGCCGCGCCTGCGCACGCGCGGCCGCACCAACAACCACGCGCTCTATCCGCTGCTCGCGGAGAGCATCGCGCTCACGCACAATGACACCTCCGCGCTGCGCGTGCGGCTGCTGAGCGCGCTCGCGCTCAACTGTCCCGGCGACACGCCGCTCTCGGTTCAGCTGACGCACGGGCGCGAGGCGCTCGAGCTCGCGCGCGGGGTGGGCGACGACGAGGCGCTCTACGACGCGCTGCTGGCGCGCCTGTATCTGATGCAGGAACCGGAGGACACCGCGCGCCGGCTGGGGCTGACCGGCGAGCTGCTCGAGGTCGCGCAGCGGATCGGTCAGAAGGAGCGCATGTTCACCGCCCACGAGCTGCGCGTGCAGCCGCTGATCGCGCTCGGTGACGTGACCACGGCCGACCGCGAGATCGCGGCTTGCGTGGAGCTCGCCGACGAGCTGCGCCTGCCCGGCTGCCGCTTGCAGGTCCTGCGCTTCCAGATGGAGCGCGCGCTGGGTGACGGCCGCTTCGACGAGATTCGCCCGCTGACCGATGAAGCCGTGCGCGTGCGCGGCCGCGCCGAGGCCACGCCTGGCTACCTCGCCACCTTCTTCGTGTGGTCGACGTACGAGCGCACGATGCGCGGCAAGCGCGCGTGGTTCGACCGCAACATCGGGCGCATGGTGCGCGGCGGTCCGCTGACTCCGCTGATGCGCGGGCATCTCGCTTTCGTGTACGCGTCGTTCGGCCAGTTCGAGCAGGCCCGCAGCGCGTACGCGCCGCTGCTCGAGCCGGGCGCGCTGGACGCGACGCGCGCCGACAACAAGCCGTTCTTGTTCGTGCTGCTCGCCGACGCCGCGTACGCCTGCGGCGATCGCGCGGCCGCCGCCGAGCTGTATCCACGGCTCGCGCCGTATGCCGCGCTCAACGCGGCGCACTTCGAGCTGTGGGTCTACTTCGGTTCGTGCGCGCACTGGCTCGGGCTGCTCGCGGCGCTGCTCGGTGAGCCCAAGCTCGCGGCCGCGTACTTCGAGACCGCGCTCGAGTTCAACGCCAGCCTGGGTGCGCGCCCGGCGCTCGCTCGCACGTCGCTCGCCTATGCGCGCACTCTGCTGCGCAGCGGCGGTTCGTTGCCGCGCTCGGTCGCAGCCCACGCGCGCAGCTTGTTGCGCGACGCGACCGCGCTGGCCGAGCAGCTCGAGCTGCGCCCGCTTTTGCGAGAAGCGCAGCAGCTCGCCGATTGAGTGACCCCTTTCCTGGGGGACTTTGCGCACGTCGGGAAAATTTCCGGCGAATTGGCGCGCAATTTCACACGTAGCAGGGAGGCATCGGCGATAAAGAGTTGCGCGGGAAGGCGTGAGGTCGGGTTTGGGTCACGGGTCTGGTCGAAACATTCGCGGAGCCGCCGCGGCGCTGTGCGTGAACCGCTACGTGATCCGCTGCGTGATCTGCTGCATGACCTGCTGCGCAGCGATCGGCTGCGGCGGTGATGGCGGTGGAGGCGAGGGCGCCTGGGGCGACAGGGCCGGCAGCAGCAGCAGCGCCGGGCGCGCAAGCGCAGGCTCGCGTGCGCCGTCCTCGCCCGATGCCGCCGTCGTAGACGACGCTGGCCGCGGAGGCCGAGCGGGCGGGAGCAGCAATGTCGGCGGTAGCAACCCTGGGGGCAGCAACGCGGGCGGCAGCGGCGGCGCGGCTGGTTCGGCGGTCACACCGCCGAGTCCGACGACGGTCGCGGGCTGCGAGGACGAGCTGACCACTCAGCTGCCCGATGATCTGCGCTGCACGGGGCTCTACGCCGATCTCGCGAGCAAACAGGTGGCACCGTCGGTGCGCGCGTTCAAGCCGGCGACCGAGCTGTGGTCGGACGGCGCGAGCAAGCAGCGCTGGATCTACCTGCCGCCCGGCACGAAGATCGACAACTCCGATCCCGACAGCTGGATGTTCCCGGTCGGGACCAAGCTTTACAAAGAGTTCAGCTCGAGCGGCCATCGCGTCGAGACGCGCATCTTCTGGAAGGAAGCCGACAAGCACTGGCTCAAGGCCACGTACCACTGGAGCGCGGACGAGGCTTCCGCCATGCGCTTCGACGGTGGTCAGGTCGATGTGGCCGGCAAGCCGTACTTCATCCCCGCCGCGAAGGACTGCGATCGCTGTCACAAGGGCCGCGAGGAGAAGACGCTCGGCTTCGAGCAAGTGTTGCTCGCGCTCTCGGGCGCGCAGGGCTTGACCTTGCAGGAGCTGACCCGCGCCGGACTGCTGACCGATCCGCCCAGCGGCTCGAGCTTCTCGATCGGCGACGACGGGACCGGCAACGCGGCGCCCGCGCTGCGCTGGCTGCACGTGAACTGCGGCGTCAGCTGTCACAACCCCAACACCGCAGCCGAAGGCTATTCTTCGGATCTGCGCCTGCGCCTGCCCGCCGAGTCGATCGACGGCCGTTCACCGGCGGAGTTCGAATCGCTGCGCACGACGATCGGCGTCGCGTCGTCGACGCCCGAGTGGCGTAATCGCACTCGCATCACCAAAGGCTCTGCGCGCAACAGCCTGCTCTACCAGCTCGCGAGCGTGCGCAACATCGCCGACCCGGACAACCAGATGCCCCCGGTCGCCTCCCGCGTGGTCGACGCCGAGGGCATCATGCTGCTCGACAAGTGGATCGCCAGCATGCGCTAGCGATCGGACACGTAAGGCGTTCCCAAGCGCGCTCACGGGCAGGCGTTTGCGCTGCCCGGCGTGGGGGTCTCGAGCAGCGACAGGTCGGCGGCGTTGTCCGCGCTGTCCGCGCCGTTGGGGCAGCGGCCGAGTGCGCCGGGGCCGCGATCCGCGGGGGAGGGCGCGCCTTCGCCGCTGCCCGCGACCACGCCTCCGTAGGCGACCGCGTCGAGGATCGTACCGCCCGCGCGTAGCTCCACGGCGTCGGGACCGTTCTGCAGGCTGAAGCTAGTGGGGCCGAGCGCGAGCGTGCCTGCGGGCAGCTCGGCGATCACCGCGGCCGCCGCGACCACCAGGTACGCGCCGCTGGCGATCTCGGCGCCAACCGGATCGAGCGCGATCGTCGCATACGCGGGCGCGCCGGCCGCGCCTCCGTTGCGCAGCACCAGCGCGAGCTCCGCGGTCGCCAGCGCGCACGGGCCGGCGTTGTACAGCTCGATCAGCTCGCTCGAGTCCGAGCCTTCCTGGTCGTAGTCGATCTCGTTGATCACCAGACCCGCGCCGCAGGCCGGCTGCGACGTGCCCGTAGTGCCGGCCATCGCACCGGCCGCTGTGCCGCTGGCGTCGCCTCCGGCCCCGGCCACCTGCAGCTGAACGGCGAGAGTGCCTGTGGCCAGCTCCACGTCGGTCTCGTCTTGCACCGCGAAGCGCAGCGCGAGCGAGGTGATCGCGCCGGCGGCGATCGCGAACGACTGCGGGTTGTCGCTGGCCAGGGTCGCGGCGACCGGGCTCCATTGCGAATCAGCCGAATCGGCCGAATCGGCCTGATCGGTCTGGTCGCGCTCGCGCTCGAGCCGCCAGCCGGGCTGCAGCTCGAGCGTGTAGTCGCCGGCCGGGAGCTCGGTGCGGAACACCTCGTCGTCGTCGCTAGGGGTTACGGTCAGATCGCTAGCGTTGCCCGCGATGCGCAAGCTCGCGCCCTGCAGGCGGTACGCGCTTCCGCTCGCGACCGTCTGGCGCAGCGCGAGCGCCAGCGCGCCGTGCCCGGCCGCCGGCTCCGGCGTTTGCACCGTACATGCAGCCAGCGAGACAGTGAGCCAGGTGACTGGAACCATGGTGAGCCATCGGATGAACGCGCGCATGGGATCTCCTCGCAATGCGGGCGCGCGCGCGAGCTGCGCCGCGGAACCGCGCGCTGCCTCACGCACGCGCCGTTCCGCCGCGACCCTGTAAGCCGCCGGCGCATTTACACGATCAACCGGGACGTGTTTCGCCGATCTCCGCCGCCGCCCGCCGGGTCTTCAGCCCATGGGCTTTCCTAAGCGCCCGAGCCGTGTGACCACCTGCGCCGACCGCAAGCGCGATGAGCCGCCCCTCGGCTCAGCTGCACCCGTCCCCCCCTTCAAGGACGGCACTCGCCGCCATTTGTGACACTGCCTTTCCAAAGGCCCAAAGGGGACGGAGTTCACGAATTCACGTTCTAGCGTCGGCCGCGCCCTACACGCGCGAAGTCATGCGCTGCGGACGTGCGTCGTGAAACGCCATCGTCTTCACTGCACGCTGTCGCCGAGGTAGGCGCCCTGGATGCGGGGGTCGTCGCGCAGCTCGCGAGCGGTGCCGCTGAGCACGACTTCGCCGGTGACGAGCACATAGGCGCGCGCGGCGGTCTCGAGCGCGAGGCGGGTGTTTTGTTCGACCAGCAGGATGGTCAGGCCGGTGCTGGCGACGCGTTCGATCGCGGCGAAGATCTCGGCGACCAGCTTGGGGGCGAGCCCGAGGCTCGGCTCGTCGAGCAGCAGGATTTTCGGATCGGCCATCAGCGCGCGGCCGATCGCCAGCATCTGCTGCTCGCCACCGCTGAGCGTGCCGGCGTCTTGCTTCATGCGCTCGCCCAGACGCGGGAAGAGCGCCACGACCTGGCCCATGCGCCGCTCGATCCCGGCGCGCTCGCGCTTGAGGTACGAGCCGAGCTCGAGGTGCTCGCGCACGCTCATACCGGGGAAGATGCCGCGCCCTTCGGGCACCAGCTGCACGCCGAGCGCGGCGACCTGGTGCGTCTGCAGCGCGCTGATCTCCTTGCCGTGCACGCGCACGCTGCCCTGGCCCTTGGCCAGGCGCACGATCCCGCGCAAGGTCGACGACTTCCCCGCGCCGTTTGCGCCGATCAAGGTCACGATCTCGCCCGGGGCCACGGTCAGCGACACGCCCTTGACCGCTTCGATCCCGCCGTACGCGACGCGCAGCTGCTCGACCTGCAAAGCGGGCTCGCTCATCGCGCGGGCTCCGGCTTCGCAACGTCGGCAGCTGCGTCCGTGTCTGCGTCCTTGCCCAGGTACGCGGCGAGCACGGCGGGATGGTTGCGGATCTCCTCGGGCGTGCCGTACGCGATGCTCTCGCCGTGGTCCATGCACAGCACCTGCTCGCACGCGCCCATCACCACCTGCATGTTGTGCTCGACCAGCACGATCGTCAGCGCGAAGCGATCGCGCAGCCAGCGGATCTGCGTCTTGAGCGTGTCGGCCTCGCGCGAGTTCAAGCCCGCGGCCGGCTCGTCGAGCAGGATCAGCTTGGGCTCGAGCATCAGCGCGCGTGCGATCTCGAGCCGGCGCTGCTTGCCGTACGGCAGGGACCCGGCCAGCTCGTCGCACACACCGTGCAGCTCGAAGATCTCGAGCAGCTCGAGCGCCTTGCCGCGCAGCGCTCGCTCGTCGTCGCCGTAGTGCTTGGTGCGCAGCATCGCGCCGAGCACGCCCGCGACCGTACGGTGGTGCGCGGCGACCATCACGTTCTCGAGCACGGTCATTTGCGTGAACAGCCGCACGTTCTGGAAGGTGCGGCCGATCCCGGCCAGCGCGATGCGATGCGGCGCTTGCCCGCGGATCGAGCGGCCCGCGAAGCGCACGTCGCCGCGCTCGGGCACGTAGTTGCCGGTGATGCAGTTGAACAGCGTGGTCTTGCCCGCGCCGTTGGGACCGATCAGTCCGAAGATCTGCCGTTCGGGCACTTCCAGGCTCACGCCGGCGATCGCGCGCAGGCCGCCGAAGCGCTTCTCCACGTCCTCGAGCACGAGCAGCGGCTGGGCCATGGACGCTACTTGACCCCCGGCCCCGGCTCGACCCGACGCTTGCGACGCAGCAGCACCCCGAGCTCGTGCTGGCCGAACGCGCCCTGCGGGCGGAACAGCATGATCATCACCAGCATCAGCGCGTACACGACCAGCCGGTACTGCTGGAAGTCGCGCATCAGCTCGAGCGTGACGCCCACGAACACCGCGCCGGCAATCGCGCCGGTCACGCTGCCCAGACCGCCCACGATGATCATCACGACCATGTCGATCGAGCGGTCGAACTTGAAGTCGTCTGGCCGGATGGTCGACTGCAGGTGCGCGAACAGTCCACCCGCGATGCCCGCGCTGGCCGCGCTGAGCACGAACGCCAGCACCTTGAAGCGCGTGGTCGGGATGCCCATCGCTTCAGCTGCGATCTCGTCCTCGCGGATCGCGCGCAGCGCCCGGCCGTAGCTGGAATAGGTGAAGTTGCCGATCAGGATCACCAGCAAGATCGCCCAGGTCGAGACCCAGAAGAAGTTGGTGTACGTGGGCAAGCCGAGCGGGCGGCCGCCGCTATAACCGGTGGCGCCGCCGAGGAACTGCGCGTTGGTGAACAGCAGCCGCAGGATCTCACCGAAGCCCAGGGTCACGATCGCCAGGTAGTCGCCGCGCAGGCGCAGGGTCGGCACGCCCACCACCAGCCCGAACACCGCCGCGCACGCCGCGCCCACCAGCAGCGAGCCGTTGAACACCAGCGCGCCGCTCGCGACCGGCAGCGCGCCGCCTTGTCCCGGGAACAGCCGATCCTCGAGCGCGATCACGCTGAACGCGGTCGCGTACGCGCCGACGGCCATGAAGCCGGCGTGGCCGATCGAGAACTGACCGGTGGTGCCGTTGATCAGGTTCAGCCCGACCGCCAGGATCGCGTTGATCCCGCACAGCAGCAGGATGCGCATCACGTACTCGATCACGTTGTCGTGCAGCACCGCGCTCAGGCCGTAGCAGGCCGCCACCACCAGCGCGGCGACGGCGAGGCGCTTGGCCCACAGCATCAGACCTTCTCCGCGCGCACGCTGCCGAGCATTCCCTGGGGCCGCACCAGCAGCACGCCGATCAAGATCGCGAAGGTGATCGCGTCGCGGTAGTCGGCGGAGACGTAGCCGGCGGTCAGCTGCTCGGCGATCCCGATCAGGAAGCCGCCGAGCGCCGCGCCCATGATGTTGCCGATGCCGCCGAGCACGGCCGCGACGAACGCCTTGAGCCCGATCATCACGCCCATCAGCGGCTCGATCTTGGTCTGGTCGAGCCCGAACAGGATCCCGCCC
>Ga0193706_1001485_pt1 | contig 10404 bp, 9 predicted proteins | sample U3c1metaG_FD_160130 | JGI IMG/M metagenome (GOLD analysis project Ga0193706, IMG submission 160130) | Soil microbial communities from a riparian zone of the East river system, Colorado, United States - U3c1 | ecosystem: Environmental > Terrestrial > Soil > Riparian zone | place: USA: East River... | reverse complement strand
CGGCCGAGGACCAGCCTTCGACTCCGAGCACGCGCAAGCAATTGGATCTCGCACAACTGCTCGCGGAGGAGCTTAAGGGAATGGGCGCGCAGGAGGTCCGCGTGAGCGAGTTCGGGATCGTTTACGCAAAGGTGGAGGGAAATATCCGAGATGGGAGAAAAGTTCCGGTGCTGGGATTGATTGCCCACATGGACACCTCGCCGGAAGTGTCAGGCCGGAACGTCAAGGCGATCATCCACACGAATTACCAGGGGGGCGACATCGTCTTGCCGGGAGATCCGTCCCAGGTCATTACGACTTCGAAAAATCCCGATCTCAAGAAGATGACCGGCGACGATATTATTACCGCCGATGGGACAACGCTGCTCGGTTCGGATGATAAGTCGGGATGTGCGGCGATCATGACGCTGCTCGATCTTTTGCGGAATAATCCAACCCTCCAACATGGAACGCTGGCGATCGCTTTCACGCCGGATGAGGAGGTGGGGGGCGGTATTGAAAAGTTTGAATTGGAGAAGTTCGGAGCGGAGCTTGCCTTCACGGTGGATGGCGGAGCCTTGGGGGAGATTAGTGACGAGACCTGGAACGCGAAAACCGCGACGGTGACATTCAAAGGGAAGAACACGCATCCCGGCTCGGCCAAAGGGATCATGGTGAATTCGATGTATGCCGCGGCGGATTTTTTGGGCCGGTTTCCCGGAAATCCTCTGCCTGAAACGACAGAAGGCCGCACCGGTTTCCTGCATCCCTATACAGGCAAACTCGACACAGATGAATCGACGGTGAAAGTCCTTTTGCGTGACTTTGATCAGGCGGGGCTGGCAGCGAAAGAAAAGCTGGTCGAAGCGCTGGCAAAAAAATCGGAGGCGGCCTTTCCCGGAGTCAGCGTTTCTGTGTCCGTGCATGAGGATTATCGCAATATGAGCGAGGTGCTCAAATTGCATCCTGATTTGATTGAATTCGCGATGGAAGCAGCGCGCCGGAGCGGGCTGGATCCGAAGAAAACTCCGGTGCGTGGAGGCACGGATGGCGCCCGGCTCTCATTTCTCGGGCTGCCGTGTCCCGACTTGTTTACTGGCGGGCACAATTTCCACGGAAAACTTGAATTTAACTCGCGGAAAGGTCTCGAGAAGACGACTGAGATGTTGATGGAGTTGGTGCAGATTTTCGCCGAAAAACGATGAGCCGGTCCCGGCCTTATAGGAAATGGGTTCGGCGGGGGAATTGTTCATTCGGAGGGAAAGGAACGTTCGTTACGGAAAGCATTGCGCTCATTTGCGTCGTGTCTTCATTCGTTGGTCATGAGTATAGGGTGTTTCATTTCTGCACACTCAAGTTCCTATAAAAGACCTGTTGCCTCAGCGTTACCCGGCGACCGATTTGCTCCCTCGCTGCGTTCGGGTAAGCGCGCGCGGGAGTAATGTTCAATACATGAAAAATATCGCTGCCGCCTACTGAGCCGTTGTACTCGTAGCCGTCCAGTTTCTTAAGCTCGTCAACCAGCTTTGCGTAATCCTGCGGCTCGCAGAAAATGCCGACAAGACATGGAAATTCTGAGTCCTCTGCCTCCAACCGTTGGACGCTCACTCCCCCATACTGAGCAGCAAGCTGGACTGCACTGATGATGCTCTCTTTTGTGTACCGAATGTCCTGGCTGAGTGAGGGGTCCAGGTCCACAGGCTCGCCGATATATTCGAGGAGCACTCGGTTACGTTCCGGCAAAGGCAGCGCCGGCGGTGCAGGAACGGACAGGACTGACACGGCTCCGACAGCAGAGGGGCTCTGCCGGGAGAGGGCGCCCTCCCATGCCTGGCGAACACTCTGAGCATCGGCGCGTAACCTAGCGACCTCAATGCGAAGCGACTCCGTTTCTCCTTCCGGTGGTTTGGCGGCCTCAAGAGTCTGCTCCAACTCCGAGCGTGATTGCTCGGCCTGCCGCCGCGCTTCATATAGCAATCGATTCTCGGAGCCAGCCCGCGACAGCATCACCCACTGAACAACAATCACTGTCAGCAGCGCCGAAATGAGAAAGGCGACATACCTGTTCATGCTCTGAAGATAAACACCGCGACCGGCGCCGAGTTGCCCTCTAATTGGTCCATAGAGGTCATGCGCAGTTATGCATCGCCGGCGAGGAAGCGGAGCGGATTTGTCGCCGCAGCAGCGGTGAATCACTTTCGCGAACGCTATCCTCAGGCCAGAAACCTGCAACGCTTTAGCGGGATCGGGCCCATCACCAAGCAAAGTGGAGCCACCCGTTACATCCATCCGCGATACCGCTGCCGGTCTTATGCAAACAACCTTCCACGAGTACGCTAAAGAATGCGCTTAGCGACGCGGCCCGCGGAACGCGTGGATTGCAACCGGAGCGAGAGGGCCAGGTTAGATGCCATGAAGGGTTGAGCGGTGACACCACCAGGTGCCACGCTTTGTTTGTGAAAGAATATTTACTCAAACCCAACATGACACTCGCCACCGTAAACATCCTGGCCGAGCCACTCAAGCGCGGTGTCGCGCCGGGTTCACCGCAGGACCGCACGGTGCGCCGCCTCGTGGACTGGATTGCGCCGGAGCCTTTGCCCTCGGCGATCGATCTGGCCGCGCTTAAGACTTTGCCGCCGCGCCAGCCTTTGCCCACAGCGGTGCTTGATCCGGACAAGCCTTTGCTCAAGCTGGGGCTGGATGTGCACCTGGAATTCATCATGGCCGTGGCGCAGCGCGATCACGCCGCGCCCCAGGCCCCGCGCAAGTTCACGCCCGAGCAACTCGTCGCCCAAGTGCAAAAATGGGTGGCCGAAGGCGTGACCGTTTATGCGGTGGCGGAATCGTGCGGCTTTGGTTTCGTGCTCCATCGCGGCCTGGTCGCGGCGGGGGCGCAAAGTTTTCTCATCACGCCCGTCGCGCTCAATGGCAAACGCAAAACGGACAAGCTCGATGCGCGCGCGTTGTGCGTGCGTCTGTCGCGCTGGGTCGATGGCAATAATGATGAACTCGCGCCCATTCGCATCCCCAGTGAATCCGAGCAACGGGCGCGCGAGACGACGCGCCGCCGCAAATTTTTGGCGGGCGAAATCCGCCGCCTGGCCAATCGCGGGCACGGCCAGGTGGCCGAGTATGCGCACCTGAAATTGCCGCACCGCTGGTGGGGCGCGCGCACGTGGAAGAAACTTTCCACGCTCGATCCGTGGCTGGTGGGTGTGCTCGATTCACTGCGCCAAATCATTCTCCTCCTCGAGACGCAAGTGACGGCGCTGCTCACCGAACTCTCTGCGCGCGGCGCGGATCGGCCGCGGCCCAAAGGTTTGGGCGAGCTGACGCTGGCCACGCTCGACGCGGAGATGTGCGACTGGGGACGCTTTCATAATCGCAAGCAGGTGGGCAGTTACACCGGCTGTTGTCCGGGCGAACATTCGAGCGGCGGCAAACGCCTGGTGGGTTCCATTGACCGGCTGGGCAACGGGCGCGTGCGCTGTCTCTTGGTGGAAGCGGTCTGGCGGTTTTTAAAATGGCAGCCGGGGTGGAAGGCGGCGCAAAAGATGAAAATCAAACTGGCCGGCGGCACGGCCATGAAAAAGAAAACGGTCGTCGCGCTGGCGCGGCAACTGGCGGTGGACCTGTGGCGCTGGCGCACGGGCCGTTGCACCATGGCCGACCTGGGCTGGATGGCGGCGTAAATTTTTTGCCCTCAACTCTCAACTAATTTGATTCCAGTTTTCCAGAGCGAAGAGAAGTTCGATTTTGCGATCGGGCGAGTCCAGTCCGTAGCTGCAGCTGGTGGGTCGAAAGATTACCCGTGGGTTAGATGGGACGGACTCCCCGGTCGCCGCAGTCACACAAGCAAGACACCTTGGGCGTTGGGTTTTATCCCAACTGTCCGGATAGGAGCTGGTGCGTGGCGCAAGCAGGCCAACACAAGAGAAAGCGGCGACACCGATCAGGCACAGACGAACCTTCACCACGCGCCAAATGGAAACCGGAACAGAAAGAAAAAAGAGCCGAAGCTTTTAAGAAGGGAAAAGAAAGGACGGAGCCAGGAAAAAAAGAACGGTTCCCGTCGTCACCGAGCCACCACCGCTGCCGCGCGCGACTGCGCTCCACTCCGTTACGCTCCGCGCGGCCACGCTGATGGGAAAGAAAGGAAAAACCTGGCGGGCTAACGACGACCCTTGACAACCCTCATAGGCGCTGCAGCGCATCGTTAGGCGGCACGGTATGCCTCATCGCTGCGCAAATCATTGCACTCAAACTCCACGTCAGCTTGGCCACGAATCCGCGGAATCACAATAAAAGTAAGCGGTGCTTGCACTCCGGCGTCAGTAAGCCCGCGCCACTGTGTGCCAATCCAAAGCGAGATGGCCTCTAACCTATCGTGCTCTCGATGATACTCGCCCGAACCGTAAAGATCGGTGCCCTTAACTCGCAACGTGACTGTGGGAACACGCATTTCGTCCGTAACATCGCGAGTGCTCGTAACCGGCCGCTGCCAAGTCTCGTCCTGGTCGGGCGCGCCCTCCTGACCAGTCTCCCACACCCAAAGCCAGACTGGGTGCTTGAGAACGTCGTCCAGGCTAATATCATCGAGTGACTTTGCTGGTCCAAATGTGAGTGCCATAATTTTAAGGTGTAGTGCCGCCTAACAGATAGTCGATTTCACATTTGACGTATAGTTAATAACCACTACCATCGTCAACAACAATAACGAATGTTGCACCACAGCACCTTCCGGAGCAGCGCGGCCCAACGCGGCCCTCAAGAGATCCCTTCATCAGTTCCACCAAAGTGATCCCCAACCCGAGAGCCAAACTCCTCGACGAGGTGCGCAAAGTCCTGCGCGTCCTCAATACCCTCGTATTCCTCTATGACGAGGTTCTGCACATCGAACTCGATTGGATGGATAATCTCGTTCGCGCCCGGTGCACCACCCGGCTGCCCCTGGTGATATCGCGTGATTTGCCTCCGGCTTCCTTCCCGCGGGTGCTTTCTCCGCGGTTGCCTTTGGCTTGCAGTTCCGCTCGCAACGCCTGCAGGGGACTTTAACCCGTATGTTCTGAGTCATGTCCGGCGTCCAAAGCGAAAGCCGGGCCTCTGCCCGGCTTTCCTCGCCACAAAAGTGGCTCTTTATAGCTCAATGAAATCGGCGGTCATCCCCTGCTCGTCGCAGTTCAAAATGGCCACCGTCCGCGGCAGGCTGAAGCGCTGTTGACCCGCGTAGCCGGGGTTCAAAAAAAGCGTATTTCCGATATTTTCGCAAAACGGTTTGTGGGTGTGCCCAAAAACAACCACATCCGGATTTTCGCGAATGATCTTCCGTTTGATCTTGTCCGCGGGATGATGCGGCTCGACCTTGTGGTGCAGCAGAAACTTCCTCGGCCCCAACTGAACGATTTCCGTGTCTTTAAAGTTAAGTCCAGTTTCGTCTGTGTTTCCCAGGACGGCGGTGACCGGGGCAATCTCTTCCAATTGCAGAATCACCCAGGGCAGACCAATATCGCCGCCATGCAGGATATGATCGACCCCTTCGAACACCTCGATGATTTTCGGATCAAAATGATCGTGGGTGTCCGAAATAACTCCAATGCGCGTGATTGCCTTTTCCTCCATAATTTCCGTGCTAAACTACGCTTCCTCCGGCAAGGCTTCTTCGCCCGCTTTTTCCTCTTCCTCAGATTCTTCCACCGCTTCGCCGAGCTTCACCGCGCCGCAGAATAACCCGGTAAAGAGCCCGCCGCTGAGCAGCGTATTCTTCAAAAAAGTCCAGGTTGGGGGGTATCCCGGCAATCCCGTGGTTAAGGCCTGAAGCAACCCCCGCAGAGTTTTTGGATAACCTGGATCGAACAGCCAGGAAGCACAGTTGGTGATTAGGTAGAAAACGAGTGCGCCCAGCAACCCCCCGGCGAGCAAAAAGAGCCAGGAACGCTTGGAGCTGAAGACGGTCCCCAGCCAAACAATGAGCGCGAAAGCGGCCAGCTTGAACGCCATGTAACCATCCACGAGCGGAGCTCCATAGTAAGCGTTCAGCGCGAAATCCATGATGAACAACAACCCCAATGGAAGCCACCACCGCACCCGCGGTGGGAAATAGACGCCCGCGCAGAACGCCATCGCATACGCGGCGCTGAAATTCTGAGGCATCAGCCCGGGCCAGCGTGTGACGGCAAAAACGATCATCATCAGGGCCAACGGCAGCCAAAATCTCCACTTATCCTTCACTTCGAAAACTGTAGTCGAACCCATCCTCGTTACAAGTTCAGTGAACGCCTGCGTCGGTCCCCCTACCGCATGCGCAACCACCGCAGCATCTCAAGAATTCGAGGCGGCTGGCCCGTTCTCAAAATTCCGGTCCGGAAAATTTTAACCGCTCCCCAAAGCACAAAGGCGGTAGAAGCGACCAGCAGGACCATCGTGCCAATGACATCGAACAGAGGGGGGTCCGCCGCGGCACGGTTCATCATGATAAAAGGAGTATAGATCGGAACCCAGGACAGGACGGTCGCGACCGTTCCATTCGGGTCTTTAGGGATGAACATCATGGTGAAGAGAGGAACCATCATGAGCAGCGTGATGACTGCCATGTAATTCTGCGCTTCTTTCAGAGTATTACAAACACTCCCAATCGCCAGAATGATTCCCGCATAAAGCAGATAGGCAAAAAAGAAGTAAACGATAAAAGCCGGAATTAAATGCGAACCCCGCAAGAGCGTGAGAAACTGCACCGCCACTTCAGAATTCCCGCTCACTTTCCAACCCACAAGGAGGAGCAGCGATGCGAGCCACGTTAACACCATCGTCAGCCCCACCGCGGCAATCCCGGCTAACTTGCCCATCAGAAACTCCGCGGGTGTCACCGAAGAGAGCAGCACCTCAATGATCCGATTCGATTTCTCCTCGATCGTATTGCTCAGCAGCATTTGACTGATCGAAAACAAGGCAACCCAAAGAAGGTAAACAAATCCCACTGGAGCCCATTGCGCGAGCTTTTCTGCCGCACTGACCCGTTCCTGCCCCGCCACCTTCTTGGGATTGAGTTCGATGATAGGAACATGCGTCTTCTCGATCTGCTGATAAGTCGCCAGGTCAAAACCTCGGTTGATTGATTCGCGGCGCTTGATTTCTTGGTTCACCGCATTCTCGACCAGTGTGCGCAGGGCTTTATCAGCCAAGTTACCGCTCCAATATTGAATACCCGCCTCTTCCGGTGGCGCCATTTTCCTATCCGGCCGCACAATCTGACTTTCGATGTCTGGGGGTATCAATATCGCAGCGTCCAGCCGCACGGGAGTTTCATTCTCCTTTATTTTCTTTTCGCCACGAAGGAAGGGCCGCAGTTCGTCGGCGATTGATTGAATGCTTTTAACTTCCGTTATTGGAAGTGAGACTCGCCGGTAGATTCGTCGGGGCTCAACGAAAGGAGGAGTATTCGGGAGCAGGGTCTTCCCCAGCAGCGCAAGAAAGTAGGTCTTGCCACCGGCCTGCAGGAAGGCCGCGACACCTTCCGGGCTTTCATCGGCAAACGCTTTCCACTCGCCGCCACTGGTATCCGCGGCGCGGGAGGCATACTCGCGGGCGTACTGGTTTAAGGCCTGCAGGAGATCGCGCTGGTACTGTGTTTCCAATGCTTGCTCCACCGTCTTCTCAAATTGCCGCGAGAGATCGACCAGCACAAAGTGCCTCACGGGCGTTCCTTGTTTTTCCAGGAACAGCGGCACTTGAAAGGACAAAAAAAGCATGAGGGGCAACATCAAAATGCCCAGCCAGAAACCTTTGGTCTTGGCGTTCTCCACATATTCTCGCAGTGCGACCAAGAACGCATTTCTCATCGGAAGGCCGCCTCCCGCGCATCCGGCCCGACTAAATGTACGAAGACATCGTGAAGGGTCGGCTCATTTTGCTGAAAGCTCCGGAGGCGAATCCCGCGTTCGAAGCATGCTCCCAAAATGGCGGAGAAATCAGCGTTTTCGCGAACCTTGATCTCCCAGCGAACCCAGCCCTTCAGAGAACCCGGAGTATTCTCACTGATTGACGTAGTGGACAGCACTTCAGGAAGTTCCCTCAAGCTCCCAATATCCACACCCGTCGCCGTCTCGAGATGAACGCTGCGGGGGATGGTGCGGCGCGCCTGATCAAGAGTTCCATCGAAAATCTTCCTCCCGCGCGCCATCAGTAAAATCCGTTCGCAGAGCCTTTCGGCGTGCTGCATGACATGGGTCGAAAAAAGCACGGTCCGCCCCCGCGAGACCATTTCACGAATGATCTCCTCCATCACCTCTTGGTTCACAGGATCGAGCCCTGAGAAGGGTTCATCGAAAATGACAAATTCCGGATCGTGAGCGATCGAGGCCAGGACCTGGACTTTTTGGCTCATCCCCTTCGACAAAGCATCGGTTCGTTTCTCCGCAAAATCCTTCAGGCCATATCTCTCCAGCAATTGATAAGCCTTTTGCCTCGCATGTGCCCGGCTCAACCCTTTGAGCGTTGCGAAATAGGCGATGACCGACCACGCCTTCATTTTTTTATAAAGCCCCTTTTCTTCCGGCAAGTATCCGATCCGGGTGCGAACCGGGAGCGCCGATGAGTTCCCCAGGATCGAGATACTCCCGCTGCTCGGGCGGATAATGTCCAGGACCATGCGGAGGGTCGTGGTCTTGCCCGCGCCGTTCGGACCCAAAAAGCCGTAAATTGCCCCCGGTTCCAATGCGAAACTTACGTCATCGACCGCGGTGAAATCACCGTATCGTTTCGTGACGTTGATCAATTCGAGCACCGGCGGCATGACCGGAGTAGTTCAACAGTTGTGGGGAGATTAACAAGCCACCACTGCGTTGGTTCCGTTTCTTCTTAAGTCTCGCGTTTCCACCGGGAAGCCGTTTCCATCGGCGGGGATGGATTCATCGGATCGGTTGCCGAAACATTTATTGATCGGTTTTGGGCTCGCCCTCGTGGTTTACGCTGTATTTTTCTCATGTGACCAGCACCTCCGCCAACACAAAGGACCGTGGGAGGTCCGGTTCGGGACGAATGAACTGGGCTTTGCCCAGATCGAAATCGCCCAGCCCGTTCTCGGCATTTCGCATGTGATGATTACCTTTGCGGAGGACCGCGCTTCGAGCACCGGCCAGGTGTTGTTTGACCAACCCAGAAGGGCCGTTCCCTTTGGAAGAGTTAAATTTGAAGATCTGACCTACCTACCCGGCAGCGTCGCGTTCGATTTTTTTGGTCATGAGGTCGAACTCTTGCCGCGCACCCTTTACCTGAACAAGCAGGAGCAACCCTGGATTTCCGGCAAGAGTTACGAACTTAAACCGGAACAGAAGCTGCCCGCGAGCATGAGCTACGATCCCAGGAAAAAAGGGCGCCGTCGTTGAACGATGCTAGGCTAGCGACCTGTCCCTTTAATATCTTTGGTGACTTCCACATTACAGGCCATGGCTTCGCGAGCCTTCCGAATCTTTTTCAAAACGCTTTGGCCCTCCGCTTTCCACTCGCAGCGGGTTGGCTTCAAGTTGCGCTGCTCTAGTACTTCCAGATTGCTTCCACCAGTTCATCGACGCTGGCGAAACTGCCGGGCAGAACAACGTCCTGGCGCAAGTCCGGGAAAAAGCGCTCCACCAGATTGAGCCACGAGCAGAGGTGGGCGTGAAGTGCAGATGGAAACGCGGACGTTTTGGCCGCCCGAAGGGGTTGCGGCTCTTCCAACCTCCGCTATCCTTCCCCCATGCTCATGGATTATTTGCGCGCAGCAATCTCTTCCGCCCATTACGAATTGCTCGGCGGCGGAGAAGGGTTCTACGGCGAGATCCCCGGATTCGATGGTGTTTTCGCTGACGGCAAAACGTTGGAGTCCTGCCGAAACGAATTAGCCAGCACGCTTGAAGATTGGATATTGTTGCGCATCTCTCGGAATCTTCCTATTCCTGAAGTCGCCGGCATGAACCTGCGCGTTAAAGAGGTAGCTGAGGTTCGTTGATGCCTCACTTTGGTCCGATCAAACGTCGTGAACTGATCGAGTGCCTCCGCCGCGCGGGTTTCGCCGGGCCGTTCTCTGGCGGCAAGCACGAATTCATGCAAAAAGGCGTGCTCTCCTTAACTATTCCGAACTCCGAACCCACACGGCAGAGACATCGGTCCGAACCTCTTGAGCAAAATATTGAGGCAGGCTCGAATCGAGAGAAGCGCGTGGGAGAAGCTTTGAGCACCTCAGAACGTTTCACACCCTCCGGCGGTGAGACCGTGCCCACCTCCGCGCGCACGCCGATCAGCCAGGTGGTGCGCGAGATGGAGCTTTTCCATACCTCCTATCTCAACATTGCCTATCATCGCGGGACGCTCGAGAATTGGCGGCAAACCGAGTATCAGGGCGAAAATGAATTTCAACACATCACAGCGCGGCTCGTTTACCGTTTCTTG
>Ga0193706_1001484_pt1 | contig 10405 bp, 8 predicted proteins | sample U3c1metaG_FD_160130 | JGI IMG/M metagenome (GOLD analysis project Ga0193706, IMG submission 160130) | Soil microbial communities from a riparian zone of the East river system, Colorado, United States - U3c1 | ecosystem: Environmental > Terrestrial > Soil > Riparian zone | place: USA: East River... | reverse complement strand
GGCCATTTTGATATTGATGCTTATTTGGGTGTGAATAATATCACCAATACCAAGTACCCGATCATGATCTTTGTGAACCAGATCCCTGATGCTTTTATAGCAGGACCAAAAAATGCCAATGTTTTTGGCGGTTTAAACCTGAAATACATTTTTTAATTCCTGGTTAAAGAGGCAATCTTAAAAAGACTGCCTCTTTAATTTTTAATACAACAACATGAAAAAAACATTTTTTCCAATAATATTTTCCCTGCTTGTTTTGCTCATTTCCTGCGGCAGGTTTGGAAACAGAGAAGTGGATGGAACAAAAGATATGCGTATCGTTTGCTTATCCAAGCATTTGACCGAAATGGTTTTTGCTTTGGAGAAGGGACATAATATTGTTGCCGTTGACCTTAGCAGCACTTACCCCGACAGCGCCAAATTGCTGAAGACAGTAGGCTATCACCGGGCGCTAAGTCCTGAAAGTATCATTTCGATGAACCCCCACCTGGTCATTCACAGTAATGATATCGGGCCCGACAATGTGCTTCCGCAGATAACAAAAGCAGGGTTGGACATAAAGGCTTTTGGCGGGGCAAATACCATCGATAGCGCCAAATTACTATTGAAACAATTGGGTAATTTCTTTGGTAAACAAACAAAAGCAGACGCCATAATTAAAAACATGGAAACAGGTATTGCAAAAGCTGCGGATACATTAAAAGCGCTGAACATAAAAGATTCCCTTAGGGTAATGATCATTCATTTTGGCCTACGGAACAACAACTATTTTATAATGAGCGGAAGGAACGGCGTTGGTGATAAAATGTTACGCCTTGCCGGTGCCACGCCTGCAACCTATACAGGAAAAGGCGGAAGGGAAATGAGTGCTGAAGCTGTTGCGTTGGCTAACCCCGACATTATTGTTGCAACCGATTTTGGTTACGACCGCATGGGCAGCATGGATAAATTCATCAGTAGTGTACCAGGTGTTTCTTTAACCAACGCAGGTAAGAACAAACGTGTCGTTCGTTTCGAGGAACATGACCTTATTTATTTTGGACCGCGTACCGGCGACAACATCATCAAATTGATCAACCTGCTTCATACCCCAACAAATGCTGAGAAAAAATAAATTCTTCTTTCCTGTCCTGGTCGCACTGCTGGTGATCGTGTTGGTTTGTGCGATCGCATTCGGTGCTGTCTCCATATTACCGTCGGATATGTTTTTATCCATAAAACATTTTTTTAACGGTGAAGGACCCGCAAATATCTATGAAGGCGTGTTTATACAATTACGCTTCCCGAGGGTATTGTTATGTGCCATTACGGGCGCTATATTGGCGGTTAGTGGTGTTCTGATGCAGGGGCTGTTCCGTAACCCGATCGTAGAACCGGGATTAGTAGGAACCAGTGCAGGAGCAGCTCTTGGAGCATCCATTGTATTTGTAATGGCACCAAATTTCAGCCCTGCTGTAAAAAGTTTTACCGGGCCTTTATTGGTACCCATTGTTGCCTTTGGAGGAGCTTTGCTTGCTACGTATATTGTTTATTCACTCGCAAAAAATGCAAAGCGGGTTTCTATAATGTCATTGCTGCTTATTGGTATAGCTATCAATGCAGTGTGTTTAAGTGGTACAGGTTTCATGAGTTATATAGCAAGGGATCCCCAGGCAAGGAGCATCACCTTTTGGAACCTTGGAACATTTTCAGGCGCTTCATGGCAACAGGTTTTTATTGTTGGCACAGTAGCAACGGTGATATTTATTTTTTCGCTCCGCTATTCCAAACAGTTAAATACTTTGTTGCTGGGCGAAGAAGAAGCAGGCTATCTGGGTGTTGATGCTGATAAATTAAAAAGGAGGATCATGCTTTTAAATACCGCAATGGTCTCGGTTGCCACGGCCTTTGTTGGCGTTATCAGTTTTATGGGGCTCATCGTACCACATGTTTTACGGCTGCTCATCGGAAGCGATAATAAAAGATTGCTGCCCGCGGCTATGATCACCGGCGCAATGTTGCTGGTGCTTGCAGATATGTGTGCAAGATTACTACTTGCTCCTGCTGAAGTTCCCATTGGTATAATAACTTCCTTGGTTGGTGCTCCCATTTTCATCATACTCTTAAAGCGCTTTAACCTGGTGCAGCATAAAGGAGGCTATAATGCTTAGAACAGAAAAAATATATTACTGCATTGGCAAAAAAATGATTTTAAATAATATAAGCACCGAATTTCATCCCGGTGAATTCAATATGATACTGGGGCCAAATGGTTCGGGCAAATCCACTTTTCTTAAGATATTCAGCGGCGAGCTGAACGGGTATGAGGGAACGGTGCTTTATGCGAATGAAAAGATCACCCATCTCAAAAAAGAAGAACTCGCCAAAAGCCGGGCAGTAATGAGCCAGCAGCCGGAACTGAGTTTTCCATTAATGGTTGATGAAGTGGTCATGATGGGGCGCTACCCTCATTTTGTATTTAACCCCGGTAAAAAAGACGAGCGCATTTGTAACGAAGTAATGGAGCGGATGAATTTAATACCCTTAAAAGAAAGAAATTACCTGACCCTCAGCGGCGGTGAAAAGCAGCGTGTTCAATATGCACGTGTCCTGGCACAGATCTGGGAAAAACCAAAAGATGGTTTTCGATACCTCTTCCTTGACGAGCCGCTCACCAGCCTCGACATCAATTACCAACAGGAATTTTTACAGATCGCCCGTGAGTTTAAAATGGATACAGTCCTGGTAGCTGTGATGCATGATATTAACCTGGCCATACAATATGCAGATAAGTTGTTTTTTTTAAAGGAGGGTGAGCTCGCGGCACATGGCAATCCAAAAGATATACTCACAGAAGAACTGATAAAAAATGTATTTAATGTAAAGACCAGCCTTATCAATAACCCGCTCTCCAACAAGCCCCTGGTTGTATTTGATAATGGCTGATAAAAAATTGCAGGCTGGTTACCGGCAATACTGTTCTATCAGGTGAAACAGGGCCGGATCTTAGGATCCGGCTTTTATCGGCGCCATAAAAATGAAAACAAAGAAAATAAAACCTAATTTCGCTCCCTGCTTATGTCACAGGCCCGGAAACATATAACAGCATTGGGATTATTGCTGCTCCTCGCAGTACCCGTTTTTTATTCTGTTTATACTTTGGTGAAACAGGAGGTCCTGCATCAGCAAAGAAATAAAAAATTCGAAAAAGAAACCCTCCAGACCATTACCGTTTCAGCTGAAGATATTTATTGGGTAAAACCCGAAAAAGAGATCTTTTTTGAAGGAAAGTTGTTTGACGTTAAATCCTATAACAAGGAGGGAGATATCATATTCCTGCTCGGCTTTTTTGATGATAAGGAAGACGAAGTAGTGAAAAAGATAGTACAACTTGCGGGCAAGGGAAATCAATCCAAAAGCCCTTTTAGTACTGCCGCTATAAAATTCTTCTTTTACCCGGTCTACATCAGCCAATCATCCTTTGCCTGTGGTGATGGCTGGAAATTTATTTCGCACCTGTATTATTCTTTCGATGAAATGGTGCCTGTCGCACCCCATTATTCTCTTATTCAGCCGCCCCGGGTATAGTTGCTGCTTTTTTTGAACACGTGACCTCGCAACAGGTGGCTCTATCGCTATGCTATAAGTATAGTAATGATTATTTATTTCTATTAAAACAACGCTTATGAACAAGTTATATATCCTAATGGGGTTATTGTTAATGACCCATGTGGTATCGGCACAGGAAAAAAATATCGCCAGGGACACTTCTATTGTAAAAGAAATGGAAGAGGTGGTGATCTCTGCCAGCAATTTTGTCGAAAAGAAAAAAAATATTGCACAAAAAATTGACATCATCAATGAAAAGACCATTGCACAAACGAATGCCCAGAACACGGGTGATCTTTTGATCAATACAGGAAAGATATTCGTGCAAAAAAGCCAGCAAGGTGGCAGCAGCCCTGTTTTGAGAGGTTTTGAAGCCAGCCGGGTTTTACTGGTAATTGATGGAGTGAGGATGAATAATGCTATCTACAGGAGTGGCCACCTGCAAAATGTTATCACTTCCGACCAGAACTCTTTACAACGTGTGGAAGTCATGTATGGGCCTTCTTCAACTATTTATGGTAGCGATGCACTTGGTGGCATTGTTCACTTAATTACCAAGTCACCGGTACTATCAGGAAATAAGAATTTTTTAATTGCCGGTACAGCATTTGGCAGGTACAGCGGCGCTAATAATGAAAAAACCATTCATGCGGATGCAAGTATTGGCGGCAAAAAAATTGCCTGGTTCCAGTCATACAATTACAGTGATTTCGGCGATATGAAAATGGGCAGCAACTACCCGGATAAATATCCCAATTTCGGAAGAAGGAGTAATTACGTTGGCAGCATTAACGGTATAGATACTGTACTTGTTCAAAAATTCTCGGGATACAAGCAATGGGATATTATCCAGAAATTATTATTCAAACAGAATGATAAAATCTCCCACACCCTGAATTTCCAGTTATCAAATACCAATGATGTGCCGCGTTATGACCGCCTGCAGGACATAAGGAATTTTGGCGGTTCTATCGGAACAACACTGAGGTATGCAGAATGGTTCTATGGACCGCAAAAAAGAATATTAGGTGCCTATGAATTAACTGCAGGCAAACTTGGTTTTGTAGATGAACTTAAGGCAAATATCAATTACCAGGACATCGAGGAAAGCAGGCAGACAAGGGAATTCAAGCGCTACGACAGGTTTGACAGCCAGGTAGAAAAAGTAGAGGTTTTCGGTGTATCAATAAGTGGCAGGAAGATGATGGGGAATAGTGAATTGACCGTAGGTATCGATGGACAGTTCAATGATGTAAAGTCAGTGCAAAAAACGACCAACCTGACAACAGGAGCTGTTACCAAGTTGCAGCCCCGCTATCCTGATGGCAAGAACAAGATGAATAACCGGGGCGTTTTTGCGCAACATCTGTACAAATTCAAGAACGAAAAGCTTGTTTTAAATGATGGTATCCGTTTACAGTCAATAAACCTGGAAAGCAATGTAAAAGATAATTCTTTCCTCAGCTTACCGGATACTGCAGTTAAGCAAAACAGCATAGCAGTTACGGGAAATATTGGTATGGTATATACGCCCGCAGCAAACACCACTATCAAAGCTTCTGTTTCTTCAGGATTCAGGGCGCCAAATATTGATGACCTGGCGAAGATCTTTGAATCTGCTACTGCGGCAAGGCAGGTAGTAATACCCAATGCCGATATCAAACCGGAGTACAGCTACAATTTCGACCTTACTTTCAACCAACGCATAGCTAACAGGGTGACCGTAGAGGTTACGGGATTCTATACATTGTTCAGAAATGCCATTATCAAAGCTCCGTTTAAATTGAACGGTCAGGATTCGATTATTTACAATGGCGTGAAAAGTCAGGTATTGGCAAGCCAGAACGTAAACAGGGCTAATCTTTATGGTTTTTCTTTTGGTATAAATGCTGATCTCTTTAAAGGATTTAATTTTAATACCACACTTTCCTACACAAAGGGAAGGTTTAAGACAGACGCATCGAAGACATCAAGCGTTTACGAAAAGCAATCTAACGGAACATATGCATTGGTAAACAGGAATGTATCCAGCAGGCCATTGGACCATATCCCCCCGGTGATAGGAAAATCAAGTGTAAGCTACCAGCACAGGATATTCAATACAGAACTATTCCTTTTGTATAATGGCTGGAAGCGCCTTGACGATTATAACCCGGATGGAGAAGATAATGCCCAGTATGCCACAGCAGACGGAATGCCGTCATGGATGACCCTTAACTGGAGAGGAAGTGTAAATATTACAAAATATTTACAGGCACAGGTAGCCGTGGAAAATCTGCTTGACAGGAACTACAGGTATTTTGCTTCAGGCTTCTCTGCAGCGGGCCTAAACCTCATCATTGGATTAAGAGCGAAGTGGTAGGTTGAAATTTTAACAAAAATTTTAAGGAACAGTTCCTTAACTCAACGTAAGCACTAAATATCCCCGGTTTCCCGGGGATGTTTTTTTATGGTACGTGCAGCAGTAGTTTACAGTAATTTGTCTATATTTATAGGGTAAACAAAGCACTGATATGACAGAAGAGCTGATGTTAGCTGGATGTCTTAAAAATAATGCGGCTGCACAAGAAGCATTATATAGCCGTTTTAGCCCAAGAATGTTGGGTGTATGTTACCGTTTTGCGAAAAACCGTGAAGATGCCGAGGATATGTTGCAGGATGGTTTTATAAAGGTATTTACGCAAATCCACCAGTATCGTAATGAAGGTGCATTGGAAGGTTGGATCAGGAGAATAGTTGTACATACCTGCATCAACATTCTGAAGAAAAACAAAAAGTTCTCTGATAGTGTTGACATCATTCATGCGAACAGCATTCATGTTAAGGAAGAAGTTATTCCTTCGATCATGCAGGCAAAGCAGGTAGTTGAGTGTATCAGGACATTGCCATTGGGTTACAGAACAGTTCTTAACCTGTATGCAATAGAAGGATATTCTCATAAAGAGATCGCTAATATGCTTGATATTGAGGAGAGTACCAGCCGGAGCCAGTATACCAGGGCAAAAGCTATGCTGGAAGAAATACTGATCCGTAAAAAGATCATCCAGAAACAAAAAAAGAGAACAACGTTTTATGGCGCCGTTTCACCCGGATAAACTTATTAGGTTCAATTGTTGAATTACCAAGTTACTATAAGCTTTTGTGAAAGATGGAGAATAAATTTTATACCGACGATTTTGAGCAACTGTTAAAGGAAAAGTCTGACCAATTCAGGATGTATCCTTCAAAACGGGTTTGGCACAGCATTTACAACGACTTACACCCGGGCCGCAAGTGTCCTTCTGTTGCCATGAGTATGCTGTTGATCATAGTATTACTGCTGGTTGGTTATTTGAACACCGGGGATGATACCCTCAACAGGAAATTTACTGCCGCTGCCGATGAACAGGCTGGCGATGCCAAGAACAATTCCAAAAAAGTAAAAAATAAAAACAGGCCTTCTTCAGTAAAAGGTGAAAACCAGCAATTAATTAACGCTGGTGCTGAGGGCCCTGCGGGCGCCGATAATATTAATTCCGCAGCAATAGCTGACATTTCATTTCTAACCGCTGCTGATCTTGCTACAGGTCTTAATAATAACCTGGCAGCAAAACATTCCGGTGTTACTTCTGTAGTTGCTAAAGAACAACCTGGAAGTAACGGCAATGCTATTTTTCAAAAAGTTGACGCTTACATAAAGACAAACCAGATCTTCACAGATATTGCAACAGTCAACAAAAAGAAAAAAACAAGGGCAGTTGCACCTTCTAATAGCAATAATAACCAGGATATGGATGAAGAAGAACTGGTTGCCGATGATCCAACAGGCTCTAAAAAGATCGCCGGAGAGTTGAAGGATGCTGATCTTACTGTTAACACTCTCGTTGTTTTACCGGGATTAAATAATGCCCAAAACGCGGCCTCTGGTAGTGAGAAGAGCAGTACAAAAAAAGACCTTAATGCTAAAAAAACTTTATCGGCTGCGGAAAAATCATGGATCGAAAATTATGCTTTGTTAAACAGGCCGTCCCGCCGCGGTAAATGGAAAGGTCGCTTAGCCATTGAATTATATACAACCCCTGCTATAAATTACCGCAAATTGAATATGGATACAAAGGGTTCTCCTGCCGGTTTTACCAATGCCGATGTTAACAATAACGTAAGCCATAAACCTGGTTTAGGAATAGAAGGAGGCATAGGATTGTCTTACTCATATGCAAAAAACCTACGCCTTAAAGCTGGCATACAATACAATTCAACCAGTTATGGCATAGAGGCTGATAAGACCAGTCATCCTATTCTAACTTCAGTATTATTGAATGACGCATCTACAGGGTATTCTTATTATCATACAAGAACAACCATATTGGCTAATCCCTACAATACAACCGCACTGCAGCCTGTTACGCTACATAATACAACCCACCAGGTTTCAGTACCCATAGGTATTGCTTACAAACTTGCATCCGTTAATAAACTAGAGTGGTTTGCCGGAGCCTCTATACAACCGACTTATGTTTTTGGCGGTAATGCATACCTTGTCTCTGCAGATATGAAGAATTACGTATCTGAACCCTCAATAATGCGGAGTTGGAATTTGAACACCGGTTTTGAAACTTATATTAATTATAAACTGGCAGGTTTTACCCTGCAGGTAGGTCCCCAGGCACGTTACCAGTTATTATCAACCTACAAGAAAAGATATACTTTAGTTGAAAAACCATATGCGGTTGGGGTTAAGATAGGGATAGTTAAAGTATTTTAGATAAAGCATTATTTTTTATTCCTAAATAATTTTACGCAGCGATCGCTGCGTTTTTTTATACCCGCCAACTGCATTGGGCATTCTGCAGTTTTTTGCAATACCACAGATTCCGGTTAATTTTGAAATATGAAAATCTTCATCCCTGTTATTGTAATAAGCCTGGTATTCTTCTCTTGTAACAACAAGTCAATAAGAGCTGATGAACAAACGGAAACAGCTGTTGAGAAACCGAGTTTTTTTCCTGTTACATCGTATATAAAAGGGCAGTTGTACGAGATCAAAGAAAAAGCTGTAAATCCCTTAAAATACACGATCGTCAAGGAACATACTGATTCTGTATGGCTTAAAGCAGAAGATATAGAGGAGGCTGTGAAAGAATTTTTACATCCCGAGATCGATTCTGCTAACATGGTTTCCCTGTTTACAGAAAAAAAATTTTTAGACCAGTCTGTTGATGCTTATACATTTACTTATGACCCCAGCGCTATATTACCCGACAGTATGTTATTAAGCCGCTGGGATGTGTATGTCGACCGGGTTACAGGCAACGTAAGAAGGATCTACATGGTTAAAAATATCAGCGCCGGTAAAATGCTGCAATTGACCTGGCAAAGCAATAAGTGGTGCAAGATCACCACAATAGTTACTGACCAGAACGGGGTATCCACTGTTGAAAAAGAAGAAAAAATTACCTGGGATTTTTAATAACCAATGACACAAAAAGAATTTTCGGCAATTGCTTCCGGTATCCCTGCTCAACCAGGCATCTATAAGTATTATAATGCAGCAAACGAATTGTTGTATGTTGGTAAGGCCAAGCATTTGCGCAAAAGGGTAAGCTCGTATTTTTCAAAAACATTTTCAACCTACAAAACACATGAGCTCGTTCAACGTATCCATCACATAGAGTTTACAATAGTGAACAGTGAACAGGATGCTTTCCTGCTGGAGAATACACTCATAAAAGAATTCCAGCCCAAATTCAATATCAGCTTAAAGGACGATAAGACCTACCCCTATATTGTCATAAAAAATGAACGGTTTCCCCGGGTATTTTTTACGAGGAGGAGGATCGAGGATGGTTCACAATACCTTGGCCCATACACATCCGTAGAAAAAGTAAGGGAGCTGCTTGATTTCATAAAGCAAACCATTTTATTACGAACCTGTAAACTTAACCTCACAGAAAAAAATATAAAAGCAGGGAAATTCAAGGTTTGCCTTGAGTATCACCTTGGAAATTGCAAGGGACCTTGTGAAGGTTTGCAAACAGTTGAGGACTATAACGAAGGGCTGCAACAACTCGTAAACATTTTAAAAGGCAACATGTCGCCGGTGATCCAGCATTTTAAAAAAGAGCTGCAGCAACTGGTTCTAAAAATGGAATTTGAAAAAGCGGCCATCTATAAGAAGAAAATAGAGCACCTCCAGAATTTTCAATCCAGGTCAACTGTAGTGAACACGCGGATAGGAACTGTAGATGTATTTTCTATCCTGGAAGACGGGAATATCGCCTATGTAAACTACCTGGCCATTAATGCCGGCGCCATTGTTCAGACAAAGACGATCATGCTTGAAAAGAAACTGGAGGAAACAGCGGGTGAAGTCCTTGCTTTTGCCGCAGCACAATTAAGGGATCATTTCGGCAGTTCAACAAAGGAGATCATCGTTCCCTTACCAATTGAATATCCCGAAGAGGGCATTATTATTACCATTCCTAAAAGTGGCGATAAAAAAAAATTATTGGACCTGTCTGAAAAGAACGTGAATTATTTCCGCGAGGAGTTGAAAAGGAGGAAAATGCTTAAGCTCGAAGAAAAAACAACTACAGAGAAAATAAGGGTATTGCAACAATTACAAACAGATCTACAGTTACCCGCTGTTCCTGTGCAGATAGAATGTTTTGATAACTCAAATTTCCAGGGAAGCTTCCCTGTGGCAGCTATGGTGAGTTTTAAGAACGGAGAACCCAGCAAAAAGGATTACAGGCACTTTAATATAAAAACAGTGGTTGGCATCAATGACTTTGCTTCTATGAAGGAAGTGGTTTACAGGCGTTATAAGCGGTTACTG
>Ga0193706_1001483_pt1 | contig 10410 bp, 7 predicted proteins | sample U3c1metaG_FD_160130 | JGI IMG/M metagenome (GOLD analysis project Ga0193706, IMG submission 160130) | Soil microbial communities from a riparian zone of the East river system, Colorado, United States - U3c1 | ecosystem: Environmental > Terrestrial > Soil > Riparian zone | place: USA: East River... | reverse complement strand
TCGCGTTCCTTGCTCGCTCCGACGCGGGTGAACCGGTACGTCTCGAGAACGCGCAGCAAGCTGATTTGCGTGGAGAGGTCCATGGTGCCGACCTCGTCGAGGAAGATCGTTCCACCAGACGCCGCTTCGAATTTGCCTTCCGACGACGTGAGCGCGCCGGTGAAGGCGCCTTTTTCGTGCCCGAAGAGCTCGCTCGCAACCAGCTCGCGCGGAATGGCACCTGTGTGAATAGGAACGAAGGGGCCCTGACTGCGGCGGCTCCGATTGTGAAGTGCGCGCGCAACGAGCTCTTTGCCTGTTCCAGATTCGCCGACGATGAGCACAGGCGCGCCAGTCGGGGCGACGCGCTGAATGCGCGCGAAGACTTCGCGCATGCGCGCGGAACTCCCTACCATGCCCTCGAACACCGTGGGCTTGGACGGCAGATCCTCTTCGTCACCGGCCTCGCGCACATCGTCCGAGCGCAGCAGCTCTTGGAGTAACGTCACGAGGCGCATCGGATCCACCGGCTTTTGCAGATAATCCGTCGCTCCGAGCTTCAGTGCCTCGACCGCGCTGCCCACCGAGCCTTCGCCGGTGATGAGGACGACCGCGGGCGGGTTCTCTGCCTTGCGGAGCTCGCGGATCAGATCGATTCCGCTCGCCCCGGGAAGGTTCAGATCGGTCACCACCACGTCGGCAGGTTGGCGATGGAACAGGGTCTGAGCCTGCTCAGCAGATTCGGCCGTCGCCACGTCCATGCCGAGAGGGGTCAGCATCGCGCAGAGCAGCGCGACCTGGTCCGGTTCGTCGTCTACGAGAAGAACGCGCCCAAGCGAGGGGCGCGCATCCGTTGCAGAGTGCGTCATGATTGATCCCCCGAGGTGGTGTGTCGGATCTTCACAGAGACAAGTGCTTACCACTCGCCGCAAACGGTGAGCAAGGTCGGCACCGTCCGTTCAAAGTCGGATAGAACCTGACTTTTTCGTCGTCCAGCCTCGGAGGACCTTTTCGTCATCAAGCGCGCCCGTCAAGCCGCGGTGCGTTATGTCAGGGCGTCAGCGCAAGACAATAGAAGCCGCCGTAGCCGCCGCTCGATCCCACCGACGGGTCATTGGGATCCGCTCCGCCGGTTTGCGTGATGGTCCCTCCCGCCAGGCACCCGGGCTCACTCATGATGTCGATCCAGTTGCTCGTCGTTCCGCGCGGGAACGTGTAGCCGACGTGGGGTTTGCCGCCGGTTGCGGTGGAGTTGGTCCAATCCTGACAGGTGCCCTCGAGCCCCGTCGAATACAGGGTGCCTTGAGCCGAACTGCCCGTCAGCGTGGCGTGGTTGTCGTGCATCATGCCGCTGCCGTCGGGAAATTGGTTCGGCACGCCGTTTTCGTTGGGCAAATCGTTGATGATGGCGGGGTCCGCCCCCTTCGGTCTTGCCTGCAAGAGATCGGCTTTGGTCATCGCCACCAGCCGTCCCAGCCGGTCGTACCAAGGCCCGGTTCCGACGCGATCGATGGCGTTCACCTGCGTGCCGCCCGGCCCCTTGCTCACGCTGAGGAAGGCACGCCAAGTCTTGCCATTGCCGGCCATGCCCCGTTCGGCGGTTTGCGTGCAGATTTTGTCGGCGCCGGTGAGTCCATCGGCTTCGCCGAAGCGAAGATCGCCGCCGAATCCCTTGGCGTTGCCGGAGAGCGCGACCAGCGAAGCCTGACTCGTCACGAAAAAGCTGAAACGCGCGCCCGAGGCGTCGCCCGTCGTGCCGCCGCTGTCCTTCGCGCCCCCGGCGTCCGCGACGCCAGCGGTTCCGCCGGTTCCGGCCGCGCCGCCTTTGCCTGCCGCGCCGCCCGTACCCGCGGTTCCGCCCGTTCCAGCGGCGCCTCCGTTACCGGCCGCACCGCCGGTAGCGCCACCTGTACCGCTAGCGCCGCCCGTCGCGCCGCCAGTGCCAGCTGCACCGCCTTTGCCAGCAGCGCCGCCCGCGCCACTGGCGCCACCGGTTGCGCCGCCCGTGCCGCCCGTCGCGCCGCCGGTCCCACCGGTCGCGCCACCCGTGCCGCCCGTCGCGCCTCCTGTTCCGCCGGTCGCACCGGTGCCGGTAGCGCCCCCGGTGGCGACGCCGCCGGCTCCACCGGTCGCACCGCCTGCTCCACCACCGCCGGTTCCACCTGCTTTCGAACCGCCGCGACCGGCGGGCGAACTGCCCTCGTCGGTGCTGCTACAGGCGATGGCACCAATGGATGCGCATACGAAAGCCGCCGTTCCAATTTGACGGAGACGCGTCAACGAGCTCGTCATGTTGCTGTCCTTTCTCAGGCTTCATCCGTCACCTCTTCATCCCGTACTGCGCAGGATGAACGACATGCACAAGCGGTCGAGCGCGTGATCCGTCGCGCACCGAGGCAGCGCGCTGACCGTGCATGTCATAAGTAAGAAGAAGAGGTGACATTCCAATGAAGCCCTGCCGTGCCCGAAGACTCTGCCGGGAGTCAGCGGTGTGCGCAAGGCGTCGAAGCAATCGCGTTTCTTAAGAAAGCGTCATCGAACGCTCACATTAGAATCCTCTAGTTGTAACGGCACGAATGAGTTGCCTCTGCGCCACGGTGAAGACCGCGAGGATGGGCGCACTCAAGATGACATTGCCGGCCATCACCAAGTGCCAGCGCACGCCAGTCCCTTGTTCTCGCAAGAGAGCAATGCCGACGGGAACGGTACGAATGCGATCGTCGGTCGTCATGACGAGCGGCCAAAAGTAATCGTTCCAATGAAAAACGAAGCTCAATAAAAAGAGCGCAGCGAGTGTCGGCCGCAGCGCCGGCGCGAGAAGGCGATAGACGATATGTAGATCGCCGGCTCCGTCGAGACGCGCCGCTTCGACGAGCTCGTCGGGAATCGAAAGACACGCTTGACGTACGAGAAACGTGCCCATGGCGCTCGCACCGAAAGGAAGCACGAGAGCCGCCATGGTGTTGATGAGCCCCGCCCTTCCCAGCATGAGAAAAACCGGCACGAACGTCGCTTGCGTCGGAATGAGCAGGCAAATGAGTACGAGCCCGAAGGCGGTCCGACGCCCGACGAACTGCAGCTTGGCGAGCGCGAAACCGGCCGGCAGCGCGAGTACTATTTGCAATACGGCAATGAGAGTGGCCATCACCGCGGTATTGAGCAGGTACCGCGCCATGGGAACCGTCGCCCACACTTCGCGGTACGCTGCCACCGTCAGTGTCTCGGGAAACGGCGCCGTCGGCGCGTGCAAGAGCTCGGGCAATGTTTTGAACGAAGTAAGCACCATCCAGACGTAAGGCCCTACCCACAAGACGGCCACGAGCAAAGACGCCATCGCCGTGAGAGAGACCCGCGGCTTCACGCGACCTCACGACGCCGGAAAAGCCGCAGCTCGAGCGCGGTCAGCGAGAAGACCACCACACCGAACACCAGCGTCAGCGCGCTCGCTCGCCCCACGCGCAGGTTGAGGAAGATCTGCTCGTAGATCGCATAAACGAAAAACTCGGTCGCGTGCACCGGACCGCCCTGCGTCATGATGCGAACCACGTCGAACGCCTGGAAGGACAGGATCAAGCTGCTGGTCGCGACGAACGCCGCGCTGGGACCGAGCGCGGGCCAAGTCACGTTTCGAAAACGCATGATGGGACCGGCGCCGTCGAGGGCCGCGGCTTCGTAGAGCACGGGCGGGATGTCCTGCAGCCCGGCGAGAAAGACGATCATCGCATAACCGGCGATCTTCCAAATCGAGACCACCGCCAGCGTGTAGAGCGCGAGATCCACGTCGCCGAGCCAGTTCTTCTTGGGCAAACCCATGGCCATCGCGAGCCGCGTCACGAGCCCTGCTTCGCCATCGAGCAGCCACATGAAAAGGAGCGCCACCGCCACCCACGAGACGACGTAGGCGCTGAAGATGGCGCCGCGCACGAACGCCGCCAGAAGCCCTTTTCGGTCGAGGAGCAGCGCCAGTGCCAGGCCGAGTACGATGGCGCCGGTGACGACGACGGCGCTGTACGTGAGCGTGTTGCGGAAAATCCGCCAGAGCTCTCCTCGTTCCCAGAGAATCTCGTAGTTGGAAAGCCCGACGTAGGTGCGCGGCGTCAAGAGATCCCAGGTGAAAAGGCTTTCTTTGGCGGCCACGAAAAAGGGCACGATGAAAAACAGCGTGAGCAGCGCGAGGGTCGGCGCGAGCAGCAGATAAGGCTCGTAGGGGCGTGCGGGCTTCACGGCCGAAGCGCCTCCTTGCGTCCCTTGGCGAGCGCCGTTGCGGCATCCGTGCCCTCCAAGACGGCGTCCTCGAGGAGCGGATCCATGATTTCACGCTGCACGCGAAACAGCGTGGGCGACCATGGCCACGGCTCGATGGCGTCGAGCTCGCCTAGCACGATCTCGTCGTTTCGGTGTGCTTCGTAGTAACCGAGCCTGCGCAGCTCGGCGATGGCGCCGGAGGTGACGGGGATGTAGCCGGTGCTCGTCGACCACTCGATCGTCTGCGCGCGCTCCGTCATCCAGCGCAGAAATTGCCAGGCCGCGCGCTTTTCGTGATCTTTGGCGCCCCGGAGGAGGACGAAAAACGTGCCGCCCGTGGGGACGGCGTGGCGCACGTCGCGCGCGAGCGGCGCGACGCGCACCGGGAAGTTCGCGTTTTCTTCGATGTAACGAAGGAACGCGGTGCTCGACCAGAGAATTGCCGCGCGTCCGGAGAGAAAATTTTGGGTCCCGACTTGCCAGGCGCTGTAGTCGCGTCCGAGCGGCGGCGGCATGACGCGATCGCGGTGGGTGAGCGTCTGCCATAGGTCGAGCGCGCGCACGCCGGCCTCGCCACCGAGCGTCACGGTACCGGTCCGGTCGACGACGCGGCCCCCCGCCGAGGCGACGAGCGCCGCCCAGAACCACCATGACACCGGACAGTCGAATCCCCACACCGCGACGTTTGCCCCGCGCCGAACCGTGAGCGCGCCCGCCGCGGCGCGAAGCTCCGACCAATCGCGCGGGATCGAGATGCCTGCGTGATCGAGCATCGCGCCGTTCACATACATGATGGGAACGGACCGGTTGAAAGGAACGGCCACGAGGGGACGGTCCGCGCCGCCTTCGTACGCCCCGCTTTGCGCGAGCGCGGGGACGAGATCCAGATCGGCGGCCCCCTCGTAACCGTCGAGCGGCTCGAGCACACCGGCTTCGGCGAGATAGGGTACGACCTCGCCGACGACGTGGGTCATGGCCGGCGCCGCGCCGGCGGCGATGGCCGTGCGCACCTTGGCGAGCGCTTCGAAGTAGTCGCCCTGGAACGTCGCGTCGATGCGAGGGTGGCTCGCCTCGGTTTGGAAGCGCGTCAGCAGGCGCTGCAGCACCTCGCGGTTTTTGCCTCCGTAGCTATACCAAAGGGCGGCTCGCTCTTCGTCGGCTCGCCGCCCTTCACAGGCGAGCGCGGTCGCCATCGAACCCAGGATGACGCTGCGGCGCGAGACCCGAAAGCTCATTCGCGCGATCTCAATGCGCCGCAGGGGCGAGCTCGACGAGACCGGTACACTCCGCGGCTCGCGAACGAAGCCCCGCCTTCGGCCGCACCGCCACCGCGAGCTGCGCCTCGCGCAGAAGATGAAGGTCGAATGCGCTGTCCCCAAACGCGCCGAGCAATGTCTTGCTCGCTACGCCGGCGCGAAGAGCCTCCGTCTTGCCCGCACCGTACGTCACCGGCGGCTCGATCCGCGCGACGAGCCTTCCCTGCTCCGCCGCTTGCGACATGGCGAAGACGCCATCGATGGGCAAACCGAGCCGCTCGATGCAGCTCTTGACGACGAGCGCATGGGAGGCCGACACGACGTAGCGCGGCACGCCGCGCCGCGCCGCCCAGGCGATGATGGGCAGGACCTCGGCGTGGACGCGTGCCTCGAGCCCCGTCGCCGCCGCGACGCCCGCGGCAAAGGAGCGCACCTCGTCTTCGCGGTAACCGGCGAACGCGCAGGCCATCATGAGAAACGCGCGGTCCTCGGGGTAGGCATCCCGCGCGTAGGCTTCGTAAAGGATGCGTGCCTGCGCGGTTGGGTTTTGCGCACTGGGGAGGCCACATTCCGCCGCCTCATCGCGAAGCATGGAACCGGCAGCAGGCAAGATGGCTTCTTTTTCGAGCAAAGCTTCGAAGTTGTCGATACCCACATCGCCGCTCCAGAGCGTACCGTCGGCGTCGAAAGCGAGCATCGTTTCGCTCGAAGCCCGCCCGAGGGACCCGAGAAGACCCTCGAGCCGAGCTATCGCGTCCTCGCCTCGAACGAGGGGAAGCGCGTTTCTGCCGGACGCCTCGCTCTCGGACATGGTTCATCCTGCCACAGGGGCGACCGCCATGATATTCGAGAAGACATGCGACCCATCATCATCGGGGCCGGCCGCGGCAGCCGGCTCGAGCACTTGACCGACGAGATCCCGAAAACGCTCGTGCCCGTCATGGGTCGCCCCATTCTGGAGTGGGTGCTCGAAGCCCTGGCCGAAGGCGGCTTCACCCGCAAAGACGTCATCTTCATCTGCGGCTACCGCGCCGAGGTGATCAAGGCGCGCTATCCCGAATTTACCTATGTCGAGAATCGCGATTGGGAGCACAACAACATCTTGCTCTCGCTCTTGACGGCTCGGGAACATCTGCGGGAAGGCTTCGTGTCGACCTACGCGGACATCATCTATCGCGGAGCGGTCGTGCGTGGCCTGGTGGCATCGCCGCACTCGAAAGTGCTCGGCTGCGACACCGACTGGCGCCGACGTTACGTCGGCCGGACGCGCCACCCCGAAACCGACGCCGAGAAAATGCGCGCCGAGGGTGAGCGGATCGTCGAGCTTTCACGCAACATCGCGCCGGAGCAGGCCTCGGGCGAGTTCATCGGCGTCGCCAAATTCAGCGCCGACGGCGCCCTCGAGGTGCTCGACGCGTTCGACCGCGTCCGGGAGCGGTTCGCCGGGCAAGTGTTTCGCGAAAAGCGCACCTTCGAGAAGGCGTATCTCATCGACCTGTTTCAAGACATGGTCGAAAAAGGCGCGACTTTCCATCGGGTCGATACCCACGGTGGGTACATGGAGATCGACACGCTGCAAGACGAGAGCTTTGCTGCGTCGTGGTGGAATCCCAAATCGTAAGCTCGTGAGCGATGACGCTCGGTCGCTGACGGGTTTTCGACGTCACTGCGGGCGCAGCATGTCGAGCTCGGCGAAGAGAAAGGCGAAGACGTCGGTCATCTCGTCGATGACCTTGTTGATGGGCTTGCCGGCGCCGTGTCCCGCTTTGGTTTCTACGCGCAAGAGAATGGGATGCTCGGAAATGGTGGCGGCCTGCATGGCGGCGGCCATTTTGCGCGCGTGCAGCGGATCGACGCGCGAGTCGCTTTCGGCCGTGGTGAGAAGCACCGCCGGGTAACGCGTACCCGCTTTGACGTGGTGGTAGGGCGAATACGCGTAGAGCCAATCGAACTGCTTCGCGTCCTCGGAAGAGCCGTATTCGGCGACCCAGAGCTTGGCGATACGAAAGCGGTGGTAGCGAAGCATGTCGAGCAGCGGCACTCCGCACACCGCCGCACGAAAGAGGTCGGGGCGCTGCGTGATGAGCGCGCCGACCAAGAGACCGCCGTTCGAGCGACCGAACAAGCCGAGGTGGGCCGAATCGGTGTAGCCAGCAGAAATGAGCTCGCTGGCAGCGGCGATGGCGTCGTCGAACACGTTTTGCTTGTTGCCGAGCATGCCGGCTTGGTGCCATGTCTCTCCGAACTCACCGCCGCCGCGCAGGTTGGCGACGGCCAGAATGCCGCCGCGCTCGAGAAGCAGGTACATCGACGCCGAGAAGTTCGGAACGATGTTGATGTTGAAACCGCCGTAAGCGGTGAGAAGAGTCGGAGTTTTGCCGTCCTTCTTGAGACCCTTCTTGTGGATGAGAAAGATCGGCACCTTGGTGCCGTCCTTGGAGGTTGCCCGGATGCGCTCGACGTCGAAGGCGCCGGCGTCGATGGGGGCTTCTACCGCGTCCCATTTCTCGCTTTTGGCCGATTTCAAATCGAGCCGGTAGATGGTGGGAGCCACCGCGAACGAGGAAAAGTCGTAGAACGCCTCGTCACCGTCCCATCGTCCCGCCGCTCCGGCCGTGGAGCCAATGGTGGGGAGGGCTACCTCGCCCTTCGCCTCTCCATTCTTGGTGAAGATGCGCACCTTCGACGACGCGTCGGAGAGGTAAGTGGCAACGAGATCCACGCCGATGGGGGCCACGTCGTTGAGAACGTCTTGTCCCTCGGCAATGACCTGCTTCCACCCGGCGCGATCGGGCTTCTTGGGGTCGAAACTATAGAGCTTGTAACGAGAGGCGCCGTCGTTGGTGCGAACGTAGATGACGTCATTGCGCAGGGTGGCGTCGAAAATCGCCTCGACTCCGGTCACCACGGGCGAAAACACCACCTGCTTTTTGTCGTGGAGGTCCTTGAGATAGAGCTCGTTCTTGGCCCAACCTTCGTGCACCGTGACGAGCAACCAACGACCGTCGGGCGAGAGGTCGACGCTTGGCGAGTCCGTCATTTTGCGATCTTTGCCGAAGACGTAGGTGTCGTTGTCCGGCTCGTCGCCAATGCGATGCAAGTAGACCGTGCGGTGGTAATTCTCCTCGCCGTCCGGCACCGTCCCCTTCTTGGGATAGCGCGTGTAATAGAAACTCTTTCCGTCCGGCAGCCAGGCGATGGATGCGTACTTGGTGCGCTCGATCTTGTCGGGAAGGTCCTTCTTCTTCTCGACATCGCGCACGAAGAGCGTGCTGTCCTCGTCACCGTTTTGCGAAATGCCGTAGACGAGAAGGCGCCCGTCGTGGGAGGGGGACCACCAGTCGAGCGAGGTCGTCCCCTCGGCGGACATCAAATTGGGATCGACGAGCACGTCGTCCGCGCCCTGCACACCTTCGCGCACGTAGAGGAGCGGTTGATTCTGCTGACCTTCCCGGCGCACATGAAAGTAGCGGTTCTTGTCGGCCGCGACTTTGCGCACCGCCGGCGTCCCCACCGTGCCGATGCTGAGCAGATCGGACAAACTGGAGTGAAGCCGTTCTCGATCGCGCACCCGATCGAGCACACGACGCGTGACGGCGTTTTGCTCTTCGGTCCAGTGCTTGACCTCCTCGCTGTCGCCGCTCTCGAGCCAGCGATAGGGGTCGGATACTTTTCGTCCGAAGTAGGTGTCAGAAACGTTTTCTCGTCGCGTGGGAATGAGCAACGGACGAGCTGGAAACGCGCCGGCCAACGCCGGGCGCGCCAAGGGCGAATCGATACTGACGCTGGATGCGGGAGACGGCTGCGAAGGAGCCGGCGTACCACCGCCACAAGCGACGAGCACGAAGGACCACCCCCACGGCGACACGGTTCGGAAGACACGCTTGAGCACTTGATGATGGTGACCCGCCGCGGGGCATGCGTAAAGAGGTACGCGCGCGCGTAGGTAAGAATCGTTGCATCGGACGCGACCGCGCGCGCGAAGCGTCGTCGTTCGCGACGTGCGTCCTCTTCCGCTTCACCTTTACCTACTTCGTCCTTCGCACCGCTGTGTAGCAAGCGACGACGCCAACCACGTTCATCAGCGAGCTCAGCAACGATGAGCGTCTGAACGACAGCACCTTCCCCATATCGTCGTCATCGTCGCACTCGCCGGGGCGATCGTGTGCTCGATCGCCGATCACCCGTCATCACCGCAATCATCGGTGCGCCTACTCGTCGTCGTCCGAGCCGTCATTCTGCTCTTGGGCGAGGTTGTCGAAACGCGTGTAGGCCGCCTCGAAACGCACCTTGACCTTGCCGGTCGGCCCGTTGCGCTGCTTGGCGATGATGAGCTCGGCGATCCCGCGCTGTTCCGATTCCGCTTCGTAGTAGTCGTCGCGAAAGATGAAAATGATGTTGTCGGCATCCTGCTCGATGGCGCCCGACTCGCGAAGATCGGAAAGTTGCGGGCGCTTGTCCTTGGAGCCGCGCGTCTCCACCGCGCGATTGAGCTGCGATAGCGCAATCACGGGCACGCGGAGCTCCTTGGAAAGCCGCTTCAACCCGCGCGAAATCTCGCTTATCTCCTGCTCGCGACTGGACGTGTACTGGTGCCCGCTCATGAGCTGGAGGTAGTCGACGATGACGAGCCCGATGCGTTGTCCGACGCCCCCCTCGGGCGCCGTCCGGTTGTATTCGGCCTGCAAGCGACGGACTTTGGCGCGCAGCTCGAGAACGCCGAGCGACGGCGTGTCGTCGATCCAAATGGGAAGGCGATACAGGAAAGATGCCGCTTGGGTAAGGCTGTTCCAGTCGCGGTCTTGTAAAAATCCCTGGCGCATCTTGCCGACATCGACGCGACCCTCGGAGCAAACCATTCTCGATGCGAGTTGCTCGCGCGGCATTTCCAGCGAGAACACCACCACGCCCATGCCGGGCTCTTCGCGGG
>Ga0193706_1001482_pt1 | contig 10419 bp, 11 predicted proteins | sample U3c1metaG_FD_160130 | JGI IMG/M metagenome (GOLD analysis project Ga0193706, IMG submission 160130) | Soil microbial communities from a riparian zone of the East river system, Colorado, United States - U3c1 | ecosystem: Environmental > Terrestrial > Soil > Riparian zone | place: USA: East River... | reverse complement strand
GTTGCCAATGGCAGCCTCGTGAAAAAATTCGAAGGGTATAGAAATACTGTCTGGACAGTCGCTTTCAGCCCGGACGGCAACACAATCGCAAGTGCAGGCGAAGACAAATATATACTCATTCACGATATTGCTTCCGGCTACATTCTCCATACGCTAAAAGCACACAGGTTAAATATTTGGTCGGTCAAATTCAGTCCGGATGGAACAAAATTGGCAAGTGGCAGCTTCGATAACAGCATTTTCCTTTGGGATCCGGCAACAGGCAGGCAGTTACGGGAATTTATTGGCCATACAGAAGCGGTGATCGACCTCGCATTTACCCGGGATGGTCAAAGGCTCGCCAGTACAAGCGATGACAAAACCATTAAATTTTGGGATGTGAATAAAGGCCTGCTGCTGAAAGAATTAAATGTTGAAGAACATGTACAGGCCCTGGCATTCAGCCCCGACAACAAAAGGCTGATGACGGGCGGAAAGGATAAAAATATGCTTGGCGAGTTGTTCCAGAATTTCACGGGCGACTCTAAAATATATAAAGGCGTTTCAGCAAGATTGTGGGATGTCAACAGCGGAAAGCTGATTCAAACATTCACGAGTCACAGTAATGATGTGAATGACGTAGCGTATAGTAATGATGGTAAATGGATCGCAACAGCTAGCGCAGATAATACGGTTGAGATTTGGAAAGTAATTAAATAATCTCAAGACTGTCGCTTTCTTACCTATTTGAAACGCCGTTTAAAAAAAAATAATTCCACCGGTCTAAAAAATTTTGATGATAAACGAAGAACATCGTATATTAATAATCTAAAACTATTAGCCATGGTAAAAAAAATTCTACTATTGCCTGTAGCTGCTTTAATGATCACTGCAGTACATGCACAAAAAAATTCAAAAAGAGTAACTGCTTACGCCATTACCTCAGAGGTAAAAGGCAGCAGTAAATGGGCCGAAGTAAAACTGGTTGACCTGGTGACGGGTGAAGAGTTACAACCGGTTTATCAAAGTAAGTCTGAAACACAGCCGCTGAATGCCCGTACAAAAAAACCCATTGAAAAAAAAGACATGACTGCCAGCCTCCTACCCACGCGGGATGTGCTGATCACCCATTTACCGGAAAAAAAGATGGTGACAGAGAATAGCAGTATGCGTAACCCAACGGTTACGATCACTTCCCCGGTGGAAAAAAATAAAATAGAACGGAAAGTGATCCGCACTGTTCGTGTAGCGGTTCGGTCAGATGCTCCATTTGCCACTAACTCAGCAGCGTGTGCATTTGATAAAAAGCACGACCGCCTGTATTATACACCGATGGGCATTAACCAGCTAAGGTATATCGACCTGAAAACAGGAACGATCTATTATTTTGAGAACGAGCCCCTGGGTGCATTGAGCGGGCCGGGTGATACCGATAACCAGGTTACCCGTATGACAATAGGATCAGACGGCAACGGTTATGCATTAACCAACAGCGCCAACCATCTTATACAATTTACAACTAATAAGAAAGCCGTCACCACAGACCTTGGACCATTATCTGATGATGCATCAAACGGAAATATTTCCGTTCATGACCGCAACGGTTATGGGGGAGATATGGTGGCCGACAAATCAGGTAACCTATACCTTGTTACCGCAAACCACCGGGTATTTAAGATCAATATTGGATCAAAGGTAGCAACATTTGCAGGCCGCATCCAGGGCTTACCCAATGGTTTCAGTACAAACGGCGCCGCGGTGGAAAGCGAAAGATCGATCGTTGTAACCAGTGCAACCAACGCCAGTGCATACTATAAGTTTAGCCTTGACAATATGCAGGCAGAAAAAATATCAACAGGTGAATCTGTTTTCAATGGCTCTGACCTTGCCAATGGAAATCTTATCTCCGACAAAAAGAAAAAGAAAGAAGCTGAAAAGCCAGTTGAAGAAAAGATAGAAGAAGCCAAGATAGTGGTAGAAGCATCAAAACCGGTAACTCCGCCTGTTGATGGATTAACAGCTGAAAAAATCTCAGTTTATCCCAACCCGGTAACCAATGGTGTTGTAAAGATATCATTCAGTAATTACCAGGCAGGTACTTACCAGTTGCAACTGGTAGACCAGAATGGTAAGATCATCACTTCCCAAATTACAACCATTAGCAGCAAAATGCAGGTGCTGGAATATAATATTCCTGCTATGGCTGCCAAAGGCGCTTACCTGTTAAAGATCTTCAATAGCAGTAATAAGACAGTAAATACGGAAAGGATAATGGTGCAATAATATCCTTTGCACCGAAGCAAAAAGCCGGGTGTTACATCCGGCTTTTTTATTCTGATCAATGGTAAGTTGTAAACAGGTTAAGTAATCAAGCCATTCCTCATTCCACTATTTTCCAGTAAGAATCCTTCCGGGCGATCTTGCCGTTTCGAAACTCCCACAGGTCACAGCCCTGCACCTGTAATTTTACCCCTGAAGTCGTCGTTCCCGTGAGTGTCCATTCCGACACGCCCCTATCGCCTTCGACCCAATGCCGGTCGTTACCGTAATGAACATCCGGTATTCCCTTGAAGCGCCCCGCAAGTGCTTCCCTCACTTTTTCTTTACCGATGAAGCGCTGCCCGTAAGCTTCAGGCCCCCTTGGAAAATCAAAGGAACAATCATCGGAGAAATATTCCATGATCGCATCAAGGTCATGACGATTGAATGCTTCAAGAACCTGCTTTAAAGTTTCTGCTGTGACTGTCATTTGCGGGGAATTGCTTTGGGTTTGTAATGTGGTATCACTTTTTGGACTATTACAACTTAAAGATCCTAACAGGAAAGTTAAGCATACAATATTTAAAAATTGTCTTGTAACGGAATATTCCTGCATACAGTTGCTGTACCTGCACGGTGATACAGGTTATTAAAGGAACAAAAAAATCTTTGAAACTCAAAGCCCCATTAATCTTAGCCAGGCCAATGAATTATTGTCCAATATTCACATGGAAAAATATCCTGCCAGGGTAGTCAGCCCCATTGCGGCTGTACCCCAAATGTACTTCTGATTATAGCTTTTCTTACGCTTGAACCACCGGTCTTTGCCGCTACATCTTTTTGTAAATTAAAAGTTCTTTGGAAAGATAGATAACCGACTCTCCTCACTTTCTTAAGATCTTTTCCACTGTCTTTCCTTTCGCCAATTCATCAACCAGTTTATCCAAATAACGGATCTTTTGCATTAGCTTGTCTTCGATTTCTTCCACACGGTAACCGCAAATTACTCCTGTAATTTTTGAAACATTTGGGTTTATTTGTGGAGCCCTGGCAAAAAATGTTTCAAAATCACTTTTATTATCGATATGTTTTTGAAATGTTTCTTTATTATATCCTGTTAGCCAAAAAATTATCTCATCTACTTCAGCTTTTGTGCGACCTTTCTTCTCCGCCTTTTGGATATAATGTGGGTAAACACTTGCGAATGAAGTTTTAAAAATTCTTGTATTATTCATTTTTAAAGTTACTTTTTGGTAGTCATTGCTGTTTATAACTATGGTTGCATTAAATAAAGTGTCATTGTGCTGAAATGCCACTAATGGCCATATCCTAATCTGTAGCCTCCCACAATTGAATTTTATTTCCTTCAAGGTCTAAAATATGAACAAATTTGCCATAATCATAGGTTTCAATTTTGTCTAAAATTGTTACATTTTCTTTTCTTAATTCTTCAACTAGTATTTCTAAATTATCTACTCTGTAGTTTATCATAAAGTCTTTTGTTGACGGTTCAAAATATTTCGTGTTTTCTGCAAAAGGATTCCACTGGGTAAGCCCCTTTTTTGTGCTGTCATCCATTTGTCGCCATTCAAAGCTTGTACCATATTGGCTTGTGTCAAACCCAAGGTGTGTTTTATACCATTCGTTAACTGCTTTAGGGTCTTTACATTTGAAGAAAACACCGCCTATTCCTGTTACTTTTTTCATTTTTGTAAATTTATAATTGTTAAAAATTTGTATTAAAAGCCATACTGGCTACGGGCTTCGGTTATTCACATATCCACAGTGAATTAGCAAACGGTCATGCCCACAACTGAAGAAAGGTAATGGACTACTCCCGAATTAAGTTGGTGATGCCCGAATTGCACCAATACCGTGTTAGCGGTATAGCCTCCTGCTATGTCGCCAGATTCAGTCTGTTAGAATACTTCACTACTCTATACAGCATTATGAAATTTATTATAGCCAGGAATAACATTGGGATTCTTCTATAAATAAAATCTGTTGATATAAGCCGATCAATTAATTCTAGGGAAAAACTTCTATCAAGCTGGGTTTGAATGGGAATTTGAATAGCTATAGTTGAAATAAGAGCTGTCAAATTAAAAAGTAATGCCAGCCAAACCAACCACTTGGGTATAATCATCGGTCGAAACCAAAATAACAAAATCTGAGGCATGAAGGATAAGAAAAAGAAAACAACAAATAGCGGAATAATTAGCGAACTGTCAATTTGATGAAATTTAGGGAATTCATTTGTACCCACAGCACGCCATGTTCTGTAACCAACCAATGAATTTACTATGCCTCCACCAAAAACATAGAAAGTTAGTAGAATATAGACTGAAAATACAATCGTGGAAATGTTGTGTTTGTTTGACATTTGATAATTTTTAAAACATTTTATGTGCTATGTTTTGTTTTATCGAGTCTCCACTGGCTTACAGCTAACGTCCGGGATTACCGAAGGCTGGGTATTTGTAGCTGTGTCCGGCCCCAAGACGATTTACATTAAAGGAACGGTTTTTATTTAAAACGAAAAGCAAATTATTAAACGGCCAAGCCCTGGCCATTGATTGGTAGCGATAAAATGCTGAAGAAAGTTCGTCAAATGCAGCTTGCGAGCCGTTGTTTTTAGCTATTTTTCATTCTAATTCTTTACAGCTGTAGTTATGAATATTTAGCAAATCTATTACTATCAAAACGATAGTTTCTTCGGTGTCAGCCGATGACTAAAGATTGCTAGCGAAATTATGCTCAGAGAATTGTAGCAATGCTATGTTAGCGGTCCATCGTTTTGCTAAATTTAGTCATGTCAATCCTCTATTGCATCAATACCTTGCTCTTTAAGTTTTGCTAATCCGTCTTTCATTGCTTTGACTTGTTCTGATGAGTGTCCTTGCCAAATAGTAATCTCGCCAACAACCTTAAACGGATGTTCTGAACGGTAGGACTTTGTTGGATTACCTGAGAATTTTTTGTCAGTTAAATTGGGATCGTCCTCAATTGGACCAGTTGGTTCTACTAAGTATATTCTTTCACGCCCTTCGCCCAAAGCAAGTTCAGCTCCCCAAATAGCAGCATCAAGAGTTGCACTAAGATAAATATACTTCGCTTTTTTCTTCTGTCCATAGTTTGAAATAAGGCCAATTTCGATAAAGTCACCAATCTTTAAGTCAGCCTTTGTACCATGGAAAAATGTCTGGGAAAAAGGGCTTTGACTAAGATTATATAATTTGTTCTCAGTTTTGTTTTTTCTCATTGCCGTATATTAATGTGTGATTGTTTCTTAGTGTATGTGCGGATGTCAGTTACAATGAAACGCTAACGTTGAAGCATTGGCGATGTGGCGGTATTCTGTGTTAGGTCCGCCCGGTGCTGATGCTGATTAAAGATACAAAAGATCATTGTGTATTTGCTTGCCCGGTGCTATTCGTCAACTGAAGCTGATTAGCGATATCTCGTTGATTGTTATTCCGTTCGCACCGCCATATGGCCAATGCAATGTTGGCGGCTGGTTTGCTGTCTGTCCGATGTGATCGGACTTTTCATTTCAGCACGAAGGAAAGTAAAAGCGATTGACATTTAATGCTCTGCTAGCTTAAGCCCATATCGTATTGCCGCTTCAAGTATATCAATGTTTATATCTTTTAGAGTTTTGAACTTAATGCAATATCCGCTCACACTCGCCTTGCCTATTTTATTTCCATACGTTTGAGCTAAGTATGTTTTATCTTTCATACCCATGATATAGACTGAGATGCCGGTTTTGTTTGCACTCATACCAATTTGGTAAAACTCTCTGGTTGTTCCATTAGCATATTTTATGGTGTACAATCCGTATCCTATATTAGGGTTAGAAACAGTTTGATTTTCGCTGTTTTTACCATCCAAGAACCATAATTTACATTCAGGTAACACTTGAAGTGTGAGCCGGTGCAACTCTTGCATGTCATTACGTTTTGGTTCAGGTTGGCTGGTAATATACTTTTTGATTTGTTCTTGTACGTTCATATAAAATATAAAATTACGGGTTGCCTACTTTGAAGGTGTTATAAACTTACCGCCATCCGTTTAGGGCTTGGCGTTGCAGAGCAAATCAGGGAACGACAGCCCAGCCTTGCACTAAAGATAAATTGAAATACAATACTAGAGACTTTATTCTTCAGCCCCTATAACGTCAAACCTTCTGTTAGCGGTAGCGTTTTTGTCGTCTTTGTTTCAATTATTATTTATTAATTAAATCTGCTTTTACGTATGCTATTTTTTCTTTTTTAAAAGCAAATAAAAAATTTCTCCTCATCTTTCTTTCGGGAAAATCACCTGTAAATTGCACTTCCAAATAAGCGTGATATTCGTCTTAAATTTCAATTTCAACAATTCTGTTCGGGTATTATAACCAATGAAATAACTTACAAAATAATCCTTGATGCTGTCGTGTCCGATAAATTTTCTGCCAACCGAAGGGTCGTCCAAAACGGCATTGCCCAAATAGAATTCTAAATATTTTTTTTGACCGAAAGCATTGCTGGTGTTAATCCAATCGCTGATAGAAGTTTCTATGTTCATACGTTTTTTTTAGCATACTAGCTCTGGACCCTTTTGCGTAATAATGATAGAATAAATAACCTACAAATCTTATTGTTTTCATTAGTGTCTGTCAATCTGTGATCCTAACAACGTCCAGCCACCTTATGCCAAACCGAATGTTGTATGCAATATTATAGCTTGTAGCAAAGCCTAAACCCTAAAGTAACATTTGGGGAAATACGGTCACCACTATTATTTGGAGAGCCAAAGGTGCTGTTATTAGCATCAATATTATCTCTTATGCTGGCAATAGTAACATCTACAGTTTGGGAAAGAGCGTCCCTGTTCTGGTCATAATCTTTGTTTTTGGTTCTGATACTTCTAAGTCTCAGGCCGACTCCTCCAAATATGTCAAATGAAAAGCTCCTTGAAAAACTGTATTGATAGCCATATAAAATATTTATACCAAAAATATTTCTTTTAACCCCAAAATTGTCAATTTTAGCCATTGAAGTGTCTCTTTGATAGTTATAGCCAATTACCGTATTATGCGAATCACGAATAAAAAAAGCATTTGCAGCGATATACTTTCCATAAAAAGTGGAATTGTCTGTATGCCTGAAATAGTATCTAAGCTCTGTTTTTACTTTAAATCCATTTGACGGGAAAAAGCTAGTATCAAAAAATTCATAATAGCCTTTTCTGTATTTTACCCCAAACTCACTATACAGGCTTACATTTTTTGATAACATAAATTCAACTCCTGCTTGTATTGCGGGGAAACCTACTTCGTCAACCAAGGCAAGCGGAGATATTTTGACCAAAACTTTATTTGTCTGGCAAATGCCATTTAAAGTTATGAAAATAAAAAAAAATGGTAGAATATGTTTCATGGTCAGATTATTATGCACAACGCCGGGCATTGCCGTAGTTTAGGAATTTGATGCTGTATCCGCCGGGATGCTGCTGATTAAAGGAACGAAATTTTCTCATGATTACAAAGCCAGATGATCGGTAGTGAAATAATGCTGAGAATCTAACTGTCAGCCCGAATTAGGACTATGCTATGTTGGCGGAACTTATTTTAAGCACATTAGTAATTCTGTTTCTAATTTGCTTTCATCATTTGTCCAATGTCCATAGACTTCAACATATGGAAGAGTAACTTCAAATCCTTTTTCTGTATCTCATTATTCAGGGCTTGCCCAACTTGCTTTATTAGGTTATAAGGACCTATATGTTTATAAATTTTAGATTATTAAAAAATACTCCTAGTCTAAAACCTTTGGTGCAGCAAAGGAAAATTCTAGCTGGACCTCGGAGTAGGAATGGGAAGGCAGGAACTAATACGAAATAATGGTTCTCGTAACCGGGTTTCTTTATAAGTGCACCTGCCTTCTTCTTCCATAAAGTTATTCACAGAAAAATACTTTTTTAACACCCCTGCACTCCCAGGTAGTAGTAATAGTATTTTTATAGAAAAAGTCTTAGATTACAAACAAAGGTTTCTTTAGTACATCGTCACGGCGCGGACACGGCATCAAATACACAGCCTGTGGCAAGCCCTCGACGTTATGCGTTATTTTATGACAGAGAGTTAGAGAAATGTACTAATCGAATAGAAACTCTAAATCTAAATAGAGATCATGACTTTAATTAACAAGTAAATAAGGCTATGGCAAAAAAGAAATTAATACGCATGGACAATGTCGGCATTGTGGTTGAATCCCTCGATGAGACCATTGTTTTTTTCACCGAGCTTGGTTTAAAACTTGAAGGACGGGCCACAATAGAAGGAGAATGGGCTGGGCGAGTCACGGGACTAGGAAATCAGCATGTCGAGATTGCAATGATGGTCACTCCCGACGGTCATAGCCGGCTTGAAATATCACGATTTCTAACTCCTTCCATTATATCCGATCACCGCAACGCCCCAGTAAACGCTCTTGGCTATTTACGCGTTATGTTCACGGTGGACAACATCGATGAGACGCTTGTCAGGCTCCAAAAAATTGGTGCGCAGCTCGTCGGAGAAGTGGTGAAGTATGAGGAATTGTATCGACTTTGTTACATACGGGGTCCTGAAGGGATTCTTATTGGGCTGGCAGAACAACTCAGTAAAAATAGAAATCCTTTGTAAAAAACTCGATTGAATAATTATAGCCAATTTGGACAACTCCGGCAAAAAAACAGTGCATAACATGGTCTTGCCGCAAGCTGGGCCTGACCAGGTAACTTCAGCATTATATCGCTCCCATTCCTCGGCTATGGGCATGACCGTTTAGCAATCGGCTTTTCATTCTCATTAAATTATCGTTCCTTTATTGCATCGTGACCAGGCGGACAGCATCAAATACCCAGCCTGCAAGCCCCGGACGTTAGCGGCCATTGTAAAAAGACGGTAACAAACCATAGACAACAATAAAAAGTAGAACTATATGAGAAAAATGCTGCCATTGCTGCCTTTTTTTATTTGCTGAACTGTATCGCCAGGCCAGTGCAAAGTGACTGTATCTTTAGTTTCGGACCTGATATTATCTTTTGGGGGATCTGTTTTGTTTTGTCCTTCACAGGAAGTGAAAAAAAACAAACATCAAGAACAAAACATATACGTGTGCGTATTTCATAATTTATTTACTCAGCACCCCCCTTTGCGAGGCGCACGTTTATAAATTATTTTACTATCTCGTTCTACATAGTCGCCCGATACTATTGGATATGAATACTTGGGCGCGTGCGATACGCTATGGCTTCTGATAATTATTTTGTCGTTAACTTTCAGGCTATGCAATTGCTGAAATTCATTAGACTTTTCCGGCCCAAAACTAAGAATATAATCGTCACCATTAATCCTGGCCATCACTCCGAAGCCTAATTGTGAGCCTGGCGGAAGAGAAAGAGAGGTTACAACAGCCCCCATATTGGTGAAAGCACTTATATGCTTGCTTATTTTAGCAGCACCGGCAAGCACTTTTTTACCTTCGGGAGACGCTTCCCATTTTTTGTACTTTATACCATCAGGGGTAGCCTCCCAATTTTTCAATTCGGCTTTCCTTTGATCAGCGGAGAGTGGTTTTGGGGTTGATTTTTTAGAAGTTTCATTTTTGACTTCGCGATTAGCAAATACTAGTCCGCTTACCACAACCAGCGGTAAGATCAGCGCATAAATAACTTTTTTCATATTTGTGTAGGTTTAATTAACATAGATCTTTTCATCCTTTTAAAGTTGGTGTAACAAAAATACTTTGATATTTTTCGAGTTGAGGGATTTGGATTGTAAATAAAAATGTAACCTTTGTAAATAAATTGTAAATAGTATGTCGGAAAGCCGAAATCACCTCTCCGGGAAACGTAAATACCTGTACGGGGTGTTACTACTCATGTTTATCTCTTTGATCTGCGTGGCTTTTAGTATGGCGGGCAGTGACGACTATGATATCGCCAGGAGGGAAGTTTTACTCCGGCGGATCGGGCATGAAATACTATTACAGTCAGGCGACAGTACATCACGGGTACTCCCGGTAAAAAAGATCGCCGAAAATGAATACCAGATTAGTTTTGAGAATGCCTTTAGTTTTCACCCCGACTTTCTGGTGAATATTACCCAGCGTTTGTTAGCCAAAGACCCTCTTGCACGTGATTATGTTGTTA
>Ga0193706_1001481_pt1 | contig 10422 bp, 9 predicted proteins | sample U3c1metaG_FD_160130 | JGI IMG/M metagenome (GOLD analysis project Ga0193706, IMG submission 160130) | Soil microbial communities from a riparian zone of the East river system, Colorado, United States - U3c1 | ecosystem: Environmental > Terrestrial > Soil > Riparian zone | place: USA: East River... | reverse complement strand
TCGCGCATCCGCTCGGGATAGACGAGCATGCCGCGAACAATGCCGGTAAAACGCCGAAGCATGTGATCGAGCGCCGCGAAGCTGTCGGGCAGAATCACGCGTTCGACCGACGAGTGGGAAATGTCGCGCTCGTGCCACAGCGCGATATTCTCGAACGCCGCCTGGCAGTTGGCGCGAACCACGCGCGCCAGTCCGACAATCTGCTCGCAGCCAATCGGATTGCGCTTGTGCGGCATGGCCGAGGAGCCTTTCTGGCCCTTGGCGAACGGCTCCTCGACTTCGCCAACCTCGGTCACCTGCAGACCGCGAATCGCCAGCGCGAATTTCTCGAGCGATGCCGCCGTGATCGCCAGCCCGGCCATGAGCTCCGCGTGCCGGTCGCGTTGAATGATCTGCGACTCCACGGTCGCCGCCTCGAGCCCGAGCCGGCGGCAGACCTCGGCTTCGATCTCAGGCGGCAGGTGGGCAAACGTGCCGACGGCTCCGGAAATCTTCCCGACGCTCACCGTCGAGCGGGCGCGCAGGAGGCGTTCACGTCCGCGGTCGAGCTCGGCGTACCACAGCGCGAGCTTCAGGCCGAAGGTCATCGGCTCGGCATGAACGCCGTGGGTGCGGCCGATCATCGGCGTGCGCCGGTGCTCAATCGCCCGATCGCGAAGAGCGTCGGTGGCCGCCGCCAGGCCGCTCAGGATCACGTCGCACGCCTCGCGCATCTGAAGCGCCTGCGCCGTGTCGATGACGTCCGACGAGGTCATGCCGAAATGGAGCCAGCGCGCCGACGGGCCGACTTTTTCGGCGACCGCGGTGGTAAATGCAATCACGTCGTGCTGGGTCACCCGCTCGATCTCTTCGATGCGCGCGACGTCGAAGGCGCCGCGCTCGCGAATATCGCGCGCCGCGTCAGCCGGGATGATGCCGGCGGCGGCCATCGCCTCGGCGGCGGCGGTCTCGACGAGCAGCCAGGTCTCGTACCGGTGCTGATCGCTCCAGATCCGCCCCATATCGGGGTGGGTATAACGAGAAATCATCTAATCGAGGTCGAGCCGCTCGCGCGGAACCTGCAGGCCGTTCACATTGCCAAGGACAGTCGCCGACATCGAGCCGTTCCGGAACAGATCGGCGGCCACCCGCTGGACATCAGCGGCGGTCACGCGCTCGATTCCCTGCAGTGTTTCGTCCAGGCCGAACTGGCGATCGAAATAGATCTCCTGCCGGGCCAGGTGCGACATGCGGCTCGCCGTGTTCTCGAGGCTCAGCATGAGGCTGCCCTTCAGGTGATCCTTCGACCGCTGAAGCTCGGCGGCCGGAACCACCGTCTGTTTCACGCCGCGCAATTCTTCGACGACGAGGTCGATCACCTGGCCGACGGCGTCGTTCGAGCAGCCGGCGTAAACGGTGAAGGATCCGGCGTCGCGGTACGCGCTCAGGCCGCTGAAGACCGCGTAGGCGAGACCGCGCTTTTCACGCACGTTTTGAAAGAGACGCGAGCTCATCGACCCGCCGAGCAGCGTATTCAGCAGATAGCTAGCATAACGATCGTCGTGATTCTGGGGATAGGCGCTCACGCCGACGCACAGGTGGCTCTGCTCGAGCTCCTTGTTGCGAATGAGCACCTTGGGCACCACCTGAGGCGCCTGTTCACCCAGCACCGAGCCGTTGGCCGGCAGCGATCCGAACCCTTTCTCAACAAGCTCGCGGACACGTTCGTGTTCCACGTTGCCCACGGCCGAGACAATCAGATTGCGGGCCGTATACGCCTGCTGGAAGTACTCGCGCAGTACTTCCGCGCTGAACGACTCGACCGTCTCTCTAGTGCCGAGAATGGGTCGTCCGAGCGGATGGTTTTCCCAGAAGCCCTGCGTGAAGAGCTCGTGGACGAGGTCATCGGGCGTGTCCTCGACCATCTTGATCTCTTCGACGACGACCTTCTTTTCGCGCTCGATGTCTTCGACGCTGAAGGCCGGATTCCTGACGATGTCGGTGAGGATGTCCATGGCAAGCGGCAGGTGCTCGTCGAGGACTTTGATGTAGTAGCTGGCGTACTCCTTCGCGGTGAACGCGTCGAGCTGCCCACCAATCGAATCGATCGCCTGGGCAATATCTTCCGCCGACCGCGTGGCAGTGCCCTTGAACAGCATGTGCTCGACGAAATGCGCGATGCCGCTCTTGTCGGCGCTTTCGTGCCGCGAGCCGCGCGTCAGCCAGACGCCGATGCTGACCGACCGCACTTGAGTCATGCGCTCGGTGAGAATACGAAGCCCGTTACCAAGAACGTCTCGAACGATCGGCGAATTCGACAAGGTGATGCTCGCTGCAGGAACCGTGTTCAACCGGCGGCCTTGAATATGCCGCAAAGCATTGAGACAAAAGGAATTAACGGTCGATTGACACTATAACACGTGCGCCTCGATTGGGGCAAGCACCCGGGCAAGAAAAGACTCCCGACCCCTTTTTCGCGTTAAGATCGAGAATCCGACAAGTGGTTTGAAACGTGAGAGATACCGTGACCGCGCCCCGCACCGACCTTGCCAATCTGGAACGCTCCGCTCTCGAGGAAGCCCTGGCGGCTCGCGGGCATCAACGATTCCGGGGGCATCAGATTTTCCAGTGGATCTACCGGCACGGCGTCACCGACCTGAATGACTGGGCCGCCCCGTCCACCATGTCAGATGTGCCGCGTGCGCTGCGCGAGCAGCTTGCGGCCGAGTTCGCGTTGACGACGCCTGAGCTCGTGCACCGCGAGCGCTCGATCGACGGTACTGAAAAATTCCTGCTGCGCCTCGCCGATGGCCGGCAGATCGAGTCGGTCTTCATCCCCGACACGCCCGCGATGACCTTCTGCATCTCGACCCAGGTGGGCTGCGCGATGGCCTGCGCCTTTTGTCTGACCGGCAAGATGGGACTCTTGCGAAACCTGACCGCGGGCGAAATCGTCGGGCAGGTCCGGGTGCTCGCGGACGCGCTGACAATGCGGGACGGGACGTTCAACATCGTGCTGATGGGCATGGGTGAGCCTCTCCACAATTATGACGAGACGATGAAGGCGCTCAGGATCCTCGCCGACGAGCACGGGTTTGCGATGTCGCCGCGCCGGATCACGTTGTCGACGGTGGGTCTGCTGCCGGCACTCGAGCGGATGGCCCGCGAGCCGATCATGCCGAATCTGGCGATCTCGCTCCACGCGCCCACCGACGCGACGCGCGGGAATCTCGTCCCGATCAACAAGAAGTACGGCGTCAGCGACATCATCGAGGCGTGCAAACGCTTTCCGTTGAAGCGGCGCAATCGGATCACGTTCGAGTACGTGCTGCTCGCCGGCGTCAACGACTCGCCTGCCGATGCGCGGCGCCTGGCGAAGCTGCTGTCGGGCGTGAAGTCCAAGGTCAATCTGATTCCGTTGAACGCCGCTGCCGGAATTCCATTCGATCGGCCATCGGACGAAGCCATCGATCGTTTTGCGGGAATTCTCGCCGACCACCACCTCATCGTATCGGTCCGCAAGAGCCGCGGCAGGGACATTCGAGCCGCTTGCGGTCAGCTGATCGTGGAAGGGCCGCGGAAATCACCCGCCCAGCAGCTCGCCGTCATGCTCTGACAGGAGGCGGACGTTGACCCATTCGTTGCGACTACGGCCGGGCGGAACCCTCACCTTCAGATAATTTCCCGTTACGACGAGCGATCCGTCCTCGAGCGTCAGGCCCCGATGCACGCTTCCGACCTGCGACGCGCGGAAGGCCGTCGTCAGGCGCTGGCCGGTTTCGCGAATGGCACGCGCGCGTTCCCGAACGATGGCGCCAGGCACCTTGTCGCGGCGGGCCGAGGCTCGCGTCCCTGGCCGATCGGAGTAGGGAAACACGTGCACATGGGTCAGCGGAGACGACGCCAGATACGACGACAACTCCGCGAAGTCGTCGCCGGTTTCGCCCGGGAAGCCGACGATGATGTCGGACCCGATGGAGGCGTGGGGAATGCGCGAGCGGACCGAATCGACGAGCGCGCGATAGTACTCAATCGTATAGGGTCTTCCCATCGCTTCCAGCATCCGGTTGCTCGCATGCTGGAGCGGCAAATGGAAGTGCGGCGCGAAACATCCGGCGCCCGCGACAAGGTCGACGATGGCAGGCACGCAGTCCATCGGCTCGAGCGAGCTGATGCGAAAGAGCACGCCTTCCAAACATGATTCTTCGGCAAGGCGTTGCAACAGGTCCGTGAGCGATGACCGCGGGTGCAAATCGCGGCCATAGGATCCGAGGTGCACGCCGGTGAGCGCGATCTCCTTGAAGCCGGCCGCCGCCACGCGCGCGGCTTCAGTCAGCACATCGTCGATCGCCCCGCTTCTCGGCCGGCCTCGTGTGGTCGGGATGATGCAGTACGAACACTCCTCGGCGCATCCCGTCTGGACGCGAAGCGTGAACGCAGTCCGGCCGGCGATCCCGGGCTCGAGCGGCGCGCCGCAACTGCCGTCGCCATCGCCGAATCGCTGTGATGTCGTCACGATAGAGATCAGTTGCGGCTTGTCGTCGTTGGGGACGACGCGTATCACGCCGGGCAGTTCGGCCACCTCGTCGGGCCGGCGGGTGGCGTAGCAGCCGGTGACGACGATTTTCGCGGCCGGATTGATTCGCGCGATGCGCCGGATCGTCTGCCGCGCCGCCTGGTCGGCGCTCGCGGTCACCGAACAGGTATTGACGACGACGATGTCCGCCTCTTCGGCGTCCCCTGCGATTGCGCCGTGCGCTCGAAAGCCCTCCTCGACGTTCAGGGAGTCGGCTTGATTGACGCGACAGCCGAAAGTGATGACTGAATACTTCACGAGGTTTTCATCAACGCTTTTTTTCCGATGTCGCGCCGGTACTGCATGCCGTCGAACGAGATCTGCATGACGCCCGCGTAGGCCCGCGTGATCGCTTCCGCAAAATCGGCGCCGCGTCCCGCGACGGTGAGCACTCGCCCGCCCGCGGTGACGAGCTGGCCATCTCGAAGCGCAGTGCCGGCGTGGTAGACGGCGACGCCAGGAATCAGTTCGGCAGCCTCGACACCGCTGATAGCCCGGCCGGATTCCGCAGACGCCGGATAACCGCGCGATGCCATCACCACTCCCACTACGCACTCCCGTCCGATCCTGATCGACGATTGGCGAAGCTCGCCCGTCGCCCCGGCGACCAGGATCGGCAGCAGCGGCTCGTCGATCAGGGTCAGCATGGCCTGCGTTTCGGGATCGCCGAGCCGCACGTTGAACTCGATCACCTTCGGGCCGGCCGCGGTGAGCATCAGACCGACGAACAGGAACCCGCGGAACGGATGGCCCTCGCTGGTCATTCCGGCAATCACCGGGTCGACGATTTCACGCATGACGCGATGCTCGAGCGCTGAATCGGCATCGACCAGGGGACTCGGCGCGAAGGCGCCCATCCCGCCGGTGTTCGGTCCCCGATCGTCATCGAAGATTCGTTTGTGATCCTGCGCCGATCCGATCGGCACCGCCCGCGCGCCGTCGCACACCGCGAAGAACGAAACCTCCGGACCGGACAGGCACTCCTCGATGACGAGACGATCGCCCGCCGCGCCGAACTTCCGCTCTTCCATGGCGGCGAAGATGGCCGCTTCGGCCGCCTGCCGATCGTCGGCGATGACGACGCCCTTGCCAGACGCCAACCCGTCAGCCTTCAGCACGACCGGCCACCCGAATTCCCCGGATCGGACGGTCCGCAGCGCGTCGCCGAGCGTATCCGAGGTGTGAAAGCGCGCGGTCGGCACGCCGTAACGCGCCATGAAGGCTTTCGCGAACGCCTTGCTCGATTCGAGGCGCGCGGCGCCGGCGGCGGGTCCAAACAGCAGCCGGTTGGCCGCGGCGAACCGGTCCGCGATGCCGACGCTCAGCGGCAGTTCAGGCCCGACGACCGTGAAATCGATCTGCTCGCGCTCGGCGAGGTCGAGGACGGCGTCCGGGTTCGAGATATCGCAGGGCATCGTCCGGGCCATCCGCGCGATGCCCGGATTTCCCGGCGCGCAGACCAATTCGCCGACGTCCCGATCGGCGGCGAGCCGGGCGACGACGGCGTGTTCCCTGGCTCCACCACCAACCACCAGAACTCGCATTGTCAAAGGAACTTAAGAGGGGGGACTATTTCGTTGACCTTGGCCGGGATTGCGCCTAGAATCCGCGTTTGCCTGTGATAGCCTAGCATATTTGGGCTGTCTGTCGAGGGGGTGCGAGAGCGTGGCTGAAGTGAAGATCCAGGATGGTGAGTCGATTGAAAGCGCCCTCCGCCGCTTCAAGCGGAAGGTGCAGCAGGAAGACATTATCAAAGACATCAAGAAGCATTCATTTTATTTGAAGCCCGGCGACAAACGACGGGCCAAACAGGCGCTGGCACGTAAACGGAATCGGAAAAAGCTCCGGCGCGAGCTGGAGTAAAACGACCGCCCTCCGACGAGGTATCGACCAATGGAGTTCCAAGACAGGATGTTGAACTGCGTGGATTGCGGCGCAGAGTTCATCTGGACAGGTGGCGAGCAGCAGTTTTTCGCCGACAAGAACTTCAAGAACGAGCCCAAGCGGTGCAAGTCGTGCAAAGCGAAACGAGCGAGCCGGCCGGCCGGGGCCGGCGGCGCACGCGAGCGGGTCGAAACGACCACGACCTGTTCGGCGTGTGGCAAGGAAACGACGGTGCCATTCAAGCCGACGCAGGGGCGTCCGGTGTTCTGCAAGGAATGCTTCCAATCCCGGAAGTTCGCGGGGGCGGGCGGCGTCTAGCAACTTCGCGGTCCCGTCCCGGTCGATCCACCAGTACAATTCCCGGTAGATGGCGCGCAGCTCTCCCTCCCCCGCAGTGATGTTGCGCGAGGCGTCGGGGCACTCCCTCGCGTCCAACGTGCTGATTTCCCTGCGCCCTCGTCAGTGGGCGAAGAATCTGCTCGTCTTTGCAGGGCTGCTGTTCGGCCTGCGCCTGTTCGACGGCGCGGCGGTCGGCCGGGCATTCGGCGCGTTCGGCGTCTTCTGCCTTTTGTCGGGCGTCGTGTACCTCATCAACGACGTCGCCGATCGCCGCAACGATCGTCAGCATCCGCTCAAGGCGCGGCGGCCGATTGCGTCCGGCGCGCTGCCGGTGCCGGCGGCACTGATGTCGGCGGCCGTGCTGGCCCTGGTCGCCCTGGCAGGCGCGTTCGCGCTCGGCCCCCGCTTCTTCGTGGTCGCCGCGTCCTATCTGGCGCTTCTCGCGCTCTACTCGGGCCCGCTCAAGCACATCGTCATCATCGACGTGCTCACGATCGCCATCGGATTCGTGCTGCGCGCGGTGGCCGGCGCCGTCGCGGTCGACGTGGACATCAGCCACTGGCTGCTCGTCTGCACGATCCTGCTGGCACTGTTCATCTCCCTGGCCAAGCGCCGCCACGAGCTCGTGCTGCTCGCCGACGGCGCGGCCAGCTACCGTCCGATTCTGGGCGAATACTCGCCGTACCTGCTCGATCAAATGATTGCCGTCGTCACGGCGTCGACCTTGATCGCGTACGTGTTCTACACAATCAGTCCGGAAACCGAGCAGAAGTTCAACACGCATTGGCTGGGGTTGACCGTTCCGTTTCCGCTCTACGGCATCTTCCGGTACCTGTATCTTGTGCATCAGCGCGAAGGCGGCGGCAGTCCTGCGGATCTGCTGCTGACCGATCGCCCGCTGCTCGTCTGCGTGATGTTGTGGGCGCTGTCGGTCGTGCTGATTATCTATCATGCGATTTGATATCAATTGAACATGTCCGATTTCAACGTCCGCTCAGATTCGGTGAACGTCGAGCAGATCATGGAACAGGTCCGCGACCGCATCCGTGAGAAGCGCGGCGTGGACTACACCGAGCAGCAAATTCGCGAGCTGGCCGCGCTCAAGCTCGAGAAGTTCCTCGATCCGCGTGGCGTCCGATCGGACCTCCTCAAGGAGTTCCGGGGGGTCGAGCCCGATCCCAATTTCGCGTTCGAGGAAGACACGCTGTTCCACTCGACCCGTGCGCCGTTCCTCATGTGGATTCGCCGGTTGCTGCGGCCGGTGCTCAAGCTGTTCTTCAACCCGAACCCGCTGATCGACGTGCTGCATACGCAGTCGAAGCTCAACGCGCTCAATGCGAGCCGTCATCAGCTGTACTACGAGCTGATTCACAACCTCGTCGTCGAAGCGACGCGGCTCGGCATCGAGGTCAGGAACCTCAAGATGCGCGTGGAGTCGATGGATGCCAGGGTCGACTTCAGCGAGCGGCGCGCACGGGCGCTCGAAGGCGCCGTCATGTACCGGCCGCAAGTCGAGGACGAGCGAGAGGCGACGCGGCCGTCTCCGTCGCGGTCCCCGGCGCCGTCGCCGATCGCGCCACCGGAACGAGCTCCGTCCCGCCCGATGTTTTCTCCGACTCCAGCCGCTCAGATTAGCTCCTCAGGTTCGGCGGGCACAGGTGGCCCGGGGCCTGGACCGGGTGCGGAAAGTTCCGGTCAGCGCAGCAAACGTCGTCGCCGCCGACGCGGTCGGCGGGGGGGCGCCCCCGCCGCGGCGATCATGGGCTCGCCTGCAGGCTCGCCCCAGGGAGTGGCGCCCCCGGCGTCAGACGCGCCCGGTGGGGACGCGCCCGCACCGCCTGCCGATTCGGGCCCGGAACGTGACGCTGCCGAGCAGGGCCCTTCGACGCCCTTCGCCAAACCTCCGGAAGCTCACGGCGGGGGCTCAGGGCAGGGCCCTGCGACAGGCTCAGGCGGGGCCGACGACGAGCAGTGAAGCTCGCGATCGTTGTCCAGCGATACGGCCAGGCGATTAGCGGCGGCGCCGAACTTCACGCGCGGTACATCGCCGAGCATCTGGCGCGCCACGCGGAAGTCGACGTCCTGACGACGTATGCGAGCGATTACGTGACCTGGCGGAACGAGCCAGGGCCCGCCGACGAGCGCATCAACGGCATCCCGGTGCGGCGCTTTCACGTGGAGCACGAACGGGATCTCCTGGCCTTCAGCCGGCACTCGGCGCGCGTGTTTGAGCATCGGCATTCGCTCGCCGACGAGCTTCGATGGCTCGACGCCGAGGGGCCCACGAGCCCCGCGCTGGTGAACCATATCGCGGCCCATGCCGACTCGTACGACTTCTGTCTGTTCTTCAGCTACCGGTACTACCAGGCGTATCACGGCGCGCGCGCGGCGGCCCGTCGGGCGGTCCTCGTGCCGACGGCCGAACGCGATCCGGCGATCGGGCTGACGATGTTTCAGCCGCTTTTTCGAGGCGTCCGAGCCCTGATGTACAACTCGCCGGAAGAGCAGGCGATGATCCAGACCGTCTCGGGCAACCAGGATGTTCCGGGCGTCGTCGTGGGCGTGGGGTCGGACGTGCCGGCAAACCCGCGACCGGAGCGATTTCGTCAGAAGTACGGCGTCGAGGGGCGATTTGCCATCTACGTCGGGCGCATCGACGGGAACAAAGGGTGCAACGAGCTGTTCGAGTTCTTCGAAGGATACGCACGGGACGTCTATGGGCACCTGTCGCTCCTGCTGATCGGTCAAACATTGCTGCCACTGCCGCAACACCCGCGCATCCGCCATCTCGGGTTCCTCGATGACGCCGACAAATTCGATGCGATGGCCGCTGCCGATCTGCTCGTCATCCCGTCGTATTTCGAGAGCCTCTCGATGGTCGCGCTCGAAGCGTGGGCGCTCGGGCGCCCGGTGGTCGCCAACGCGAAATGCGACGTCTTGAAGGGGCAATGTCTTCGGAGCAATGCGGGGCTGTTTTACGAGAGCTATGCGGAGTTTCTGTCGGTCATTCAGTCGCTCGAAAGGAACCGGTGGCTCGGTGCGACGCTTGGCACGAACGGTCGACGGTTTTTTCGTGAGCACTACGAGTGGCCCGTCATCGAACGCAAGTATCTGGATTTGTTGGAGCGGCTCGCGCGCGAGCCGGCGCGGTCGACGATGGAGCCGCTGCCGCCATGGATCGAGCGTCGCCGCCGCAACCTGCCGCCGGCCCAGGATGTGGTGGCGAGGCTGCCCAGAGGGGCATCGCTCGAACCGGCAGCGGCCGGGCTGCGGTCGTAATGCGGGTTCATCAGGTCCTGGCCACTCTCGGGTACGGCGACGCGATCGGGCACGAGGTGCTCGGCATTCAGCGCGTCCTGCGCGCGGCCGGCCACGAATCGGACATCTTCGTCGAAGCGGCGGATCACCGGCTCGAATCGATGACGCGCGATTACCGCGAGCTCGTCGATGTCAGCCATCCGGACAACCTGCTCTTGCATCACTTTTCGCTCGCTTCCAAAGCGTCGCGCACGGCATTTGCGCTGCCCGATCGGATGGCGCTGATTTATCACAACATCACCCCGCCGGAATTCTTCGTCGGCCTGCACCGTTCGCTGAGCAGCGAGTGTTTTCGTGGACGGCGCGAGCTGCGGGCCTATGCCGAA
>Ga0193706_1001480_pt1 | contig 10447 bp, 8 predicted proteins | sample U3c1metaG_FD_160130 | JGI IMG/M metagenome (GOLD analysis project Ga0193706, IMG submission 160130) | Soil microbial communities from a riparian zone of the East river system, Colorado, United States - U3c1 | ecosystem: Environmental > Terrestrial > Soil > Riparian zone | place: USA: East River... | reverse complement strand
CGAGGCTTTGTTCAATTATCTGCTGCGGCTCGGCTGGGGCCATGGCGACGACGAGTTCATCGCGCGGGACGATGCGGTGAAATGGTTCGGGCTCGACCATGTCGGGCGTTCCCCGTCCCGCTTCGACCTGAAGAAGCTCGAAAATCTCAATGGCCATTATCTGCGCGAGGCGGATCCGGCGCGGCTGGCGGCCTTGGTCGCGCCCAAAGTGGCCGGCGCGGACGTGGATCTTCTGACCCGCGCGATGCCGGTGCTGACGCCGCGGGCGAAGGATCTGAACGAATTGGCGGAAGGCGCTGCCTTCCTGTTCGCCGCCCGTCCGCTTGACATGGACGAGAAAGCGGCTTCCCTGTTGGAAGGAGGCGCGCCGGACCTGCTCAGCGCCGTCCACCACTCTTTGGCCTCGCTCAAGGACTGGTCGGCCGAGACGACCGAGCAGGCGGTGCGGGAGGTGGCTGAAGGGCGCGGCGTCAAGCTGGGCCAGGTGGCGCAGCCGCTTCGGGCGGCGCTCACCGGTCGGGCGACCTCGCCGGGAATATTCGACGTGCTGGTGCTGCTCGGCCGCGAGGAAAGCCTCGCGCGGGTGGCCGACGCGATGAACGGAAAGGACGATAGATGACCGCCAAGGCGAGCCTTTCGATCGGCGACAAGAAGTTCGATTACGACGTGCTGTCGGGCTCGGTCGGCCCCGACGTGGTCGATATCCGCAAGCTCTACGCAGAAACCGGCGCCTTCACCTACGATCCCGGCTTCACCTCGACCGCATCCTGCCAATCCGACATCACCTATATCGACGGCGATGCCGGCATATTGCTCCACCGCGGCTATCCGATCGACCAGCTCGCCGAAAATTCGACCTTCATGGAGGTCTGCTACCTGCTGCTGAACGGCGAATTGCCGACCGGCGAGGAACTGTCGGGCTTCACCCACACCATCTCGCGCCACACCATGCTGCACGAGCAGCTGGCGACATTCTACCGCGGCTTCCGGCGCGATGCGCACCCGATGGCGATCATGTGCGGCGTCGTCGGCGCGCTTTCGGCTTTCTATCACGATTCGACCGACATCACCGATCCCAAGCAGCGCATGATCGCCAGCCATCGGCTGATCGCCAAGATGCCGACGATCGCGGCGATGGCCTATAAATATTCGCTCGGGCAGCCGTTCATGTATCCGCAGAACAACCTGAGCTACACCGGCAATTTCCTGAGGATGACGTTCGGAGTCCCGGCCGAGCCTTATGAAGTGAACCCGGTCATCGAAAATGCGATGCGGCGGATCTTCATCCTCCACGCCGATCATGAGCAGAACGCATCGACCTCGACCGTGCGGCTCGCCGGTTCGTCGGGCGCCAACCCCTTCGCCTGCATCGCGGCCGGAATCGCCTGCCTGTGGGGTCCGGCCCATGGCGGCGCCAACGAGGCGGCGCTCAACATGCTGCGGGAGATTGGGACGCCCGCCAACATCCCCAAATATATCGCCCGCGCCAAGGACAAGGACGATCCGTTCCGGCTGATGGGCTTCGGCCACAGGGTCTACAAGAATTTCGACCCGCGCGCGAAGGTGATGCAAAAGACCGCCGAGGAGGTGCTGAACGAGCTCGGCATTTCCGATCCGGTGCTCGACACCGCCCGCGAGCTCGCCGAAATCGCGCTCAAGGACGATTATTTCATCGAGAAGAAGCTCTACCCGAACGTCGATTTCTATTCGGGCGTGATCCTCTCGGCGATCGGCTTCCCGACCGACATGTTCACCGCCTTGTTCGCGCTGGCGCGGACGGTGGGATGGGTCGCCCAGTGGAACGAGATGATCTCCGACCCCGACCAGAAGATCGGCCGCCCGCGCCAGCTCTACACCGGCCCGGCGCAACGCGATTACGTGCCGGTGGGCGAGAGGTAATCGCACTCAGCACCGATCAGCGGCGGCTCTGGGGCAGTCTGGCCGGTGGCGCCGCATTCGCCGGCGCTGCGGTCCTGATCGTCTCCGCCACCGACCAGGCGATCGAGCGGCTCATTGGAGCGGTCGGGATATACGGCATGATCGGCCTTCTACTCGCCTCGCTCCTGTCGTCTGCGATACGCCGGTTGCGCGGCACCTCGGTCGCCATCGGCGCCGACTGGTTCCTGTACGTCTTCCTAGGCGTTCGGTTCGTCGCCCTGGCCGCCGTGGTATTGCTGGCCCCGGTCGTCGTGGTGGCGATCGCGGCCAGCCTTGAGTCGAGCACGATGCTCATCCGCGCCGTCATCTTCGTGTTGGTCAGCGGCACTCTGGCCATTATGGCGTCGGGCATCGCCTTCAATGTCGCGCTGACGATCCGGAGACTTGGCCCGAGCGAAGCTTAAGGCAACCAAAGAATTAGGCTTCTTTCCTCAGAGGCAATGTGAAGGTGAAGCGAGCCCCCTGCCCCGGTGCGCTGTCGACCGAGATGTCGCCCCCCATCGCCCGTGCAAGCCTGCGGGCGATATAGAGGCCAAGGCCGGTGCCGCCGGGCTCGGTCGGATCGACCCGCTCGAACTTGTCGAAGATCCGGTCCTGGTCGTCGGGCGCGATGCCCTTGCCCTGATCGGCGACGATGATCGCGGCGAGATCGCCCTCGCGCTCGGTCCGGAGCCAGACCTGGCCGCCCTCGGGCGTGTAGCGGACCGCGTTGACGATCAGGTTCATCAGGATTTGCAGCGTGCGGGTGAAATCGCCGGTCGCGGGCAGAGCTTCGTCGGCGCCGGGGCCATCGATCGAGACGTGGCGGGCGGCGGCGCGGACGCCGAGCAGGCCGGCGGCGCGGCGGGCGACGTCGGCCAGGTCGATCGGTTCCAGATCGGGGCGGAAATCGGGCCGCTCGACCGCCTGGAGATCGACCAGATCGTCCACCAAAGCGAGCAGATAGCGCCCCGCCGAGGCGATGTCGTCGGCATAGCCGGCATAATCGCGGCGCAGCGGGCCGTCTCCCTGCGCGCGAAGCCGCTCGGCATAATCGATGATGTGGGCGAGCGGGCCGCGAAGAGCCGAATCGAGCCGCTCGCCGAAGGCCGAGCCGTCGCGCGGCGGCGCGAGTGGGGGGCCCAGATCGGCGGGCCCCTCGCGGCCGATCGCGGCGGCGGCGCCCCGGAAGCCCGCGAAACGCCCTGCGCCGTCGATCAGCGGCACGCCGGACAAGGCATAGCCGCCCCGGCGGCCGCCGCGGAGCTCGGCGGCCTGCGCCTCGAAGCTCTTGTGTTCGGCGAGCGCGGTCAGGATCGGCAGCGCGCCATCGTCGCTCTCGCGGAAGCGGAACAGACGGGTCAGCTGCTTGCCGATATATTCGGCCGGCGCCCGCCCGATCGCGGCGGCGGCGCCGGGCGAGAGGAAGGTCAGGCGCAACGTGTCGTCCGTCTCCCACATCCAGTCGGCGGCGGCGCGAAGGAAATCGGCGGCGCGCTCTGCGGGCGGCGACGGCGCGGGGTCGCGGGCCGGGCGATCGGCCCAGCCGGTGATCGCGAGCGTCACGTCCTCGCCGTCGGGCGCGGCGCGGACCCACAGGTCGAGGTCGCGCTCGCCATCGGCAGCGACCGCGGCGCGCGAGATCGTGATTCCGAGCCGGCGAGCGAGCCTGGCCAGCGCCGCGATCTGGGGCACGGCGAGCATGCCGCCTTCGCGCCCGCCCGCCTGCTCGTGCAACGCCGCGAGCTGCGGATCGGCGGCGACCAGCCGGCCTTCGGCGTCGATCCGGCCGGCGACGGCTTGCGCCTGCGCGCTCATGAAGCTTCGCCATTGGGGCGCGAGCGGGTCGAGATGCGGGCGACGCTGGCGCGATAGCCGGGGTCGGCGCGCCACAGGCGGAGCACATCGTCGGCGCTGGCGCGGTCGAGGCTGTCGAACAGGTCGAGCTGGACCGCGGTCGCGCCCTCCTCGGCGCCTGAGACGAGCGGGCCGTGGCTGTTGGCGAGCAGCAGGATCTGGGCGGCCTCGGCGCGCTCGATCCCCGCGGCGCGGAGCAGGATGGCGGGGCCGCGCCCGCGCGGATCGGCGATCACCTCCCAGGCGGCGCCATGTTCGAGCCCGGCGAGCGTCGCAAGGCCGGCGATGAAGAGCGGCAGCATGCCTTCGGACAGGATGCGGACGAGCGCGAGCCCATCCAGGCGGCCGAGGTGGCGCAGGCGCCGGGCGAGGCGCATCGCGCGCGCTTCGAGGATCGCGCCTTCGTCATGGCCGGCGATCAGCGCGGAGGCTTCCTCCTCGATGATCCCGTCGATCGCGCCGAGGCCGTGCTGCTGGACGATATAGTGGCGGAGCGCCGCGGCGATCAGCCAGACCAGCTTGTGCTGGAGCTCGGCGGGGAGATCGACCTGGCCCATGTCGGGCTCCTGGAATCGGTCGAAGCGGCGGGAGCGGGCGATGACCAGCTCCATCGCCTCGGCCGCGACCTCCTCGTCGCCGTCGCGGACCAGCTCGAACAGATAATCGGCGCCTTCCTGCGGCGCGTGGGCCTTCCAGAACCGATGCTCCTCGACCCGGCGGACGAGAACGTTGCCGAGATCGGAATCGCGAAGCACGCCGGCGCGTTCGAGAATCGGAAGCGCGATCGGCACGCGGGCGGAGGACAAAGCGGCGTGAACCGCGTCATGGCCCTCGAATCGCGAGGCCAGCCGGACGCGGAGCTCGTCCTCGACGCCGTGGACCAGGCGGGCCAGCAAAGCGGCGGCGGTCAGCCTCTGCCACTCGGTCAAACGGGCCTGATCGGGCAGCAAAAGGTCCGCCGCGGCGACGGCAAAGCGCTCCCGTGCCGCGGCCAGCAACAGGCGCGCAGCGTCGCTTTGGTACCCAGGACCGTCAATTCCGGCTTCGGCCATGGCCTGTCTTAGCGCGCACAGGGTTAAATCGACGCTAATCCTGTCTTGCGGATTTGACGCCATGAACCTGGTCCTGCGCCCAGAAGAAGGAGGCGGCGGCATAAGCGAACAAAAAGGCGATGCCGGCGTGCCACAGGCCGAAGATCGCGAAGGGCAGCATCAGCCAGGTCATGCCCTTGCGTTCGGCGAGGAAAAGCGCGCCGCGCACCTTGCGCCCGGCGGTCTCGATATTGAGCGCGCAGAGGAACGCGAAGGTCACGAAGGCGAGCAGGACCATGCCCCAGCCGCGCGCCGGGACGAGGTCGTAAGCGAGGACGATCATCGCTGCGCCGGCGAACAGGGGGATCAGATAGGCCCACCAGCTCTGGCGGACGCCGTCCTGGATCCGCAATCGCGCCAAGCGGCGCGCTATCCCGTCGAGCGGAGTGGCGGCGAGCAATTTGGCGAGGCCGATCCAGTACCAGCCGAGATAGAAGGAAACCCCGCCGAGCGCGGTCAGCAAGGCGGCGGCGAAGCCCAATATGTGCGGCGACACCGGGCTCGCCATCAGCGCGGCGGTCCCGAACCGCTCGATCGGGGCGAGGATTCGCGCGGCCCAGCCGCCGCGCTCGCCATCGGCGCTGCCGACGATCCGCCGTTCGAGCTCGGCGAGGTCCGCCTCGCGATCGAGGATCGCGACCGCCCCTTCGGTGGCGACATGGCGCGCGCCGGCCTGGAGCGTGCGGCGCAACAGGGTCGATTGAAGATCCCAGTCGCGAAGCATGGTGGCGGTCTCGCGAAGCTGGGCGCCGTCGATCGCGGCCAGGCCCGCCCAGCGCGAGGCGGCGTCGATCCGCTCGTAAAGATCGCCATAGCCCGCGTCGGGCACGGTCAGCACCACCGCGCCCTCTTCCGCCGCGAGCCTGACGTGCTGCGCGGCGGGCAGGATCGCGCCGTCGGCGATCAGCAGCAGGCGATCGAACGGATCGACGGCCTCGGCCGCCTCCTCGACCGAGCGGACGATGCGGACCGGCACGCGGTCGCGCCGCAGCCGCTCGATCGCCGCGGTCAGCGCGGCCGGCAGCCGTTCGACGAAGATGATCACCGGATCGGCGCCGGCGCCCGCGGCGAGCCGCGCCTGGCGCTCGAGCACGGTGCGGCCGGCGAGCGGCAGCGTCGCGCGCAAATGGCCCGGCTCGCCCGATTCGTGATAAGCCGAAATCAGCGCCGCCAGCGCCACACCTTAGTCCCTCCGCATGAAGGGGGCGACGGTAAGCGCGCCGGGGCGCGGTTGCAAAGCCTCAACCCATTTCCTCCCCAGCTTTTGCTGCGAAGGCGCTAGAGGTTGAAATCGTCCAAGGCGCCGGCGATTTTCCTGAGGACCACCGGGTCGCCCGGCGCGCCCTGCAGTGCTTCGTCGGCGAGCGCGATCAGGTCGCGGGCGCCGAAGCTTGCGGCGATGCTCTTCAGCCGGGCCGCCGCGATCTCCCAATTGGCGTCGCAGCGCGAGCGGCCGAGCAGATCGAGCTGGCGCGCCACGCTGTCGATGAAGGCGAGCTTCAGCTCCGCCATCAGGTCGCTGTCGCTGCCGACGGCGGCGGCGAGCGAGGCGTTCAAAGCTCCGGGATCAAAGGCCATCTCGAGGCCCTAGGACGACTTGCGTTAACGGGACGTTTCAAATGCGGCCCAAAGTGGTACAGTCGCGCCATGAACATGGGGGCAGAGCGCGCCGAAGCGCACGACAGCGAGTGGGTCACGCAAGGCGCCTGGCAGACGCCCGAGGCGGCCGACGATTTCCGCATCGACGAGATCGAGGTCGAGCAGGAGCGCTCCCCCTGGGGCGGGCGGATATTCGCGTCGCTGTTCATCCTTCTCGCCTTGGGCTGGATCGGCGCCTGTGGCTATGCGCTGAGCCTCGCCTGGCCGGGGCCGAGCCTGCAGGCCTGGATCGGCTGGGCCGGGACACTGAGCGCGCCTTTGATCCTGATCGGCCTTGGCTGGCTGATCTTCGGACGCACCTCACGGCGCGAGACGGCGCGGTTTACCGAGGCGGTGATCGCAATGCGGGCGGAAAGCGCGCAGCTCGAGGCGGTCCTCGCCTCGGTCGCATCGCGAATCGCGTCCAATCGCGCGGCCTTGGGCGAAGAAACGGCGCGGCTGATGAGCCTTGGCGACGAAGCGTCGGAACGGCTCGGGCGGGTGACCCAGGCCCTCTCGCGCGAAACCGCCGAGCTCGACCGCAAGGCGCAGGCGCTCGATGCCGCGGCGGCGACGGCGCGGGTCGATATCGGTGTCTTGATGAGCGATCTTCCCAAAGCCGAGGAACAGGCCCGCGCGGCCGCCGAGGCGATGAAGCAGGCGGGCCTGACCGCGCATGAGCAGGCCGGCGCGCTCGACGGCCAGCTGGCGGCGCTGGCCGCGCGCGGCCGCGAGGCGGACGACGTCACCGGCGGCGCGGCGCAGCGGCTCGGCGCCCATATCGCCCGGATCGAAAGCGGCGCGGGCGCGGCGGCCGAACGGATGAACGAAGCGGCGGCGCAGATGAATGCCGCCGTCGATGGATCGATGGCGCGCGCGGCCGAATCGGTCGATCAGGCGCGCGCGGGGCTCGAGGCGCAGGGCCAGGCGATGCTCGCGATGATCGAGCAGAGCAAGGCGGGCTTCGAGGAAGCGGGCGCCGAGGCGACCAGGTCGCTCGCCGAGCGGCTCGACATGGCCAGTCGCAAGATCGAGATGCTGGCGGGACGGCTGGCGAGCCAGGACCAGGCGAGCCGTACATTGCTTGGCGGGATCGGGCGGCAGATCGACGAGATCGGCGTCCAGATCGCCCATATCGGCGAGAGCGGCGACGTGCAGAATTCGCGGCTGACCGGCTCCTTCGCGCAGCTTCGCGAGACCGCGCAGGCGCTTCAGGCCGAAATCGCCCAGGGCGAGGCGCAATCGGATTCGCTGACCGGCCGCACCCACGCGCTGAACGCCGCGCTGGCCGAGGTCACCGCCCGGCTTCGCGACGAAATGCCGCCGGCGATGGCCGGGGTCGAGATCCAGGCCGAGCGCACCGCGGCGTCCGCCGAGGCGGTGGTCGCCAGGATGGAGCGGATGGAATCGGCCGCGACCAGCGCCGCGGCGCAGGTCGCGACGAGCGAGGCGAGCGTCGCACGCCAGCGCGAGTCGCTCGATGCTCTGCTCGTCGTGCTGCGCGACGGCGCCGGCGAGGCCGAGGCGAAATTGCGCGAGCTTGGGCTCGCGATCGCGGAGGCGGACGGCGCGGCTTCGCAGCTGGTCAAGGATACCGGGCCCGAGCTGATCGACGCGCTCGTCCGGGTGCGCGAGGCGGCCAACCAGGCCGCGAGCCATGCCCGCGAGGCGATCACCGCTGCGATCCCCGACAGCGTCCAGGCCTTGGTCGATGCGACGGGCAAGGCGATGGGCGAAGCGGTCGCCCAGCCGGTGCAGGAGCAGCTGGCCGAGATCGGCAACGCCTCCCACATCGCTCTGGCCGCGGCCAAGGCGGCGAGCGAGCGGCTGACCCGGCAATTGCTGACCATCGGCGAGACGGCGGCGGCGATCGAGGAGAGGATCGCCGAGGACCGGGCCGAGCGCGAGGCGCGCGAGGCGCAGGAGCTTTCGGGCCGCGTCTCGCTGATCATCGATGCGCTCAATTCGACCGCGATCGACGTTTCCAAGATCCTGTCGAACGACGCCAGCGACGCCTCCTGGGCGGCCTATCTCAAGGGCGACCGCGGCGTCTTCACGCGCCGGGCCGTCCGCCTGCTCGATTCGGGCGAGGCGCGCGAAATCTTGCGCCATTATGAGGACGAGCCCGATTTCCGCGACCAGGTGAACCGCTACATCCACGATTTCGAGGCGATGCTGCGCCGCATCCTCGCCGACCGCGACGGAACCGCGCTCAGCGTCACCCTGCTCTCCTCCGACATGGGCAAGCTCTACGTGGCGCTGGCCCAGGCGATCGAGCGGATAAGGCGCTAACTTAATGCACCCAGTCGAGCTGCTCGACCGTGACCCAGCCGTAGATATAATTGGCGACGTAGAGCGCGGTCATCGCGGCGCCGAGGATTGCGGCGCGAGCGAGGGTGCGGGGGAAGTTGAAGGCGTGCGGCGCGCTTTCGGCGTGGCCCGGCTGGTTCTCGACCCCGGCTTCCTCGGCGGTGCGGACGCCGAAGGGCAGGACGAGGAAGAAGCCCATTGTCCAGAACAGGATGAAGATGGCCAGGATCGAGGTCCAGCGCATCGGCTCAGATCCGCACGAGGAGGACGCTGACCACCGGCTTCTTGCCGGTCCATTCGGTCGCACAGCGGCGCACGGCAAGGCGGATCGATTCGCGCAGCTTGTCCTCGCTCGCCGCGCCCTTGGCGACCGCGCCGGCGGCGGCGTCGCAGGCCTCCTGAAGGAAAGCGTCGCGGTCCTCCTCGACCGGAATGCCCTGGACGTCGATCTGGACCTCGCCCTGGACGCGGTCCCTGGCGTCGACCGTGACCGCGACCGAGATCAGCCCGGCGAGCGCGAGCCGGCGGCGCTCGTTCATCGTGCCGCCGTCGGCGGGAAGGATGACGTCGCCGTCGAGCACGAGGCGCCCGACCTTCTCCTCGCCGATCTTTTCCGGGCCATTGGGCGCGAGGCGGACGAGATCGCCATTCTTCTGGACGATGCCGTGCGGGATGCCCTGCGCCTTGGCGAAGCGCGCCTGCTCCATCATGTGGCGCATCTCGCCATGGACGGGGACGATGATCTCGGGCCGGATCCATTGGTACATGGCGGCGAGTTCGGGCCGGCCCGGATGGCCCGAGACGTGGACCGGCGCCTGACGGTCGGTGATCATGTCGATACCGCGCGTGGCGAGTTCGTTCTGAATGCGACCGATCGCGATTTCGTTGCCGGGAATCTGCTTTGACGAAAAGACGACGAGGTCGCCGCGCTGGAGGCTCAACTTGTGCTGGTCGAACGCGATCCGGGCAAGCGCCGCGCGCTGCTCGCCCTGGCCGCCGGTGGCGATGATCATGACCTCCTTGCGGGGCAGTTTCATCGCCGCGTCGAAATCGATCACTTCAGGGAAATCAGTTAGATAGCCGACGCTCTTCGCAACACGTAAGATGCGATCCAAGCTCCGCCCGGCGACGCAGACCTGCCGCCCGGTGTCCTGCGCGACATGGCCAAGGGTCTTCAGTCGGGCGGCGTTGGAGGCGAAGGTGGTGACCAGCACCCTGCCCTCCTGCCCCTGGATCACGTCGTCGAGGCCGTGGCGGACGCCAAGCTCGGAGCCCGACGAGCTCTCCTGGAAGACGTTGGTCGAATCGCAGACCAAAGCGAGCACGCCGTCGTCGCCGATCGCGCGAAGCTCCGCCTCCGTCGAGGGATCGCCGAGCTGGGGCGAATCGTCCAGCTTCCAGTCGCCGGTGTGGAAGATCCGCCCGTAAGGCGTGTCGATGATCAGCGCATTGCCCTCGGGGATCGAATGGGCGAGCGGAATGTAGCGAAAGCCGAACGGCCCAAGCCGGAAATCGCCGCCGAGATCGACGATGTTGAGCTTGATCTTCGAGAGCAGCCCCTCCTCCTCGAGCTTGCCGGCGATCAGCCCGGCCGTGAACGGCGTTGCCCAGAGCGGAACGCCGAGATCGTGGGC
>Ga0193706_1001479_pt1 | contig 10451 bp, 7 predicted proteins | sample U3c1metaG_FD_160130 | JGI IMG/M metagenome (GOLD analysis project Ga0193706, IMG submission 160130) | Soil microbial communities from a riparian zone of the East river system, Colorado, United States - U3c1 | ecosystem: Environmental > Terrestrial > Soil > Riparian zone | place: USA: East River... | reverse complement strand
GTCAGCCAGAACGCGCCGCGGCCCCCGCAGGCGTCGTCGGGGACGTAGCTCGGAAGCTCCGGCAGGCCCTCGGCCGCCGCGGCGGGACTGCGCAGCTCGATCAGACCGCTCGGCGTGTCCCAGCGCTTGCCCACGAGCGGCGCGGGAGTGATCGCGACCGGCTCGCCCGAGCGCAGGCGCTCGAGATTTTTTTCTCCGATGCGCTGGCGCGAAGCTTCGAGCAATTCCTCGCACAGCGACTCGGGCGTGACGTCGTAGGTCGCGGGCGGAAGCCCCATCGCTCGCGCGATCGCGGAAAAGGTCTCGACGTTGGTCCGCGGTCCCGGCTGGGGCACGCAGGCGCGCTGCGCGAGCTGCATGCGGCGATGGCCGTAGCTGCGGTACACGTCGGCGTGCTCGGCGAACATCGTCGCCGGCAGGACGACGTCGGCGCGCTCGGCGGTCTCGGTCAGGAACTGCTCGTGCACGACGACGAACAAATCTTCGCGCTCCAAGCCGCGGCGCACGCGCAGCGCGTCGGGACACATGACCGCGGGGTTGTGACCCCAGACGAAGAGGGCGCGGTAGCGACCGCTCTCCAGCTCGCGGCCGAGCTGCACGTGGGCGACGCGCGCGTCGGGTGCTCCAGCGGGACGCAGATCGGCGCGCTCGATCACGCCCTCGGCGAGCCGGAAGGTGTCGAAGCTCTCGTAATGCAGCCGATCGACACGGCCGAGCACCGCCATCAAGGAGCAGACTGCGCGCATCGACATGCCGCCGTTGCGCCGCCGCGTCCAGCCGACGCCGGTCTTGACCAGCGGCCGCGAGGCGCGTGTGAGCTGCTCGAAGAGTTTCACGATCTCTGCTCGCGGCAACCCGGTCATCTTTTCGGCCCAGGCGAGGTCGTGACCGGCGCGCACATGGGCTTCGAACTCTGCGAACCCCTGGGTCTCGCGTTCGAGGAACGCGCGGTCCGCTGCTTGACGCTCGAAAGCGAGCCGACACAAGGCGAGGGCCAGCGCGGCGTCCGATCCCGGCTTCACGATCAAGCCCTGACCGCCCCAGCGCCGCAGGGCGCGCAGCGTGTCGGTCTCGTAGATGTCGATCGCGATCACCGGGATGCCGCGCTTGCACAGGCGCTGCACCGCGGGCTGCAGGTGCTGCACCGTGCGCGCCATGTCGCAGCCCCACAAGAGGACGAAATCGCACTCGTCGGTGTGCTCGAGATCGAATCCGATCACGCGACCGAGCACGTTCTCGTACCCCGCGGAGGCGGTGTTGTCGCACAGACCGCCGTCGACCAGCGTCGCGCCGAGGGCGTGCATCATGCGCAACGGGAATCTGCGCGCGACCATGCCCATCGAGCCCGCGTACCAGGCGGCGAGGATCTGGCTGCCTTGGATTCCGCGCATGCGCTGCGCGATCAAGTCGATCGCTCGTTCCCAGCTCGACGCGACGAGAACGCCTGCGTGATCGCGCACCAGCGGCGTGCGCAAGCGCGACGGACTCTGGATCAAGTCGCCGTACGAGGCCGTCTTGGAGCACAGATGCCCTTGCGAGTACCCGTGGGCCGGATTGCCGCGCAGACTGACGAAGGAGCCGCGCTCGTCGGCCTCCACGAGCACGCCGCAAGCGTCGGGACAATCGAGCGGACAGGTGGTCGGCGTGATCGACATAGGACGATCGTAGCGCGAAAGCGCGTCGCGCGTCCTGCTTCGCAGTCTCTACTCGCGCGCAGCGAGCCGGCGCGAATCGCTTGCCGCCAGGACGATCGTCTCCATCGCGGCGAGCCAGGTGTCCAGTCCGCGGTGCGCAACGGCGGCGCGCACGGCGGCGCGGTCGACCTTGCCCTGCTTCGCGCGCTCGAGCCAGCGCGTGATCGCTCCGGCGAGAGCGAGGGCGTCGCCCGGATCAGCGAGCACAGTCCCGCTGACGCCTTCGCGCACCACGCTCGCATCCCCCGCGCGCCGCGTGGTCACCACCGGAGTTCCAACGGCCTGGGCTTCGAGCAGGACCAGGCCCGAAGTGTCGCGCCAGGTCGGATGGGCGAGCAGGTCCGCGGCCGAAAGCGCGGCGGCGGCATCGATCGATTCGAAGGCATGGACGCGCGAAGCCCCAAGCGCGCGCTCGGCGCGGCGTTTCCAGCGCTCGAGCGGCCGCGGACCGGCGATCAGGAGCTGCACGTCGGGTCGAGCCTGCAACACCAGCGCATCGAGCAGCGTCGGCAAACCCTTGAGCTCCGCGTCGTGGGCGAGGAAAGCGATCAGCGGCGTGGACGATTGCAGTCCCAGCTCCGCGCGCAGCGCAGCCCCGCGTTCCGCGCGAGCCGCGAGCGAAAAATGCTCGAGGTCGATGCCATTCGGGACCAGCTCGAGCCGCGGCGCCGAGCTCGGATACAGCTCGCGCAATTCATCGGCGACGAGCTTCGACACGCAGACGATCCGTCCCGCGCCGCCGCCCTCGCACAACTGGCGTTCGAGCTCGCAGAACAGCGCGTGGCGTCCGGCAGGCTCCGACGCATCTTCGTCCGATCCTGCCTCACCAGCTGCTGCAGCGGATCCCGGCCGCCTCCGCGCCGCTTCCCTGGCCTCGAGCCCGCGCGCGTGGGCTCCGGCGTGGGGCCAGAACACGTCGACTTCCTCGAGGTGGCGCATCCCGATCGTCACGTCCGCTCCCGCTTCGCGCGCCGCGGCGGTCAAGGCCCGCGCCAGGGCTCGCTCGCGGCTCTTCCGCGACCAGCCGCCGGTGGCGACCGCGTGAAATTCCCCCGGAGCGCCTGGGCTCGCGCGGCGCGCGAAGGCGAGCACGCGATGGCCGCGTTCGCCGAGGTGCTTCGCCAGCGCCGCCAGCGCGCGCTCGGCTCCGCCGCGCTCGGGTTCCCAGCGGTCGATCAGGAAAGCCACGGTCCGACCAGGCGTCGCAGAGCTCATCGCGACTAAGCTACCACGCTCTCCATGCGAATCGGCTTCGACACATCGGCGTTGGTGCGCGCCCATCCGCCGGGAATCGTGCGCCTGGTGTCGAACGCGATGGCCGCGCTCGAGCGGCTGCCCGGGCTGACCGCGCTGCGAATGCAGCCGGAAGCCAGCGAGAATCTGCGCGTCTGGCGCCAGGTCAAGCTGCCGCTGCTCGTCCGCGAGCGCGGTCTCGTCGGCCTGCATTCCTTCGTCTCTGCTTTCGCGCTGCTTGGCCCCGGCGTGCGCGTGCAGACCATCCACGAGCTGCCCTGGCTGCACGGCGCGGCGGAGAATTCCGGACTCGGCCATCGATTCTGGGCCAGGCTCGCGAGCCGCCGCGCCGATCGGATCCTGTGCGGCAGCGAATTCGTCGCGCGCGAAGTCGGCGTCGGCCCGCTGGCGAAGCGCGTCAGCGTCTGCTCCTGGGGCGTGGACGCCGAGCACTTCGGCCATGTGCCGAGCGTCGAGGTGCAAGCTCGCGCGCGCGAGCTGCTGCACATCGCGGACGCGAGCGGCGCGGTCTTCGCCATCGGCGCTGTGCGCGCCAAGAAGAACCTCGCTGCCCTGCTGCGCGGCATGGGCGAGCGCAAGCGCCGCGGCATGCCGGCTGTCGCGATCGCCGTCAGCGGCGCGATCGGTCCCGACGCGCTGCGCGATCAGGCCCTCGCGAAATCCCTGGGCTTGGAACATGAAGTCCGCTGGCTCGGCCAGGTGGACGAAGCCTTGCTGGTCGCCTTGATCCACGAATCGAGTGCAATCGCGCTGCTCTCGCACAGCGAAGGCTTCGGCCTGCCGGTGCTCGAAGCCTTCGCCGCCGGGCGCAGCGTGATCGTTCCGCGCCACAGCGCTCCAAGCGAAGTTGCCGCGGGCCTCGGCATCGAAGTGAATCCCGACGACGCGACGTCGGTCGCGGAGGGCATCGAGCAAAGCCTCCACGACACGCCGCGCGATCCATTGCGGCGCGCCCACGCCGCGACGCGCAGCTGGTCCGTCTGCGCCGAGCGCATCGCCGAAGTGTGGAGGGAATTCGCATGAATCTGCGCGTGCTCGTCAGCGCCGTGGTGCTCTCCCAGCCGATGGGCGGCGTGCGCCGTCACAACGCCCATCTCCTGCCGCTCGCCGCGAGCCTGCTGCTCGAGCGCGGTGGATCGCTCGCCGTGCTCGAAGGCCGCGAGAAAGTCGCCTTCGACCTGCCGGACAACGTCGAGCGCATCGCGTCGAGCGTTTCCGCCCACCCCGTGCTCGTGCGCGCGACGCTCGAAGGCCGCGCCCTGCGCGCCGCCCTCGATGCCGCCCGCGAAGCCAAACGCGAGTTCGACCTCGTGCACACCGGACACCTGCCTGTCCCACGCGCCCTGAAGACTCCGTACAGCGTCACGATCCACGACTTGCGCGCCCTCGAGCTCGAGCACACGCCGATGTCGAGACGCTTGATCGCGCGCAAGCTGATCGGCAACGCCGTCGACGGCGCCGCGGCGGTGATCACGGTCAGCGAGCAGGTGCGCGAGCAGGTCCTCGCGCGCTTCCCGCGCAACGCCGGAAAAATCCACGTCGTGCCCAATGCGGCCGATCACTTCGATCCGCTGCCGAGAAGACTGCTCGACGATGCCCCGCTGCTGCACGTCGGCCACGTCGAGCGGCGCAAGAATCTCGAGCTCCTGCTGCGTGCGATGGCCGTCGATCCGGGTTTGCCGCGATTGCTGCTCGCCGGCGAATCCAAGCTGGGGGAAGAGCAGCGGCTGCGCGATCTGGCGGCCGAGCTCGGCGTCGCGGATCGCGTCGAGTTCATCGGCGCATTCGACGACGGCCTGCTGGCGGAGCTCTACGCCAGCGCAGCCGCGGTCGTGATCCCCTCGCAGCTCGAAGGCTTCGGAATTCCCGTGCTCGAAGCACAGCGCGCCCGAGTCCCCCTGGCGATCAGCCGCGCCGGCGCCCTGGGCGAGATCGCGGGCCCGGAAACGCCGAGCTTCGCACCCGATGATCCCGCCGAGTGCGCACAGGCGATCCGAGCGGCCCTCGCGACGCCGGCTCGCGAGCTCGACGCCGCGGCACTGCGCAGCGAGCGTTTCACCTGGAAGGATTCCGCCACGCGCCTGGTTGCTGCCTGGGAGACCGCGGTCCAGAAGCCTCCGACGTAAAAATCGCTGCAACGTGGATCCCTGCCAGATTCCAACTGCCCAGTGACATCGGGCTGCCACGCCCCCGCCACCTGTGCGGCTCTTCATGCATTCAGGATCCAGAGCTTGGCGCACCGCCGGTGTGCTGATCGGCCTCGCCGCGCTCGTCTCGATCCTAGTCCTGGCCGTGTCGTGGTCGGGAAGTCCGCGCGAGGGCGTCGAGCTCGATTCCCGAGGCAAGACCCTGGCCTCGACGGAGCTGGACGTCGGCATGCCGGCCGCGGAGACGAGCACCCAGGCGCGCAGCGAGCAGCCCGCAGTCGTGGGAGCTTCGATCGAGGCGGCGGTCGCGCCAGATTCGAGTGGTCTTCCGATGCGTTTCGTGCGCGGCACGACCAGTCGGCCCATCGCCGAGCTCACCGTGCGCCTCTTCGATCTCGAGCTCGAGCCGGACTCCGTGGCGGCGCAGACTTCGAGCCTGCTCGCCGAGGGTCGGACCAATGCCCACGGCTTGTTCTTCGCGCCCGAGCACCTGCGCGGCCGGCGCTTCGCCATCGAAGTCGAGGCCGCCGACGCCGTCGCGCGCTCGACGATCCCGAATCTGCTCGACGCCGAGGCCTTCACCGCCAACGCAGGGCCGATCGAAGTCCAGGTCTTCGGCGCCTGGATGCGCATCGAGGCCGTGGTGCTCGACCCGAGCGGTGCGCCCAAAGAAGGCGCGACGGTCCAGTTCGATTTCGAGAGCCCGGCCTTCGCCTTCTCGACCCGCGACGCGCCGTCGACGCGCGTGACGACGGACGCCGACGGCCTGGCGTTCCTCGATCTCGTCGATCCCGCGTCCGTCGGAGGACGATTGCGCATCAAGGCGGAGTTCCAGAAGGATCTGCGCAGCGAAACGGTCGAGCTCGCCGCGCCGCTCTCGAGCCGGCGAGTCGAGCTGCGCCTCGCGACCAGCGCCAGCGCGATCGTGCGCGTGGAGAGCGCCAAGGGAGCGCCGCTCGCCGGCGCGATGGCCAGACTCGAGCGCCTCGACGCGCCCTTCACCAGTGTCGGCCGCTCGACGGATCACGAAGGCACGGCGAGTTTCCAGCCGCTCGAGCCCGGGCGCTACGCGGCCAGCGTCGAGGATCCGTCGACCCACTCGTCCACGCGCGAAGAATTCTCGATCGCGAGCTGCCAGATGGCCGATGTGCGCCTGACCCTGCCCGGATCCGAATTGCCGCTCGCCGTGGCCGGCAGCGTGCGCGATGCCGAGGGAAAACCGATCACCTGGCTGTGGGTCTCGATCTGCGTCGACGGCCGCGAGGAAGCCCGGCTCCAACCCGATCGCGAAGGCCGCTTCGAGTACCACCGCGAAGCCTGCGAGCGCCTGCGCGTGCGCATGCAAGCCTCCTTCGACGGCCCGGTGGTCGATCCCGAGCTGGTCGACGCGGCCTTCGGCGCGAGCGACCTGGCCTTCGTGCTGCGCGACGCTCCGCGCATGGGTTTCACGGCCCTGCGCGTGGTCGACGCCGAAAGCGGATTGCCGCTGGGCGGCGCGACGGCAGCCGTGTTCCGCGACAGCGCCGCCGAGCGCATCGGCGGCGTGGTCAGCGCGCTCACGGGCTCGGCCCTGTCCCTGGCCTCCAACGAGGACGGCCTGATGTTCGTGCCCAGCGGAGCGCAATTGCCGCGCGCCCACCTCGTGGTCGAGAAGCGCGGCTACGTGCGGCGCGAGCTCGACCTGTCCGATCTTTCCTTGCTGCCCGAGCGCGAGGGCCGGCCGACGCTGGAGCTGGTGCGCGGCTACCTGCACCGCTGGGTGGTGCTCGACGCACGCACCGGCAAGCCGGTCAGCGGCGCCGTCGCGACCCACGGCATCGATCCCTTCACCGGGCTCGCGATCGAGGACGGCTCGACCTGGTTGCCCAGCGCGCCTTCGGACACACGCGGCGTGCTCGAGCTCGCCCTGCCCCAGGCGCCGGCGCGCGTCTCGATCCAGGCCCGCGGCTATCGGCCGCGCGCGGTCGACGCCGGAACGGCGAGCCAGGTGATCGGCGCAGCACTGCTGGTCGGCGACGCGGTGCTGCTCGAGTCCGAGGCTCAGCGCTGAGCGCGCGACTCAGGCGTCTTCTTCGGCGGGAGCCGTCGAGCTCGCGCCTTCGCGCAGCGAAAGGACTCCACGGTACACGCCCCAGGCCAAGGCCGCGGCGATCGCGAGCACCAGCGCGAAGACCAGGGCGCGCACCCACAGCGGTCGCTGCTCGAGATCGGTGACGAAGAGCCCGCTGCGCGCTTCCTGCTTGTGGTACTGCAGGGCGCGCTGACCCTTGGCTTGGAATCCCGGGTCTGTGACCGGGCGTGCGCCGGCGGCGGAGGGAGGCGGTCGCGCGATCGGCGCCGGCGCCGCGGGCCGGGTCGGCAAGCTCATGACCGTGGCCGAGGGTACGGTGATGTCCTCCTCGATCTCGATATCGTCTAGCTCCTCGCTCGCCGCGATTGGCGCGCGCGGCGCGGCCGCGACAACGGGTGCAGCCGGGGCAACGCGAGCGACGGGTGCAGCCGGAGCCTCCGACATCTGCGTGCGCAAGCGCACGAGCACCTCGCCGATCATGAACTCGCGCAGGTCGGTCAGGAACGCTCGCTGCTCGCGCACTCCGTCGACGACGAACCCATTGGTCGAGCCGTCGTCGACGATCGCCCAGACTCCGTCCGCGTGCTCGAAGTGCGCGTGGTGGCGGCTGATCGATTTGTCGCGCATCGCCACGGTCCGATCGGGCGCGCGGCCCAGGGTCGCCCCGGGAAAAACCTCGAAGGAGCGGCCGACGTCCGGGCCCGAAAGCACGAAAAGCTCCGCCCGCGGTCCGCCCTGTCTCGCTCCGGGAGTCGTGGAGTCCATCCAAGGCAGAGATTAGCAGGAGACTGCCCCGCATCGCTGCGCAGAAAGCACCGCGGGGCAGTATCACGTTGTCCCAGGAGGGGCGAGCGGCGAGACTCGCGCCAATGGCCAGCGAGGACACTCCGGCGATCGCCGCGCGCGGCTTGCGCCAGGCCTACCGCAGCGGATTCCTGTGGAAGCAGCGCGAGGTGCTGCGCGGCATCGATCTCGATCTGCCTCGCGGCGCGCGTCTGGGTCTGGTCGGGCCCAATGGGTCGGGCAAGAGCACGCTGCTGCGCGTGCTCGCCGGGGTCGAGCGGCCGACCGGCGGCGAGCTCGCGGTGCTCGGCGGCGACCACGCTTCCTCGCGGATCCGCGCGCGCGTCGGATTCCTGCCGGAGGACACGCCATTTCCCCGCGAGCTGCGCGCCCTCGAAGCCCTCGAGCTGCTGGCCAGCCTGCGCTGTGTCGAGCGGGCGACGGCAAGGGCGCGCGCGCAAGAGCTGCTGGCGGCGGTCGGCTTGGAAGCCGCGCGGCGCACGAAGCTCGGGCGCTTCTCGCGCGGCATGTTGCGCCGCTTCGGGCTCGCCCAGGCGCTGGTTCACGAGCCGGACCTGCTCCTGCTCGACGAGCCGACCGCGGGCCTGGACGCCCAGGGTTTCGCGGTGTTCGACGAGCTGCTCGAGCGCGCTCGCGCGCGCGGAGCGAGCATGGTGATCGCTTCGCACGTGCTCGCGGATCTTCAGGCCCATTGCGATCAGCTGATCGTGCTGCACGAAGGCCGCATCGCCGCAGCGGGTAAGCCCGGCGAAGTCCTGCGCGGCGAGGCGGGCGCGAGCATCGTGCTCGAAGTCGCTGGCCTCGACGAGCGCGGGCTGAATTCCCTCGAGGCTTCGGTCGCCCAGCAAGGTGGACGAGTGCTCTCGCGCGGACCTTCGACGGAGACCCTGCGCGCGCTGTACCGGCGTCTGTCGCGATGAACCGCCGGCTGATCGCGCTGGTCGCGCGGCGATTTCTTCCACCGGGGGCTTTGGCGCTTTTCGCCGCGGCCCTCGCGCTGGCGATGTTCATTCCCTGGGCGCCGAGCGCGGAGCAGGGCGCGGATCAGCTGGTTCCTGAGGTGAGCGCGGGCCTCGCGCGAGCGGGTGTCTTGCTCACGGCCCTCGCGGTGATCCTGCCCTGGTTCTGCGCGCGCGCCGCGTGGTGCGTCGGGCAATGGCGCCAGGGCGACGGCGATTGGCTCGGCACGGCCAGATTGTCGCGCGGCGGAGTCGCACTCGCGCACCTGTGCGGCGCGGGGCTTGCGCTGGCCGTCGCTCTCTTGCCCTTCGCCTTCGCGGCGGAGTTGCGAGCGGGAGACGCGGCGCCACGGTTGCGCTGGCTTGCGGATTCGGCCGTTCGCCCGGTGGTGCTGTTGACCGAGTCGGATCGCGTGCAAGTCGTCGCGCCCGTTCCGCGCGGCGGCGATGTGCTGCGCGCGCGTTTCGTGATCGCGGCTCCGGGCAACGGCGGGCCGCAAGCCAGGTTGCGTTGCGACATCGCGCGCAGCGGCGCCAGGAATGCTTCGGTCGAAGTCCTGGTGACGTCGAACGACGCGCTCGAGGTCCAGCTGGCGGGAGGTGTCGGACCGCTCGAGCTTGGTTTCCAGCGCGTCGGACCGGGCGCCGCGGTCGTGCTCGAAAGCTCGCGGCTGCAGTGGTTCGAATCCAAGCCCGCGCGTTGGAAAGGCGGCCTCGCGCTGTTCCTCGAGGCCTGGCTCGCCGGCGGCGTGGTGTGCGCGCTCGCGCTCGGCCTCGCGGCCTGGACCAGTGCGGGCACGGCCTTCCTCGCCGCCTTCTCGCCTCTGTGCTGCGCCTGGCTCAGCGACTCGCTTCCGATCGCCTGGCCGGGAGTCGGATTGCGCGGCGCGTTAGCGTTGTGCAGCGATGGTCTCGGAGCCGGCTGGCCCGCGCTGCTGACCTGGACCTTCGTTGCGATCGTCTGCGCGCTGGCGGCAGCGCTGCCCGCATTGCAGCGCGATCTCTGGAGGCGCGAGGTATGAGAGTCGCGGGCTCGCGCCGGATCTGGATCGCGGCGGCCATCGTCGCCGCCTGCGGCCTGTGCTTCGCTCCCCTGCCCGATGCACGCGACGGCGCGCGCTCGACCAGCCTCGCGGTGCGCCTGCTCGGACCGATCGCCAGTCTGGCCGCCAGCGCCCAGTGGGTCCGGGCCGACCTCGCCCTGCAGCACGGTCGAGTCGAGCTGTTCCTGGTCCGCGCGCGAACGGCCCTGCAGCTCGCGCCGGAGGACGTCGAGGGCTGGAAATACCTCGCCCGCCACCAGGCGATGACCCTGGGCTCCCCGGAGCGCGAGCCCGACCCGCAGCGGCGACTGGCCTGGATCCGCGCCGGCCTCGCCACGGCGGCCGAAGGCGAAGGAGTGGCCTCGAACCCTGGAGAGCTGGCCTACACCGCCGGCTTGATCATGCTCAAGGTCGCCAGGCTCGACGCCGCCTTGCCCTGGCCGGGGGGATTACCGGCGGTCTGGGAGGAGGCGGCAAGC
>Ga0193706_1001478_pt1 | contig 10452 bp, 6 predicted proteins | sample U3c1metaG_FD_160130 | JGI IMG/M metagenome (GOLD analysis project Ga0193706, IMG submission 160130) | Soil microbial communities from a riparian zone of the East river system, Colorado, United States - U3c1 | ecosystem: Environmental > Terrestrial > Soil > Riparian zone | place: USA: East River... | reverse complement strand
GGGGTCAACTGACCAGCATGCGTATGTGCAGCAGCTGCGAGATGGATTAAAAAACTTTTTTTGCCTTTTCATTGAGGTCTTGCAGGATCGTTCCGACCCTTCCATCGAAGTCGAACCTAAAACTACTACCGGAGACTTTTTATTCGGGTATTATCTCGGCACGCGTCAGGCGTTGTTTGAAAACGGACGAGAATCGATTACACTCACGATCCGCGATGTTAGTCCATTTTCTGTCGGGATGTTGATCGCGTTGTTTGAGAGATTTGTCGGGATTTATGCCAACCTCATCGAAATCAATGCTTATCATCAGCCTGGAGTTGAAGCAGGTAAGAAGGCAGCTGATGCGGTGATTAGTTTACAGCGGCGGATTCTTGACGAGTTGACTTTGTGGGAGGGCGGAACCGCCGAGGAGTTGGCTAAGCGTGTCGAAGCCGATCCTGAAACTGTGTTTAAGATCTGCGAGCATTTGGCTGCCAACCCGGAACGACGAATCGGACGAACGGTGGGTGTCACCGCAGTTTCGCCGAAGTACCATTTCATTTGATGTACGTTTATCCTAAACATTACGATGTTATTGTCGTAGGTGCCGGCCATGCCGGAGTGGAAGCTGCGCTGGCGTCGGCACGAATGGGATGTTCCACACTGCTTCTCACAATCAATCTGGATTCTATCGCTCAGATGTCTTGCAACCCGGCGATCGGTGGATTGGCGAAAGGTCACTTGGTCCGCGAAATCGATGCACTTGGTGGCGAGATGGGTGTTTGCACGGACCTGACCGGCCTTCAATTCAGAATGCTGAACACGAAGAAAGGGCCGTCTGTATGGGCCCCGAGAGCGCAATGCGATAAGAAGGCTTATCAGTTTCGCATGAAATGGGTCTGTGAGCGGCAACCTAACTTGGACTGCAAACAGGGACAATCTGCGAAGCTCTTGGCCGAAAGCGACAAGATCCTGGGCGTGGAAACGACTTGTGGGGTTCAGTTCCGGAGTGAAACGGTTGTAGTGACTACCGGCACGTTTCTTCGAGGTTTGCTTCATATCGGAATGAACCAGCAATCGGGAGGGCGAGCAGGGGACGCGGCCGCCATGAGTTTGTCGAGTTCACTTACGAGCTTAGGGATTAAATTGGGGCGCTTGAAAACCGGCACCCCACCGCGCCTACTTCGAACTTCCATCGATTTCGAGAAAATGACTGAACAAGGCGGGGACGATCCGATCCGTTATTTTAGTTTTTGGAAGAACGAACTGTTCCACGTGGAACATGCGGTCGAACCAACGCGCGGGTTCGAGGCAAAGCAGTTCGCCGGCAAGTACCCCGTCGGGTCCATTTTGGAACAGGTCGGCGGGCAACTCCCTTGTTACATTACGTACACAACCAGTACCACAGCGGAACTCATCCGTGCCAATCTCGATAAGTCTCCCATGTACTCGGGGGTGATCGAAGCAACCGGGCCGCGGTATTGCCCATCCATCGAGGACAAGATCGTCAAGTTCCCCGAAAAGGAGCGGCAGCAAATTTTCTTGGAGCCGGAAGGCATTGCCACAGAGGAAATCTACGTTAACGGTTTTTCCACTTGTCTCCCTTTTGATGTTCAGGTCGACCTCGTGCGTACCATCGTCGGGTGTGATCGGGCGGAGATCATGCGGCCTGCGTATGCAGTGGAATATGACTTCGCTGATCCCGTGCAACTTTTTCCTTCATTAGAATCGAAACTTTGTCAAAATCTGTTCATGGCCGGGCAAATTAACGGCACCTCTGGATACGAAGAAGCAGGCGCCCAAGGGCTTATGGCGGGCATCAATGCGGCCCGCAGGGTGCAGGGAAAGAAACCGGTCGTACTTCGGCGAGATCAGGCTTACATCGGCGTCCTTATTGATGACCTTGTAACGAAGGGGACCGTTGAACCGTATCGCATGTTCACTTCGCGAGCGGAATATCGACTCCTGTTGCGTCAAGATAACGCAGATCTCAGGCTTTCTGAACTCGGGCATGACATTGGTCTACTTTCGGAACATCGCTTTCAAACGTTCTCTGCCAAGCGTGAGGCTATCACCGCAGAAATGTTTCGTTTGGATTCGACTCGTGTCGGCAAAGACCGACTTTCGCAACTGCTTCGTCGCCCTGAGATTGGTTACGCCGATCTTCCGATTCGGAACGAAGTACTCAGTCTCGAGGTGGTACAACAAGTGGAAATCACGCTGAAATATGCCGGTTACATTGACCGGCAGGAGGACGAGGTGGCGCGCTTGAAGAATTTGGAAGGGAAATGCATACCACCGACATTCAATTTTGAAACCGTTTGCAGTTTGGGCTTTGAAGCAAGACAGAAGCTCACCGAGATTCGCCCGATCACCGTTGGACAGGCCGCGCGCATTTCGGGAATCTCTCCTGCGGATATTAGTCTGCTTTTAGTGCATTTGCGACGACACGGAAGCAATGCCATCAATTCTGCCGAGCATTCGCCCGACGAGCTCTCGTAGTCATCTTTTGGAAGTCAAATTGATGGCGACGGAATTTTTGTGACGTTAAGGGGAATCCGAATTCTTATGACACAATCAATGCGCCGTTGTGGCGCACGTTTAAATTTTCTGCCTTGGTTCCATTGACCCGATGTCACGGATTTAACGCCACTTAACAGCCCATGTTCGTATTAGGTATCTCTTTTGCTTAGCAGGTTCGGAGCAGGACTCCGCGAGGATCCGCTTCTTATTACGATATGGCAAAAGTTTTAGGCATCGACTTAGGGACAACCAATTCCTGCATGGCCGCGATGGAAGGCGGGGAACCGGTCGTTCTGGAGAATTCCGAAGGCAAGCGCACTACGCCTTCAGTGGTAGCGTTTACGAAAGGCGGGGAACGGGTTGTCGGCGAGGCAGCCAAACGGCAAGCGGTTACGAACCCCCGTAACACCATCTACTCCGTTAAGCGCTTCATGGGACGCAAGTTCGATGAAGTGCAGGAGGAATTGAAGCGTGTGCCTTACAAGGTGGTGCGTGCCAGCAACGGCGACGTGGCCGTGGAGGTGGAAGTGGACGGCAAGCCAAAGCAGTTCAGCCCGCCGGAGATTTCCGCAATGATATTGGCCAAGCTCAAGGCGGACGCGGAAGTGCGACTCGGCGAGACGATTACTCAAGCGGTCATCACGGTGCCGGCTTACTTCAATGACTCGCAACGCCAGGCGACGAAGGACGCGGGACGCATTGCAGGCTTGGAAGTTCTTCGTATCATCAATGAACCGACGGCAGCATCGCTCGCCTACGGTCTCGATAAGAAGAAGGACGAGGAGATTGCGGTTTACGATTTGGGCGGTGGCACCTTCGACATTTCGGTGCTCGAGATCGGCGATGGCGTGTTTGAGGTTAAGGCGACGAATGGCGACACGCATTTGGGCGGCGACGACTGGGACAATCGAATCATGGATTGGATTCTGGACGAATTTAAGAAGGAAGCGGGCATGGACCTGCGCAAGCAGCCCGACGCGCTCCAACGTATCAAGGAAGAAGCCGAGAAAGCCAAGATCGCACTGTCGAGTTCCCAGCAATACGACATCAATTTGCCGTTCATCACGGCGGACGCGAGCGGACCCAAGCACATCCAGAAGAGCTTGAGCCGCGCGAAGATGGAGCAGATTTGTGACGACTTATTCGAGCGCACCATCGGCCCTGTGACGGCTTGCTTGAAAGACGCGGGGATGTCGGCCGACAAGATCGACGAACTGGTGCTGGTCGGTGGCATGACGCGCATGCCGCGCGTCGTGGAGACCGCTCGCAAGCTCGTGAGCAAGCAGCCACATCAAGGGGTGAATCCCGACGAAGTCGTGGCGATTGGCGCAGCGATTCAAGGCGGCGTGTTGAAGGGCGACGTGAAGGACGTGCTGCTGCTCGACGTGACTCCACTCTCACTCGGCATCGAAACGCTCGGTGGTGTGTTCACGAAACTGATTGAGCGCAACACCACGATCCCGACGCGTAAATCGGAAATTTTCTCCACCGCGAGTGACAACCAGCCTGGCGTGGAAATTCATGTGTTGCAGGGTGAGCGGCAATTCTCTCGCGACAACAAGACGATCGGAAAGTTTCAGCTCGCGGATATTCCGCCGGCGCCACGCGGCATGCCGCAAATTGAAGTGACCTTCGACATTGATGCGAACGGCATCCTTCATGTCAGCGCGAAGGATCTCGGTACTGGCAAGGAACAGAAGATCACGATCACGGCGAGCAGCGGTCTCTCGAAGGACGAAATCGAGAAGATGAAGAAGGACGCGGAGGCGCACGCCGAAGAAGACCAGAAGCGTCGCGAAGAAATTGAAACGCGCAACGAAGCTGACAATGCGGTTTATCGCACCGAGAAATTGCTGAAGGAAAGCGCGGATAAGATCACCAGCGATTCCAAGACCAAGATCGAGACGGCAATGAATGACGTGAAGGAAGCGTTGAAAGGGAACGATTCCGCTGCGATCAAATCTGCCAGCGAGAAGCTCAACGAAGCTTGGCAGGCCGTTTCTGCTGAACTTTACAAAGCCGCATCTGAGCAGGCCAAGGCAGGTGCACAAGCCGGGGGCGGCGGCACGCAGACGGGCTCCACCAGCGAACAAACTGGCGAGGCCAAGAAAGACGAAGGCGTCATCGACGCAGAGGTCGTTGACGAAAACAAAAAGTAATTTCACGGGCTGCGGTTCGCTTGATGAGTGAGCCACGGCCCGCATGACTTTTCCCGACAGTGAGTGCTGTGGGATTTGCTTCACGCGAAACAACAAACCAACGCAAAAAAACAAAAACTATGGCAGTTAACTTGAAACCCCTCGGCGACCGCGTTCTCGTGGAAGCAGCCGAGGAAAAAGAAACTAAAAAGGGCGGCATCATCATTCCTGATACCGCCAAGGAAAAGCCGATGGAAAGCGTCGTTGTGGCGCTGGGAACCGGCAAGACGGACGACAACGGAAAGAAAGTTCCGTTTGAAGTCAAGAAGGGCGACCGCGTGCTCGTGAGCAAATACGGCGGCACCGAAATCAAACTCGACGGCAAGGAATACAAGATCCTGAGCAGCGATGATATCCTCGCTGTGATCGAATAATCAGAAACCCATCAACCAATTATTCTCGAAATTTATGGCAGCTAAAACACTCGTATTCGATGAAGCCGCGCGGCAGTCACTGCTTCGTGGCGTGGAGAAACTCTCCCGTGCAGTCAAGGCAACGCTCGGCCCGAAAGGCCGCAACGTCGTTCTCGACAAGAAATTCGGTTCCCCGACGGTGACCAAGGACGGTGTCACGGTCGCGAAGGAAATTGAACTCGAAGACCCTTACGAAAACATGGGCGCTCAGATGGTTCGCGAAGTCGCGAGCAAGACGAGCGACATCGCAGGCGACGGCACGACCACCGCGACAGTTCTCGCGGAAGCGATTTATCGCGAAGGTCTGAAGTATGTGACCAGCGGCGCGAACCCGATCTCGCTCCAGCGCGGCATCCAGAAGGCTGTCGAAGCCGCGGTGCTGCATCTCGACAAGATCGCCAAGAAGGTCAAAGACAAGGAAGAGATCAAGCAGGTCGCGACCGTTTCTGCGAACTGGGACGAGGCCATTGGCGAGATCATTGCTGACGCCATGGACAAAGTCGGCAAGGACGGCACCATCACAGTCGAAGAGAACAAGTCCATTGAGACTACGCTCGACGTCGTGGAAGGCATGCAGTTCGACAAGGGCTATCTCTCTCCGTATTTCGTCACGAATGCCGAGACGATGGAAGCCAAGCTCGAAGACGCCTACGTCCTCAACTTCGAAAAGAAGATCAGCAGCTTGAAGGATCTCCTGCCGTTGCTCGAGAAGGTTGCCAAGATTGGCAAGCCGTTGCTCATCATCGCTGAAGACGTGGAAGGCGAAGCCCTCGCCACGCTCGTGGTGAACAAGCTCCGCGGCACGCTCAACATCTGCGCTGTCAAGGCGCCTGGCTTCGGCGATCGCCGCAAAGCCATGTGCGAAGACATTGCGATCCTCACGGGTGGCAAGTTCATTAGCGAAGATCTCGGCATCAAGCTCGAGTCACTCGAACTCACTGACCTCGGCCGCGCCAAAAGCGTGGTCGTGGACAAGGAAAACACCACGATCGTGGAAGGCTACGGAAAGAGCTCTGACATCCAGGGCCGCGTGAATCAAATCCGCCGCCAGATCGAAGAAACCACCAGCGATTACGATCGTGAAAAACTCCAGGAGCGCCTCGCGAAGCTCGCCGGCGGTGTTGCTGTCATCAACGTTGGCGCCGCGACCGAGTCCGAGATGAAGGAAAAGAAGGCGCGTGTCGAAGACGCGTTGCACGCGACCCGTGCAGCCGTTGAAGAAGGCATCGTTCCTGGCGGTGGCGTGGCATTGCTCCGCTGTTTGCCCGCGATTGATGCGCTCAAGCTCAGCGACGTGGACGAGCAGATTGGCGTGGACATCGTGAAGCGTGCTGTGGAAGCACCGCTCCGCACGCTCGCAGCGAATGGCGGAGTCGAAGGCTCCGTGATCGTTCAGGAAGTCAAGAAGCGCAAGGGCAACGAAGGCTACAACGTCGCCACGGGCGAGTATGTTGACCTCGTGAAAGCCGGCGTGGTTGACCCGAAGAAGGTCACGCGCAGCGCGCTCCAGAACGCCAGTTCGATCGCGGGCCTGCTCCTCACCACCGAGTGCCTCATCACGGAAGCGCCGGAGAAGGACAAGAAGGCAGCCGGCGGCGGTGATCATCATGGTCACGGCGGCGGCATGGGCGGCATGGATTACTAAGATTAAGTGGAGACTTTGGTTGCCTGCGACTAGCAGGGAGGAACCGCCAAACATTGGCGAGGCTCGCGCAAGCGGGCCTCGCTTTTTTGTTTCACCACAGAGGCATGGAGAACACGGAGAAATCGATTGGTCAGAGCTCTATGTTCTCTGTGCCTCCGTGGTGAACTTCAAACTTTCCGCTTCAATCGCGCGCGTTCACGGAGGAATTCGATCACGCCCGGCACAATCGAGAGGACGATGATTGCGAGGATCACGAAGCTGAAATTTTTCTTCACCACCGGCATGTTGCCGAAGAAAAAGCCGAGCAGGAGAAACGAGACGATCCACGCGACGCCGCCAATGACATTGAACGACATGAACTTCGGGTAAGTCATCTTGCCCATGCCGGCCACGAACGGCGCGAACGTGCGGACGATGGGAATGAAGCGAGCAATGATGATCGTCTTGCCACCATAGCGTTCGTAGAACTCGTGCGTGCGCTCGAGATGTTTCTTGTTGAGGAAGCGTACGTTCTCTCCGCGAAAGATGCGCGGCCCCAGCTTGGCCCCCACCCAATAATTGACTGAGTCGCCAAGGATCGCAGCGATGGTGAGAATGATCATCAGCACGACGATGTTGAGGTTGTCCGGCGGCGGCAGCGCGCAAAAGGTGCCGACGGCGAAGAGCAAAGAGTCGCCCGGCAAAAATGGTGTAACAACGAGCCCCGTCTCCGCGAATATGATCAGAAAGAGAAGCACGTACATCCACGGCCCGAATTGTTGGATCAGCTCACCGAGATGGCGGTCGATGTGCAGGACGAGATCGATGAATTTGTGAATGAGTTCCATGCCAGGCGCGCGCACGTTGCGCGAAAGTTAAGCGGGGAAACAAGCAAACATTGGAGCGCGGACGGTCTCGTCCGCACGGACTGACTTGGATGAACATGCGGACGTGACCGCCGCGCACCTCAAAACTCCACGCGCTGGCCGTACTCGGGCACGATGACTTCTGCCTTCGGCTTCATTCCGCGCAATGTTTCGCCGAACGCCAGCGCCTGCGTTTCTTCTCCGTGAATGACAGTGATTTTCTTGATGTCACCGGAGATGCCTTCCACGTACCGCCGCAACTCGCTGCGATCCGCGTGGCCGGAGAAGGCATCCATCGACGCCACTTGCGCGCGCACTTCGTAGGGTTCGCCAAAAATATTTACGGGCGAACGGCCCGAGACAATCGCAGCGCCGAGCGTGTGCTCAGCGCAGAAGCCGACGAAGAGCAGAAGGTTGCGCGGATCGCAGATGTTGTTCTTCAAGTGATGGCGGATGCGCCCTGCTTCAGCCATGCCCGACGCGCTGATGATGATAGCGGGTTCCTTCAGATCGTTGAGCTTCACCGAGTGCGACAGCTCGCGAATGTAAGTGAGGTTCTCCATGCCGAACGGATGCGCCGTCTCACGGAGAAAGCGATACGTCGATTCGTTGAAACATTCCGGATGCAACCGAAAGACTTCAGTCGCGTTCACACTCAAAGGTGAATCAACGAAGATCGGCAGACGCGGAATGCGTCCGGCTCGTGTGAGTAGATTCAGTGCATACACGATTGTCTGGGTGCGCCCGACGGAAAACGCCGGAATGATCACCTTGCCGCCGCGCGCGTACGTCTCGGCAATCAGCCGCGCCGCATCTTCGATCGCGTTCTCCTTCAACGAATGATCCCGCGCGCCGTAGGTGGATTCGACTTGGAGAAAGTCCACGTTCTCGACGTGCTCCGGATCGCGAAGGATCTCGTCATTGCCGCGACCGACATCACCGCTGAAAAGGAATCGGAACTTGCGCGAGCCTTCCTGCACATCGAGCACGACCTGAGCGGAGCCGAGAATGTGTCCCGCGTCACGAAAGGTGACGGTCACGCCTTTGGCAACGGGCATGGGACGGTCGTAATTGAACGCGACGAACTGCTGCAACGCGCGCTCGGCATCCGTTTGCGTGTAGAGCGCTTCGACCGGTGGAAGACCTTTCTTCGCGCGCTGCTTCGAAACGAATTGCGCGTCGTCTTCCTGAATCTTCGCCGAGTCCGGCAGCATGATCGCCGCGAGATCGCGCGTGGCGAACGTGCAGTAAATGTTCTCGGTAAAACCTTTGCGACAGAGGTTCGGGAAGTTTCCCACATGATCGATGTGCGCGTGACTGAGAACCGCACATGTGAGCTTCGAGGGATCGAATGGGAAGCTACGGTTGCGCTCGATCGATTCATTGCGATGACCCTGAAACAAACCGCACTCGAGAAGAATCTGCTGCCCATTCACGTCAATCAGATACATCGATCCCGTTGTTGTTCGTGCAGCACCGTAGTAGCGAATGAACATGCGCGCATCGTGCCGACCGCATGCGTCGCGCGCAACTTGTGTCTCGCGAAGAACGCGAAAGGACAACGTGGTTTCCGTTCTTCGCGTTCTTCGCGAGACACCTCCCTGATTTCCAGTTTGCGAAACAGCCGTCGTCTCCGCCTATGCTCGTGAATCGTAAATCGCAACTCGTACATCTCATGCGCTCTGCTGTTCTGTTCGGGCGCGGCGGCGCTTGGTTATCAAATGGTCTGGACGCGCATGTTCGCGACGGGCCTCGGCCACGAGACGCCATCGATGCTCGCCAGTATCTGCGCATTCATGTTCGGCATGGCGTTGGGCGCGTGGCTGTTCGATGGCCGGATCGAGCGCAGCAAATTTCCCGGGCGTTGGTATGCGGCATTGGAGTTGGTGATCGGTGCGTGGGCGCTCCTCTCAATCACGCTTATCCCGATCGCGAACTCCGTTGCGTTGAAACTCATTGGCGTGAATCCATCAGCGTTGCGACATTGGTTCGTCGCATTCGCCATACCGACGATCGCGTTGCTCCCAGCAACTGCTGCGATGGGCGCAACGTTTCCCGCCATGGAACGCTTTCTGACTTCACTCGCGACGCACCGGAGCGTCGCCATCGTTTACGCCGCGAATACATTCGGCACCGTCGCAGGGATTTTACTCAGCACATTCGTGATTGCTCCGCGGATTGGGTTCAGCTTCACCGTTGCGACGCTCGGAACAATTAATCTGCTGTGCGGTGTTGCGGCGTGGTTTCTGTTCAAGCGCACTTCGCGGAACGTTGCGACACGCGATCAACGCGCAACGAATCCAGAACTCACACGCCGCCGCCTTCTCGTCACGATGGTTGGCACCGGACTGCTCGGCATCGGCTACGAAGTGACGGGCACGCGCGTGCTCTCTCAGGTGTTGGAGAATACAATCTACACTTTCGCTGCGGTGCTCTCGATTTACCTGCTCGGCACGGCACTCGGAGCGGCGCTCTATCACCGATGTGCCGCGGCACGAAAGCCTACTCCTTTTCTCGGAGTGCTCGTCGCGAGTACAGCGCTCGCCTGCATGTGTGGCGTGTTCGCACTGAGCCGGGCACAACAACTCTATGACTTCGCGCGTCAGCTCGGTGACTCCATCATCGCCGTGCTCTCCGCCGAAATGTTTGTCGCCGCCGCGGTGTTTCTTGCACCGACGATCTGCATGGGTGCGACCTTCGCGCACGTCGTGCAACTGCTGCGCAACATCGGTGTCGGCACCGGTCGGGCCATCGCGTTGAACACATTTGCCGGCGCACTCGCGTCGGCGATCTTTGGCATCGCGCTGGTACCCGCGCTCGGCTCCAAATGGACGTTGGTGATCGTTACC
>Ga0193706_1001477_pt1 | contig 10453 bp, 7 predicted proteins | sample U3c1metaG_FD_160130 | JGI IMG/M metagenome (GOLD analysis project Ga0193706, IMG submission 160130) | Soil microbial communities from a riparian zone of the East river system, Colorado, United States - U3c1 | ecosystem: Environmental > Terrestrial > Soil > Riparian zone | place: USA: East River... | reverse complement strand
ATTTTGTCTTATTGGGGTGGCGACAATGGAATCAACGGCCAAAGGACCGACTGCCGCATTGTCAGCCTGACCAAAAATGGTTCGGCCTATGCGCTTGCGAGACGATGCACCGACATACGGGAAGGTACGTCGTTTGATGACCGCGCGGAGATCATCATCCGCGACCGGGCATCGTTCCTCGTCTTCGACCGCGCGAACCCTCGCATCAAGCCTCGGCTATTTCGCTATTGTGGTCCCAAGGTGCATTTCTAGCAGCAATCAGGAAGGTTCGTGCCTTGCCGCGCTGGGTTTCCGTTGAACGGCGGCCGACAGCTTCTCGCTAAGGGCCTCCGCCCCATAGGGCTTGCGGATGATTTCGAACTCAAGCGATGCTCGCTCGCTGATCTCCTCGCTGTAGCCGGTGGCGAGCACGATCGGTAAGTCGGGACACCGCTCCCGCGCCAGCCGAGCGAGATCCAACCCACTGGTCCCAGGCATCACGACATCCGAAAAAAGCAGGTCGAACTCTTGCTGCTCCAGGGCGGCGAGTGCTTCCTCGGCATTCGACGCACTCACGACCTGGCAGTGGAACTCTTCGAGCAACTGACCGGCAAATTCGCGGACTTGCGCGTTATCTTCGACCAGCAGGATCTTCAGGTCCTTGGGAATTCGTGTGGCGCGGCGGCCGGCCGTTGCCGAGGCGGGGCTATTCTGGGTGCGGGGAAGCACAAGGCGAACGGTCGTCCCCTTGCCCTCCACGGATTCGATTTCCGCGCGTCCGCCGGTCTGAGCCGCGAAGCCATGAATTTGCGAAAGGCCAAGGCCGGTTCCCTTGCCAACCGGCTTGGTCGTGAAGAATGGTTCGAATGCCCGGGCAGTTACGTCTTTCGACATGCCGCTGCCGGTATCGGCAATGGTGATGCAGACCATCTCGCCGCCATCCTCCGGGCAATTAATTGTCGAAATCGTCAGTCGCCCCTCGCCCTCCATGGCGTCGCGCGCGTTGATCGCGGCATTGAGCAGCGCGGTTTCGAGATGGGTCGGGTCCGCCTCGACGGCCCACAGGTTTGGCTCCAACTTGAGCACCACTTCAATTCGGCTGCCGAGCGATCGGGCCAACACTTCGCCGAGGGCGTCGACGCAAATGTTCAAATCGATCACCTCGGGTTGAAGCGACTGCCGCCGCCCGAAAGCAAGCAAGTGGCTGGTGAGAATCGAGGCGCGATCGGACGTGTCGACAATGGCTTCGAGATAACGGCGACGCTTTTCCTCGGTCAGGTCGGTGCGCTGGAGAAGCTCCGCCGAGCCGCGGATCACCGTCAAAAGATTGTTGAAGTCATGCGCGACGCCGCCGGTCAGAGCGCCCATCGCTTGCAGTTTTTGCGATTGGAACAGGGCGGCACGCGCTTCTTCCAACTCCTGCTCCGTTTGGTGGCGAGCGGTTATGTCGCGCGTGATTTTCGCAAAGCCGACATGTGCGCCGGTCTCGTCGAAAATCGGATCGATCACGACGCTCGCCCAGAACGGCGTACCGTCCTTTCGAACACGCTGCGCCTCGATTTCATATTTTCCTTCGCGCAGCGCGGTCGCCAGCGCTCTCCCCGGCTCCCCCGCGGCACGGTCTTTTTCAGTATAGAAGCGGGAGAAATGTTGACCGACGATCTCGTCCGCTCGGTAGCCTTTGATCGCCTCGGCGCCGGCGTTCCAATTGGTTACAATGCCATCGACGTCGAGCATATAAATCGCATAATCGCGCACCCCCTGCACCAGTATTCGGAAGCGCTGCTCACTTTCAAAAAGCTGGCGTTCCCGCTCGCGCTTTTCGGTGATGTCGCGAGTGATCTTGGCGAAACCGATGAGCTCACCGTCGGGGCTTCGCACGGGGTCGATGACGACATGCGCCCAGAACGTCGTTCCATCCTTGCGGATGCGCCAGCCCTCGCCTTCGAAACGCCCTTCCGAGGCCGCAGTGCTAAGCGCCTTCCCGGGGAGTCCCGCGGCGCGATCCTCGGCGGTGAAAAAGCTCGAAAAATTCTTTCCGATAATCTCATCCGCTTCATACTGCTTGAAGCGGCGGGCGCCGGGATTCCAAGTTGCAATTCGGCCATCTGGCTCGATCATGTAGATTGCATAGTCGGTGACCGAGTTCACCAGCAGCTCGAAGCGCCTGTCCGATGCAAGAGAGGAAGAATCGTGTCGGTCGGCCATTAGGATCCTGGATGACGCCGGCTATCGGCGGAGCGCTGGGCCTAGCGCGTTCCTTCCGAATAACAAGTGGTTAGCGCACGTCAATTCCATCCTTGGACCTTCACGGGCGCGCTCCTGCAAAGCCTAAAATCGCGCCGGAAATCGAATGGTAACGCCGAAGATCACGACGTCCCGCATCGCGCGTTCCCAAGGTGACACTTGGCCGCGCCCACTCGCCCCTCCCCGGCGACCAACCCCCTTGCCAATTTGGCCGAACAGGCGGACGATGGCGGATTGGAGAGCGCGGCCGCGCCCCCTCGCGACTCGCTCCCCCGCACCTAAGGGAGAGGAGTTCGCTCATGCCTGGAACCACCAACGGCACTCGAGTCATCGCGCTGGTCGGACCGGCCGGCGCGGGAAAGACCAGCCTGGCCGAAGCGATGCTGTTCGCCGCCGGAGCCATCGACCGGCAAGGCACGACAGCCGCGGGCTCGACCGTCGGCGACCACAGCCCGGAAGCGCGGGCGCGCGGCGGATCGACCGAGCTCAACACCATGCATTTCGATTTTAAGGGCGAGCATTTCGCCTTGCTCGACAGCCCAGGGTCGATCGGCTTTGCCGCCGATGGCGCCCGCGCCGTCGCCGTCGCCGACCTGGCGATCGTCGTCGTCGACCCCGATCCGGCGCGCGCGCCCCTCGCCGCTCCGTCGCTGCGGATGCTCGACGAATTGGGCGTTCCGCACATCATATTCGTCAACCGCATCGACCAGGCGCGCGGACGCATCCGCGACCTCATGTCGGCGTTGCAGCCGATGAGCGTGTCGCCGTTGATCGCCCGCCAAATCCCCATCCGCGACGGCGATAAGGTCACTGGGTTCGTCGATCTCGCGCTCGAACGCGCCTTCGCTTACCGGCCCGGCGCGGCGTCCGAGCGGATCGAGATTCCCGGCGAGGTGCTCGACCGCGAGACCAAGGCGCGCACCGAGATGCTTGAGATGCTCGCCGATCACGATGACACCTTGCTCGAGCAATTATTGATGGACGAGATCCCAGAGCCGGCGACGGTATTCGCCGATCTGGCCAAGGAAACCCATGATAATCTGGGCGTGTCGCTGTTGTTCGGATCGGCCAGCGGCGGTTCGGGCGTCCGGCGGCTATTGAAGGCGTTGCGCCATGAATCGCCATGGCCCGCGGCGACCGCCAAGCGGCTCGACGTGACCGAACCCAGCCTGTTCGCGTTCAAGGTCAGCCATGGCGGGACCGTCGGGCGGCTGGCGGTGGCACGCGCGCTGGGCGGCGAGATCGCCGAAGGGTCCGAGGTCAAGACCCGCGACGGTGAATCGGCGCGGCTTGGCGCCTTGTTCGCGGTGCAGGGCGAACGCACCCAGAAAATCCCCAAAGCCAACAATGGCGACGTCGTTGCGGTCGCCAAGGTCGACGGACTCAAGGCGGGCGAGTGGATTGGCGGCGGCAAGCTTCCGCCGGCCCCCGACGTGAGCTTCCCGGCGCGCAACATGGCGCTGGCGATCGAGCCCGCCGACCGCAAGGATGACGTCAAGCTGTCGAGCGCCCTGGCCCGGCTGCTCGAAGAGGAGGCGACCCTCAGCCTCGAGCATGACGAGGCCAGCCACGAGATGCGGCTCAAGGGGGTCAATGACGAGCAATTGAACACCGTGCTGGCACGGCTCGAGCGGCGCTATGGCGTCAAGGTCACCTCGCGCACGCCGACCATCGGCTATCGCGAATCGGTCCGCCACAAGGTCACCCAAAAGGGCCGCCACAAAAAGCAGTCGGGCGGGCATGGCCAATTCGGCGACTGCGTCATCGAATTGAGCGCTTTGCCGCGCGGCGAGGGCTTCAAGTTCGAGGACAAGATCAGCGGCGGCGCGATTCCTCGGCAGTGGATCCCGGCGGTCGAGCAGGGCGTCAAGGACGCCATGGCCAAGGGTCCGCTCGGATTCCCGGTGGTCGACGTTGCGGTGACTCTGGTCGACGGCAGCTACCACAGCGTCGATTCTTCCGAATTGTCGTTCCGCATGGCCGGCCGCGTCGCGATGAACGAAGCGCTCGCCGCCGCCACGCCGCATCTGCTCGAGCCGGTGCAGAAACTGACCGTGGTGACTCCGGCCAGTTCGACTTCGCGCGCGAGTTCGGCGTTGGCCAGCCGGCGCGGCCAGATGCTCGGCATGGGCCCGCGCGACGGCTGGGCCGGATGGGACCGGATCGAGGCGCTGATCCCCGAAAGCGAATTGAATGGCCTCGAGGCCGAGCTTCGCTCGATCAGCCATGGGTTGGCGAGCTACGAGGCCGAGTTCGACCATCTTGCCGAATTGAACGGCACGCTGGCCGACAAGGTCATCCAGACCCGGGTACCCGAGCCGGCCTAGAGGAGCATATTTCGCGGGCGACACAATGCGGGCGATGCCATAGAGGCGCGGACGGGTTTCACCACTTGACCGGCCGTTCATGAAGCATTGGTTTCGCGACACGCATTTCCGATCGCTGATGAAGAACGTCAGCTACCTCGCCGCTTCGCGCGCCGTGGCGGCGGCGTGCGGTATTGCGACGCTAGCGTTCGCCGCGCGTGGACTCGGCGTGGCGATGTTCGGCATGTTGGTTCTGGTCCACAGCTATACTCAAGCGGCCAGCGGGCTGACCAAGTTCCAGTCGTGGCAGCTGATCATCCGCTATGGCTCGCCGGCGCTGGTCACCGGCGAGCCGCGGGCGCTCAAGGAGGCGGTCGGCTTTGCCTTCGCGCTCGACGTGGTGAGCGGCATTTTCGGCATGATCGCGGCGATGGCCTTGCTCCCGTTGCTCGGCCCGTGGTTCGGCATTCCGCAGCAATATCTGTGGCTGGCGATGATCTACTGCACGCTGCTGCCGACGATGGCCGCGGCGACCCCCGGCGGGGTGCTTCGTACCCTCGACCGGTTCGATTTGATGAGCTGGCAAGGCACCAGTTACCCGATCGCTCGGGCATTGCTGGTGTTCATCGCCTGGTGGCAGCAATTGTCGTTCGCCTGGTATGTCGGGATCTGGTTCGTCACCGACATGGGTGGCGACCTCTATCAATGGTTTCTGGCATGGCGCGAACTGCGCCGCCGCGACCTTCTCAAGGGCATTCGGCCGACACTTAATCCCAAGGGATTGCCAGGCGCGTGGAAGTTCGCGGTGACGGTCAATCTGTCCTCGTCCCTGACGCTGGCGTGGGGCCCGGTCGCCCGGCTCATCGTCGGCGGATTGCTGGGGCCGGTCAGCGCCGGCCTTTATCGGGTCGCATCGGGTCTGTCGGACAGCGCCCAAAAGCCCGCTGAATTGCTGTCCAAGGCCTATTTCCCCGAAGTCATGCGGATGGACCTGGCATCCAAGCGGCCATGGAAGCTGATGCTCCGCGCAATCCTCCTGGCGTGCGCGTTCGGAGCGGTTGCGGTGCTAATCATCGTGCTTGGTGGCAGGCTTTTGCTCGACACCCTGTTCGGCGCCGAATTCGTCGCGGCGTACGAGGTTTTGCTGGTGATCATCGCCGCGCCGCTGCTGGCGATGCTGAGCTTTCCCTTGCCCTCGATGCTTTACGCCCTCGACCGCCCCGACGCGACTCTCAAGGCGCGCCTAGCCGGGACGCTCGCTTACTTCGCCATCGTCGCCCCGCTCGCAACGCGGTTCGATACCGTCGGCGCGGCGGCGGCGCTGGTCCTCGGCAATGCGGTGATGGTGCTGGTCTTGGCGCTGTATGTGCGGCACGAATATCGGCGGGTGCGGGTGCGCAAAGCGGAGACGATCTAGCCGAGATGCTCGACCTCTCCCACCGGCGACCAATCGCCGAGCCCGTGGTTTGCGGCGAAATCGGGCGGGAACGGCTCGCCGCCATGAATTCCGCCGGTGACGAAGATGCAATCGATCCCCTGACGCGCGGCGCCGAGCACGTCGGTGGGGAGCCCATCGCCAATCGCCACCACCGACTGGCGCGGCGGATCGCCGGCAAGGTGCAAGGCATGGGTATAGATCGCGTCATGCGGCTTGCCGTACCAGGCGACGCGGCCGCCGAGCATTGCATAAGCGTCGGCCAGCGCCCCGGCGCAAGGTTCGGCGACGCCGCCGCGGATCACCAGGCGATCCGGGTTAAGGCAATGCATCAGCACGTCGCGCGCTGCCCAAGCGTTGAGGTCGGCGGCATAATCCTCAACGCGGTCGCGCTGCTCGTCCAGCCCGGTGCAGACAAGGTCGGTAAATCCGTCGGCGGCGATGGCAATGCGTCGGCTTTCGACGATTTCACGGTCGGCCGCGGTGCCCAGAAACCCTGGCGGGCGCTGCAGCTGCACAAGCGCGGCAAGCCCGGCCTCGCCGCTGGTCGCGACGCCGTCCCAGGCGCCGCGCGGCAGACCGAGGCGGTTGAGCTGCGCTTCGACCGCCTGGGCAGTGCGCGGGGCATTGGTGATCAGGACGATCGTGCGGCCCTGTCTCTTCCACTCGAGCAGCCGCTTCGCGGCGCGAGGATCGACGGTGACGCCGTCATGAACCACGCCCCAAATGTCGCACAGGATCACCCGGTAGAGCGGATCTAGCGTGTCGAGGTTCATCCGATGGCCTATGCGCTCGATGGCCCTGCCCCTAAAGGCCAGCCGCCGCCCTGTGAAGCGATCGCTTGACGCCATCGCCCGCAACGGCTTGTCTCCAAGTGCATTGATCGAGAGGGTGATACGTGAACAAGCGACTGACCTATTTCATCCTGTTCGCCCTGGTGCTCGGCGTGTTGGCCGGATGGGCGATCAACGCCGCGATTGACGACGGCAGCCCGGCCAGTGCCGAGCGGCTAAAATCCATCGCCGAATATTTGAGCATCGTCACCGCCTTGTTCTTGCGCCTGATCAAGATGATTATCGCGCCGCTGGTCTTCTCGACCCTTGTCGCGGGGATTGCCCACATGGGCGATATTGCCGCGCTCGGCCGCGTCGGCCTGCGCTCCTTGGCCTGGTTTATCGGCGCGACCTTCGTCTCGCTCAGCCTCGGACTGCTTCTGGTCAACGCGCTCCATCCGGGCGTCGGGCTCAATTTGCCCCTCCCGCCAACGACCGCGGTAAGTGGCGTTGAAACAGCCGCTTTCAGCCTCAAGGACTTCGTCAGTCATTTGGTGCCGCAATCGATCTTCGAGGCGATGAGCACCAACGAGATTCTGCCGATCGTGATCTTCTCGATCTTTTTTGGAGTCGCGCTGACCGCGATCGGAGACAAGGGCAAGCCAATCGTTCGCGGCGTCGAATCGCTCGTCCAGGTGATGCTCCAGATCACCAATTACGTCATGCGCTTTGCGCCGTTCGCGGTGTTCACCGCGGTCGCCAGCGCGATCGCCGAGCGCGGCCCGGGAATCCTCTTCACGTTCGGCAAGTTCGTCGGCAGCTTCTACCTTGGGCTGGCGATCTTATGGGCGATCCTGATCGGCGCCGCATTCGTCATTGTCGGACCGCGCGTACGCCACCTGGTCCGATACATTCGCGATCCCATCGTGCTCGCCTTCTCGACCGCGTCGAGCGAGGCCGCCTACCCCCGCACCCTGGAAGCGCTCGACCGCTTTGGGGTGCCGCCGCGCATCGCCAGCTTCGTTCTTCCACTGGGCTATTCGTTCAACCTCGACGGGTCGATGATGTACATGACCTTCGCGTCGATCTTCATTGCCCAGGCCTATGGCATCGACCTCAGCCTGGGGCAGGAAATCACCATGCTGCTGGTGTTGATGATCACCTCGAAGGGCATGGCGGGCGTGCCCCGTGCCAGCCTGGTGGTGATTGCCGCGACCTTGTCGATGTTCAAAATTCCCGAGGCCGGCCTGCTGCTGATCCTGGCGGTCGACCATTTCCTCGACATGGGGCGATCGGCGACCAACGTCGTCGGCAATGCGGTTGCGTCGGTTGTTGTGGCGAAGTGGGAAGGAACCGTCGATCCCTCCGAACCCGCGGATATCGAGCCGCTGCACGCGCCGTCGCACCGGCCCAAGCCGCCAGCGGAAACCTAAGCGAACGGCCGGTCGATCGACGGCGGCGGGTTGCTGAACCATTGCGGTCCCGCGGCGGTCATGTGGAAGCAATCCTCGAGCCGAACCCCGAACTTGCCGGGAAGGTAGATCCCCGGCTCGTTGGAGAAGCACATACCCGGCGCGAGAGGGGTCATTTCGCCGTGGACCAGATTGACCGGTTCATGAACTTCCATGCCGATGCCGTGGCCGGTGCGGTGCGACGTGCCAGGCAATGCATAACGCGGGCCATAGCCCCAGCTTTCGTAGGCATTGCGGACGGCATCGTCGACGCTTCCCGCCGGCGCGCCGATCTTCGCCGCGGCAAAGGCGATGTCCTGGCCGCGCCGCATTTGCATCCAGACCTTGCGCTGCTCGGCGCTCGGTTTGGCGCCGAATACGAAACTGCGCGAAATATCCGACTGATAGCCGTGGACCGAACAGCCGCAGTCGAGCAGGACGATCTCGCCGGGAGCAACGATTTGCGGTTGATGGCTTCCGTGCGGATAGGCGCTCGCCTCGCCAATCAACACCAGAGCGAATTCCGGGGTGGCGCCAAGCGCGCTGACCGCGGAGTCGATCATCGCCCCGATATCGGCGGGGGTCATTCCAGCGCTTATCCTTGGCCCGACCGAGCGATAGGCGGCGATCATGATGTCTGCCGCGGACTGCATCAGCGCCAGCTCCGCCGGCGACTTGATCATCCGGCTGGCGCGCACGACCGGGTTGGCGCTGACGACATTGGCGCCGGGCAGGCTCTGGTGAAGGCGATCGAGGATGAAACAGCGATTGGTCCCCTCGAAGCCGATCGGCCGGTCGGCAACGCCGCGCTGCCGCAGGAAATCGGCGACAAGCGCAAGCGGCTCCTCATCCTCCTGCCAGACGCGGACTTCGGCCGGCACACCAAGGCTTTCCGCGACCGATGGTCTTTCGAAAAAGGGCGTAACGATGATTGGGTCGCCGGCGACGGGAATGATCGCGGCGGTCAGTCGTTCGCTGCGGCTCCATTGAACGCCGGTGAAATAGTCGAGGCTGGCCCCGGATTCGACGATGATCGCACCGATCCCGTGCTGGCGCATCAGGGCGCGCGCCTTGGCCAGGCGGGCGAGCCGTTCGGGACGACCAATTGGCGGCGGAAGCCGAATGGTTTCGGTTTCCGAAGCCTGGACGATTGCGCCTTGAGCGACGCCAGTCAGCGCGGCACCGGCCAAGGCGAGACTCCCGCCAAGCATCGTTCGGCGGCGAAATTCAGGCGTAGGCATACGGCCCGCCTTTCTTCAGCGCGCGCTGGTAAGCGGGGCGGTCGTGGATTCGATCGAGCCATTTCATCAAATTGCGGTGGCGCTGATCGAGCCCGGCGCGAGTGCGGCCGGCCTCGAGCGGAAAGCTCATCATCACATCGGCGGCGGTAAATTCCTCGCCGGCGAACCACGGCCGGCCCGACAGCTCGGCGTCGAGAAAATCGAGATGGCGGGCGAACATTCCGAGCACCGGTTTGCGCGCCGGGCGGCCGAGCAGCCCGAGGCGCTTGATGATCAGCAAAGCGAGCAGGGGCGGCATCAGCGAGCCCTCGGCGTAATGGAGGTAGTGGCGATAGCGTAAGCCGTTGCAGCGATCGGCCGGCGCACCGAACTTTCCACCAGCCTTGTCGACCAGATATTCGACGATCGCGCCGCTTTCGGAGACGATCAGGCCATCGTCGTCGAGCAATGGCGACTTGCCCAATGGATGGATCCGGCGAAGCGCGGGCGGCCCCCGCATGGTCTTCGGATCGCGCTCGTAGCGCTTGATCCGATAGGGCAGCGCCATTTCCTCGAGCAGCCACAGGATCCGCTGCGACCGGCTGTCTTCAAGATGATGCACGGTCAACATATCGAGGCTTCCTAACTCTCGGCCGAAACAAGTGTTGCACGGCGGGGCGGCCTGCGCCAGCAGAGCGCGCATGCCCTTTTCCAACAGCAGCATGCCGGCCAGCGGGCCGCGCCCGGGGTCGCGCGAAATCGTCGGCTTGCTCGCCGGGCTGATGGCTTTGAACGCCTTCGCCATCGACGCGATGATCCCGGCACTTCCGGCGATTGGTGCCGAGCTGAATGTCGCCACCGAAAACAACCGCCAACTGGTGGTGCTCGCTTATTTTCTCGGCTTCGGCGTCGGCCAGATTTTCTGGGGACCGCTGGCCGACCGGTTCGGACGCAAGCCGGTGCTAGCGATTGGCGTCGCGCTTTACGCCGGCTTCGCGCTGCTGTGCGGGATCGCCAGCAGCTTTCCTCTGCTGATCGCCGG
>Ga0193706_1001476_pt1 | contig 10454 bp, 20 predicted proteins | sample U3c1metaG_FD_160130 | JGI IMG/M metagenome (GOLD analysis project Ga0193706, IMG submission 160130) | Soil microbial communities from a riparian zone of the East river system, Colorado, United States - U3c1 | ecosystem: Environmental > Terrestrial > Soil > Riparian zone | place: USA: East River... | reverse complement strand
TGAAATCAACAGTCAGCAATCGTCAATCAGAAATTCACCAATTACTCCTGCACCGTCACCAAATGCCGCACCTTGAGGATCATGCCGCGCGTCGCCGGCGTGTCCACGAGCTCGACCGTGTGACCGATCCGTCGAAGGCCCATGCCCTGGACCGTCGCCCCCTGGGTCCTGTCGAACCCGATCGGGCTCTTCACGAGCGTGATCTTGATCTTGCGGGTGTCGCCGCTCTTCTTCGCAGTCTTTTTCGCCATGATGGTTATCGCGTAGTCGCGGCGAGGTCGCCCGGTTGCTCTTCTTTGCCGCGGAGCCTGCGAACCGCGGCAGGATCCCTGAGCCCCATCAGTCCGGTGAACGTCGCCCGCACGACGTTGTGCGAGTTGGCCGATCCGATCGACTTGGTCAGCACGTTCTGGATGCCGCACGCCTCGACGACCGCGCGCACGGCCCCTCCCGCGATGATCCCGGTGCCATCCGGCGCCGGCTTGAGCAGCACCTGGCCCGCTCCGAAGCGGCCGAGCACGGGGTGCGGCACGGTCGTGCCGGCCAGCGGCACGCGGATGAGCGACTTTTTCGCCGCTTCGATCCCCTTCTTGATTGCCGAGGGAACTTCCTTGGCCTTGCCGACGCCGAACCCGACAACTCCCTGGCCGTCGCCGACGACGACCAGCGCGCTGAAGCTCAGGTTCTTGCCACCCTTGACGACCTTCGTGACGCGGCTGATGTTCACGACCGTGTCTTTCAGATCCAGCTGCGACGCGTCGATCTTTTCTCGTGTTTCGATCATAAATTTCCAATTTGTAGGGGCGGGGTCTTACGACCTCGCCCTACTAGAATTCCAGCCCCGCTTCCCGAGCCGCCTCGGCCACGGCGCGGATGCGCCCGTGATAGAGGAACCCGCCTCGATCGAAGACGACGCGTTTGATGCCCTTGGCGATGAGCCGCTCAGCGATGGTCTTGCCGAGCGCCTTCGCACCGGCGACGTTGCCCCCGCGCGTGGGTCCGTCGAACGTGGTCTTCAGGGTCGGCTCCGTGCTGGCCGCCGCCGCGAGCGTCGTCCCGGTCATGTCGTCGATGACCTGGGCATAGATGTGCGAGACGCTGCGAAACACGCGCAGGCGCGGGCGTTCCTGGGTGCCGGAGATCCGCTTGCGCTGCCTCAGCGCAATCCGTGTGCGCCGATCCTTGGTTGTGTTGATCTTCATTTCGCCCCCGTCTTGCCCGCCTTCTTCTTCAGCACTTCACCGGTGTACCGTACGCCCTTCTGCTTATAGGGATCCGGCTTCCGGAGCCGGCGGATATTCGCCGCGACTTGTCCGACCGCCTGGCGATCGATGCCGGTCACGGTGATGTGCGTCTGCTTGTCGATCGCGATGTCGATCCCGGGCGGTATGTCGAACACGACCGCGTGGGAGTAGCCCAGCGCGAAGACGACCTGCTTGCCCTTGAGCTCCGCACGGTAGCCGACGCCGACGATGTCGAGGTCCTTGCGGAACCCTTCCGTGACGCCGCGCACGGCGTTGGCCACGAGGCTGCGCGCGAGGCCGTGGAATTTTCCGAGCTCGGGATCGTCGCGCAGCGCGCGCGCGTGCAGCTCGTCGCCGTTGACCTCGAAGCCGATGCCGGCCGGCAGCGCCTGGCGCAGTTTCCCCTTGGGTCCCTGCACTTCGACAACTCCGGGCTGGGGGTCAATCTTGACACCCTTCGGAATAGCGATGGGTTTTTTGCCTATACGAGACATGTCTGATCCTTGAATTGCTGATTGTCGATTGCTGACTGCTGATTGATTGTCGATTTGCCGGTGGTCAAATCAGAAATCAGGAATCAGAAATTCATCATCACCATACGTTACACAGAACTTCCCCGCCGACGCCCGCCTTGACGGCTTCGCGGCCGGTCATGACGCCGCGTGACGTGGTCAGGATGCTGGTGCCGAGCCCGGCGAGCACATCGGGCACGTCGTCGCGCCCGAAATACACGCGGCGGCCCGGCCGGCTGACGCGCTGGATGCCGGTGATCACGCGTTCGCCGCGCGGACCGTATTTCAGAACCATGCGGAGTTGCGCCTGCACGCGCTCGCCCTGCGCCTCGAGCACTTTGAAGCCCTGGATGTAGCCTTCGCTCTCCAGGATGCGCGCGATCTCCACCTTCAGGCGCGACGACGGCATTTCCACCCGGGCGTGCCGGGCAATCGTCGCGTTCCGGATGCGCGACAGCATGTCTGCGATTGGATCTGTCATAACTCTTGGCTCTCTGTAGTTCCAGTTTCCAGCCGTGTGGCGGTCTCTCTGACCGCCAGCCGTACGGCCGGGGTCTTACGACCCCGCCCTACACCGGCTGACAGCTTTTCACCACGAACTCTTCGTCACTCCGGCGATGTCCCCTTCGAGCGCCAGCTTGCGGAAGCACAGCCGGCAGAGCGCGAACTTCCGCATGTAGGCGCGGGGACGGCCGCAGCGGCGGCACCGGTTGCGCAGCCGAACCTTGAACTTCGGCGTCTTAGCTTCCTTCGCGATCTTTGCGGTCGTAGCCATGCTCGAATCCCTAATCCCTAATCACTAATCATTCAATCCCGAATCGAATCGCGAATCGCGAATCGCGAATCGCGAATTACTGCTGCGTCCTGAACGGCATGCCGAGCAGCTGCAGCAGCTTGCGCGATTCCTGATCCGACGCGGCGGTCGTCACGACCGAGATGTTCATGCCGCGCGCCTTGTCGACCTTCATGTAGTCGATCTCGGGGAAGAGCAGCTGGTCCTTGAGGCCGAGCGTGTAGTTTCCGCGGCCGTCGAACCCTTTCGCGGAGACGCCGCGTATGTCGCGCACGCGCGGGAGCGCCACCGAGATCAGCCGGTCGAGAAAGTCCCACATGCGCTCGCCGCGCAGCGTGACCATGGCGCCGATCGGCATCCCTTTTCTGACCTTGAACTGCGCGATCGACTTCTTCGCGCGCGTCGTGACGGGCTTCTGTCCCGTGATGCGCGCGACCTCGTCGGCGCCGGTGTCCACGATCTTCGCGTTCTGCGTCGCTTCGCCGAGCCCCATGTTGACGACGATCTTCTCGATCTTCGGAATCGCCATCACGTTCTCGTAGCCGAACTCCTTCTTGAGGGCCGGCGCGACTTCCTTCTCGTAACGTTCCTTCAGGCGGCTCATTTGTCGACCACTCCCTCGCACTTGCGGCAGATGCGCACCTTCCGGCCGTCGCCGAGCACCTTCCGGCCAAGCCGGGTCGGCTTGCCGCACTCGGGGCAGAGCACCTGGACGTTCGAGGCGTGCAGGCCGGCTTCCCGCTCCACGAGCCCGCCCTTGATGTTCCGCTGCGGGTTCGGCTTCGTGTGCCGCTTGATGATGTTCACGCCCTCGACCACCAGCCGGTTCTTGTCGGCGAGGACCTTCAGCACGCGCCCGCGCTTGCCGCGGTCCTTCCCCGTGATGACGATCACGGTGTCGTTCTTGCGAATCGGGCTTGCTATTTTCGACATGATTCTCGATCCCCCCTCACAGTACTTCGGGGGCCAACGAAATGATCTTCATGAACCGGCGCTCGCGCAGCTCCCGGGCCACGGGCCCGAACACGCGCGTCCCGATCGGCTCGTTCTGGTCGTTGATGAGGACCGCGGCGTTCCGGTCGAACCGGATGTAGCTGCCGTCCTTGCGCCGTTGCTCCTTGCACGTGCGCACGATCACCGCTTTCACGACCTGCCCCTTCTTCACGGTGCCGTCCGGGGCCGCTTCCTTCACCGACGCGGTGATGATGTCGCCCAGCCGCGCGTAGCGGCCGGTGGATCCGCCGATCGGGTTGATCGCCGCAATCTTGCGCGCGCCCGAGTTGTCGGCGACGTCGAGAATCGATCGCATCTGGATCATGGCTAGACTTCCTTCGCCTTCTCGACGACGCGCGTGACGACCCAGCGCTTGCGCCGGCTCATCGGCCGGGCCTCGACGATCGCGACGCGGTCGCCGATCTTCACGTCGTTCGCTTCGTTGTGCGCCAGGAACTTCGACGTGCGCTTCTGGGTCTTGCCGTAGAGCGCGTCCCGAATCTGGCGCTCGACCGCCACGACGACGCTCTTGTCCATCTTGTCGCTGACGACAAGGCCGGTGATTTCAGCTTTGGTAGCCATGACTGCTTTCCCTTATGCGCCCCGGCCTAGCGGCCGGCCGCTTCGGCCGTCTCCTTCTCGCGCAGGACCGTCCTCACGCGCGCGAGATCGCGGCGGAGCGCCTTCAGCTTGTGCGCCGCCTCGAGCTGCCCCATCGATTTCTGGATGCGCAGCCGGAACAACTGGTCGTCCATCTCTTTCGCGCGATGCTGCAGCTCATCGGCTGCCAGATCGCGGAACTCCGTCACCTTCATGACGCCTTCTCCTCGGCGAACCGGGTCGCGAACTTCGTCTTGATGGGAAGCTTCGCCGAGGCCAGTCGCATCGCCTTGCGCGCGTCGACCTCGTTGACGCCTTCCATTTCGAACAGGATGCGTCCGGGCCGGACGACGCACACCCACTCTTCCGGCGCGCCCTTGCCCTTGCCCATGCGGGTTTCCTGCGGCTTCTTCGTAATCGGCTTGTCCGGGAAGACACGAATCCAGATCTTGCCGCCGCGCTTGACGAACCGGGTCATCGCGACGCGCGCCGCTTCGATCTGCCGCGCGGTCATCCAGCACGGCTCGAGCGCCTTCAGGCCGTAATCGCCGAACGAGACGTCGGACCCGCGCCAGGCCTTTCCCGCCATCCGGCCGCGCTGCTGCTTCCGGTACTTGACCTTCTTCGGCATCAACATAAGAACGTTCCTTGTATCTCACCGTAGGCCCGACCTTCAGGTCGGGCGTGCACGAATCTTATCGACCCGGTCCCGCGGGCCGTCTGGGCGCGCGGTAGTCTTCTTCGCGGCCGATCCGCGGTACGAGGCGCTCGCCCTTATAGAGCCACACCTTCACGCCGATCTGCCCGTATGTCGTGCTCGCCTCGGCGAAGCCGTAGTCGATATCGGCCCGCAGGGTCTGGAGCGGCAACTGGCCGTGCAGATACCACTCGGAGCGCGCGATTTCCGCGCCGTTCAGCCGGCCGGACACCCGCACCTTGATGCCCCGTGCCCCGAACCGGAGCGCCGACTCGACCGCCTTCCGCATGGCGCGGCGGAACGCCACGCGCTTTTCGAGCTGCATCGCCACCGACTCGCCGATGAGCTGTGCATCCAGCTCCGGCTTCTGGATCTCCTGAATGTTGATGAACACTTCGCGGTTCGTCTTCTTCTGGATCTCCTGCTTCAACTTGTCGACCTCGGTCCCCTTCCGGCCGATGATGATGCCGGGGCGCGAGGTGTAGATGTCGATCTTGAGCTTGTTGGCGGCGCGCTCGATTTCAATCTTCGAGACACCGGCGTGCGCGAACCGCGTCTTGAGCGTGTCGCGGAGCTTCAAATCCTCGTGGAGCAGCTTCGCGTAGTCCTTGTCGGCGAACCATCGCGACCGCCACGTCTTGTTGAAGCCGAGCCGGAATCCGTGCGGATGTACTTTCTGACCCATTCAAAAATCCTCATGTGCAGGGGCGGTTCGCGAACCGTCCCTACGCTTTCGCCTTCTTCGCCCGCCCACTCTTGGCCGACGCCGTCTTCTTGCCTCCGGCGCCGCCTGCCTTCGCGCTCCGCGTCGACGCCTTCTTCCGCGCCGCCGGCGGCTTGGCCTTCGGCTTTGCGCCGCGCGGGCGCTTCGGCCCGCCTCCGCCCGGGGCGCCCCCGGGCTCCGGCGTGGCAAGCTCTCTCGCCGAGATGTGCACCGGCCGCTCGGCGACCTGCACGGTGAGGTGCGCCGTGCGCTTCACGATGCGGAACGCGCGCCCCATCGGGGCGGGGCGAATCCGCTTCTGCGAGGGGCCCTGGTTCGCATAGCACGCGTCTATGAAGAGGCGCTCGACGTCGCCGCCGAACCCTTCCTTCTGCGACGCGTTCGCGATGGCCGATCGCAGCACCTTCTCGATGTCGCGCGCGACGCCTTTGCGCGCGAACCGCAGGGTCGCGAGCGCCGCGTTCACGTCACGCCCGCGAATGAGGTCGAGCACGAGCCCGGCCTTCTGCGCGGACGTCCGGATGTATTTCGCGGTCGCGTGGGCCTGCACCGCCATTACCCACCTGCCTTCGGCGCCGCGGCAGCAGCCGGCGCGGCCACGGAGGCCGCCTTGTCGCTCTTGGTCGTGTGGCCCTTGAACTGCCGCGTCGGGGCGAACTCGCCGAGCTTGTGGCCGACCATGTTTTCCGTGACGTACACCGGAATGAACTTGCGCCCGTTGTGCACCGCGATCGTGTGGCCCACCATTTCGGGGATCACCGTCGAGCGGCGGGACCACGTCTTGATGACCTTTTTCTCGCCGCCACGGTTCATGACTTCCACTTTCTCGAGAAGCGGAACGTCGACGAACGGGCCTTTTTTCAGTGATCTAGACATTTCTGAACCCTGCAACCTGTGAATTCGCGATTGGTGAATTCCAATTCACCAATGCACCAATTCACCAACCCACCAGTTATTTCTGTCTCCGCTGCACGATGAACCGATCGGTCAACTTGCGGTTCCGTGTCTTGTAGCCCTTCGCCGGCTGTCCCCACGGCGACACCGGGTGCCGTCCGCCCGACGTCTTGCCTTCGCCGCCGCCGAGCGGGTGGTCGACCGGGTTCATCGCCACGCCGCGGACGTGCGGCCGCTTGCCGAGCCAGCGGCTCCGGCCGGCCTTGCCGATCGACACGTTCTCGTGATCGACGTTGCCGACCTGGCCGATTGTCGCGAGACATTCGACGTTGATCTTGCGGATTTCGCCCGACGGCATCTTCACCGACGCATACGCGCCTTCCTTGGCGACGAGCTGCACCGAGGACCCGGCGCTGCGCGCGATCTGTCCACCTTTGCCGGGCCTCAGCTCCACGTTGTGGATCTGGGTGCCGAGCGGGATGTTCTTGAGCGGAAGTGCGTTCCCCGGGAGGATGTCGACGTTGCTCCCGGACACGATCGTGTCCCCCACCTTCAATCCGGCGGGCTGGAGAATGTAGCGCTTCTCGCCGTCCGCGTACGTCAGGAGCGCGATCCGCGCGGACCGGTTCGGGTCGTACTCGACCGTCGCCACCGTCGCCGGGATATCGCGCTTGTCGCGCTTGAAATCGATGATCCGGTAGTTGCGCTTGTGCCCGCCGCCGCGCCACCAGGATGTCAGCTCGCCATGATTGTTCCGGCCGCCCGACTTCCGCAGCGGCTCGACGAGCGGCTTGTACGGCTCGGACGTGGTGATCTCGTCGAACACCTGCACCGTCTGGAACCGCCGGCCCGGCGACGTCGGGTTGTATTTTCTGATAGGCATTGTCTGATCCTTGAATTGTTGAATCTCGATTGCTGATTGCTGATTGAAAAACACTCAGCAATCGCCAATCACCAATCAGCAATTCCTCAGGCTCCTTCGAGGAACTCCGGAATCTTTTCGCCCTCTCGGAGCTTCACGTACGCCTTCTTCCAGTCCGAGCGCTGGCCGACGAAGCGCCCCTGGCGCTTCATCTTGCCGTGCGAGATGGCCGTGCGGACTCCCTCGACCTTCGAGCCGAGCAGCTTCTCGACGGCGCGCTTGATGTCGACTTTCGTCGCGCCGGAGGCCACTTCGAACACCAGCGTCCGGTAGTCTTCCCGGATGAGCGTGGTCTTTTCGGTCACGAGCGGGCGCCTGATGACGTCTGTAAGTTTCATTTTCGCTTTTCCAGTAGGGGCCGTGGCGGGGTCTGAAGACCTCGCCCTACGCCAGAGTCTCCTGTAGCTTCTCGAGCGCCTCGCGCGTCGCGACCACGTGCGCCGTGTCCATGATGTCGCGCGCGGTGACGCGCGCGGCCGACACCAGGCGCACGCCGGCAATGTTGCGCGCCGTCAGCACGAACTTGTCGTCCGGCTTGACGTCGATGACGAGCGCCTTCCCCGACACGCCCAGCCGGCGGAACATCTCGGCGGTCCCCTTGGTCTTGCCGTCGCCCGCATCGAGCTTGTCGACGACGATCACCGCGCCGTCGTTCAGCTTCTGCGCCAGCGCGGCGCGGACGGCGCCGACCCGCACTTTCTTCGGCATATCGAACTCGTAACTCCGCGGCTGCGGCCCGAAGACGGTGCCCCCCTTGCGCCAGAGCGGCGTCCGGCTCGAGCCCACCTGCGGACGGCCGGTGCCCTTCTGCTTGTACGGCTTCTTGCCGCCGCCGCTCACGAGGGCGCGGTTCTTCGTCGCGTGCGTGCCACGACGCTTCGCCGCGTTCTCCTGAACGACCGAGGCCCAGATGAGATCCGTCTTCACGAGCCCGCCAAAGACCTCGTCGCTGACCTCGAACGTGCCAACGGTGTCGTTCTTCGAATTCTGGATGTTGAGTTTCATGTTCGTATGCTCGCGGGACGACTATTTCTTGCCCTTCACCACAGCCTTGCTCGGCTTCTCGGGCTGCGGCGCGGCGATCTTCTTGGCGGTGATCGCCTTGCGCACGACCACGTAGCCGCCCGGCGCGCCGGGGATCGCTCCGTGAATCACGAGCAGGTTGTTCTCGGCGTCGATCTGCACGACCTTCAGGTTCCGGACCGTGACCCGATCGCCACCCATCCGTCCGGCCGCGCGCATCCCCTTGACGACGCGCGACGGAAACGACGACGCGCCGATCGAGCCTGGCGCGCGGTGGAACATCGACCCGTGCGTCGCCGCGCCCCCGCGAAAGTTGTGGCGCTTCATGACGCCCTGGAAGCCCTTGCCGCGGCTGATACCAATCACGTCGACCCGGTCGCCATCGGCGAAGAGACCGGTCACGAGCACCTGGTCACCGGCCTTCAGCGGATCGGCCCCCTTGGCGAGGTTTACTTCGCGGCGCACGCGGGTCGGCGGGACGCCCGCCTTCTTGTAATGACCCCCCAGCGGCTTGCGCACGCGCGCCGGCTTCTCCTCGACCAGCCCGAGCTGGACCGCCTCGTAGCCATCGGTCGCCGCGGTTTTCGCCTGGACGACCACGCACGGCCCGGCCTTGATCACCGTCGCGGGCGACACGGTGCCGTCCTTCGCGAAGACCTGGGTCATGCCGACTTTTCTACCGATGATGCCTGTGACCATTTCCTGTCCTGCCCTTGTCCGAACCGCGAACCGCGACTATTTGTGTTCTTTTCCGAACGCCTTGATCTCGACATCCACGCCGGCCGGCAGGTCGAGCTTCATCAGCGCATCGACCGTCTGGGGCGTCGGCTCGAAGATGTCGATCAGACGCTTGTGGGTGCGGATCTCGAACTGCTCGCGCGACTTCTTGTCGACGTGCGGCGAACGAAGGACCGTCCACTTGTTCTTCTCGGTCGGCAGCGGAATCGGGCCCGCCAGGCGCGCCCCGGTGCGCCGCGCCGTGTCCACGATCTCCGTCGTCGACTGGTCCAGGACCCGGTTGTCGTACGCCTTCAACCGGATGCGGATCTTGTCGCTGAATGCTGTTGCCATCTTTTTGATCCCTGACTGGCTTAAGACTCAGGGCTTAAGGCTCAAGCAAGAGCCTCGCATCCTGAGCCTTGAGCCTTGAGCCCTATTTCCCCTGCACCCGTGCGACCACTTCTTCGCTGACGTGATTGGGCGCCTGCTCGTAGCGGTCAAAGTGCATCGAGTACGTCGCGCGCCCCTGCGTGCGCGAGCGCAGGTCGGTCGCGTAGCCGAACATCTCGGCGAGCGGCACGCGCGCGTTGATGATCTGTGTCCCGCCCCGCTCATCCTGCGACTGAATATGGCCGCGGCGCCTCGACAGGTCGCCCATGACGTCGCCCATATGCTCCTTGGGGACGACGACTTCGACGCGCATCACGGGCTCGAGCAGCACCGGCCTGGCCTTCTTGGCCGCGTCCTGGAACGCCATCGAGCCGGCGATCTTGAACGCCATTTCCGATGAGTCGACGTCGTGGTACGAGCCGTCGTACAGCTCGATCCGAACGTCGTCCACCGGGTAGCCGGCCAGTACGCCGCGCGTGAGCGCTTCCTTGATCCCCTCGTCGACCGGCTTGATGAATTCCCGGGGAATCGATCCCTGGGTGGTCTCGTTTTCGAAGACGTACCCCGACCCCGGTTCGCCGGGATACAGATGGATCTTCACATGGCCGTATTGGCCACGGCCGCCGGTCTGCTTGGCGTATTTCATCTCGCCGTCGGCAGGCCGGGTCAGCGTTTCCTTGTAGGCGACCTGCGGACGGCCGACTGTCGCCTCGACGCCGAACTCGCGCTTGAGGCGGTCGACGATGATCTCGAGGTGCAGCTCTCCCATGCCCGCGATGACGACTTCGCCGGTGGCGGGGTCGGTTTTCACGCGGAACGTCGGATCCTCCGCCATCAGCTTGCCGAGCCCGTGGCCGAGCTTTTCCTGGTCGACCTTCGTCTTCGGCTCGATGGCCAGCGAGATGACCGGGTCCGGGAAGTCCATCGACTCGAGGACGACCG
>Ga0193706_1001475_pt1 | contig 10465 bp, 11 predicted proteins | sample U3c1metaG_FD_160130 | JGI IMG/M metagenome (GOLD analysis project Ga0193706, IMG submission 160130) | Soil microbial communities from a riparian zone of the East river system, Colorado, United States - U3c1 | ecosystem: Environmental > Terrestrial > Soil > Riparian zone | place: USA: East River... | reverse complement strand
CATCGCCACACCGGAAATGCTCGAGACGATCTTTTTCCCGAACAACGCCATCCACGACGGCGGCGTAATCATCAAGGGCGATCGCATCGCCTACGCGGCGTGCATCTTCCCGCTCACGCGCCGGCAGGATTTGAACAAGACCATCGGCACGCGCCATCGCGCCGCCATCGGGCTCAGCGAAGAAACGGACGCGGCGGTGGTGATCGTGTCCGAGGAGACAGGAACGATTTCCTACGCTTACAAAGGCGAACTCGTCCGCGGCATCACGGTCGAAGATCTGCGCTCGTTTCTTAGCGGTGTGCTGCTGCAGCCGGGCAAGCCGCGCTCATGGCTCGATCGCCTGCGCGCGATGACGAGCGATCGCTTCAAGCCCGGACCTGCTGTGTTAAAATCAACTCCCACGAAGCAACATGGACTTCCGTGACCTGATCTTCCGGAATTTCCGGCGCAAATTCTTTTCCCTCCTCCTGGCCATCCTGGTCTGGACGACCATTCACTTTGCCGACCAACACCGGCGGCAGACCAGCGCCCCGGCGGTGCCCACGAACGCAGTAGTTTATCCATGAAACAAAAAATCTTCGGCACGGACGGCGTTCGCGGAACGGCGAACATTGAACCCGTAACCGCGGAAACCGCTTTGAAACTTGGACGAGCCGCGGCGCATGTGTTCAAGCACGTCGCTCCGCAATCGCGCGGCCGTGAGCGTCATAAGATCGTCATCGGCAAAGACACGCGCCTCTCCGGTTACATGTTGGAGAACGCCATCAGCGCCGGCGTGCTCTCGATGGGCGTCGATGTGTTGTTCATCGGGCCGCTCCCGACTCCGGGTGTGGCTTACGTGACGCGCAGCTTGCGCGCGGATGCCGGCATCGTGATCACTGCCTCGCACAATCCTTACGACGACAACGGCATCAAGTTCTTCCGCGCGGACGGCTACAAACTCGACGACAAAATCGAAGGGCAGATCGAGCATCTCGTGTTCAGCGGCGATATTGAAACGATCCGCCCAACCGCCGGCGCCATCGGCAAGGCAGTGCGAATCGAGGATGCCTTGGGCCGCTACATCGAGTATGCGAAAGCCTCGTTCCCGCGTCGCATGACGCTGGAAGGCGTGCGCATCGTGGTCGATTGCGGCAACGGCGCCGCTTACAAAGCCACGCCTTGTGTCCTGCGCGAACTCGGCGCTGAAGTGATTGTCTATGGCAACACTCCTGACGGCACGAACATCAACAAAGATTGCGGCTCGATGCATCCCGACGAGATTTGCGACAAGGTGCGCTATCACCGCGCCGACATCGGCATCTCCCACGACGGTGACGCCGATCGCGTGTTGCTCTGTGACGAAAACGGTTCACTCATCGATGGCGACGACATCATGGTGATGGCGTCACTGGACATGTTGCAACGCGGGACGCTCGCCAAGAATACGCTCGTCGCCACGGTGATGAGCAATGCCGGCGTGGACGCCGCGCTCGTCAAAGCCGGCGGTCGCGTGGTGCGCACTCCAGTTGGCGACAAGAACGTGATCGATGAGATGTTGCGCGAGGATTACACCTTCGGCGGCGAACAGAGTGGGCATTTGATCTTCCGCGATTTCAGTTCCACCGGCGATGGCCTGGTCGCCGCGCTGCAGATTCTTCGCATCATGAAGGCGAGCGGTAAAAAATGCTCCGAACTCGCAAAGTGTTGGGAGCGATTTCCCCAACTCGTTACCAACGTGCGCGTCCGCGAGAAAATACCGTTCGAGGAACTCGATGGACTGCTTGGCCTTGTCGCCCAGGCCGAGGCCGCGGTGAAGCCGGATGGCGGACGCGTTCTGCTGCGCTATTCAGGCACGGAACCGAAAGCGCGCTTGCTGATCGAAGGCCGCGAGTCCGCCGTGCTGAACCACTGGACGAAGGAAATCTGCGAGGCTCTCAAGAAGCAGATTGGCGCTTAGCATTGAGGACGCGCCGGTCTGCTTCTTTTCGCAGCCGTTCGAGTTGATTCAAAATATCTGGTTCCTCCTTTAGCGAAACCAGCGGGGTTAACTCCCGCAGGATCAATTCAAAATCCAACTTGCCGTGCTGCTTGATGAGCACGTTCTGAATGTCTGCCCAATCCTGCAACCGGTTGGCGAATGCCTTGTGGATGATCAAATCTTCCGCGCTGCACGTTGGGATTCGGAAACCGTTGTTCAGCACATAATCTGAGGATCTGGCGATAGTGTGTTCCTCAAACGGAAGCGCACCCAGTGCGATGTCAACGCCGACATTCCCGATGTGCAGCAAGAGCACGCGATAGCGCAACGCAAAATCCCGGCCATCATTGCGCCGGGACGTGAACTCACTCAGGAGCGCATCCACGAATGCTTCCTCCTTACCGAAGCCAGTGAGGAGTGTGAGATCTACATCGATCGTCTTCCGCGGTTCGCCCCACCGCTGAAGAGCCAGGCCACCGATGAAACAAAACTTCCATCCGCGCTCCCTGCAAAACTCGGTCACCTTTTGCGCGACTGGGAACAGGTGAGTTATTTCTTCCACGCCTTTTGAAACCAGAACTGTTGTTCGACCAACCCACTGTCCTTGCGCAACGCGTTGCCCCTCGGTACATCAAGCAACACCGCGGAAATTCTCCGCGCTCCTTCTTCGGACATCCCCAGCAATTCGCGATCGTGAATTTCTTCAAGCACTGGGCCGGTTTCCGTCTTCCACATTTTTACCCATTGGCGCGTGCGGTCGAGTTCGTGCGTCGCTTCATCCATGCCCGAAATTTACGCGAGCGATAGCCCCAAGTCACCGGCCATTTTAGCGCAGCCTTGCAGTCGTGCTCCTGCTGCGATTCATTGCCCGCGATGGCGCTGCCTTACAAAGTTGCGACCCTGCTTTATTGCTTCAACGAGCGGGACGAAGTGTTGCTGCTTGAGCGCGCGAAGGAGCCGAACCGCGGATTTTGGAGCCCGTCCGGCGGCAAGCTGCACATGGAGGACGGCGAGTCGCCGTACGGTTGCGCGTGCCGCGAGGCGGAAGAGGAGCTCGGCATTCACATCACGCCTGCCGACCTTCACCTCACTGGCGTGGTGAGCGAGCACGCGTACGGCGGCGCGGGGCATTGGCTCATTTTTCTTTTCGAGGCGAAGTCCCGGTTGAAGGAATGTCCGCCGAAGCATCCGGAAGGCACGTTTTGCTTTTTCTCACGCGAGACGATTCCGTCACTGCACATTCCGCAAACCGATCGCGACATCATCTGGCCGTTATTCTGGAAACATCGCGGCGGCTTTTTCGCGGCGCATTGGAAATGGTTTCCGGACGGACGCACCGAGTGGACGACGGAGGAATCGAGAGAAGTGATCAGTAGTCAGTGAATCAGTAATCAGTGCGAAGGGGATTTACTGTTCACTGGTTCACTGATTACTGATTACTGATTACTGATTACTGATTACTGATTACTGACATGGAAGACCCGATCATCGATCTGCAAAGCGACCATTACTTCATGGGCGAAGCGCTGCGTCAGGCGGTGAAAGCTTACGAAGCGGAAGAGGTGCCCGTCGGGGCGGTAGTCGTGCGCGGCGGACGGATCATTGCGCGCGCGTTCAATCAGGTGGAGTTGCTCAAGGACGCCACGGCGCACGCGGAGATGCTGGCTATCACGCAAGCGGAGCAGGCCATCGGCGATTGGCGCCTCAATGAATGCACGCTCTACATCACCAAGGAGCCGTGCCCGATGTGCGCGGGAGCCATCGTCCATGTTCGCTTCGGGCGTGTCGTGTTCGGTGTCTCCGATCCGAAAGCCGGCGCGGCGGGAAGTGCGATGAACCTGTTGCAATGGCCGACATTAAATCATCAGTGCCAGATCATGTCGGGAGTCCGTGAGCAGGAGTGCCGCGATTTGCTGCGCACGTTTTTCCAGGAGCAACGCGCGAAGAACGCCGCGGACGAAGGTGGCCGCTCGTTAGCGGAGTAACTCGTCGCCCGCGTTCGCGTTGGTGCCGCCGCGCTGCACGCGCACGGTCTTTCCTTCCACCCACGTTCCTTCGATCAAAACGGATTGCGGCAGCGCCGGAATACCGCGTTCGTTTCGATTGATCATGGCAATGACCATGTCCGCCGCGGCAGTGCCAATGGCCGCGCCGTTCTGATAAATGCCGGCGAAGCGTCCGCTTTTGTCATAGCAATTAAGATGCACGTAACCGATGTCATCGGGCACGCGAATCTTCAGCGAACGCAGCCAGTCGTGAACAACCTCTTCGTGGCTGATGATCACGTCGGGCTTGTGCTGCTTGCACCAATCGCGGAAACGCTCAAACGTCCATTCACTGTCATCCACGACGAGGATGGGCACCGCGTCGGATGCGGGATAGCGAAGTTGCTCCACGAGAAAGCTCGCGACCCATTGGCGGTCCACGCGTTCATTCAACGAGGCCGGCAACGTGAGCCCGAGACGGCGATAGCCGAGCCGGCGCAGTTCGCGCATCGCGAGCCGCATGGAACGGAACTGATGGTTCGCCGCGCGATGAAGCAACGGTTGCGTGAGCGAGTAACCAAACGTTGCTGCCGAAAATTTTTCCCAATCCAGGTGCAAGTGGCCGTGCGCCATCGGCAGCGGCGCGATGATGAGGCCGTGGATGCTTCGCGTTTCGAGGATCTGCGCCAGCCGCTCCGGCGTTAGTCCCGGCTCACGCATCCAGAACGTCTCGATGCCGTAGCCATGACGATCCGCGGAATCAGCGACGCCCTCGAAAAATTCTTCGTAGAGCCGTGTGGTTTTCCATCCATCGCGCGCGGAGAAATTGGTGATAAACCCGAGCTTCAGGTGCGCCTTCACCGGACGCGCCGCACGTCGATACGTCATCAGCGCCGACACAAGTGGATTGGGACGGTAGCCGAGTTCCTCCGCGATTTTCTGGATGCGCTTCTGTGTGGTGGGCGAGATGTTCGCCTGGTTTCGCAGCGCGCGCGAGACAGTCATGACGCTGACGCCCGCTTTGGTGGCAATGTCGGCGAGAGTGACTTCTTTTTTGGGCTGCACGAATTCAGGCTAGGGAGGCGGCAAGTGTTGTAAAGACAGAGTTACCACACACATGTTTGTGTGGCGGGACGATTTGATTGGAAACCGACCACGCCGGCGCCCCTGACAGGCTTGTGTTTTTGATGCGTCTCCCCTGCGGTGTCAGCCCCGAACGGGGGAAGAATTGTGAAGCGAGCGCGAGCGTTCCGCAAATTACCTGGTGAACCTCACATGCTTCTCGATTCGTGCGCGGCCGTTCTGATCGATGACCTGTGCATGAACCTCGGGCCCGCTCTCGCGCCAATCGATGGTAAGCAGGCCCACGTTGTTGCCGTGAAAAGTCGGGCCGTCCCGGAACTTATTGGGCGTGGGCGTGCCGCGTTTATGTTCCTCTGTCAACGCGCTGGAGGTGACGTCGTAGAGCGAGTAATCGCCGGCGCGATCCAGACGCGAGAACTCCGACCAATGCCGGTCGCCGCTGATGAACAACACGCCGTTGGCGTTTGTTTTCTGAAGCAGGTCGAGCATGCGTTGTTTCTCCCGCGGCATGTTGGCCCACGCTTCGCCGCCGCTGAACTCCGAGATGAACTGGATGCACGAGGCAATCACGCGCAAGTCAACCGGCACTGTGCGTCTCCGAGCATCGTGACGTTCGGGTCGGGATGCGGAATGTATTTCCCACCGCTCGGCACGGCGTTGTTTTCGCGGGTCGCGAGATTGCTGCGGAAGTAACGCGTATCGAGCAGGATGATTTGCACGCGCTTTCCTTCGGGACCAAACACATGCGCATCGTATATTCCTTCGCGTTTGCGGAGAGATGAACTCGCGGGCGCGTCGATGAAATCGAGGAACAGTTTTTGCGATTCGACCTTCATCGGATAGCTCGTGCCCGCGTCATTCCAGCCGAAATCATGATCGTCCCACGTGGCGAGCACCGGCGCTTTTTTGCGGAGCGACTTGAAGAATGCGCTCTCCTTCCGCACGCGATATTTGGCAGCCATGACGCTGGCATTCGTCGTGTCGGCATAAATGTTGTCGCCAAGCAGGATGAACAATTCGAACGGCAGCGTGAGCGTGCGATCCAGCATGGGATGCGATTGCGTGTTGATGCAGGAGCCGAAGCCGATGCGCGTGAGCGGTTCGTGGGGAGCGGCGGCGGCAGCGCGACTTGGCGCCGCCGACATGAGCCACAGAGAAACTACACCGCTGATGAGAGTGCAGAGAAAGAAGCGACGTGCCATGCGCTGGTTTTCGCAAATCTCGAGTTGGTGGACAATGCGGCAGAAGATCATTTGCGTGGCAGGACGCCTTACCACCATGCCCTCGTACTTACGTCGAAGCTCCGGTCGCGCCGGAGCGTCAATGAAAGGTTGAAAGTTACAATCGATCCCCGAACGCGTAAGGTTCGCAGCATCCCGGTAAATCGCGCGATGCTACGCTCTGCCGTGAAGCGAAGATGATGCGTTTGAAAGTATTGATGAGTCTGGCGGGTGCTGTGTGGACCAGCGCCGCGACGGTTCTTGCCGCCGATGGTCTTCCTCGTGAGCAGATCGATTTCTTCGAAAACAAAGTCAGGCCGCGGCTCACGGAGCATTGCTACGATTGCCACAGTGCTGGCGCGAAGAAGATCAAAGGCGGTTTGGTGCTCGATTCAAAAGCGGGTTGGATGACTGGCGGCGATTCAGGCGCGGCGATCATTCCGGGCGATCCCGACAAGAGCCTTCTCATCAAAGCAGTGCGGTACGAAAACGAAGATTTGGCCATGCCACCAAAGGGCAAAAAGCTGACCGCGGTGCAGATCGCTGATCTCGTCCAATGGGTGAAAATGGGTGCGCCCGATCCGCGCCTGGAGAAAGCAGCGGCGAAGAAGCCGGCGATGGATTTGGTGAAGGCGAGGGAGTTCTGGTCGTTTCGACCGATCGCGAGCGTGGCTCCGCCCAAGGTGAAAAATCGCAAGTGGCCGCAGTCGCCGATCGATCAATTCATTCTGGCGAAGCTGGAGGAGAAGAAGCTCGCGCCGAACGGTGATGCCGAGAAACGCGTATTAATTCGCCGCGTCACTTACGACCTGACCGGTTTGCCGCCCACACCTGACGAGATCAGCGCATTCGTGAGTGACAAGTCCGCGCAGGCATTTGCGAACGTGGTGGATCGCTTGCTCGCATCGCCGCATTACGGCGAGCCTTGGGCGCGCCATTGGATGGATCTCGTTCGCTACGCGGATACCGCGGGCGACAATTCCGATTACCCCATTCCGCAGCTCTATTTGTATCGCAACTACATCATCGACTCGCTGAATCGCGATAAGCCGTTCGACCAGTTCATTCGCGAACAGATTGCCGGTGACTTGTTGCCCGCCACAAATCAGGCGCAGCGGAACGAACAAGTGATTGCCACGGGCTACATCGCGTTGTCGCGGCGGTTCGGTTCGGTCGTCGATCGTTATCCACAGCACCAGACCATCGAGGACACGCTGGACAACATGGGACGCACGTTCATGGGGCTGAGCGTGAGTTGCGCGCGTTGCCATGATCACAAGTTCGACCCGATTTCGGCGCGCGATTACTACGGGCTCTATGGCATTTTCGAGAGCACGAAGTATGCGTTTCCTGGCATTGAGTTGTTGAAGGTTCAAAAAGATTTCGTGCCGCTGGTCTCGAAGGAAGAGCACGAACGCATCCTGCAACCGTTCCGCGAGAAAGAGCGCGAGTTGCAGAAGCGTCATGACGAACTGGCGTCGAAGCGGAAGTCGCTCGAAGACGAAAAAGCGAAGCTGGACAAGAAGATCAAGAGCGCGCCTGAGACAGAGCGCGCCGCGCTGACGGAACAAAACCAGGAGCTTTATCTCCAGATCGAAGACGTGCGAAAGAAAGTGCGCACCGCGTCCGAAGCGTTGGAGAAGCACACCAAGAGCACGCCAGCGGTGCCCGATGCTTACGCAGTGCAGGACGGCAAACCAGCCGATGCACGTATCCAAATCAAAGGCGACCCAGATCGGAAAGGCGACGTGGCACCACGCAAGTTTCTCGACCTGCTTGGCGGTCAGAGATTGAACGCCACGAACCAAAGCGGCCGCCTCGAACTCGCAAACTGGATTGCTGATGCGAAGAACCCGCTCACGCCACGCGTCATTGTGAATCGCGTATGGCATTATCATTTCGGCGCGGGCCTCGTACGCACGCCGAGCGATTTCGGCACGCGAGGATTGCCGCCGAGCCATCCCGAGTTGCTCGATCATTTGGCGCTACGATTCATGGACGGCGGTTGGTCACTGAAGAAATTGCACCGCGAGATTCTCCTCTCGCGCACTTACCAGATGTCGAGCGATGACAATGAAGCCGCGCTGGAGGCGGACCCGGACAACACGCTGCTCTGGCGCGTGAACCGCCTCCGACTGGACGCCGAATCGTTGCGCGACACATTGATGTTCGTCAGCGGCACGCTCGACCTCACGCCGATGAACGAGGCGCACCCGTTCCCGCCGCAGAACAAGTGGGAGTTCACGCAGCATCATCCTTTCAAGGACGTTTACACGAGCAGGCATCGCAGCGTTTACCTGATGTCCAAGCGGCTGACGGCGTTGCCGTATCTCCAGACCTTCGATGGCGCTGATCCCAATGCGAATACGTCTGCGCGCGACTCATCGGTCACGCCGCTGCAAGCGCTCTATTTCATGAACAACGAGTTCGTGCATGAGCAAGCGGGCAAGTTCGCCGAACGAATCGTGAAGACGAAACAGGATGATCGGGCGCGGCTTGATTGGGCGTTCGAGATGGCTCTGGGCCGCCCGCCATCTCGCGAGGAGCGTAAGCGCGTGGAACAATTCCTCGCGCAGCCGCGAGTCGTGAAGGTGAATAGCAAATCAGACGAGGCAACGCTCGCGCAGTGGACGAGCGTAGCGCGCGTGCTGTTTCGAATGAATGAGTTCCTGTACTTGGATTGAAGTTCACATGAAGATCAGCCTGGATAAGAACGTGACTCCATTTCGCCAACTACTAACGCGGCGCGCCATGATCCGGTCGCTCGTCGGCAGCTCGATCCTGCTTCCGGGCGTGTTATCGGAGTTGCTGGCACGGGACGTCGCATCCGCGCTTGATCCGCTGGCGCCGCGTGATCCGCACTTCGCGCCGAAAGCGAAGCGCGTGATTTTTCTTTATGCAACGGGCGGAGTCTCGCACATCGACACGTTCGATCCCAAGTCGCGCGCCAAGGGCCGTGACGGCTCGGGCAAGGACAAGTTGATGGGCAGCTTGTGGGAATCGAAGCCGAACGCGAAATGCGGCACGGTCGTGACCGAGTTGTTTCCGCATCTGCGCGACGTGATGCACGAGGTTTGTCTGATTCGCTCGATGAAGTCCGCGCACTTCGATCACTCGGAAGCGACGCTCGGATTTCACACCGGGTCGGCCACGTTCGCCCGCCCAAGCATGGGTTCTTGGGTGAGCTACGGCCTCGGCACGTTCAACCAGAACCTGCCGTCTTTCATCGTCATCGCGCCGCAATTGCCGTACGGCGGCACGCAGGTTTACGCGAATGATTTCCTCCCGGCGTATCACCAGGGGACGCGCGTGATACCGGGCGCGAATCCCATCGCGAATCTGAAATCACCGGCATCGCACGAAACGGATGAGTTGGAACTCGGCCTTGTGCAGGCTTTCAACAAAGGCCATTTGAAACAACGTCGCCACGACTCCGCTCTCGCGGCGCGCATCAAGTCGTTCGAGACCGCGTTTCAAATGCAACAGGCCGCGCCAGAAGCCTTCGACGTCTCGAAAGAGCCTGAGCACGTCCGCAAGATGTATGGCCTCGAACGCAAAGTGAAAGGCCCGGCCAGCGACTTCGGATGGCAATGTCTTGTGGCCCGGCGGCTCGCCGAGCGTGGCGTGCGTTTCATCGAACTCGTGGACACTGGTTCGCGGCCGAACTGGGATTCACACGGTGAGATGAAGGAGCACGAGGAACTCGCGCGCAACGTGGACCAGCCCATGGCGGCGTTGATCATGGACCTGAGGCAACGCGGCATGCTCGACGACACGCTGGTGCTGTGGGCCACCGAGTTCGGACGCACGCCCGCGAAGGAAGGCGGCAATGGCCGCGGCCATCATGGCGACGCATTTTCCATCTGGCTTGCTGGCGGTGGCATCAAAGGCGGCATGGTTCTCGGCGAGACCGACGACATCGGATCCAAGATCGTACGCGATCCCGTGGAAGTTCACGACGTCCACGCCACGGCGCTGCACCTGCTCGGCATCGATCACGAGAAGCTCACTTATCGTCACGCCGGACGTGACTTCCGGCTCACGGACGTTCACGGACGGGTAATCCGTGAAATTCTGGCGTGAGGAACGCTGATCTCCGCTACTCGCGAACCAACCGGTAGAACTTGTTCCCTGCCGGTGCCAGATCGGTAAAGGTACTGACACCCAAAGTGCCTTCGACGTTTTGCCAGTTCGCCGGAGCGAGAGTCTCTGTCCTC
>Ga0193706_1001474_pt1 | contig 10470 bp, 10 predicted proteins | sample U3c1metaG_FD_160130 | JGI IMG/M metagenome (GOLD analysis project Ga0193706, IMG submission 160130) | Soil microbial communities from a riparian zone of the East river system, Colorado, United States - U3c1 | ecosystem: Environmental > Terrestrial > Soil > Riparian zone | place: USA: East River... | reverse complement strand
GCCAGGAACGGCATCACCGCGATCCACCAGAACAGGTTCTTCGACACATAGGCCGGATGCTTGGTCCAGGAATAAGGGCCGTGGGTCAGGATTCCGCGATGGGTAAGGTTGGAGAAGCGCATTCCGAACGCGATCGTCGCCCAGGCATAGATGGCGGTCAGGAGGACCAGCACCGGTCCCGCCACCAGGAGCCACGGAGTCCCGTCGAGCCAATAGGTCCAGGCGGCCTCGCCGGCGGTTCCGTCATGATAGTTGAGCGGTCCGCCCGGGTTCATCAGGATGAAGGGCGGGTAGCAGATCAGGGCCGCGGTCCAGCCCGCGGCATAGGGATTGCCCGAGCGGATATGGGCGTCGAGCGGCTTCATCGTCATGATGTAGCCGACCGTCGCGAAGGTCACGTCGATCATGAACATGAAGGCGATCAGCCACAGCGCCAGGCTGGTCGGATTGTAGAGGATCTGCCCGATCGGCGGATTGACGACGTTCTGCCAGTTGCCCGGGACGATCGCGATCATGAAGGCCGAGAAGAAGGCCTTGATCGTCCAGCTCCGGAAATGGTCGTAGAGCAAAGGCCGGTCCAGCTCGGCGCCGGTCCCGAGGATCAGCTGTCCGAATTGCCAGGCCCCGTCGCGCGGCTCGCGAAGCCGCCGGTCGATCCAGATCACATAGGGGATGGAGAGCAGGAAGACCGGGATCGCGGCATAGCCGAGGATCTTCATCGAGAAGAGGTAATTGCCGCTCCAGTAGAAGCGGCAGGCGCCATAGACGAAGGCGATTGCGAGCCAGGTCGCCCACAGGCCTGCGATCTTGGCGAGACTGATATCGAGCGATTCCGAGAGCGGCCGCGGAGCCCGGTCCCAGTCGATACCGGTCGAGGGATTCCGGTGCACCCTGTCGACGAACAGCGACCAGAGCAGCATCGGCCCGCCGCAGGCGACGACGGCGCAAAGGGCCGCGTTCGGCCCGGAATATTGGAACATGCGCGCAATCAGGGCCCAGGCCAGCAGTCCGGCTAACCCCGCCATCCCGACTCCGTGGCTGACCGCCGAGGCCGGCCGGGCGTCGCGGCGCAGGTCCGGCGCGATCTTCACCTCTGCGTTCATGGCCCCGCGCTTTAGGCGAAACTCGTAAGCAAGCCGTGAACGCCCGGCCCGCCTGGAAAACATGAACCAGGTAGTAACCGCATATATTGGTAAGGGGTTCTTAAACCGCCCTTATCCTAGTGCTCTGATGCGGAGGAAAGGAATCCTTCGCCAAAGTGCCGGGGAAGTGCATGCTGTCCAAGGAGGCGTATGGCGAGACGACTTTCTCCTTCTCCGAGGAAGCCCCCGCGCGCCCCGATAGGCGCGGCGAGCCGCGGCATCTCACCATCCTTCGGGTCGGCGCGCTGATCGGCCCCGAGGGCCGCGAGCTCTGCCTGCTCCGCAACATCTCGGCCGGCGGCCTGATGGCCCATGTCTATTCGCCGCATGCCGAAGGCGATCCCGTCACGGTCGAGCTTCGAAACAACGTCCAGATTCCGGGAAGCATCCTGTGGGTCGACGATTCCAACGTCGGCATACAATTCGACTCCCCGATCGACGTCGAGGAGATGCTCGCCGACCAGGCCGCGCTCGACAACGGCTGGAAGCCGCGCCCGCCCCGGGTCGAGGTCGACCGCCTCGCAACCCTCCGGGTCGGGGCCAGCCTCTACGGCGTCAACACGCGCGACATCAGCCAGGGCGGGGTCAAGATCGAGACCGACCAGCCGATCGAGGCCGGGACCGCCGTCGTGCTCAACCTCGACCGTTTCCGCCCGCTCCACGGAGTCGTCCGCTGGTGCGCCGGCGGATCCGCCGGAATCGCCTTCAACGAGGTGATCCCCTTCCACGAGCTGATCGCCTGGCTGAAACCCAACCGGCCAGAGAGCAGGCAGTAGCCATCACCGTCATTCCCGCGAAGGCGGGAATCCAGACTGACTTGGAACCTCGCACAAACGCCGCCTGGATTCCCGCCTTCGCGGGAATGACGATTTAAGGGCTGGCGCAGGTCTCGGAACGCGCGCCGTCGCTGAAGCTATGGCGGGCCCTTCACCCTTCGGCCTCAGGCTGGCTCGCCAGCCGAAGCCCGCAGGGCGAAGGCTGGAGCGGGTAGCGGGGATCGAACCCGCATCACAAGCTTGGAAGGCTAGTGCTCTACCATTGAGCTATACCCGCTGGCCGCAGCGCACATAGGCAAGCCGCTTGCGCTCGGCAAGACGCGCTCTGCTCAGTCGGCCCCGTCCCGCATCGCGCTCGGGCTCTTTCCGGTCCAGCGCTTGAACGCCCGCGAGAATGCGGCCGGATCGGAGAAGCCGACCAGATAGGCCGTCTCGGTGACCGAGACCTTGCGCCCGGTCAGATAATGGACCGCGAGCTTGTGGCGGAGCTCGTCGAGAAGCTTCTCGAAGCTCGTTCCTTCCTCGCGAAGTCTTCGGAACAGGGTCTGGCGGCTGATCCCGAGCCTGGCCGAAATCGCTTCGATCCCGGCCTCGCCGGTGTGGAGGATCGGCATGAGCAGGCTCTCGACCTGCCCGCGCATCGAATCGGTCTCCTCGAGGCCTCGAAGCAGCGCCTGCGCATGCTCGCTCAATATCCCGAACACATAGCGCGGCTGAAGGGCAATCGGATGGTGCATGAACTTCTGCTCGAGCAGCATCGCATTCTCGTCCGCGTCGAAGACCACCGGAGCTCCCAGGATCCTCTCATATTCCGAGCGATAGCCCGGGTCCGGATAGGAAAGGTGCACCTTGTGGGTGAACGGATCGACCCCGAAGGCCCGGCAGCCGGTCACCATCTGGGCGAAGGCGATCTCGGTATGCTCGGGGAAGGCGTTCGGATCGACCCGGTTGTCGATCAGCCAGACGTCCGCGCCCCGCACCTCGAGCGTATATCTTTCCTTCCCGCCGGTATCGAGGTCGCTCATCAGCCGAGCGTAGCGCTGAAGCTGGAAGAAGGCGTGGGCCATCGTCTCGGAAGCGTGGCCGATCAGTCCGACGATCGACACTTCGGACAGGTCGACCGTTTCGCCATAATGAAGCCCCAGCGCCGGATCGTTCGCCAGTTCCTGGCCCGCCCGGATCAGCGCCCGGTAGTTGGCGATCGGAATGCGCGCGTCCTGATCGTCGAGATCGTCCGGATCGATCCCCGACCGCTCGGCCAGCTTCGCCCGGTCGGCGCCGCGCTGGACTGCGACCTTGAACATGCCCCGCGCGACCCCGGCCGCGACGCTAGGCTCGGTCATGGCTGCAACCTTCGGTCAAGTTTCTGTCGCCAAATGTCATTTCCCTCGGTGTATTACTCACATAATACTCCTGTGATTGAGAATCCAAAGGGGGAAAATGTGAGCGTCCTGACCCTGGTCCATATCGCATTCGGAAGCGCCGCGCTTCTCTCCGGCGCCGGGGCCATGGCATTCCGGAAAGGCGGCCGGCTCCACGCCAGGGCAGGCACGGTGTTTTTCGCGGCCATGCTCGCCATGGCCTCGACGGGTTCGGTCATGGCCGCGGTCAGGGTCGAGCGCGGAACGATGGTCATCGGCATCCTCACTTCCTATCTGGTCGTCACCTCCTGGTGGACCGCCCGCCACCGCGACGGACGCGCCGGCCGCTTCGAGCTCCTGTCCCTCGGCGCGGCTCTGGCCTGCGCGGCGATCATGGCCATGTTCGGCGCAATGGCGCTGAACAGCGCGAACGGCCGCCTCGATTCCCTGCCCGCCGCCGCGCACTTCCCGTTCGCGGTCGTCATGCTGATCGCAGCGGTCGGCGATCTCAACTTCCTGTTGCGCCGCACGCTCAACGGCCGCCAGCGAGTCGCCCGCCATGTCTGGCGCATGAGCGTGGCCCTGTTCATCGCCGCCGCATCCTTCTTCCTCGGCCAGCAGGACGAATTTTCGCCGGCGCTCAAAGGCCTTCCAATCTGGTTCGTGCCGCCCTTCGCCACACTCATCCTGATGGTCTTCTGGCTGCTTCGAGTGCGCTTCGCCAGGGCCTGGGCATGGGCCGCGCCGCGCCGCCGCGCCGATCCCGCCAGGGTCGCGACGGTGGTGGGTGCTTCCCCCGGAGCCGCGCTCCCGGCATGAAGGGCGCGCGACAACGCGCAATTCGAGGCCGCCGGAATGATCGTCCCGACGCTCCACACCACCCGCCTGATCCTGCGCGAGCATCGTCCTTCCGACACGGATGCCCTGATGCGTGCCTATGCCGACGATGGTTTCTCGCGCTTCATCACCCGGCAGGGGCGGGGCCTGTCGCGCGATGAGTCCTGGTGGGCGGTCGCGATGGTTGCCGGCAGCTGGGCCGCGTCCGGCTACGGAATGTGGATCGCCGAGGAGCGCTCGAGCGGTGCGCCGGTCGGCCGCCTCGGCCCCTGGGCGCCGGAGGACTGGCCCGATTTCGAGATAGGCTGGGCGATTTTCCCCGGCCACCAGGGTAAGGGCTTTGCGGTCGAGGGCGCCGCAGCCGCCATCGTCTGGGTCCATGAGGCGCTCGGCCGAGACCATGTCATCCACCTGATCGACCCCCGCAACACGGCCAGCGAACGGGTCGCCGCCGCCCTCGGCGCCGAGGTGACGGGAACCTGGGATTCACCGCTCGGCGACAGGATCAACGTGTGGACCACGACCTGGGGGCGCTTCGCCGTGACCGACGCCTACACCCTTCATCGGGCGACCCCGGCGCAAGACTGAGGCCCTGCAACCCACGGACATGTTTTCGTCGCCGGCGATCATGTTCGCCGGTGTATTATGAAGATAATACACCTCGATCGAAACCCGATCGGGAGGAATCTAAATGCGCATCTCATTCTGGCTTGCCGGCGCCGCGGCATCGACTCTGGCATTCGCCCAGCCGGCCTCGGCCGACACGGTCTCCGACTGGTGGGAGTTTGCGGGCAAGATATCCGGGGCGACCCAGGGCACCGCCCGTCCGCCCGAGCAGGATCGAGCCGTCACCCGTGTCGCGCTCGCCATGTTCGAGGCGCTGAACGCGATAGATCGGCGCTACACGTCCTACCTCGATTTCCCGGCCGGCGATCCCACCGCCTCTCAGGAGGCAGCCGCCGCGACCGCGGCCTATCAGGTCCTGCTTCACCATTTCCCGGCCCAGAAGAGCGCGTTCGAGGAGAGCTATCTGCTCGCCATGGCCGGGCTGAAGGACGAGAAATCGCGCGAGGCCGGCCGGCTGATCGGCGAGGCGGCGGCCAAGGCGGCGATCGCCGCCGGCGGCATCGACCCCGCCATCGCCCAGGATCCCTATCGTCCGCGCACCACGCCCGGCGAATGGATCGCCACGCCGCTGCCGCAGATCGAGCCTTACATGTCGGCCTTCCACCCCTGGGTGATCGGCAGTGCCGAGGCCCTTCGGCCGGCGCCGCCGCCCGCACTGACCAGCGCCGTCTGGGCCCGCGACTCCGAGGAGGTGCGCAGGCTCGGGGGCAAGACCAGCACCGAGCGTACGCCCTACCAGACCCTGGTCGCGCGCTACCGTCAGGCCTTCGATACCTCTCCGTCCATGCGCCTGGTCTCGGATACGCCCGGGCGCAGGCCGGTTCAGAACGCCCGCATGTTCGCGGTCTACCAGATGGCGTTCGACGATGCCGCGCTGGCGATGATCGCGGCCAAGTTTCACTATAATTACTGGCGGCCGATCACCGCCATCCGCAACGGCGCCTCCGACGGGAACGACGGGACGCCCGCCGATGCCGGCTGGACGCCTTTGCTCAACACGCCCAACTTCCCCGAATATCCGTGCGGCCATTGCACGATCGCCGCCGCAATTGCCGAGGTGATGAGCGCCGAGGTCGGCAACCGTCCGGCATCGGGCGTCCGGATTTCCTCCCAGGCCATCCCCAATTCGGTCGTCCAGGTGCTTCCGAGCTGGGACGAATGGGCCCAGGAAGTGTCGGATTCCCGAATCTATGGTGGGGTCCATTACCGCTTCTCGAACGAGGCGGGCGAGCGGATTGGCCGACGGGCTGCGCGCATGACGCTCGACACGCTGATGAAGCCGCTGCCCGCGCCGAAGCGGCGGCGCTAGCCCCCATCAATAGCCCCTCCCGGATTTCCGGGAGGGGTTGGGGGTGGGCCCTTCTTCCCCTTAGCTTCCACCTTTCGCCGGCTTCGGAGTCAGCACAAGCGTCCGGCCTTCGACCCGCCACGATTCGAGCTGCGACAGGAAATTCATCCCGAGCACGTCGAGATTGCCGAGCGCGGGCGAGACTACGACCCGGAGACCCTTGGCCTCCACATTGCCGACGACCAGCTCGTCGACCTTGCCCTTCCTGGCCTGGACCAGGCCGTTGGCGGTCTGGAGCATGACGGGCACGAGGCCGCTGTCGGAGTAGATCGAGGCAGCGCTCGCCGTCGCCTCGGAAATGGCGGTGATCGTCGCCCCGCTGTCGATCAGCATCCGCCGCCTGACGCCATTGATCGTCACGTTGGCCCAGAAATGCCCGTCCGAGGCCATCCGGATCCGCACCTCGTCGCCGGCCACCTCCTGCCCGTCCAGCCCGAACCGATCCGCCAGCCGCGCAAGCCGCGGCTCGAACGGCGCCTGCTCGATCAGAAGGAAGATGAAGACGGCGAGCAGCCCCAGCGTCAGAGCGGCCCGAAGCAGCCGCCCGACGAACGGTATCCGCATCAGGATCATCAGAAGCATCGCCGCTCCCACCGCGTAGAGAGCGAGCTGCTGCCATTCAGCGCTGATCGTGGTCGGCATCGAGTTCCCGCAACATCGTTCGGCTCAAGCGAACCTCGCGCTTATCGCTCCGGCGTGCAACCGCGGACATCTGCCGTGGCTGGCTTGCCGGCCGTAGCGCGGAGGGGCTGTGAGGGTCTCCGAGCGCCCGCCGTCTCCAGAGGCATGGCGGTCAGCCTTCGCTAAAACGTCGCAGGGCTGGCTTGCCAGCCGAAGCTTTAGCGAAGGCTGGTGGACAGGGCTGGATTCGAACCAGCGTACGGGAAACCCGGGCAGATTTACAGTCTGCTGCCTTTAACCACTCGGCCACCTGTCCTGAGGCGTCCTAGGTAGGAAGGGCGGCTCAATGGCGAAAGGGGAAGGGGCTGTCAACGCGGCCGGGCCGAGCCTCGAGGACGCTCCGACAGCTTGCCACCGCGCCCGCCTCCCGCCATGCATTCGCCATGCGCCGCAAAGCCCGCCAGGCCGTGAAGCCCGAGAACCGGCCCCGTTTCTGGGGCCGCCACGCCGTCGCCGCCGCGCTCGCCAATCCCGAGCGGCGGGTCGTTTGGATCTCGGTGACCCGCGAGGCCGCGTCCGACTTCGATTTCGATCCCTCCATCCCGGTCACCTTCGCCGACGTCGCCGATCTCGGCCGCCTCGTGCCGCGCGACGCGCCCCACCAGGGCATTGTCGCCGAGGTCGAGCGGCTTCCGGACATGCTCCTCGCCGATCTGCTCGACGAGGCCGAGGACGGACGGCCGCTCCTTCTGCTCGACCAGGTCACCGATCCGCACAATGTCGGCGCCATCCTCCGTTCGGCCGCCGCGTTCGACGCGCTGGGAATCGTCACCCAGGATCGCCACGCACCCTCCGAATCCGGCGCTCTCGCCAAGTCGGCGAGCGGAGCGCTCGAGATCGTGCCCTGGGTCCGCGTCGTGAACCTCGCCCGGGCGCTCGATGAGATCGCCGAGGCCGGCTTCTGGCGCATCGCGCTCTCCGGCGAGGCCGAGACCGATCTTGCCGACGCGCTCGGCCCGGCCCGGGTCGCACTCGTCCTCGGAGCCGAAGGGGAGGGGATCCGCCAGAATGTCGAGGCGCATTGCGACGCCCTCGCCCGACTTCCGATCGGCGATCGGATGGAAAGCCTCAACGTATCCAATGCAGCGGCGATCGCTCTCTATGCTGCCGCGACCAACAGGGGGAAATGAAGATGAAGCTTGCCCGGATATTGACGATGCTCGCGGCGCCTGTGCTGCTTGCGTCCTGCCTGTTCACGCCGGGCAAGTTCGTCTCGACCCTCGACATCAAGGCCGACCGAAGCTTCACCTTCACCTATGTCGGCGAGGTGATCCTGATCGATCCGCAGGACGCCTTCGCCAAGGGCATGGCCGAGGGCATGCAGTCCGGTTCGGACACGGTGAGCACGGTCGATACGGACCCGGACATGGACAGCGACGACATGGACATGAACGCCGCCGAGGCAGTCGCGCCGCCCACGCCGCCCGCTCCGGCCACGCCCCAGCCCGAGACGCAGGCCCAGATCGCCAAGCGCAGGGCGATGGCGGCATTGCTCGCCACGGAGATCGGCTACCGCTCGGTCGAATATCTCGGCAACGACAAGTTCCGGGTCGATTATGCGATCACCGGCCACCTCGATCGAAGCTTCGTCTATCCGTTCAACATCGATGCCAAATCCTTCTTCCCCTGGATCGCGATCGAGGTCCGCCGCGACAATACCGCGCGCATCATGGCGCTCGCCTTCGGCGACAGCGACCAGGCGATGGGCTCGATGCCGGGCGCGAACGAGCCGGCCGGCAAGCAGCCGACGACCCGCGAGGGCACCTTCACGCTGACCACCGACGCGTCCCTGGTGATGCAGAACAACGAGGAAGGCGTCGCGGCCGGGCCCGGGACGAAGATCGTCTGGAAGATCACGCCCGCGACGACTGCGGTCCCGACCGCGGTCGTCCGCTTCGCGCGGTGACTAAATGACCCGTTCGCCCTGAGCCCGTCGAAGGGCTTTCCTTCTTGTATTTTTTCCTAAGAAGAAGGGGAGGGCTTCGACAGGCTCAGCTCGAACGGTGGCTTTCTAATCCTCGGGCGCGATTTGCACCCTGAGCCCGTCCAGCGACTCCTTATAGTCGATCTGGCAGGAGAGGCGGCTGTTCGGCCGCCTGTGGTCCGACGTGTCGAGCAGGTCGTCCTCGTCCGACCCCATCGGCCCCAGAGCGCCCAGCCATTCCTCGTCGACATGGACGTGGCAGGTCGCGCAGCTGCAGCAGCCGCCGCACAGAGCGAGCAGCTCGTCGAAGCCGTTGTCGCGGATATTCTCCATCACGGTCCAGCCGATCCGGCCTTCGACCTCGCGTTCCACGCCGCCGCGCGTGACGATCCTGAGCTTTGCCATATGTCCTTGGATGCTTCGATTTTCGTGAGGTTCCAGGCCGGCCTCCTATGCTAGGCGCATTGCGGGTTGCAAGGCGGGAGCGAAACAGGGTGGGAATAAGCAGCGAAGGCATCAGGGAGAGCCTGGACGCGCTCGCCGCGCGGGATCCGGCCATCGCCGCCGCGCTCGCCCGCGCCGGCTATCCCGAGCCGAGGATCAGCGAGCGCGGGTACATCACCCTTCTTCGAGCGATCGTCGGCCAGCAGGTCAGCATCAAGGCTGCCGCTTCGATGTGGGCCAAGCTCCAGGCCGCGGTCGGCGAGGATGTCGCACCCGAGGCGGTCCTCGCGGCAAGCGACGAGGCCTTGCGCGGCGCGGGCCTGTCTCGCCAGAAAGCCTCCTACGCGCGAAGCCTGGCCGAGGAGGTCGTCTCCGGCCGGCTCGATTTCGCCAACCTGCCGGAGGATGACGAGGAAGCGATCGCCCATCTCGTCGCGGTCAAGGGCATCGGCCGCTGGACCGCCGAGGTCTATCTTCTCTTCGCCGAGGGCCGCCGCGACATCTGGCCGGCCGGCGATCTGGCAGTACAGATCGAGGTCGGCCGGATCATGGGCCTCGAGGGCCGTCCGACCGAGAAGAAGGTGCGCGAGCTCGCCGAAGCCTGGCGCCCCCACCGCGGCGCCTTCGCCATCTTCGCCTGGCATCACCGGCGGGCGGGAATGGCCGCGAAGGAGGATCAGGCGCCGGTGTGAAGCTTCGGGCGTTGCGTTCTTCGTTCTAGCCGCTGGTCGTCCGGCACAGCCAGCAATTCACCGCGAACCGATGATCCTCGAAACGGCCGCTCGGACATCGCACCGGTCGAACCTCGTGCCTCGCCCAGGCCGGGAAGACGAGCAGGCCGTTCTGGACCGGGTCGACGTCGACCGTATCCTCCTCCCCGCCGCGCGCTCCGAACCGGTGGAGCCGGAGAGCGCCGCCCGAATAGCCTTTCGGCTCGCCATGGAAATAATAGACCGCACTCAGCAGCCTTTCGTGGCGCCCGCTCCGGTCGCCGCCGAGCGGCTTCCGCCCCGGCCCCACCGGCATGTCGGTATGGGCGGCGAAATGGGCGCCGTCGCCATAGGCGATCAGAACCTGCTCGACATAGCCGACCGGGAAGGGGGGCGTGCCGGTCCGCTCGAAAATGTCGCCGGCGAGATCCCGGAGGCGCGCCTCGAGCACCGGCGCCAGCGGGCCGAGGTCGCGCAGCGACAGCGATTGCCGAAGCGTCGGATCGAGCGCGCCGCTGCCGAGCTTCGAAGGTTCGAACCTCTCCCGGTTCTCCAGCGTCCAGCCCAGCAGGGCCTCCCACTCGGCTTCGTCAAGGAAAGCCCGGTAGAGGTGGAAGGGC
>Ga0193706_1001473_pt1 | contig 10474 bp, 12 predicted proteins | sample U3c1metaG_FD_160130 | JGI IMG/M metagenome (GOLD analysis project Ga0193706, IMG submission 160130) | Soil microbial communities from a riparian zone of the East river system, Colorado, United States - U3c1 | ecosystem: Environmental > Terrestrial > Soil > Riparian zone | place: USA: East River... | reverse complement strand
CTGGTTGTCGGTTACGCTGCTCTCTGCAGGCGCGCTGGCGGCCTGGTTTGCGCTCCATCTGCCGTGGCCGCGCTGCACCTTTCGCGCGCTTTTGGGCGTCCCTTGCCTAACGTGTGGTTCCACGAGGGCGGCCCTGGCTTTTTTGCACGGGGATTTGCTCGCTTCCTGGCGCTTCAATCCCCTCGCCCTGCTCACGTTTTGCGGCCTCGCAATTTTTGATCTGTATGCCCTGACGGTCCTCTCCAGCAGAGCGCCGCGGTTGCGCTTTGCCGCGCTCGAAAAAAATCAGCGGCGAGCGGCGACCATCTTAATCGCTCTCGCCCTCCTGCTGAACTGGGTTTACCTCCTGCGCCATCCCTGAGCGGCCCACGTCGTCCTCGGCTGCGCCGCGATGTTGCCGGATAAAATCCGAGGGATTGATCCAACCGCGCGTGTCCTGCCGATAACCGGGCCCAACGAAAGGCGTGAGGAATTCGCGCATCTCGAAGTGCAGATGCGCCCAGTAACGGCCCCCGGCTGTCCCGACCGTGCCGATTTGCCTTCCGCGCCGGACGTTCTGGTTTACCTCGACCAGGATTGTCTCGAGATGAGCGGAGTAGGATTGCACATAGCGACGGGCGCCGTTTTCTTCGTAGGCGTGGAGGAGAATGACAACGTTCCCCCAGCCGGGTCCGCCTTCTTCGGCCAAGAGGACGCGGCCGTCCGCGACCGCGAAGACCGGATCGCCGTGATCGCTGTTCTCGCCGCCGATGCCATTTAGGTCGTCGCCGAGATGTCGGTTCTCGGTGAAAGGCTGCGCATTGTATGCAAAGGCGCCGTGCTCGCTCCCGAGCGGAAAATCGAAACGGCGGACGGTGGGCAGCGCGGCCAGTTCCATTGCGGGCACGAGCTGGAAGGCGGGCGCGATCCGTGCGCTGCGATGCAATTCCGGCCAAAGGCGAAAGCAGAGCACGCCCAGCAGGGAAAGGAGGAAAACGAGCAGGAACGCGAGCATGCCCGCAATCGTCGTTCTGCCCTTGCTCGTGCTCCGCTTCATCCTTACCCTCGCGCGATGCGGACTCTAGTGACCGGCGGCGCAGGCTTTATTGGTTCGCATCTGGTCGAGAAGCTCCTCGCGGCTCGTCATGAAGTCGCGATCCTCGATGACTTCAACGATTTTTACGATCCGCAAATCAAACGCGCGAACCTCGCGGGAGTGGCGGGGCAGGTGCGGGTGCACCAGTTGGACCTGCGCCACGCGGAGGGCGTGCGCGAGCTTTTTCATCGGGAAAAATTCGATCTGATCGTGCATCTGGCCGCGCGCGCAGGAGTGCGGCCATCCATCAGTCACCCGCAACTCTACTACGACACGAATGTCGCCGGGACACTGCATTTACTCGAAGCGGCCCGGGCCACCGGTATCGCGCGATTCATCTTCGCCTCCAGTTCCTCGGTTTACGGCATTTCGAAAGTGGTGCCGTTTTCGGAAGATTTGCATCTCACGCAAACGATCAGTCCGTACGCCGCGACCAAGATCGCGGGCGAGTTCCTGTGCTCGACCTACTCGCACCTTTATCAGATGCGCATTGTGGCCCTCCGTTTCTTCACGGTCTACGGCGCGCGGCAGCGGCCGGACCTGGCCATTCACCAGTTCACCCGTCGGATTCATGCGGGCCAGGCGATCGACCAATTCGGCGATGGGACCACGCGGCGCGATTACACTTACATCGACGATATCGTCCAGGGGGTAATGGCCGCGCTGCAATACGACGGCCCGCTTTTCGACATCTTCAATCTCGGCGAAAGCGAGACGATCCAATTGCGCGATCTCATCGCCGAAATCGAGAACGCTCTTGGACGCAAGGCTCAGATCAATCGTCTGCCGGAACAACCCGGTGATGTCCCGATCACCTGCGCCGATATTTCCAAAGCGCGAAAGCTGCTCGGCTATAAGCCAAGCACGCCGCTCAAGGTCGGGCTGCCGCAGTTTGTAGACTGGTTCTTATCAACTCGAGCCTAGCGAGCGATGGAGGGACGGGCGCCGTCCCGTCCAGTTAGGATCACGACGCCACAGCGAGCGTCCTTCCCACAGCATCATCCGGCCGTCTTGCAATCGGCCCCTTCCGCTCCATCTTACCCGCGATGTCGGGAATGGCCCTTGAATCTCCGCACGTCCGCTTTTCGCCTCGAATCACGCTCTGGGAGTTACTCACTCGAGCGTTTGCAACTCTGCTGATTCGGCGGTGGTCTCCGGCGGCGCGCCGATCGTTTCAAGTCATTTCCCGGCGGAATGCGGCGGAGTTTTCTGCGGACACGCGAACGGCTTACGAGCGCCGGGAACGGATCCTTCGGGATCGGCGTGCTGCGGACCGGGCATCGATCGATGCGCTCCGCCCGAACTGCAATTCGGTTAACACACAATATCTATATGGCATCTCAATCATCTGGGAGAAGCGGCTCGCGGCGACCGCGCGGCGGCTCTTCGCGGCGTCGCAGCGACGATCGTCCCTCTCGGCCAAAATCAACCCTCAAAGCACCGGCCAAGAAGTCGCTTTGGGACAAAATCATGGGCTTCTTCGGCAATGGAAATCCACCCATCGCGCGGGCGCCGCAGCCCTCGAGCAATGGCGCGTCCGCCAGTCGACCGGCCCGGACTCCGCGCAAGCTCGAGTCCATTGAAGTCACCACGCCGCGTCTCTACGTCGGCAATCTGTCGTTCGAAGCCACGGAGAGCGATCTCTTCGAACTCTTCAACGGCGTCGGCCAGGTGCAGAACGCGGAGGTTGTCACTTACAAGCACAACCAGCGCTCGAAGGGTTTCGCCTTCGTGCAGATGAATACGGTGGAAGAAGCACAGCGCGCGGTGACGGAATTGCACGACAAGGAATTCCTCGGCCGCAAGCTTCTCGTCAGCGGCGCCAAATCGAGCGAGCATCATAACGCCAGCTAACCGACGAAGTTGACTAACGAACGGGAGACGAGGCGGCGCCGGCTGCCTGTCTCCCGTTTTCGTTCCGGGGCGCAACTGTTCGGGTGGCCCGTTTTTTGACTGCAAGTTGGTAACTTGCATCACGCTCGGATGAGCCGCGTTTTCTACATCGTCGGGCCGACCGCGGTGGGTAAGTCGGAGATCGCCGCGGCGGTGGCGCGGGAAGCCGAAGGCGAGATCGTAAGCGCGGACGCCTTCCAAATTTATTCCGGTCTCGATTTGCTCTCGGCCAAGCCGCAGCCGGCCGAGCTGGCCGCGGTCCCGCACCACTTGCTCGGCGTCGTCCCGCTCTCCGAGACGATGGATGCGGAGCGGTTTCGTGCCCTCGCTCTCGCGGCCATTGCCGGCATTCAGGCGCGCGGGAAACCTGCCCTCGTCGTGGGCGGGAGCGGGCTTTACCTCAAGGCTCTAACCGACGGGCTCTCTCCTTTGCCCAAAGCGAGCGTCGGATTGCGCGCGCGGCTGGAGCAGCTGAGTGAAATGGAATTATTCGTTAGGCTGGCGCGCCTGGATCCGGGATCGGCGCGCGTGATCGATCGCCAAAACAAGCGGCGGCTGATCCGCGCGGTGGAAATCTGTTTGCTCACCGGCCTCCCCGCCTCGGAGCAACGTCAGCGCGCGCCGGTCGCGGCCCCGCCGGGCGTGTTGCTTGGGCGCGACCGCGCGGAACTTTACCAGCGGATCGATGTTCGGGTGGAGACGATGTTCGCGCAAGGCGTGGTCGAAGAGGTGCGGCGCGCCGGCGAAGTTGGTCCGACGGCGGGGCAGATGCTCGGCTGGTCGCAAATCCGTGCTCTGATCGCGGGGCGCATCTCCGAGGCTGCCTGCATCGCCGCCTTGCAGCAGGCGACGCGGCGCTACGCCAAAAGACAATTGACCTGGTTTCAGCGGCAAACTAGTTTCGAGCCGCTGAACCTCTCTCGCACAGGCTCCTCCGAAGCGGTCTCATGGATCGCGCGCCAGGCTCGTCTCGCCTTCGCGCAAAACGCATGATCGAAGTTCAAACGAGAAAACGGCAGGAACGCGCGCTTCTGGTCGGGCTGGAACAGGACGGCATCTCGAAATGGGATCTGGCCGATTCGATGGACGAATTACGCGAGCTCGCCAGCTCCGCCGGAGCGCAGGTCGTGAACACCGTCACGCAACGGTTGGATCGGCCGACCGCGCCCTACTACATCGGCAAGGGCAAGGCGCAGTCGATCAAGGATTCGTTCCAGGATCAACAAGTGACGTCCGTCATCTTCGACCACGAGCTTTCGCCTGCGCAAGGTCGCAATCTCGAACACCTCTTCTCGCGCAAAGTTCTCGACCGTACCCAGCTCATTCTCGACATCTTCGCGCAACGCGCGCGAAGCCGGGAGGGTCGCCTTCAGATTGAACTGGCGCAGCTGCAGTATCTACTTCCGCGGCTGACCAGAATGTGGACCCATCTCTCGCGCCAGACGGGCGGGATCGGCACGCGCGGACCGGGCGAAACGCAGCTCGAAGTCGATCGCCGCCGGGTGCAGGAGCGCATCGCCAAACTCGAGCGTGAACTTAAAGGCGTGCGCAAAGTGCGCTCCATTCAACGGGCCGGGCGCCGCCGTCATCAATGGCCCGTCGCCGCCGTGGTCGGCTACACGAATGCGGGCAAGTCGACGCTTCTTAACCTCCTTACGGGAGCGGATGTGATCGCGGAAAATCGACTCTTTGCCACCTTGGATCCGACGACGCGCAGCTTCACCCTCCCGAATAAGCAGCGCATGCTTTTGACCGACACGGTCGGCTTCCTGCGCAACCTTCCGCATATGCTGATCGAATCATTCAAAGCCACGCTCGAAGAAGTGAGCGAAGCCGATCTCCTGATTCATGTCGTCGATCTCAGCCATCCGCGCGTGGACGAGCACATGGAGGCGGTAAACAACGTGACCAAAGAACTCGGCGCCTTCGGCAAGCAAACCCTGCTCGTCTTTAACAAGGTCGATCGGCTCGAAAATCCCGGCGCGGCCGCCGCTTACCAGAATCGATTTCCGGGCAGCGTCGCGATCTCGGCCCGGACCGGAGAAGGTGTCGGCTCGGTCGTGCAGGCGTTGCAGGATAAGGTGAGTTCGTGGCGATTGAATCTGCGTTTTCGTGTCCCGCTGACCAACTCCGGATTGATCGCGGAGATTCACCGCGTCGGGCGCGTGCTTGAGCTTCATTACGAAGGCGAGGCCGCGATCATCGTGGCGCACGTTCCGCCCCAATTGGAGCAGAAGCTGGCGCCGTTCGCCGCGCGGTAACTGGTGCTCCCCATGGCCGCTGGAGCGCATCCGCGTCATCACGCATCCCCGGCGCGGAAGCGCCCCTGGCAGATGCGCTTGAACGAAAAGCTGGGGCTGAATCGCATGCCGGTGATTCGTAAACTGATTTACTCGGTCCTGGGCCTGACGATTTTGCTCATCGGGATCGCGATGATTGTGCTCCCGGGTCCGGCCGTGATCGTCATCCCGATCGGGCTCGCAATTCTCGCGGGCGAATACGCCTGGGCGCGGCGGGTCGTCCGCCGTGGACGTGTCTTCGTGGGACGGAGAATGCAGCGCCGGCGCGCGGCGGGAGTAAAGGAATGACCGCGCGCGAACGCGTGGCGCAACTGGTCCAGGCGCTGCCGAAAATTTATCCCGACGCGCATTGCGAACTGGATTTCAAAACCCCGCTGCAACTGCTCGTCGCGACCATCCTCTCCGCGCAGTGCACCGACAAACGGGTCAACCTCGTCACGCCGAAACTCTTCGCGCGTTATCGATCGCCGGCTGATTACGCGAAGGCGCCGGAGGCTGAATTCGAAGCCGCCATCCGCTCGACCGGTTTCTTTCGCAACAAGACGAAGAGCATTCGCGCGGCGGCGGCAGCGATCGTCGAGCGGCATGGCGGACGTGTGCCCGAAACGATGGCGGAGCTGCATGCCTTGCCCGGGGTCGGGCGCAAGACGGCAAATGTCGTCTTGGGGAACGCATTCGGGAAAGACGAGGGAATCGTGGTCGATACACATGTGACCCGCCTCGCCCTGCGCTTGCGCCTAACGAAACAAACCGAGGCGGAAAAAATTGAAGCCGATGTGATGAAAATCGTTCCGCGCCCGGCCTGGACGATGTGGAGTCACTGGCTGATCTGGCATGGGCGGCGCCGTTGTTTCGCGCGGAAACCGGACTGCCGCCGCTGCGAGATCTTCCACCTCTGCCCGAGCGGAAAAATATTTATCCGCAACGGCGAGGCGCGCGCGGAAGAATCATTGTAGACCAGCCCTGGCCGTATCTGCAGGGAACGTGGCTCAAGATGAAGCGGGACTTTCCTTGATCCGCTCCACCGCCGCGCTGGCGGCGTCCGCCTTCTTCCCGATGTGCTCAAATTCCTTCTGCAACTTGACCAGTTCCTGATCGGATAAGCGCTCGATGTCGACGAGATGATTGCGCGCTCCGCCGGCCGCGCGGATGAGTTCGTCGAGCTTGAGGTGGACCGCCTTGGCGTCGCGGTTTTGCGTGTTCTGAATGAGAAAGACCATCAAGAACGTAACGATCGTGGTGCCAGTGTTGATGATCAGTTGCCAGGTATCCGAGTAATGAAAGAGGTGGCCGGAGGCGGCCCAGAGCACGATCACCGCAATCGCAACGACGAAGGACCAGGCGCTGCCAAGAATTCCCGAAGTCACCCGCGCGAAAACGCGGAAGGCGTCCTGCACCCGGCAGAGAAGGTCGCGCTCGTCTGCTTTCGTTGGCGGCGCCGATTCGGCTTCGGCCCGCCCGCCGCGATTTCGATTGTTGATGCTTGAATATCGCCCCCGCGGCGAGGCGTGCGCGTATGGAAGTTGTTCCTCCGCCAGATCATAGCGAAGTTCAGACTGTTTTGCCGGCCGCTCTCCATCTCAATCTCGATGCCGCCTGGAATCAAAACGCGCTCGGCCTGCCCGTGCTCGACGCGAGTGCGTGGGGACCGCGGTTGCGTTTTTCCGCGCCTCCGTCGGTCGTGGAAAAATTCTTCGGCGAGTATGACGCGCAACTCGCCCCCTTCATCCTCTATGGCTCCGGAGATTTTCACCATTTGAGTGCGCTCTGGCTCCGCCGCTGCGCGGAGCCGGTGGTGGTCGTCTCCTTTGATAATCATCCGGACTGGGACGTGCGGCCGCCGCGGTGGTGCTGCGGCGGCTGGGTCAATCGTGCGCTGGAATTGCCGCAGGTCTGCAAGGTGAGCGTGTGGGGCTGCGGTAATTTCGAGTGTTGGTGGCCGGGGCAGCTTTTCGGCAACAGGCGCGCGGAAAAAGCGGGCGAGCTCGAGGTCCACGCCTGGGCTGATGACCGCTCGGCGAAGAAGCAGAAGCGACGCGGAGCAATTTTTCGCGCGACGTGGCGGGAAGAGTTTGAGCGCTTTGTCGCCGGGATCGATGGCGCGGCGGTTTATGTGACGGTGGACATGGATTGCCTGCAAGCGAGCGAGGCGATGACGAATTGGGAAAATGGGAAGTTCAGCGTGGATGATGTGAAGTGGGCGCTGGGCCGCCTGCGCGCTGCTACCCGAATCGTGGGCGGCGACATTTGCGGCGCGTTCTCACCCCCAAAGTACGCGCGCCTCGCGCAACGTTTCGTGGCCACGATCGATCATCCCACCCTGCCGCCGCGTGACTTGGAAAGTGCGCGCCAGATTAACGAAGCCGCGCTGGAAGAACTCTGGCCGATTCTAACTCAGTGAGACCAGGATCAATCCGGCCGTAATCAGGAGCGAACCGACGGCCAGACGCAGGTTCAATTTCTCCCGCAGAAAAACGATCGCGGCGAGGGTGACGAAGATGACGCTCAAACCCTGGAAGGGATCGAGGTAGCTGAGGTCGAAGCGTTGCAGCAGACCGAGGGTGAGAAAGAAAGAGACCGCCATCGCCATCGTTCCGGCAGTGACGAAAAGGAGGAAAGTGCGATGACGGAAGCCGCCCGAGACGGTCGCTTCCATGCCGTGCTTTAGGAGAAGCTGGCCGCCCACAAAAGCAGCGAGTGAGGTCAGAATAAGGAAGAGCGCGAATGGCGTCACAGGCGTTCCTCGAGTTTGGCCGCCGGTTGCGCGACGACCGCGAGGCCGAGCAGGACGAGCGCAATGCCCGCGCCGCGGAGCGGCCCGATGCGTTCGCCGAGGACTAGCCAACTGCTCAACGGCACCATCACGTGCACGACTTGGGAGACCGGAAAGGCGACGGAAAGCGGCAGGTGTTTCAAGACATAGAGCCAGGTCACGAAACTGAGAATGAGGAAAACAATGCCGAGCCAGACGAGCGGCGAAGCGAGTCCGGTTAGACCAGTCCAAGCCGGCGCCAGGTGAATGGTCGACATCGCGCCGCGCTTGAGACAGAGATCGCCAAACATGGTCAACGTCTGGCTGAGGGCCAACTGCAGCCACGGATTGGCGAAGAGACGAGCGCGCCGGCCACGGCTGTCTGCGACTGCTGCCGCCGCGGCGCTGGGGGGAGTTTGGCTCATCCGGGGTGGCACGTTAAGGGCGCTCGCCGACTGCCGCTATAGCTCGCTGGCGTTCGGGAAGCGCTGCAAGACTTTGTCGTGCCGGGTCGGTTCGAGGAGCTGGAGCAGCGGCGGAAAAACGCGATTCAAGATGGGCGAGGTGTGCCGGACGTAGAGATCGAGCGGCATCAATTCGCAGCCGAGATGCAGCTTCGGTTCATAATTCAATGGACTGCTCAAATAGCGCTCGATCCCATGCGCGATCGCCCAGGTAATGATGTCGCGGAAGCTGAGGAAATAGAGATGCAAATCCAGCGCCACGTCGTAGTCGAGCCCAAGATAATCATCGTAGATCGCGCCCTCGTGCACGAGGCAAAGGCTGAAGGCAACGATCCGCCCGTTTTGCCGCCAGAGAAAAAACCGCACCCGATCCGGCATGCGCTCGCCTAACGAGCGGAAGTATTCCTTCGTCAGAGTTTCGAATTTCAACTTCGAACGCGCCTGCACCTGAAGGTAGAGCGGATAAATTTCATCCACGACCGGGCTGACGTTCGTCACCACTTCGAGCGTGAGCGGCGCCTCCTTTTCCGCTTTGCGGAATTTGCGGCGCAGATCTTTGCGCGTGGCCTTGCTCAAACTGCCGAGGTAATCCTCGAACTCTTGGAAAGGCAGCGCGAGGCGCGTCATCGGCATGCTCGGGATGCGGGTGTAGCCCTGTTGCGAAAGTGAGCGCAGGGAGTCGCGATAGCTCGCGCGGAAATCCTTGAAGACGATGAGCGAGGCCTTCCCGCGTCGCGCGTAGCTGCGCAAAACCGAGCCCAGCGCGGCCGCCACCCACGCCTCGTCTCCCGCGCGACAAACCCCGAGGTGACCTTCGCCCGCGGCGCAGCCGACCATGAGGACGCGCATGGTCAGGAAACGCGGGAAAGTTCGACGGACCGAATCGACCGCTGCGCGCAGAGCGGGCACGCCTTCGACCAGATTTTGTTGCACGAAAAAAACGGGCTGCACCCCACGCACTGCGCCAGTCTCATCTTCGAGGATGAGGTAGTGATGCTCGAAACCCGAGGTCAGCGTTTGCTCCACGATCTCGTAAAAGCGGTGATCCTTCGCCTTCGCCTGCAGGGCGGTGGGCCAGGTTTCACTTTCCATTAATTCCGCAAGAGGAACGACCCGCGCGCGGCCGGCCGGGAAAGGGATGATCGCGTCGGATCGCATGCCAGGGACGCAATCCTTCTACGCCGGTAGCTCGCCCTCGGTCCCGCTTTTTTCCGAGGCCACCTGAACGCTCCCGCTGCGAATGTGGAGATCGCGTTGCGGGAAGGGAATCTCGATCCCGGCCTCGGCCAGCTTTTGCGCGATCGCGAAGTTCAGATCGCTCCGATAACGCCGCGGCCGGAAGCTCATCTCGCTGCTCCAGACGACCAACTCGAAGTCGATCGAGCTGTCGCCAAACTTGTTCAGGAAAACGCTCGGCGCCGGATCCTGCAGGGTGTTTGGATTTTCGCTGCCCGCTGCGACCAAAGCCGCGCGCACCTTTTCCAGGTCGCTTCCATAAGCGACGCCGATTGGAATGCGGAAACGGACACGCGGATCGCCGTAGGTCCAGTTCGTCACCGGCTCTTCGATGAACTTCGAGTTCGGCACGATCATCGAAATGTTGTCGTTCGTGCGAATGATGGTGCAACGCGCGCGAATTTTTTCCACCTGACCCGCGACATTGCCGACCTCGACCCGGTCGCCCAGGGAAATCGGTCGTTCCGCGAGAATGACGAGGCCGCTGATGAAGTTGCTCGCAATGGTCTGCAAACCGACGCCGATCCCAACCCCGATGGCGCCGGCGAAGACCGCGAGCGCGCCCAGATTGATTCCGGTATTGGTCAGGACAATGAGGACGCCGAGGACGAGGACCGCGTTGCTCGCGATCTGCGAGATGGCGTACTGGAGGGAGCGATTCAGGCCGCTGTCGGCAAGGAAGCGATTAAAAAGGAAACGCTTGGTGTGGGAGGAGAGCCAAAAAACTCCCACGAGCATGGCGATGAGGAGAAAG
>Ga0193706_1001472_pt1 | contig 10475 bp, 1 predicted proteins | sample U3c1metaG_FD_160130 | JGI IMG/M metagenome (GOLD analysis project Ga0193706, IMG submission 160130) | Soil microbial communities from a riparian zone of the East river system, Colorado, United States - U3c1 | ecosystem: Environmental > Terrestrial > Soil > Riparian zone | place: USA: East River... | reverse complement strand
TGCCTCGGCGATCGGCCGCGGCGGTGAAAGTTACACGCCAGGGATTGCAGCCAGTCTGGGCAATGGCGGCACGATCCTCATCAATCCCATGATCAATGCGACAGTGGGAATCGCCGGTGATCTTGATGCGGACGCCAGCGGCTTTGGCGGATACAATGATCTCAACGTCGATGGCGGAGACGGCATCGGTGGCTCCGTCCTTCTCACATCGGGGCCCAATTCGTTGATCAACGTCACCGGCGCCACCTTCCTGACCGCAGATGGTCAAGCCAGCTACAGTGACAGCGATTGCACCGCTTGCGGTGGCGTTGGTGGCAACGGCACAGGGGGTAATGCGCAGACTGGCGGATCGGGTAGCATCAGCATCGGCGACTCAATCTTCATTTCGGCCAGCGGTTACGGCGGAATAGGCGGAACCGGCGCGGCCGGTAACGGGAGCGGCGGCTTCGCAATCTTATTCGGCACGAACATAGCAATAGGGGGCGACGCTTTCATCGATGCCGAGGGTACTGGTGGTTATGGTTTCGGTGGGTTCGGCGGCGGCGACGGCGTCGGCGGGACTGCAGGGATTTTTCCCTCTAGTAGTAGTGGAATCAAAACCATTGCCGGCAGCGCATTCCTGGATGCGTCCGGTTACGGCGGTAATAGCGGCCAGGTCGTAGGCGGCATTGCCGGCGACGGCACCGGAGGCACCGCGCAGATCATTGCGGGCCCCGGATCGGTCGACATCAGCGGCAGCGCCTATCTCGAGGCGGTCGGCGAAGGCGGAACCTCTTTTGGCGGCACCGGTGGTAACGGAATCGGTGGCAGCACGAGTGTCGGCGGCGCCGGCGGTGCGATTCACGTCCTGAACAACCTGATAATGGATGGCGGCGCGATCGGCGGCAGCGGTAACGTTGGCGGCAACGCCACCGCTCTGGTCTCCGATCCCGTAGATGAGGAAGTACCCACCGCAGCCGCGATTTATTCCAACAACGGCGGCTCGGTGAAGGTCGACGGCACTACAATCATCAGCGCCGAGGCAACCGCGGGCGACAGCTCAAACGGCAATGGCGGCAATGCGTCCGCTGGCGAAGTCGACGTCGTCGGTTACGTTGGGAATATCACGCTGCGCGACCTTGTCGTCCTTGTCGATGCGTTCGGCGGAGCGGGTGGCAATGGCGGCAACGGCGGATTCGGCCACGCCGGCGTGCTTGACCTGGCTTTCGGTTTCGGAGCGGCGGCAGTCGGCGGAACCACTTCCATGACCAGCCTCGGAGTTTCCGCGGACGGCCATGGTGGCGGTGGCGGCGACGGGCTGTTTGCCAATAGCGGCGGCAATGCCGGCGATGGCGGCGAGGGCGTCGGCGGCAATATCGCCGCCTTCGGAAACGCGGCCGGAGGCATGCTCGACGCCGGAAATTCGGTCATTTCAGCCGCCGGTTATGGCGGCGATGGTGGTGCCGGCGGTGACGGCATCGATCAACTTGGCGGCAACGGCGGAGCCGGCGGCAAGGGAACGGGCGGCGAAATCCTGACCGGCACGGTCAGTGCCGAGCTGGCACCTGGCAGTGGGGGCGGAGCCAACTATGCCAACCTGACCATCGACACGAGCGGCGTCGGCGGCGTGGGCGGCAACGCCGGCACCGGCGGCGGCGGCGCCGGCATCGGCGGACGCGGCGGCGACGCCGTAGGCGGCCAATCCATGTTCCTGGCGCGCGGCGTGCTCGTCACGGCCGGCGCTGTCACGCTGACCGCCAACGCCACCGGCGGCGACGGCGGTGCCGGGTCGGCGCAAGGCAATGGCGGCAATGCGACAACCGGGACTATCCGCGTCGAATCCAAGGATCGCTACCAGCATCCCGACCAGCGCGGCACTCTGACCGCGGGCTTCATCGTCGGCAACGCGATCGCGGTAGGCGGCATCGGAGCGCAGAACGGCACGAGCACAATCCTCGACGGGAGCTATTTCCGGGTTTTGAACGGCGATGCGACCATTGAGGCTTTGTCGATCACCCTTGCCGGCGATATCGTCAACACGGCCGCCGGCCCGAGCTATGTATCCGCGATTGACGGCATGGTCACCGTCACCGGCGGCCTCGATGGCGATTTCGTCTTCCCCGGCGAGTTTAGTTTCTTCACCCCGGGCAACCTGTCACTGTTCGCCGATAATGGCTCAATGACCTCGGGCATCATCACGCTGACCGCCGGGAATTTCGTGCCCGATGCGGTCGATGATCCGCCGGTTAATGCCGGAACCTATTTCGCCAACTTCATCGACATCACCACCGGCCAGAACATCACCACCAGCGCCAACCTCGACAGCGTCGCTTCGCTCGACCTGTTCGCGCCGGGATCGGTCACGACCGGAAATCTAACTTCGGACGCCAATGTGCAGGCGATCGCGCAAAATGGCTCGATCGCGGTTGGGGACGTCGGCGCCGGCGGGTCGGTGTTCATGCGCGCCGGGGCAGGGTCAATTGGTACGGGCGATATCAATGCGGGAAGCTTCATCGACATTCGGGCCGTCAACGCGATCACCCTCGGCGACCTCGTCGCGGGCAATACTATCGACATCCGGTCGGGCGGCGGAATCGCGCTCGGCAATGCCACCTCAAGCGAAATCATCAATTTCCTCACCGGCGGAGCATTGAGCGGTCTCAACATGACGGCCGGCGACTCGGTCGCCGCCCAAGCCATGGGTACGATCACGCTCGGCAATCTTTCAGCGGGAATCGTCAACCCGAGCAGTGCCGAGGGCGCCCGCTATGTCGTCGGAATTGGGTCGGACTCGGCGGTCATCGTCGGCGCGATCAACGCACTTGGCAACATCGGCATCGGGACGCCATCGACCTTGATCACCGGTAATCTGGTGTCGGGCGGCGGCGTGCTGGCGATGATTGGCGGCGACATGCAATTTGGCAGCATCACGACGCTGGCCGACGGCTATGTCTACCTCGCCGATTCATCGATGTCGGCGCTCGGCGGAGCATTCGAAACCTTCAACCGTGCGCCCATTCTGGCCTCGACACCGGTCGCGTCCGGCGGCTCGATCAATATTCTCGGTCCGGTTTCGACCGGCAAGTTCCAGGCCGCGGCGGGAACGACCTTCAACGCCGCCGGCATCACTTCCACGACCAGCACCATGATCGATTCGGGCGGCAACATGACGCTAGCCAATCTCGTTGCCGGGCTGCCGGTCAGCGTCAGCGACGATGCAATTGGCCTCAACAGCGGCGGCTCGATCGCAATGGGCAATGCGACTGCGCTGGGCGGCATTGATTTCGACGCCGACGGGTCGGTCACCGGCCTCAATATCACGACGGGCGGTGAGCTGGGTGGCGGCGCGGACGGCGCGGTCAGCCTTGGGAATATCTCAGCGGGACTGGTCAACCCACAAGGTCTCGTCGCCGACGGTTTTTCGGTCGAATTGTTGTCGGGCACGTCGATCAGCGTCGGCAGCGTCGCCGCCGCCCAGGGTGTCGCCTTCGCGACGCCCGGCGCGCTGACTACGGGCAATATCACGGCAGGAACCGCTGTTCTGGCGATGGCCAGCGGCAACATGAGCTTCAGCTCGATAACGGCGGTCGGCCCGACATATCTGGCCGATTTCTCGATGTTTGCGCTCAGCCAAATCGGTCCGGACTTCGACCCGACACCGATCTTTGCCGCCACTCCTGTGACGAACAGCGGATCAATCACCATCGGCGGACCGGTTTCGACCGGCAGGTTCCAGGCGGCCGGCGCCTCGATCATCGCCGGGAATATCAACGCCAACAACTTCATTCAGATGATTTCGACTGGCGACATCGCTTTCAACGCGCTTGTCGCCGGAAGCTCGGTCAATCTCAACGCCGGCGGCGCGATCGATCCCAACGATATCAATGCGGGGACGTCGATAGATATCGTCGCAGGCGGCGCGATCACCCTCGGCAACCTCGTCGCGGCGACGTACATCGACATCCTCGCTGGGGGCAATTTCCTGCTCGGCAACGCCACCGCCGGCCAATATATCGATTTGCAGACGACCGGCGGAACGCTGACCGGTGGCAATCTGACCGCTGGCGATTCGGTCGACGGCAACGCCACGGGGGCGCTCGCGCTCGGCGCGATTTCGGCCGGGATCCCCACCGCCAGCTCAGCGCCCGGCGCTCAATATTCGGTCGGGCTGGTTTCATCCGGTTCGTCGGTCAACACCGGAGCCATCAATGCGCTCGACAACATCATTGTGTTCGCCAACTCGACGCTGACCACCGGCAATTTGTCTGCAGGCGGCTTCGTGCTGGGCTTGGCCGGCGGCAATATGAACCTGGGGTCGATCGCCACCGGGGCTGGCGGCCAGACCTACCTCGGCGCCTATTCGATGGCCGCGCTGGGCGGAGCATTCGACGAAAACTTCGATGTCAGCCTGATTTTCGCCGGCGGCGATCCGCTGGCCTCAGGCGGGTCGATCGGAATCGGCGGTCCGGTATCGACTGGGCTCTTCACGGCGGCTGCGGGCACCGGATTCGCGGCAGGCAACGTCAACGCCAGCGGCAGCATCCAGGTTTCGGCCGGCGGCAACTTGGCGCTTGGCAATCTCAATGGCACAGCCATCGACCTTGATGCGGGCGGGGCGATTGCGTTCGGCAATGTCGCGGGCGGCTACATCGATTTCGAATCGGATGGCCCGGTCACTGGCGGCAACATTGTCGTCGGCGAAACGGCCGGCGGAGAGGCCCAGGGGGCGATCACGCTGGGAACCATCACGGCCGGCTTGAGTAATCCCGCTTTCCTGCCCGACGACGGCTTTTCCGTCGGCATGGCCTCCGAGACATCGATCGCGACCGGGAATGTCTCGGCCGCGCACGCGGTCGGTTTTGCGACGTTGGGCCCGCTCGTCACCGGCAACATCATCGCCGGCGAGGGATTGCTGGCGATGGTCGGTGGAAACATCTCCCTCGGGTCCGTCACGACGGCGGCGGGTGGCCAGGTCTATCTTGCCGATTCGTCGATGTTCATCGCCGCCGGTGGGTCCGACGATTTCGATCCGGCCGCCGTGCTCGCCCTCGATCCGGTCGCGACTGGCGGCTCGATCGCCATCAATGGCCCGGTTTCCACGGGCTTGCTCCGCGCCGCGGCAGGAACGAACCTTTCCGCGGGAGCGATCACCGCGCAGAGCATTGACGCCAGCGCGGGCGGAACGGCCACGATCAATGGCAATTGGTCGGCGCCGGACATCACGCTGACTTCGAACGACATCGCCATCACCGCTGCTGGCTTCCTCAATGCCGGACTGGCCGGTTCGCTGACGCTGGTTTCAACCAATGCCACCCAGGCGCTGATCGGCGACGGCCTGACCGGCGCCGGCTACGCCCTGTCCAATGCCGAATTCGCGCGGCTCAGGGGCGGCTCTGTCCGGGTCTTCGCCAATGGCGGCGCGACGGCGGCCCAGGACATGCTGATCGGCGATTTGTCGCTCACCGGCCCGCTTGCGGGCAGCAACACCGACAGTCCCAACGGGAGCATCGTATTCGCCACGGGCAACGCCGGCACCCTCACTCCAGGCGGAGTCATCCGTGTCGTCGGCGACATCGCAGCAACCGGTTTCCAGGCCGGCAACAGGCTCGAATTCTACGCCGATCGGTTCGAGCTCGACGCAGCCAATGGTTCGATCGCGATTACCTCGACCGGGGGAGCCCTTTCCGGCGAGCTCGGCCTTTATGCCCGCCAAATCCACGTCGCCGAGGTACCAATTCTGAACAGGCTCGCGGCAAATCCGGAATATGCCAATTACCAGGCCGAGCTCAATCCGCCGGCGGTGACGCAGCGGCCGAACGGCATCCTCAATGCCGCAAGGATCTGGATCGAATCCGCAAACTTGCAGGACATATTGATCCAGAACACCGGCACCTCCGCGACGCCTGCCGGCTTCCTGACTGGAGAGATTCTGGTCAACGATGACGCGCCAGTCGCGGGGCCGCCGGGCTCGATCAATGTGGTTGCCAACGGCCAGCTGCAGACCGGCACTGGCGCCCTGACCGGAATCGCGGTGCGCGACGCGCTCGTAGCGGGCGAGAATTTGGCGCCGTTCACCGCCAACAGTAGCATCAACGGATGCCTGCTGACTGGCGGTGACTGCGTTATCGTCGCGCCTCAGCCGCCGGTCGACCCGGTGGGCGCTGTCTCGACCGAGATCACGTTGATTTCACAGGACCGCCTGTCCGAGCAGCCGTTCGGCAATGAATCGATCATCGATGAGGACGAGAGCGGCGATTGGGGCGTGGAGGTCGATAATTCGATGGCCGCCGAAGGCGAGTCACTAGTGCAAGACGAGGAATCCGAGGCCGAAGAGGACGAAGCGTCGAGCCCGATCGAGCCGCCCGCGCCCTTGTTCAACACTCGCCCGCTGAACCCTGACGCGAACGTCGACGAACCGATTTCGGGCAGCGGCAATCCAGCCCTGACCGGCGCCGGACCAGCCGACAGCGGAGACGGACAATGATGGTCACCTCGGGTAGCCGCCGCGCGGCCCTTATCGCCTTGCTCGCCGCGGCGGCTTGGCCCCAGCCGGCAAATGCCGAGGAGCTTCAAGCGCCGCTGTCGACACGCAACTCGTTCCGCCTCGGCGATTCCGGCGTGCTGTGCACCGCCCAGGTCAAGCCGAGCGACAAGCGCCTGACCGGGATTTTCGATCGCGCTTATTTGCTGACCTGCCGCGACGCAGCTTCATCCGTCGGCAGCCTGATTGCGGTTCGGCGCGCGGTCGATCTGGCGACCGAGCCGAGCGCGATTCACCCGGCAGCCCTGGCCTGCGGCGACGAGCAATCGGCGACCATCGAAGGCGTCGGCGCGGTGAGCTCTTTGATCTGCCGCGACGAAGGCGCCAAGCTCGATTACCGGCGCTACGCGATCAAGCGCGGCAAGGTCAGCTATTTGGTCGAAGGGCTTGCCGGCTACGATCCGGCGCTGAAGCTGGCGCTGTCCTCGGTGGTCACCGACCGCGTCCAGAAAGGCGACGTGCGGGTCGCCGTCACCGAGGTCAGCGACGCCGCTGCATTCGCGCGGACCCAGGCCGGATCGCTCGACGCGACCGGCGCGCGGAACGAAGCCTATCTGCGCAACAATGGTGGACGGTTCGCCGAATCCGCCGAATTCTTCGAGAATCTCGCGGGCCGCGATCGGGGCGATGCGCCGCGGCTCGCCGAGGCTCTCGCCAACCAGGGATTGCAGCAATCCAACCTCGGCAATTTCGCGGCGGCGTCGACCCTGTTCGAGAAAGCCAGCGCGCGGGCGCCGCAAGGCGACGGCGTGACGCAGCGCCTGATCCGCAATTATCGCGCCATCAATCAACTCAACCAGCGCTCTCCCAAGGAAGCGCTCGTTGAGTTGGCCAAGCCAGTCTCGCCGGTCGAGGAGGAGGGAGAAGTCATCCGTGACGGACTGATCTCGGTGCCGCTTGCCAGCCAGATTAATCGCGAAAGCGCCTCGGTCCAGCAGGTCGGAGCGATCGACGGGTCGCTGACTCCGGCCGAGCGGGCTGCGATCCTCGACGCGCAGGGAATTGCACTTTCCGGCACCGCCGCGCGCCAGCAAAAACGTCTGGGGGATGCTGCCACGCAATTGGCCGAGGCAATTAGGCGGATCGATGCAGTCCGCGACGGGCATGTGGTTTCGGCGAGTTGGCTCAAATCGGAAATCTCGATCGAGCAGGCACTGGTAGCTGAAGCGCGCGGCGATCGCGCGGCCGCGGCCGGCGCATTCGATGCGGCGATCAAAACGATGGCCGAGAGCTTTCCGCAATCGCCCGCTCTGCTTTCGGCCAAGGCGCGCAAGGCGGCGTTCCTCGCGCGCGGCGGCGACCAGCCCGGTGCGCTCGCTTTGTTCGACCAAGTGGTCAAGGACAGCGCCGGCGTCGCCGATAGCAGCAACGCCTTGCGGGACTTGCTCGCGCCTTATTTCGCCTTGCTTGCGTCGAGCAATTCACCCGACGCGCCGGCGGCGATGTTCCGCGCCTCGCAAGTGCTACAGCGCCCGGGTGTGGCCCAGACGCAGGCGATCCTCGCGCGCCAATTGTCGGAGGGCAATGACGAGGCGGCGGCGCTGTTCCGGCTGGCCGTGGCGCGCAGCCGCGAAATCGTCCGCACCGAAAGCGAGATCGCCCAGCGCAGCGCCAAGCCCGAGCCCAACGCGCAGGACGTCGCCAATCTCGCCGCCGCAAAATCGAGCCTCGACGCCTTGAGGGAGCAACAGACTGGCATCCAGGCCAAGCTGGCCGATTATTCGCGCTACAAGGTGCTGGCACCGCAGGGCGTCGAACTGGCCGAGCTTCAGGCCGCCCTTCGCGACGGCGAAGGCTATTATAAGATGATGATCGTCGGCGACGGCGTTTATGGCCTGTACGCAACCCACGGCGGAGCGCGGGTGCTCCGCGCCGGCCAGGACCGAGTCGCGCTCGGCGGCAATGTCGGGGCGATCCGCGACTCGATCGTTCGGATCGAGAACGGGGCAGCGGTGACCGATCCGTTCGATCTCGACCGTTCGCGTGCCCTCTATGTGGCGCTGTTCGGGCCGATCGACAGCGAGGTTAAGGGCCTTCGGCATCTGATCTTCGAGCCCGATGGGCCGATGCTTCAGCTTCCGCCCTATCTGCTGGTCGCCAGCCAGCCGGGGATCGACGCCTATAAAAAGCGTTTGGCCGCTTCCAACCCCGACGAGTTCGATTTCACCGGGGTCGACTGGCTCGGGCGTGGCCGCGAGGTGTCGATCTCGGTCGGTCCGCGCAGCTTCCTCGATGTTCGGGCGATCAAACCATCACATGCGCCCAAGACCTATCTCGGGCTGGGCAGCAATGCGATCGCCACGGCGCGGCCGGTGGCGGCGGTGGCCGACGATTGCGATTGGCCGATTGCCACGTGGCAACGGCCGATCTCGCCGGACGAGCTCAACTTCGCCCGCGCCGCGCTCGGCACGACCAATGGCGCGGTGATCAGCGGGGCGGCGTTTTCCGACACGGCGCTACTGGCCGACGCGACGCTCGACGATTATCGCGTGCTGCATTTCGCCACCCACGGATTGGTCACCGCGCCGCGACCCGAATGTCCGGCGCGGCCGGCGCTGGTCACTTCGTTCGGCGGCGAGGGATCGGACGGTCTGCTCAGCTTCCGCGAAATTTTCGATCTGAAGCTCGATGCCGATGTGGTGATCTTGTCGGCCTGCGACACCGCCGGAACCGCGACCGTCGGCGCATCGCGCGAGGCGGGCATCGCGACCGGGGGCAATTATGCGCTCGACGGGCTGGTCCGCGCCTTTATCGGCGCCGGCGCGCGATCGGTGGTGGCGAGCCATTGGCCGGTGCCCGACGACTATGACGCGACCAAGCGGCTGATCTCGGGCCTGACCAATGCCCGCCAGGGACAGCCGCTGGCCGCGTCGCTGGCCCAAGCGCAGCAGGGTTTGATGGATGACAAGCGCACGTCGCATCCGTTTTACTGGGCGGCATTCATCATCCTCGGCGACGGCGCCAAGCCGTTGCTGCCCGGACCCGACCGGATCGCGCAGGTCGTCACGCCGGCGGGCCATTGAGCACGACAAAAAGCCCGCAAAGGACGCGAGTCCTGCGGGCTGTGTGATGTGACTGGGTTCATAAGGAGAAGATGGGCCCGGCCTTCGCCGGGGCAACGCAAATCCTAAGCTCCTGCGTCGCTAAGTCTTTGCGTTGGTTGCGGGAGTAGGATTTGAACCTACGACCTTCAGGTTATGAGCCTGACGAGCTACCGGGCTGCTCCATCCCGCGCCACCAATCGAAAAAGGCCGCCGCTGGGGTCTCCCGGCAGCGGCCTTTCTCAAAATTGTGAATGGGTTCGACTTCTTGCGCTGGCTTCAAAGCCTGGCGACGACCTACTCTTCCATTGCTTAAGCAATAGTACCATCGGCGCTGTCCGGTTTCACGGCCGAGTTCGGGATGGGATCGGGTGGGTCACGGACGCTATGGCCACCAAGCTATGGGGCCAGCGCAAAGGGTTCCCATCAAAGTATGCTTTGATGGGGCGCCCTAATCCCTTGGCGAACCAAGGGAAGTCGAGTTCTAGAAACCGTGCATTGGGCTATGGTATTTGGCGTCATCTAGCTGAGATCTTGCGACCATCAACAGACCAGCAGGACTGTCGATGATGGTGAGATTCTCAAGCGCGAAAAGAGCAATTAGGACTGGTTAGCTTCACGCATTACTGCGCTTCCACACCCAGCCTATCAACGTGGTGGTCTTCCACGGCTCGATGAAATCTTATCTTGAGGGAGGCTTCCCGCTTAGATGCTTTCAGCGGTTATCCCGTCCATACATAGCTACCCTGCTGCGCGGCTGGCGCCACGACAGGTCCACCAGAGGTATGTTCAACCCGGTCCTCTCGTACTAGGGTCAACTCCTCTCAAATTTCGACGCCCACGGCAGATAGGGACCAAACTGTCTCGCGACGTTCTGAACCCAGCTCACGTACCACTTTAATTGGCGAACAGCC